>Ga0302280_1000030_pt1 | contig 163629 bp, 185 predicted proteins | sample III_Fen_E1_1_FD_198771 | JGI IMG/M metagenome (GOLD analysis project Ga0302280, IMG submission 198771) | Peat permafrost microbial communities from Stordalen Mire near Abisko, Sweden - III_Fen_E1_1 | ecosystem: Environmental > Terrestrial > Soil > Wetlands > Permafrost | place: Sweden: Abisko... | reverse complement strand
TACCAAGTTGTAATTTTTTCAAAGCAAGCAAAGAAAATGAGAAAAACCAAGTTGTAATCAACTAAAAATTCAAAGCAAGCATGGAAAAACCAAGTTGTAATTTTTTCAAAGCAACCAAAGAAAATGAGAAAAACCAAGTTGTAATCAACTAAAATTTCAAAGCAAGCATGGAAAAACCAAAAAAACAAAGATCTGGCCGACCAGACAAACACTTTGTTATCCTTTGTTCCAAAGTAGGTCAATGTCAAGTCCAGTAAAAAAATGATTTTTTTTAGTTATTTTTTCATAAATCACTTTATATTTCAAAAATGACCACGAACATTGTTACATTTTCTTGCCAACCTGCTTTTGGTAATCCTGATCAACAGTTGTTCTTTTTCAAGTGTACTCAGCCTCGTTTTGTTATCCAAATTGGAGACCAATGTAACGGATTGAAGGTGTGGGAAGATTTTACCAACGGACAGACCGCACACGGACTCCGAGAGTGTATTTCAGATATTGTTTCAATTGGCATCAATGATGGAATTGTCACATTCAGTTTTATGGCTGGAGAAAACGGTAATCATGAGTTTGAATTGGATATGCCTTTTGAGAATTGTAAGGGGGCATTTCAACAGGCATATGAGTGTGTCAAGCTTCAATTCTCTGACTGATACCAATACCGAAATCTACACCTTAAAATATTCTTTGCTTCCCCAAAGTCTATCAAGTTGTAATTTTTTCAAAGCAACCAAAGGAATTTAATGTAATTTATTCAAACCAATTTTTAATGGATGGTTAAATATATTCATGAATTTGGCACGCAATAGTATTATCATACAATCCACATATGTCCCATGTTCCATTAGAATGTATATTGTCTAATATATGTAAAATTATAGTGTTAAATATGCTTAATGAATTGATGTATATAATAATTGACGTTTTTATTGCTGAATTGTTTACATGTCGAATATTTCCGCACATAGCAATCATACTGCGCACATTATCTATAACTGATGGTAACATGCTGTTAATTATCTTGGTTTTTATTGCTTTGGAATAAGCATTATATTCGGGCATGGATTTGATTTGATTTTTAAGAGTTTCGTAATTTTTAGGATAATCTATAATCATTTTATCGTACAGTTTATCTATCAATGATCCAATCATTATATACTTATTCATTATTTTCTAAATTCGTCCACCACATAGTGTGTAAATATTTTGAAATTTGTCCACCACATTTACAAATATTTCAAAATTTGTCCAGAATATTTTGAAAGTTATTAATATATACACACTATGTGGATGTTAATTTTAATCACATCTACACTCTTAATCTTATTATTAGTTTTATATTTCTTTATAAGAAATAAAACCACATCGAATGTTCATGAAGGATTCAACAGTACTGACTATCCAGAACCACCAGTGGAAATAAATGAACGGCATTTAGATCCAAGTATATTGTTAAACAAAAAACTAAACATCAGAAATGATTTTAAAGTAGTTCCATATGACCCATATAATACTAATAATTTAATGAAAGGCATTGTTGTTTCTGAACCTAATTTTTTATATATGAAACCATATTCGACTCATAAAATTGACATCGATCCTAAAATATATGACTATGCCAACAAATATAAACCAGATTGGATGTCAGATGATAGCAATATAAATAAAGTCTATGGCAAAGTATTCTATTATGACAAACGGTTTTTAGAGTCAGCAGTTGATATAGATTTTGCCATTGACCCAGAGAAATACTGTTCACTTAATCCAACTGTATATCCATGTTTGAATAAAAACTAAAATATTCTGAACAGATTTAAAATATCCTGAACGAATTTAAGTACAACAATTGGACTTTAATTGTAAACATATGCGTGCGTTAGGTATTAACCCATTGCCTTTTAATTTTTTCAGATATGTAGTTAAATTTCCCATGGTTTGGATGTCAACACTATCTGATTCACCTTCTTCTGTTATCATAGCAACATATATTCCATACCTACAACATACTTTGCCAAGTTTTATATTTTGATTAGAAATCAATGAGAATTTATTAAAATATATAAAATCATCTATGTCATGATTTATGAAAGTATAAGTATTGCTACTTATCTTAGTTAGTTTATTCGATCCATCATCCATACTCAACTGAATGTCATCATTAAGTGTAAATGTATATGTTTTGCCATCATAATTATCAAATGTATGGTCAATTGGAACATATTCCTGCGAATCATTCATAATTGACTTTAAAATAACCTTTAAAAATTGCCATTGGCAATGATCATGATCATCATCATGATGATTATCTGATGGAAATATATATCCAAAAACGGCTGTATCAAATCCCATAGTATTAATATGATTAACATATTAATATTGAATTTTTTAAATCAAATTTTTTTTATCACATATGTTAAATATATTTATACTTAATTTACTATAAGTGTAATTAGGTATGACAACTTTGACAGACAATGATATTATAAATTTATATAACAGTGGATATTACAATATATGTAAACAATTACTACTCGGGAATGTGAATGTGAATGGGAATTTCCAACCAGCAATGATATCTTTAATCTTGGGCAATCCTAAACCACAATCAGTCAATATTAATTTAGGAAGTTCTACATTGGATAGTTTATTATTAGGGACATGGAATCTATCATTTTGTGATCAATCAGTTGATTCATTATTCTCTTCCGGCAATAGTACAGGAAGTATGAATAATACAGGAAGTACTAATAATACAGGAAATATGAATGGTATGACTGGTTTAAACGCAGTCACAGGACAAATATACCAGTTCCACAATGACCAATCAAATAATAAGAATATTGAAACTGGTATATCTCTTCTTGAAAAAATAAACAATCAGCATAGTAATTATATTTTATTTAAATACTATATTTCAACACAACAAAGCACATTAGCGAACTCATGTTTAATGACATCTGCTAAATTAGGATGTGCTGATGCGATTACAGACTTAAATAGTTTGGGACTACAAGTAGATACCACCGATCAGTGTTTTGATCATTGTCTTGTTTATTGTGGAACTGATGATGTGCCCAGAAAATGTGGATGTGGACCATATAAAACTGGGTGGATTTTTGGATCATGTTTAACCTGTGGATGTAAAACAAGTCTCAGTTGTATTGATTTTGCCAACTATGCCAGTAGTGGATTCATTGGATTGCTTCAATCAATTTATCAACCATTGAAATTATCAGCATGTGTAGCATCAATTGTAGTATTGGGTTTACAACAATCAGGAAGCACGCATTTATCAGTAGCAATATTTCTAAGTACAAGTTTGACAACATTAGTCACATTTATTAATAAAGATATTCAGCAACAGAATAATAATAATTAAACTTTTATTATATAATGATTGGTGTTGGGTTTGATGGTCAAATGTATATAATTACCGTTACATGTGATATGTATTATTTTATACAACGCAAGTATGAATGGACTTGTAAAAATAAAAACGATATTAAAAAATTTAAGTGGATTTTTGACAAAATTATGGGCGATGAAGGTTATCAAAGCAATCTGGAAGTCGAAATTGTATATAATATGTCAGTGGAGGAATGTATTAAACATAATAATAATGTTCAAATGTTACTAACGGATTTAAAAATAATGTAAATAAGTACATATACATATGGATTTAGTCAGTGTTATTATACCAACATATAATCGATTTGAACTGTTAAATCATTGTATTAAAAGTGTCATAAATGGCACATATGAAAATGTTGAAGTCATTGTTGTTAATGATTGTTCTACTGATCCACGTTATTATAATGGTGAATTGGAGAAGTATTCCGAAATGAATATGAAAATGAAAATAAAAATTATACATTTGCCAGTTAATAATCGTCAAAAATACAACACACCAAGTGCGCAAGGAATGACTCGTCAAGAAGGAATAAATGTAGCAACAGGTCAATGGATAGCGTTTTTAGATGATGATGATTTTTATTTGCCAGATAAGTTATCGACACACATGGCATTCATAAAAGAACACAACTGTCTTTTTTCTTCAACTAATATGTATAATGTTGTACATAATTCGATAAAATTAAATGGTCTGGATATGATTGTGAAAGGAATACATCATAAAAATAAATCAATACCAATGATATTTACATATGAGTTAATCTCGCGAACTAATTATGTGTTAAATTCAACTGTAATTGTACACAAATCAATTTGCGATATTGTGGGATCATTTTTGTTAATTGCTTGTGAAGATTACAATTATTGGTTGCGAATATTAAAGCACACACCATGTTATTTTTTAAATTTGCCCTTGACATATTATTCAATGAATAATCCAAAGCATTATTCATATGATGGTTCTTATCGACCGCTGAATTAATGACATTTTCCACTGTCATCAATTATCAGCAATATAAAAAATAATGGCAATATTATTTTCAAACATTCTGATGATCCAACTAAGCTTGGTTTAAGGACTTTATCGAAATATTCTAATGTTTTATTAATGATGATCTTATCTGTACCCAATTTATTTAAAACATATCTGGTTGGAGCAGTACTGCGAATTAATATTGTTTCGGACATATTCTTTGTTTTTTGAGCAAGATCACTTAATTTAGATGATATAGAACCACCTTCTAAATTATTTTCGTTGCTTTGATTTATATTAGTTGGTAATAAATCAATTCTAATTTTTTCAATCATTTGATCTCCGAGTATAATCAATTGATCTGGATCTTGAAATAGATCTTTAATATTTTGTGGTAAATTAGAATACATTTCACTAACGCTTTTAAAAGTGGCATTTCTTTGAATTGCTAAGGCAAGGACGGGCCCGACGTTAGGAATTGTGGAAATCCAATCACTTATATTTAATTTTAGCAGATCTAATAATTGTGGGGCATATGTACATAGAACAACAAAATCATCATCTGTAAATGAGTCTATTAATTTAACACAATCATCTATACCATTTTTAAATGTTAATCTGTCGATAATTGTTTTTAGTTCAACTGATTGATTAATTAATTCCATTAGTTCAGTGAAAAGAACGCTTGATGAAATAATGACATTAATTACAGATATTAATTCTCCTACCACTGGAATTTCTTCCGATGTTAATTTTAGTGTTTGTAGGAATAATTTAACTGGTTCGGGCATGGACTTTGATTTAACATCAGCACCACCATTCATGTCTACTATTGAATTTTTAAAAATTGCGCGACCACACACATGATCACAATATTTTCCATATAATTTATAATAAGATGTTAGGGTTTCATATTCGTTTATTTTATTCATAGACAACAATATATTCTATATATAATGTCCGAAACAAAAACTAAAAATAAAATTCGTCCACCAAGCACAACTGAACACAAAAATATCCTTGATAATTTTGACTGGAAATTTTATTGTCGACATTACCCAGACTTACAAAAGGAGGGGATAAATACTGAAAAATTGGCAATAAAACACTATAAAGATCATGGTTTCGCAGAGAAACGAATAATAAACGAGTCGGAATTAAAGAAACGTGTAAAACCCTCTGATTATACGCGCATGAATGTAAATGGAAATGAATTAATTGATGATAAATTAGTATTAATAGAAATTACAGACCCTGATCAAATAATTTCATTCATTGACAAAGGATTTCCTATTTTTAATTACCAAGAAAAAATTTATTATAGTGATATATAGTATAATAAATGTCTAAATCGAATGTTCTGAATATTAGAAACAGAAATATCGGTGATACCATTGATTGTTCTAATCCACGACAAGGAACTGTATGTGTTAAAAAAATGAAGTGCGATGATAGACAATACATAGAAGGACGCACATGTGATCCAGTTACAGGAAAATGGATTACAGATAGATTTTTAAATAAGAATAAATTTCGCAGAGAAATGAACAAAGAATTCAATGATCAATCGTATATTCAATTCGAACCTCAGCAATGTGAATTGAAAGATATGAACAAGATGCGCAAATTGTATCCAGTTATTGAAGAGGAACATTATCAATGTAATAATGTCACTGGTCGATTAAATCGTGATGATGATATTAAAATGATAGTCAATCCAGATTTTAAAGCACTTGAAAACAATTATGACGAAAACAGCAATGAATATTTCGCTATTAATTTACCCAATGATTTATATCGATATTACCAAATGAAACGTCATCGTGATTTTGAGGAAGAGCATCCACAAGACCCTGAATACTTTAATTTCAGAAAAAATCGTTGGCAATTAAAGAAGGAATTTACATTGGAAATTGCCAAAGAATGGACTGATTTGAAATCCAATAAAGAAACATTAGATATAATTAATGGTGAGTTTGAAGATCTTCAAAATTTACGCCAACAAATATCTAATAGCACTGGCATTCCAATTTTCAAAAAACAAAAAGTAATTAAAACAGGACGATTAACTACGGGCAAATTAACTGGTTGGACATTATTTTTAAAGGAAGTTTCTACTGGTAAAGAAAAAGGGATTGATGAACAATATCGTGATATGCCTTCAATGGAACGTCCCAAAGTGTTATCAGCAGTATGGAAAAACATGCCACAAGATCAAAAAGATGCCTATGCGTTGCGTGCTCAGCAATTGAATAGTGAAATTTATTTTGATCAATCTATTGCTGATTTGAAACGTGGTGTGTACAAATATAAGTACAAGGATGATAATTTTGAAGATGATGATGATATGCCTCCTCCGTCTCCACGCCAACCTCCGTCTCCACGTCAACCTCCGTCGACTCCACGTAATATGGCATCTACAAAATCATCTAGTTCTACTCCTGCTCGAACTGTGTCTACGGACATGTCCATGCGCAGTAATATGAGTAATATTAGCAAAGATTATGATGATGATTTTGAAACTGAATCTGTTCCGTCTACGCCATCAATTAAAAGTAGATCGACACCTGCCAGAACTGTGTCCACTAATATATCTACACCGAGTAAGAGTAACATTACTAAGAGTAAGAGTACTACACCTTCTTCTAAAACTGAATCATATGTTGAATTTAATAAAGACAATTTCATCAATGATGCTGATGTTGATGTCGATGATGAATTTTTACATTCATCTGCTAAACAACGTAAACAAGCACAATCAAAATCAGCAACATCGAGTCCATTGACAAAACACACTATGCCCCAACGTTCAATGTCATTAACATCAACACCCCAAAGAGTAATTAAAAGTCCATCACGTTTATTAACACCTAAACGATTAATCCAAAGTCCAGCGTCTGTACAAAGTGTTAGTCCAAAATTTATCGAAGTGAATAAATTTGCCAGCACAGTGTTTAAATCTGAATGTGATGTTTCTGAATTCATTACATTGTTTTATCAATTTAAGCAAGATCGTTGTAAGCAATTAATTAAGTATCTCAAAAATTGCGATAACTTGCGATTGTTTGAGAATTTTATCGCAGTAGTCTGTGGATTTGATGATGATTTGTATGTCGTTGCTTGTGATATAATGTTTGAATATTTCGTTATAGGTCTATATGATCGTGAATTTGTCAAAGCAGTTATTAATGACAACAACTTACTTGATTCAGACAACATACAAACTTATCTCAAAGCAATGAAATCAGCACAAACAGCAGAAACTTATGATGAATATCTACAAATATATGGAAATATGTTAGTAGCAAATTCTGCGGTTAATTCTGATATGAAAGATTTGTTGGAAGTTGGATTTGAATAAACAAATTCTGAATATAAAAGTAATTGCACATATAATTTATATAATGTCATTTCATATCTTTGAACTTAACAGTTTTGCTGTCGCTTCCATTATTGGTGGATGTGTTGGATTATATGCTCGTTCATATTTAAATGAAGTTCCATTTGATTATTCTGTGTATGAAATCATGGGACATGGTATGGTGTATGGTATAATTAGTAATAATATTGAATATTTGGTGGAAACATATTTGTATTAAATATCTGTAAATGTTGTAAATATCCTTATTTATTACTGAGATGAAGGTTGTTGTTGGCATTGCTTAAAATTAGTTTTATCATACGCCCATCCCTTTGTGTTGTATGCTTGTACAACTTGTTCACATGAACAGCATGTACTTGTTGGTAAAGCACCATAGCAATCACAATCAGCATTGGATGGTTGAACATCCTTTGATTTAAAAATATCCTGAGCGGATTTAGAATGTTGTTTGGGAGCGGATGGTGTCATTGGATAAGTTTGAGGTTGTTGTTGCTGAGCGGGGGAAGGTTGTTGTAATTGTTTGACAAATGATTGTTGTTGTTGTGCTTGTTGATGTCCCATGGCAACTTGTTCGTTGTATTGTTTAACTTGAAGATTTTTAAGTTCTTGTTGTTGGTTAGCAATAGCAGTTGTTAATTCCTGTTCACGCATTATAGTTTTTGCCATTTGTTGTTGTTGACGTTGTTGTTGAGTCAGTTGAATTAGAGCCGCGTTTTGTGTGGCAATTAATTGATTACGTTGTTGTGCTTGTAATTGTAAAAGTTGTTGATATGCTTGTTGCTCGGGAGTTAAAGATTGACTGTTGCCCATAATTATTATATAATATATTTTAATTAATTTATTTTCTTAAATCTAAACCGGCACAGGGACTTTGAATTTAGATAAAATTTCTATACCATATTTAAATAATAAAAACACTATACCAATATTGAGAATTAAAATCACAATTAGTGTTACTAATATGGCAATATAAAAATATGCCAATCTTTCTTTAAAATAAACAACTAAGGGATCTATCACAGATTTTTTCAATTCTTTTTGATTAATGATTTTTGTACATTGGGATATAATTTCATCCATAATGGTGCTTGTATCCATTACTTTGTTCACAATTATATATAATACAAAGAATAATTATACATAATTGTGAACGAATTTAACTTTAAAAACTTACAATGAACAAATAATATCACAAATGCTTGCGTATAAATCTATTTCATCAGCATCAATTTTATAGGTTAAATATGGACAAATTGGTTCGTTATACATGACATCTAATTTCATGTTAATTTCATAATCTTCCGATGTCCAATTATCACGTGGAGACATGTATATGTATATAATAATATCTGGTCTCCATGAACTATTCGAAAATTTATCATAATCAAAATATTGTTCATATGTGTATGGACTATTAGTATGAACATAAATAATATCGTCATCTTTTACTAATGATGTGTTGAATGGCGAACAACAGTCGCATATTTTCAAATAGGTCAGTGGATTAAACTCACTTTTCGACAGAAACATCGTGTCTTTTGAACAATGATCAGCGCACAATTTATCGTATACAAGTTTGTCTTTACAATGCCATAATAGGTCATTTATTGAAGGATGTCCAGTTAATAATAATTTAACCATTAATAATTAAAATGTTACTAATAAATTATTTTTTGATATCAAAATTTTGATTACTTAAAAGCAAGAATGTATAGAAATATGTAATAAAATGGATCAATTAATTGAATGTATGAATAAAATCAAACGAGAACTTGTCAACATGAACAATAAACTGGACAGACTGAGTAATAAACTTGGTTATTTGGAATGTAAAGATCTTAATGAAATGATTTCAGACAATTGTTCAAGTAAAGAACTGAGTGAATTTTTTTCCATTAACGACATTGATTGCTCTGCTATTAGTGAGCAATTGTTAGAACAAATAATGGATCAACATGGTATAAATATTTTGTACTATAAAGACGATGAAAATATATCAAACGACCTTGATCGAAAGTTGTTAAAAATTTTACTTAACAATTCACAGTTTAATTGCCCTTCGAATTTGAAATGTTTGCTTTCTGACCGATTTAAAAACAAATCAATAGAACCCCTATGTCATTCATATTCATATTACGGTTATGATCCCCGACATTTATTATTAGAACATACTGTAAAATTAAATGATGCTGATGGATTTTACAATAGATTATCAAATCAATTTAAATCACATGGAATTATAATGGATGATATAGTTCTAAATGGTACAGGCAATCATCGTGATGAAAAATTAATTAAATCACAACAATTGATTGATTATTATCGAGATTATGATTTATATTGTTATTATTTCAACAAATCTATTTAATAAATATTGATAATAAAATTAAGAAATTATATTATAATAATTATAATATAACGAACGTGTGGATATGTTTTTAACACCTGAACAATTTATGGGACATTTTCCCAAACCACCCACAATCACACGAGAACAGTTTGTAAATACATTAGTAGTATCTTATCGAGGAAATCCTCGTTTAATTGATTTGTTTGAATTTAGATGCCCCAGAGTCATTAAAACTCCCGATGATTATCGAATTACTAATAGAGAAGCAATTGTTAATTATTTGTATGATATTGCTGTTGTTAATAGAGATAAGTATTTACTGGAATTTTATGAACGATATTATACATTTCCTAATCCATTTTCGCTGGTCTGGACAGATACATGTAAGATTTATACTGCCAGTACTGTTAACCCGACTGTCTATGATCAAATTGAAAAGGTTCGCGGATTGTATAATTCAGATGATTCAGACGGAGCATTTAAGTTAATGCTCAATGAAATCAATAAAGTAATTGAATTACCTATTGGGGTGTTATCGACTCAGAAAAATGATCAGGCGCGATATATGATTAGAAATCTTCATTATCTTGATATTCTTCATACTACTAAAATTACTAACAGTGTCAAATGTGATGTTTCATTTTGGCAAACATTCATTAATCTATTCAACAAAATGATTTTAGAAGATCGATTTTTTTGTAAATCAGTGCTTGAATTGTGCTTAAAGAAAGGTGATTCTAATACCTTTTTCTATCACATTCAGCAGTATCAACCCAAAGCATCTATTTTAAACCCATATACAATTAATTGGATATTGAAAAATGTGTTTACAGGAACAAAATTATTCACACCGGTGCTGTCATGGAGTTCTTATTTAATGGCATTTATGCATAGTGATTGGGAAGAATATGTTGGTGTTGATGTTATTGAAAGCGTTTGTGATAAAACGCGATATATGTTTGATTATTATCAAAAATTGCCACAAATGCCAAAAAATAACAAAACCATTGATATTATCTGTTGTCCATCAGAGGATTTGTATCATAATGAACCGTTTTTAAATAAATATCGAAATCATTTTGATGCTATTATTATGTGCCCACCATATTATGATATGGAAATTTACGAAAGTGGTAAACAATCAATTAAAACATTCAAGACATATAAGGAATGGTTACAAGGATATTGGGAATATACTGTTGCTGTCAATCAAGTAGTTCTCAAAAAGGGAGGTAAATTTGGATTCATTGTTAATGATTATGAATCACTTAAAAAAGTAATGTATCCATTGATTGATGATTTAAATATGATTGCGTTGAAATATTTCAAATTAGTTGATGTCTTTCGATTAATTAACAGAGGCAGTCCCCTGCGTGTGAATTATAAATTAAGAACAGAAATGTTATTTGTATATGAAAAAATCGATTAATTTAATGATCGCATGTTTGTTTATTTTTCTTTGTTTTATAATAATATAATATGATATCATTCGATTTAATTTATGCTATTATAGCATTCACGTTGACGTTAATTGTAATGTTTGTGATTAGTATGTATGTATATGCGAAATTAGTAAAAAAAGCACAACAAAGATATAAAATACAATGATATTTTTCTAAATTCGTTCAGAATATTTCTAAATTCGTTCAGAATATTTCTAAATTCGTTCAGAATATTTCTAAAAAGAATATTATATAGAATGTCCGATATAGATCCCCAATTGTTAATCCTAATGAAAAAAACAATTAATGGATTGCCAATTAGCGCTGGGGGTGCTCGTGTACAACAATTAATGGAATTTATTGCTAAAAAGAATCCAAATGATCCAATAATTATACAATTTAAAAATGTTGGAACTCGTCCAACAAGAGATGTGTTAATTAAACACATTGACTCAATGAAGTGGGTTCAAGAAGAATCTAAACCTGTTGTACAATCTGTTCCACAACCATTTAAAATGCCCGAACATAAACCAAAGATTATACCTGATCTCAAAATTAAATTGCCCAAACAAGAACCATCATTATATTCCGAATCTTCACATGTTATGCCTAAACCTCGAACACTTCCATCAGGACTTATAAAATTGAAACCACCGACGACACAAAGAACTACTATTATGTCTATCAAAGGATTGGGACAATATATTGAATTCTTGTATGGTGGAAAATACACGTTGAGAAAACAAGAATGTGGAGGTGGAGGTGATTGTTTTTATCATGTTATTAGACATGTGTTAAATGAGAATAAAGATTTATTTTATCACATTAATAACCCTATTCATCATATTTTACAAGGATTTTATGCCATAGACAGAAGTAATACCAAAAATCATATTCAATATTTACGTCAATTGACCTGTTCTCATTTATATGAAATGGATTTAAGTTCATTATATTCATATATTTCATACAATAATGAAATTCAATTAATTAAAAGTAAAAAAGCGATGATGAGCAAATTAATCCAAGTAATGAATCAAGTTTTGACGTTATTTTGTGATGAAAATCCAGTAACTAATGATGATGATGAAATACATCGACGATATGATAATTTATTACACTTAATTGGAAAATCAGATCGGACATTGATTAAAAATTTGGTTAAAAAATGCCATACTGATATGGCAATTATTGATGACAATTTAATTGATCAATTGAAAGCACAACAAATAATATTGGAAACCGATGATGTTGTTACTCAAATTAAAGAAACTGTTGAAAAAGCATTATTAAGTGATATGTATGCTAATCATTTTGATATTGAAAATATTGCTCATATATTGAATTTGAAATTGGTTATTTTCCCGTCTGACGCTAAAATTGAAATTACCGAAGATAAAAATGGAACACAACACAAAGACATAGTACAAGAAACATGTGTTAATCCATCAGGAAGTATAACTATTATTGTCTATAATATAGCAGGTAGTCATTTCCAATTAGGTGTATTAACAAATACACAAAGTGAAATTAAAAATGATGAAATATATGTGTTCCCAACTGGATCAAGATCCGATATAGAAGGAATTTTATGTAAAAGTAAAATTTGATTTAGATTATATCGATGAACAAAATATTCCACTTTCATTTTTACTTTTACATAAATGTCAGTTACTATTTTTGGGCAACAATTTAATATTAATAATACAACAGAATTATATTTTTTGGGACGCAATTTAACTAAAATTTTACCAGAAATTTGTCAATTGGTCAATCTACAAAAACTTTATTTACATAATAATCATATTACTGAAATTTGCCCAGAAATTAATCAATTAGTCAATCTACGATTACTTGATCTATCTAATAATTATATCACTGAAATCAGTCCACAAATTAATAAATTAATCAATCTACAAAGTCTTGACTTATCCTATAACAAAATTAATGAAATCTGCCCACAAATTGGTCAATTAGTCAATCTACAACAACTTAATTTATCTCATAACAAAATTAATGAAATTTGTCCACAAATTGGTCAATTAGTCAATCTACAACACCTTGATTTAGGTCATAATCATATTACCGAAATTTGTCCAGAAATTGGTCAATTAGTCAATTTACGATACCTTTTTTTATCCAATAATCATATTACCGAAATTTGTCCACAAATTGGTCAATTATTTAATCTACAAATACTTTTTTTATCTTACAATCATATCACCGAAATCTGTCCGGAACTCAGTCAATTAGTCAATTTACAACGTATTGATTTATATAATAATCATATCATCGAATTATCTATTGTTGATATGATGTTGATAAAATACAAGAATTTGGGTGACCAAACAAGAAATTTATATTTGCCGTCAATTATTATTTAAATTAACTTTTAAAAATATTTTATTATTCTTTGTGCCATTACAAAGAATATTTTTGAAGATTTTTGAAGATTTTTGACATAACTTTTAAAAAAAGTTATTTTTTATAATTACGAGCAAATGCTGTCACCAATTCCTTATGGTCATAACATGTCAAATTCAGTGGAATAGTTTTGATATATTCATTGATCTTGTCAGTGAATTCGTTATAAAATAGTTTCTCTTGATCACTAATGTTTGGGAAGTTACTCTTTGTGCCATGATTGTTACAATAAACCTTGTAAGCACATTCTAGATTCATTGACATGACCTTGAAACTAGGATAACTATCGTTTTCATATCGCACGACTTTGAATTCGCGATGACCCTGATCTTGTGCTGTGGACATGAGGTTTGAAGTTTTGATATTGATTAAGTTTTGTGAAAAAAAAATCAAAAATTTTCTACATCAAAGTAGTTATTAACATTCTTTAAAGAACTTTTTTGAAAGATTTTTGAAGATTTTTGACATAACTTTTTTTAAAAAAGTTATGATCAAAAATAATATGACTGTTTTCGCAGTCATATTAATTTTTGAATTAATTTTATTAAGTGTCTTTGTTCATTTAAGTTTGATGGATCATTATCAAGTTCTTGGCGTAGACAAGTATGCTGATATAACCGAAATTAATAAAAAATATCGCGAATTGACAAAGAAAAATCATCCAGATAGACATATGACAGAATCATTGGAAAAACAACATCAATATCATGCTTTATTTATTACAATAAATAAAGCATATGAAATATTGTCTGATGAAGATAAAAGACGAGAATATGATCAAAGTTTATTATTAATGTGTAATTCAAACAAAGAATCATTTATATATGACGGTTACAGTTATAAAAAGAATCATCAAGTTAAATATCGAATCTTTAACGAAAAGACTCAATATACATTTGATAATATACATATAATTATTAATTCACATTTTCAGTTTCTGGTTACAATTGATTGTTCTGATAATGATATACATGTATTACCAAATTTACCACCCAAATTAGTATATTTAAAGTGTGATAGAAATAATTTAGTTAAGCTTCCAGAATGTCCTAACACGTTAGTCGAATTATATTGTAGAATTAATCAATTACAATATTTGCCTGAAATGCCATTAAAATTACAGCGATTATATTGTTGTAATAACGAATTGATGAATTTACCCAAAATGCCACCAAGAATGATTGATCTAGATTGTAGTTATAATTATATTGCTGAATGTTATATTGTTTTGTTACTAAAAAATACGCATGTCTCAAATTATTTGGATACATCACACAATTAAATATTTTTCAAATGTTACTATCAACAGAACCATCTTGATAAAAAATCGGATTATATAATTACCATTGGCAAATATAATCTTGTTGATAAATTATAATCAATCAACAATTCGAGACCAGATTTCCACCTATTTGTAAGCATATGTTTGATTGGATCACTATTATGCTTGTCCGGAATTAAATCTAAAAATGACATAATATCTTTTAATGACGGGAAAACTGACAACATATCTTTGTATGTATCTGCTATAATTTTAGCATCATTATGGAATGAATCTGATATATTTTCATCAGTGAATGTAATACGTTGACTCGATATTATTTTATTAATCCGTGAAGAGTATTTAAAAATAAAGATGGAATCACTTAATTTAAAGTGATTTATCTTTATTTTTAAATGTGATGTACATATATACAGGTGTACATCATAATCAGTTGAAAAGTCAATATTCAATATAAATTTGTCAGAGACATGTTTATATGATTGATAATATATCGTAGAACAACAATAATAACCACATTTTATAATGTCCTGACGAAAAAAATCCATACTTTCAAGCCTATCATAATCAATGTTGATAAATGAAGTCATATTATTTTTTATTTATGTCCGAACATAAATAAAAAAAAAATCAAAATTTCATAATTATTCAATGTACGATAAATGATCACTTGGGAACACTATTCCAGCACTTGCTTGTTCGGATGTAGTTTCTTTCATTACATTTGACTTATTAGCAATAGCACTTAACACCGGAAGTTCATGTTTATTTTTACTGTACATAAAATGTATTGTAGCGCTACTCTTGGTATTCTGTCGATGAAATCGATGACTTAACTGATATAATGTTATAGTAGAATAATTTGGATTTACTAAACAAAATCGGGGACTATTTCCATGTTGATCATCTAAGTCAATGCCGGTAGCACAAACAGATAAATTCCCCAATATTAATCGGCATTTGTTATTATTTTCTTGGAATAAATTCATAATTACTTCGCGATTTTTGGATGATACTGATCCATTAAGAATTTGTGGTTTATATTTTGCCAATTTGGTTTTGAGATAATCTAAACTGGTAGTATAGTTGACGCAGACAACGATTTTAATGTTCATATTTTCTGAAAATTTACTGTCAACTATACGTGCCATAGTGTCTAATTTTGCTGATTCGATAATCATCAACATTTTGGTAATAGTTGACAAACAACTACCTCCTTTGAATTCTATTTTCCCAGTTTTATCATCATAATTACATGACAATTTTAATGTTTCAACTGCGCTTTCTATTTTTTTATAGTCATCTGGTGTAATATCATAAAAAGCATTTCTCTTCTCTGGAACATGTCCGGTTGATAATGGAGTCATACAAGATGTCAATTCTGGTTTTATAATTTTTTGAAATATATCATATATGGTATCAATGAATTCATCATTTGACCCACCACCATATGGTGGCAATAGATTTAATGTCAGTGAATTTATTGATGTAGCAAAATCAACTACATCTTTGAATCCCAACCACACATGCTTTTGTGAATGAGGAATATATCGACTAAGATTAGTCTTGGTCATAATGTTTAATAATTTCATTAAATGAATAATTTGTTCTTTTTTATCAACAGGAGATCCAGATAATAAGATGGCACGACTCATCGAACGATTCTGAGGTTCTGCCGAATTTTTCATCGTTAATGATTCGCCAATAATTGGTTTTAATAGTTCATGACAACAATCAAACTGTGAATTAATATTTTTAATGTTTTGTATTTCATCGATGATAAGCAATGTTCCTTCTGAAATATATGACATATAAAGATCAGTACATTTGAATACTGCTTTGTCAATTGATACTGTGGTGAATTTGCTTTCAAATTCACCTACGCTGGGTTCAATTCCATCTATGATTTTCTTTTGTGTTTTTTTAACACGTTTCTCAATAAATTCTTCACGATGGAGCAATCCATGGTGTGGTTGGTGATTTTTTACTGATCGTAAACCACAAAATGATATAATGTTATCAATTTTAATACCATAGGTATTTCTCATATATTCCCATTTCCCTTGTACTGATACAGGACATATAACAATAACATGTTTAAATCCCAATAATTTGGAAATATAAGAAGATGAATAAGTTTTGCCTGTACCCATCATAGAAAAATCCAGTGCTATTGCCCATTTTTTTAAGATATTTAGTAATTGAGAACAATGATCTTGTTGATTTGGAAATAAAACTATATCTGGGAAGGTTTTTTCCATGAAAATATTTAATTATTTTTAAAATAAAATTATATTTAAATCCAATCAATCTTTTTACAAAGTTAAATTTTACTTAGAATGTCTTAATCTTTATCAATCTGAATTGTTTTCATATATGACTTAATCATATCCCATTTGCTGTTTGGTAATTTTGTCATATCTTTCTTTTGAATATAAAATTTTTGATCATAACTTTTCCATATTTAAAGTTAATTTAAAATATATTCCTAAATGACTGAAAATATTTTGATAAAATGTGGTCATTTAGATTGTCATAATATGGTTGTTGTACATACATTTGTTAAAAATTTAAATAAAGAATATCAATCTCCATTTTTAATCACTGTTGCTGGTGGTTATCGAAGTCGTTGGTCTGCCCCTATACATTTTTGTTCAAGAGAATGTTTATCTTACTTTAAAAAGCATTATATGTGTGGACAGTGTTATGAAGGTTGTAATTGTGAAGAATATTCACACAAGAAATTAGTTTTTAAACCATTAATGAATGGTTCATTGTGTACTTGGAGAGGTGACCATGTTCCATCATGTTTAGATCAATATAATATTGAAAAACGATTCATAAAAGATTATAATAATTTATCATTAATAAAAGCAAAGTATATTGGATTACTTGAATCAGTGTGGTGGTACGAAAGTGATTGTGAAAGATTAACTAATATTATCAACTCTAATAATCGAAAAATATCTATTGATATGCTCATTGATTTATATTATTTATATCATGAATATGAATTACGATACCGCAACATTGTAATTGAAACAATCAAAGTTGATTCAGTATTGGGTGATTATTTTTACTTTATTATGAATGATATATTTCATTATAGTATCATATGTGATTTAGAATGTTTAGGAGATATGAAATTGTTCAATAAAACATACCCAAATAATAAAATTACCAAAATACGCAACATTTATACAATAAATGTTCCGGAAGAAACAAAAAATGATGACAGCATGAAATATATTTATAGTGAAAATGAGAATGAGAGTGAGAATGATTAAAAATATTTTGCTCGTCAGCAAAATTTAAGTATGTTTATCCATTTATTTACAAATTGCGAGCGCAATCTTAGGGTTTCATACTTAATTTCATCAATTGGATCATTTATTGTATAATTTTTATATATTTCGTACCCACGTAGGCGATAATAGTGTAATTCCCTTAATAGTTTTATTTTCTTATCATCCATTTTGATTTTCATATTAATGATATTATGAAAATCAAATCAAAATTTCATTCTACGGTAGAATTTGCGTACTATTATATAGTACCAATAATAATTGAGACATTGGAAAGATCCAACAAGTTCGCGGTCATATGGAAATATTCTCCCATTTTCATTCCCATCCATATTATATATAATTGTGTATAGTAAATATGTGCCATAAACGATTCGAATGACTGTATATGTTGTGAAAAATAGTAGAAATGACGCCAATGTTTTCTTCATGAAATATACATTGAGGAATATGGTTGACACTTCATATAACATATATGAACTACACAATGAAACAACATACATATCATTGACTTTGTTAACAGCAAATCCCATCCCAACAAGACCCATAACATGATGAATAACCACATCTGTTTCCAATTTCTTGTCATATATTCGTTTACATATGTCAAAAAACAGGTATTCAATGACAATAACTAATGCCACATCATAATAAAAAAGATCTCTTGTGTATAAATACATCAAATCGACAATGGAAATTGCTGATGTACATAAAGTACTCCAATTAAGATCAAAAGACATTGAAAATATAAAATGATATGTGACATTAAATCCAAATAAATTATCAAAAATTTAAAAAATTTTATTTTATATAAAATATTTGGTTATGTTATAATGATGATTAGCTTCAACATGACGTTAATATGTCTTATTGTTATAACCATACTCATGATTTACTTTATGTATATTCCACGCACTCGAAAGACTGAAATCATCATATTTGGGTTAGGATTGTTGATGGTTATACTTATATATTTATTCACATTGAGGGGTCAGGTTTAGATTTAGATTCATATGGAATGGTATTGCTTTGTTCATACGGAAATATTGAAATTATGGAAATATGGAAATATTTCATAATTTAAATGGATTTAAACACAATTTATTATTACAAATAAATGTCATGTCAATATTGTCATAAATTGTATGACTTATATACGTCACTTGAAATCACAGAAAATTGTTGCGATGAGTGTTGGTATCAATTAGTTGATACACATAAAATATGCCTTGTTTGTGGGACATTTTACAATAAATGTCAAAGTTGTGGTTATAGTTCAGTAATAGAATGTAGAAAATGTACACAGTCGGTGGCAGATTATAGTATTAGATTTTGTGAAGACTGTATTTAAATCCTGAACGTGGACGGATTTAAAATGGAAAAATTTCAGCAACCAGACTACCAAGGCGTGTTTCAGATATCATTTTATGAAAATTACAAATATTTTCATCAATACAATAACATAGACATTTCTTGTCAAGATTACTAAAATCAACTCCAATATCTTTTAAATATTGTATTCTTTCAATTTTTTTAGGTCTGTCAGCATACTGAATACCTGTAATGTAACGTAAAGGTTTACCAGCATTGACATTAATGCCCAATGATAATAATTTTTTAATGCGATCTATGTCATCATTATTATTAATAAAACTATATAATAGATTGTCAAATGTGGTACATCCTTTTTCATCTTATATTTAATTTACGTGATATTAGTTCCATATATTTCAATGGACATATTGATAAAAAATCATAGATATAAAAATCAGACACATGATCAATTATATCAACTATCTTTGAACATAATATATCAGAATCGTGATTTGAACAAGGCAAAAAATGTTCGCATTTTTCATGAAAAAACCTATATGTGCCCATATCATATGACATATATTCATTTAATAATTTTTCATATGGATGCGAGACAAAATCAGCGAATAATTTGCTAAATTCATTAAATCGCTGATAACCTTCATAATGAAAACTATTATTCAATATATCTTGGACTAATTTATTCACACAATCAATCGAATATAAACAATCACGATACAGAATATAACAGTCATCAATATTGTTGTGTTTTGGATTAGATTCGTCCGTATTTAAGATATTAATAACTGCCACGTTAATGTTTTCGAATTCATAGTCTTCTGACATATCTTCACCACATAGACCATAAACTGGAGAGTTAAAACATAATTGACATAAATTATAAGGTTCAGTAGAATATGTTTTTAGTATGTCTCTAATTGAATAAATAAGTGGAAAGACTTTGTAACGAGGATATTTTAAAAATATCCCGAACGGATTTGAAAATATATCTTCCATTAATAATAACATATGGGAATAATAAACAAAGTTATTAATATAATCAAAATTTTTGTAAATGTGTGGACGAGCAAAATATTTTAATCATCTAATCCAAATCCACTTATGCCTTTTTCTGGCATAACATCACAAAATATACATTCATTTTCAGTGTCTTTGCCTAAATACATGCTACATTTTTCAGGAATTCTAAATTTCTTGAAAAAGTGTTCACGACAATATCCATGTTTACAAACCAAGAACAATTCGGCTTGATTAGTACATATACGATTTCCTTCTTCTTCATAACCATCAAATGTAGTATAACAACACTCCCCAACATTTGCTTTGACAATTGGGTATTTTAGCATTTTCAAGGCGGTAGTTACACTACCATCAGCAACATGTTGTCGAACACTTTTAATGATAAATTTTTCAAAAAGACAATCCCCTGCTGACATTTCCAACAATTGTTGTTCGGTTGGAATTTTATATCCATATTTTAATATTATGTCAACAATATTTAGTATTTGTTGTTCCTTATGTTGTAATGTATTACAAACAATATGTTGTAAAAATGTAATGTCACGTATTGTAGCGTTGACATCACATCCATGTGTTAATAAATATTCAAGCATATTTTCATATTCGTTAATGTATCCACAATTTAATGAAAATATTAATTCATTGAATTGTGGATGTGTTCGGCAATGATTAATTAAAATATCATATATCTTATATTTTCGATCCGCCGATGACAGAATTAATTCCTTTTCTGATTGTGTTTTCGGATCTAAATAGTAATATCCATAGTTATAATTTCCTTTGAAAAATGCCTTAATAGCATCAATTCCAATTATAGCACCTTTGTTTAATAATTCAGTAATATAATCACATACTTCATCATAATTATGACAATTACCATATTCTGTCAAATTAAGTAGTTGTTTTTCCACTGATGTATATACCTGACTGCGTTTATTTAGTAATGATATATTAAAGGATGTAGGATCAATAGCATTTAGTATATACTTCATTATTTTAAATGAAGATGCCAAATGTAACGCACCATCTCTGGAATAATTAACTTGATGTACATTACATCCTTTTTCAATAAAAAAATCTATCAATTGAGTTTGTAATTCGTATGGCAATTTTAAGTGACACGCTAATAAAAATGGAGTCATAAACATATGATCTTCAACATCAATATTCCCTTCATATGCCATTATCAGTTGTTTAACTGGATCAATGGTATTTAAGCATTTATTTTTTAATAAGGTTATCAATGGACTATCACCAGTTTTTGTTATTGTGAATGGGGATTCAATACCCTTAAATTTGTCAAGAAATATCGAAAATATTTCAGCATTATTAATCAACTTAGTGGAACATATTAATTGAAGTGGTGTCATACTAAAATTAGTATTATTAAAAACAGGACTAATATATTTAATAATTGTTTTATACGCATCAATATTAACGTTATTAATTATATCATAAGATCGGAAACATCCATCATAAAATATATCTGTTATAAATGGCGATAGATTGTATTTTTTGATATTTTCGTCAGTGAATAAATAATTTAATAGTCTAATATTGTCAGACCGAAAAATCGACAATGATTTATAATCCATTAGTGTAAGTTTGTATTCAATATGTGATTCTAACATAAATTTTAATAATTTAAATTTGTCATCTGGTGTTATTCGTGGACAATAACAATTATTTATAAACGTTACAAAAGATTCGTTTCTCTTTTTTTTAGTGACATCTGCTCCATGGAGAATTAATAACATGAATATGTCAAATGTATTACGTCCAAATAATGCTGTGTTGGGATCAGCACCATGATCTAATAGCATCTTAACAATATCTATTGAACAATATTCGCAAGCGTATGCTAATGGAGATTGTCCTGAATAAAATGGTTTATTTATAGTGTCAATCCCATCGTTCTTATTTTCATTTTCGACAAGAACTGTTTGAACTGATTCTAAGTTGTTTTCCTTTAATGCTTTTAATAGCGATGTCATGATTATTTTATGGTGGAGATTAAATATCAAAGAAATAATAAAATCAAAAATTTTTAATTAACTTTCTAAATATGGAAAAAAATTTTAAATAATTACGCTTGGCATAACTACTATTTCTGGGTCATATGTATATGAAATAGTAAATTTTATTTCCTTTGATTTAACTTGTGGATGATCATTAATCCAATCTATATAATTATCACCATCATAATCATAGTTATCCAAGCTTGGTTCGCAATCTGGTAGCAAATAATATACAGTGAATCGATTAGGTTTACACATTTGAAGACAAACAGTTGAATTTTGTGGAATATCCCACATGTCTTCAATTAATTTGCCACAAGCATAACCATCTTCTACTACATCTTCGTTGTCAATAAAACCTGCTGAACATAAGTAACTTATAAACCACGTGCCAACATCAGGATCAAAATTGCGTTTTTTACATTTTAATATTGGTGCTGGATTCATTTTTTATAAAATAATATGTTTTATTAATAATATTCGTAATCAATATTTTATTTATCTGATATGAATCCACATTACTAATATTACTAATAAGTATTAGAAATAATATTAATATAGATTTATATCAGATAAATAAAATTATGTATGTCACATGTAAATCATTATCAGTTTAATGGACATGTAAAACCTAAACTAAATAAAACGCATGGCGTCCCAGAAGATTTTGATTGGTTAGCATATATTTCATTAAACAAATTAGACAAATATAGTGAAGGGAAGAAAAATAAACCAATCACATCGTACGTTGATGCGGTTAAACATTATCTTAATCATGGTCGATTTCAATCAATGAAATATAAACATGATAATATATTACAATATGCTCAGGCAGTTCAATTTCACAGCAATAAAATCAATGGAGTTCCGCATGATTTTGATTGGTTAATATATAAGTCATCAAATCCGGAACTAAATATAGTCACATATAATGATGCGATAGAACATTACAAAAATCATGGATATAGGGAATCTCGAAAATATAAATCAGTTCAGGAAACCCCTGATCCAATACCTGCTCCATCAGAAAATTTAATAATAGAACCACTACCCAAAGAAGTTCAAATAAAATCGGAGAGTATTAAAATACCACCAGATTTTAATTGGACTTCATATGTTTTATTAAATCCGGATTTGACATCAATGTTGTCGAATAAACAGTCAGCAATAAAACATTACATTGAGCATGGTCATAGAGAAAATAGACAATATAAATCCACAAATGTAGGTATAGAAAAAAATCCTGTGCCAATATCAATAAAACTACCACAAAAGATTGTCATTGCTCCGAAAGAAAAGTTGGTTATTAAACATCAACCACCACCATCACTTCCAATCTCTGTTCCACATCCAACCCCAATTTTACCTAAAAAAGAACCCCCCAATCCAATTGAAAATATCCTGAACGGATTTAAAATTACAAAGAAAATCAGTGTAATTTCTAAACCGCAAGAATTAAAACCGGTTATAGTTCAAAACAAAATATTAATCAAAGATATGCCTACCACAATTAAAATAAAACCAAAAATTAAAATTAAAAATATCATGAATGGATTTAAATCCGTTCAGGATATTTTTAAAAGTACCCCATCATCCATTCCATTCTCCATTAATGGAATGGATGATGGAATGGATGATGGAATGAAGAATGTTCCAATTATATATATATTTGGACTATCAGAAAATGAAGATGAACGTGTTTTTTCTTTTATGAAATATACTGCCATTTATTCGGCATACAAAGTATACAACGGACATCCAATACATTTATATTATTATTATCCATCAACTGGATATTGGTGGGACAAATTAATTAGTGATAAAATTGCTATACTTCATCAAATAAATTATAGTGACGATATGTTCAGACATTATTCAGAACACATTTTCAAAAGTATCCCGAACGGATTTAAATCCATTCATTTTTCTGAACGCAACAATATTATTAAAATGTTTTTATTGTATAAACATGGGGGATTTTATTTTGATATAGATACTATAATTTTGCGTAAAATGCCAGTAGAAATGTTTCAATATGATTTAGTCTTGACTAAATGCGAAAACTCAATTTCCTCTGCTTTTATTTATTGTAATGGTAGTCAAAATCACATAATTGATAGATGGATTAAAAATATCATGAACGGATTTAAATTGATGGCAAAAAAACACATTAATCGGAATGAGAATGGGAATGGGAATGGGAATGTGTACAAGTGGGACTATATTTACAATATAATTCCCAAAATGCTATTAAAATCATATAGTTCATCGCAAATATTAATATTATCTGGTTATACACATTGGGAACATACACATTTGATATTTAATGAAATAAGAACAAAAGATATGCTAATTGAAATTCAATATGGATTATATTTACATTTATGGGACTCAGTTTATATTAATCAACTTAATTCCATTGAACATTTTGAAACAGAATATAACACAGTATTAAATGTAATGTGCCGTAAATTTAATTTGATTGGTCAAATTAAATATATCAAAGGTACTGATTTCCACAAGTATGGAAAAGAAATACTAATCTCAGAAAAATGTAAACAATTATGTTGTTTGTATTGTTCTGAAACCAGCATTTCTCGTGAAATAAACCACGCAGAAGAAATGTTGGTTTCAGAAGAAATTGCTTTTTATATTCATAACGATACAGTGACATTTAACAAAGATTTATTGTTGTATGATAATATTTATGAATTATTGGATGGTATTTATGAAAAATGGAATGTCTGTGATATAAGTGAAAGATTTAAAACTGAATTAAGTAAACTAAACAAAATTGTTCACCATTCCATTCCCCCGAAGTAGAAATGAAATTTTTGATTTTTTTAAATCTGATTATGACATTATATATTGAAATATGTCAGAAGCAGAATTCGCAATCTTATATAAGCCAATGTTTGACAGACTTTTTGGCAACACAGACATCAAGGGAACTAATAGTAGTGATGGTAAAAATAAAAAGAATGGGAATGAAATTAAAAGTAAGAATGAAGATATTAATAAGGATAAACCATTACTAAATACAGTATTTTCGCAGTGTAAGCAATTTATTCCAAATTACGATTTATTTTGATAAAATTCAATTTTATTTTAATGTTTTATATGTGGCAGAAAAAAATCGATTGTATCCATTTGCTTTTTTGTTAAATTGTTTATTGTATTCAATTGATTGGTCTTTCCAAGTCTGTTTTTCTGTTTCGGATAGACCTCTCCATAATTGACTAATTTGTTTGATCTTATTGCTGGCATTAATTTGTTTTTCAGAACGGGGTTTTTTGGGTTTAGTAACCAATGTCTTTGCTACTATTTGTTTTAAATATAGATCATAATATTTTAGGAAAAATAAGGAAAATACTTGTCTTTCGCGGTCATCGTTGCCAATTTCTGTTTTGAGATATTCATTTAATAGTTTGCCTATTTTTTCATTCTCAGTCTTACTTTCATCATTCTTACTTTTGTTTATGTCACAGACAGCCATTATATTTATAATGTTGACGAATTTATGAATTTTATTCATCATAAAATAATAAATGTATAATCAAAATTTCGATTTGTTATTTAAAATAAATAGTTTATCAAATGATTTTTAATAATATCCTGAACGGATTTAAATTTTAAATATTTCTATCAAAAATAAAATTTACTTTTACTTTGCTGATTCTATTTCATCTAACTTTGAAAATCTCATATCTAATAAACTTATTGGCGTCAATATATAAGTCTGATTGGCAACAATATGTTTAGGATTTAAAAGATGTCCATATGTGTTATTGATTATATTAACTAATATTAATATTATTGGATGATCGCCCCTTTCCGAAAATTCATCATCATCTTTTCGTTCCAAAAAATAAGTAGTATGATGAATACTTTCATCATGTTGTGAAACTAATGACTTAACAAAAGCATTAGTTTCACCTATACATTGTTTTCTGTATGTTGAATTAGTTAATACATAAGCAGAATCGTCATCGTTCATGATTGTAAATGATTCAGCATAGTTTAATATTATTTCATATTCATTGCTTATGCTTTGTGATTGACAAACACGTCTAACTGGCAATATTTGTGCGCCTTGATGAACAAATATTCTCATTAAAATGGCGATCCCGTTTTTATCATGTGGTATACATTTAGCAAAAGATAATGATGTGCTACATCGTAATGATGATGATAATAATCGTTTGGTGACTAATATGGTTTTATTTTTATTTTTACTCTCAACCCCGCCCTCATTTTTAAATTTAAATTTAAATTTGGCAAAATTTAATGTGTATGCTTCATATGTCATACCAACATATAAAATTATTGGTTGTGGACAACTAATAAATCCTGATGACATTACTAAAAACATATTGTACAATATTCTACCGATTTTATGTTCTGGTTTAATATCATCTCTTTCATATAATTTAATTACATCATCGCCAGCAATTAGTATCTTATCATTGGTAATAATATTATCTCCTATATCGCTTGTTCTTATATTGGTATCAAGAAATGATAAAGATATAATAGAATGGTCATCTTCAATGGATAATGCTTCGTTATATGCTTTTATAATATCATCAGACGGTATATTAAAATTGTTTCTAATAAAAGGAACAAGACACTTATCGAATTTATAAGTATACAATTGAACACATTTACACAGCAAATAATTGAAATATATATCTTTGGTATCATCGTACATTTCCAATATGTTTTCTGCCTCTGGAATATTTTGTGTGCTTAATGTATAGTCGTTATAATCATGATCTATTTTAATTAAGACATTATTAATATTGCTAATGTCTTGATAATTAGCAATGTTAGTAACATCAAGATGTTCTGATTCAGTTACAATTTTCATTATATAATGATGAAATATTCTCAGATTTTAAAACGATAATATAGTATTTCAGATTTTGTCAACAACACGGTGGACTGGGATTTAGTAAAAAGATTTATCCGCTATTGGAAATGAATATTAATAATCCCACATCTGATGGTAAGTGGGGCGACAAAGACACTCAATATAAACGTTAATGACATTATTTATTTAAATCTGTTCAAGACTTATGACTACAAATATTTAGGTGTATCAATACAATCATTTATAATGACTTGATCAAATAAATCTGGTCTTTGATTGACCATAATAGTAAAAATGGATTCATCAGCTCCCATTAATTTTTCGCTTAATGATTTCAAAACAATTGATTTATATAATGTAAGTATTTCATCAAACTTGTCAATATTTCCTCCGAATAAAAATCCTTTCATTATCCTGTCAACAAAATTTACACCACAATATTCGTGTATATTTTTTCTTAAAAATCCATGAATTTCTGTGTTGGAAATGTATTTGTGCGATAAAAATAAAAATTTTCCATATTTTACCAATTTATTACACATATTTTTTAATAAATCTACATTATGTGTTCGTGTGATACCAGCATCTAACCAATAAAAAAATGTGGAATTATATGGATTTAATTTAATTGCTTCGTCAATACAATGAATTTTATTTAGTTGTATAGGGACATATAAAGGTAGTAATGCCTGAGGACTTGATTTGAGCCATTCTGCTGTTGGTTGATTAATCCATTCATTACTTGTACGAATTGTATTAATACTGGTATAATATTCTGTTTTAGTAAATCGATCAATAGAAAATAATACAAATTTACAATTTTTATATTTTGAACAAATATCTTTTAAATTTTCATCACCAAAACAAATTATTGGTAGGTTTGTTGAAAGTAAGTTTTCCAACATGTCTGTATATGTTTTAAATGATCGTTTCCAATCATGATTATTTTTAGTATTATCCATATTTCCTCTCCCAATGTCCCAACATCCGGTAACAAAAGTAAAATTGCTTGTTGGTATTTCCCATTGTCTTTGAATATGATCATCCCATCCAATATGTTTTACATGTCCCATTGGATTAGATAAAATCATACTATAATAACCATCATTTAAATACTTTGAATTAATTGTATATTCACCAACATATTCTTTTTTGTTGTGATACATTTTATCACAACAAAAAGAATATGGATGAAATTTTAAACAATCGATTGTTTTTCTCAAGCCTGGGTTAAATGTGATTCCACCCCAAGTATATTTTATATTGTTATCATAGTATGAAAAATCTTTTTTCATCATGAAATATCCTCTATTTAAATTATCCTTAATTATTGGATGACCAGACGTATCATTATGAGGTCTTAACCAAACTGTGTATATTTTCTCATTTTTGTTTTCATTAAAAACATCAAGTGATTTTTCAATAAATGAGGGACATATAAATTCCCAATCTTCTTCACAATGAAAAATCCATTTAGTTGTGACGTATGAATATACTTTGTCAATTGATTGAATTTGCCCTATATTTATTTCATTGTAAATTGACTTAATATTTAATTTATCTGTATATTTTTTAATAATTTCATCGTTACATGATTTTTTTCCAGAATCATCTATTAAATATGTTATTTTTATGGGATATGTGTTCATATTAACAAATGATTGTAATGTTTTATCCAATAATAAAGGTCTATTACATGATGTAATTACAAGTGTGACTTCGTCGGTATTAAACACTTTTTCAGACGCATTAAATTTACTTTGATAAAACAGTCTTAAATCTTCAACATCATTGATGTTATATTGATTAAATAATTCAATGTTTCTTGTTTTTTTAATATGATCAAACCAATTATCACAATCCCCACGCGTACATTTAATATTTAAGTAAAAGTCCAGAGATTGTAAATTATAATGATTAATTACCAATAGTGGAACTTTTTTTTCATCATATTTTAAATGAATTGTTTCGCCGGTCACATCATTTTTATGGATATTTATACTAATGATTTTATTTGACTTGAAAATTGATTTGTATGAATAAAATTCACATTTGTCATTGTAAATTGATCTTTTTGTAAATCCTGAAATTACAGACGATGGTTGATATTTATGATCATTACTTCCAAAATGAAGCCAATCAACACAAATTTGTGAATATTTGTCATACTTTTCCAAAATTTGATCAAATTGAACATTTTCTGGACTGTATAAAAATTCATCTAAATCCAATATAGCAACCCACTTTGATGTTTTTAATATGGGTTTAAAATATTTGTTGTAAATATCAATTTGTTTACCAACAGATTTTGTATTAATGTCATTATTAAATAATGTTACATTACTACTGTATTGTGATATAATTTCTTGAAAATTATCAGTACTATTGTCATTTACCAAATAAATATGTTTTACTCCTCTATTTAAATAATGTTGAATCCACTCTGACAAAATATGCGCCTCGTTTTTAAACACGGCACAAATGATTAATGAATTATTTGTGTTGTGAACAAATTCAGACTTAATCATTTGGGTATTTGAAAATACATAATTTGCTATTTCTCCGTAACCATGCCCAAGTTTGTGAAATAAATTTGGATTGTCTCTGTATATATGTGTGAGTATTACTTGATCAGTGAATATCCAATTATTTCTGGGCAATAATTTATTTACATAGGTTAAATATAATTGCGTGAATTCTTTTACAAATGATAGTGAATATATATATGAAGTTCCAGATACATAATGATAATATTCATTATCATCAAACTTTTTTAAAGAATTATTTTCACTTGATGTAAAAATAAATTTATGAGTAGGCAATGATTTGAATAGATTAATATTTAGTACCTGTGGTGGATAAATGTTTCTGTAAATACAAATTCCAGCATCAACCCACATAAAAAATTGACTATTGAACGGATTTATTTTTGATGCCCTATCTATCAAAAATATTTTTTCATTCCAAACTAAATTCAATTCTTTGGATGGACAATGAGTTGGATGAGTTTGTATAAATTTAATGTATTTATATGTTGAAAATTCTTCGATGTTTAATTCAATGTAGTATGTATTTTCTTCATTTCTGTATTTTTTTGCTAACAAGATTGTTTCTGCTGTCCCAAAAAAAATATAAGGACAATTTAATTTTAACGTAAAATTAAACCAAGATTCAAATGATTTAGATCCATGTTTATTTGGGATATCCCAATATCCCGAAACACATGTTATTATGCTCATTGATCATATATTATTACATTAAATAATATTTTTATGAACTGATTAAATATCCTAAACGAATTAAAAATTGATTTTTAATTCGTTCATTAATTTAAATAAAATATATTATTTATTTAATCATGCCACTAACTCCACTTAACTATCAGTCAGTTGTTTATTATGGCGATTTTTATTCACCACCGTCTCCATTTCCAACAGATTCAAGCATTTTTAAGGGTTTGTCCAAAGATGAATGTCATCAACTTGTTGGTGTCGATCATATGCCTGAATGGATAAGTATGTTCAAAGGAGAATGTGTTCCAGATGATTGTATTCGTGAAATTATTCATGAAGGACGTAGAGCATTGCTTGTTGATTTTTATGGAAATGATGTTAATATGTCATCGCTGACATTTTATGTTAGTTTTGTAAATGGTCCTGAACATGCCCCAGGCGTTTGCTTTATTAGCGAGAGCGTGGGCGAGAGCGTGGGTAATGATGAAGGTGAGAGTAATGATGAATGTGAAGGCGAAAACAAAGAACATCGCCGATGTTATATTGAAATTGATTACTGGCCACCAGTCTCAAATTAGATTTTCTTAATCACAATGGAAGCAAATTTTGCTATACGAGAAGATTTTTGTGTTTTACTTTGACTTGTTTTCATTGATCAAAAATATCCCAAACAAAATATGAATTCCTAATTTAAGAAATATATTCGATTAAATGTATAAATGGACATAATTTTGTCAAAAAATTCCTTTTCGTATTTAGAAAATCAGTGCGCAATATGTATGGATTTTTTCCATTCAGTTGATATAGTTAGTTTAGTGATTCACAAATTCAATGGTCAATCTGAAAAACAAAGTGGTGCTGTGAAAAGGTTACATATATTTCACAGTGAATGTTTTAAAGGAATTACCAACAAAAGGTGTCCATTAGATAATTGTGATATTCATAAAGTTCGAGATTTTAAGTATAGTCATATTATCGCGTTGAATATTGTCAATTATTCATGTAATTATCTTGATTTGATTAAGGAAATGCCACCAGCAATATCAGTTACAGATACTGATAATTTGAATCATCCAGATTATAATGGAAAAACGTTATTATATTGTTCATGTCAATGTAATGAAACTAAACTGATAAATAAATTGCTAAACTGTGGAGCTGATTTTAATATTCCTGATAGCAATGGGTTTGTACCATTAATGGTACTGTGTAGTTCTAATTTTCATGAAACGTTGGTAGGTGTTTTACGAAAACAAAACATATTGAAATCTATTAACATTAATAGTGAAGATATATATGGATTTACTGCTATGGATTATGCTATCAGACACAATTCATGGCAATGTGTTCAAATATTACTTGAAAAATTCTTTAACAAAATAAATGAATCAGGAAAAGCCCGATTACTTGAATACGTAACATTACCAACAAAAAACAAAGAACAAAATGATCTTAAAACACTAATAAAGTATTATTTTCCAGTTAAAATCAGACATCAACCGGAAATTAATCATGAAGCATTGGTTAATGAAGAAGAAAATGATGAGAATGAAAATAAGCGTCGTCAAATTATTAGGAAAAATCCACTTCCCATTTCCATTCCAATTGGAATTAATCAACAAGAAATTAATTTTAATGGGACTGGGAAAATGGAATGGAATGGAGAATGGAATGAAATAGAAAAAATGAAATGTACAGATTTATATTTAAAGAGACCAAAGATAATTAAAGGGCGATTATATTCTCATGCGAACTAATTTTTCTATAATATATAGTATATAATGACAAGACATAAATTTGATAAAATCAAAGTTTATGGAGATAGTGCTATGGATGGAAAGTTAGTTGTTAAGAAAAAATTAAAAGCAAAGGACACCTTAATTGTATCTGGAACTGCCACTATATCTGGAAAAGTTAAAGCAGAAGGTGATATAGATTGTCAAGGACAATTGACTGTTAACGGAGAAACTACATTGAATGGTGAAACTACTGTTAATGGAGAATTAACAGTTAATGGTTCAGCAACTATTACTGGTGATGCTACAATTAATTCATTAACAGTTAATGAATTAACAACACCAAATTTAATATATACATCGCCTGTTTCAGGCAATCCAACAACTATTTTATCAACAGATTCTGGGACAGTTTATGGTATAGATACCAGTTTAGGAAATGTCAGTGTGACATTACCTAATCCGCAATTTGGATTAATATATACATTTATCATTGTAAATGTTGTCGATTCTTTTGAAATAATTTTACCATCAATAAGTCAACAAATGATATTTATAAATTGTAACAATGCTGGAGTGACTACCGGAACAGCAAGCACTATTACAGACGGATCACCTAATATTGGTGACAAGTATGATATTGTTGGATTATCATCCACACAATGGCATGTTAAATGTACAACTGTTTCTGTCATAACATTTACTTAAATCCGTTCATGAAATGTCTAATTTCTGCTTATATATTTTAATAAATTTTTATCTAAAATCATTAAACTAAGGGGACAACCTTTGTATAACATACTACTGTATTTAAAATTTGTATCTAAACGCTTATAATCGTGTTGGACATTTTCAGATAATTTACCTTTGCTCAACAAATAAAGTTGATTAAACATATTTCCAGTTACAAAATCTTTGGTGTATATGTCTAATAATTTGGGATTGCTTGCGATAATTCGTAGCGATCTAATAATTTTTGACATAATGAGGTATATAAAATATATTCAACCAACAACATTTTTAAATCAAATTTTAAATCAAATTTTAAATATTCATTATAATATATAATGTGTGAAACAAGTTTTAATTCGCTTTATGTCAAAGAAAAAGCAAAGTTTTATGAAGATTTATGTGTGCATTATGAGATTGATGTGGATCAAAAACTTAAATGTCATAATCTTGAAACTGAAAATACATTAAGTTTTAATGGTGCTGTTAAATGTTATGGAAATTTAACAGCAGAAAATACATCTGATTTATCGTCAACTAATGTCAATGGTCAAATAGTAACAGAAAATATGAGTGTCACGGGCAATGTAACTGACAATGCCAATATTAGTGTGACTGAAACCACAATAGTTATAAATCCATTAAATTATACTCTTTTATCGAACAACATTATTGTGATATCTGATTTAGGTGTTTTTCCGATTCGATTACCAGAAGGAACAGATGGGATAACTATATATTGTATAGTGTCTGGATATGTAGGTTCAGGATGGCTATCTTCAATTAATCCAGATCAAATTTCAGGCAATTGGTATTGTAATTCTGGTGTTGCTCATTCGGATCTATTTACAAGTGTTTCATGGATATTATCAATAGGAGATATATTAAAATTTACGTATATTTCTGGTATATGGTATATGGAAACATACGCAATTGATACTCCGACATTTTCTTCTTAAATTTGTTCAGGAAAGTTTCCAAAGTAAGAGTAAGGAATGCTCATATTTATATTTAAAAATGTAAATGTCATTCTATTAGACATTTCTTTTCAATTATTATTTCATTTGATTCCAATTGTTTGTCAATTAATTTCCATCCAACCCATCCACGTGTTGGACTGTATGTTGAAACCAATTTCTTACTCATATCAGACTTGTATCGTGCCAGTTGTGGTGGTTTAACAGTATTTCCGTGAACTTCTTTGAACCATTCTTGGTACACTTTATATGAATCTTGTAACTTCATACTTGAACTATCATCTTTAACAATATATTCGCGAGCAAATTCCGACATTTCATCATTAGACGAACGATATTCTTCTTTGGCATCGAGAATTGATTTAGGTTCTTTAAGACCAACTTTCTTGTACACATTTTTATAGTATTGTAGAATAATCCACATAAATGCGCTCCTCCATGATTGAAACTTTTCTGCTAAACGATAATCACGTTTAAATTCAAGAGGGTTATTAGGATCAGGGTTTTCTACGAAACGTGAGGGGAAATCAACAACCACAATACGACGCCAAATACCTTGATCATTTGGTGGTAGAATAGGTTTATCATTACAACAGAAAATTTGCTTGAATTGTGGTTTGAATTCAAAACAATCTCCATATAATGGACGTGCTATAATATTATCATTACCAGACCATTCTTTAACCACAGCAATGTTAAACTTTTCAGATTCTTCGGTTTCTTGTGAACTGGTACATCTAACACCACGTAGTCGAGCAATTTCAGGGGAAGCCGCACCACTTGCCGGTTTTTTCTGTGTAAATACGGTTGTTGGCACTTTACAAGCATATTTGCCCGCACACATCTCAAATAATTCAAGCAATTTGGATTTGCCATTACCACCAACACCAGTCCAAATATAAAACTGTTCTTGGGGATTGCGCCCTTCCATAATTGATGCTAACATAGTTAGCACATATTCACGAACATCACGATCAGGGAAAACTTGACACAAGAAATTGAAAATTTCAATGACAATTTCATCACCTTGATCAAAAATATCATAGTCTATGCCGGTGGACATCGATACACAATCTTCTGGACATCCATCACGGAATTTGTGTAAAATTAAATTATATACACCATTTTCAAATCCAATTAAATCTGGATTGGAATCTAATCGTGATTCAAATGTAGGATCAAAAAATAGAATTTTACATTCCTGCATAAGTTTATTTTTAAATGTAATATCTCGCAATTTGTGAGTAACTTCCAACAACTGAGTCAATTTATCCATCTGATTTTCACGAGCATCACCTTCTAATTCATACGCACTTTCACTATAATATTTAATTAGTTTTAAATATTCGTCAATAACTTCTCTACTAAATTTGTTTTGTAATGAATAACCAGCATCAACACGATGCCATCGATGGTTTTTAAATTCGTACCAATTTCCCTTGTCTTTTTGAGAAGTACAAACGAATTGATGTTGATATAACTTGTGAATAACCACAGCAGTATCAAATGTCGACATGCTGGTGCTTTTAATAATTTCAACACTGACTGAATTTTGCTTAAAATGTAAGTATTCTTCGGGACTATCTAAACGTGCCCATAAATGTAAACTACCAATACCAATACCACCGACTTCAAGTGATTTCATATTTGCCCACGAATCTTCAAAAATTTTACACGTTGATCCTTTTTCTGATTTGTTACTAAATTCAATCCATTCGGGTAGTAAACTGGGACTAATGTTATGTAAACATAATCCTACTTCTATCCAACTGGCATAATCGTCAGCACGTTCTGCTGACAACATTTTAACTAAATCTTTAACACTATCGAGATTAATGTCATTATTACCACCGGCATGATTACTATTATTACCATTATTACGAGATAATTTGATTTTTGAAGCAGTTTTCTTCAAATCTGCTTCATTAATAATTGGTGTGCTATCAGTAGTAATTAAATGAAGATGTTCTTCTCTAATGGGAATAATTTCTGATTCTGGATGATCTCTAATACTTAGCATCATGATTAATTCTTTCGAATCAACATAACCATTGCGTTTAAGATCTAAATCGTTGTTTTTGGCGTCAAACACATGTGATAATGAATATGGTTTAATACGAGGTTTAGAACACCCATACATCAACCAATTATTTTTATCAATGACACAAGCATCGATAATATCATCATATGAATTATTGGATTTGATTTCTGATAAAATTGCGTCACAATATTTTAAAACGTGTTTTCGAATTAAATGTTGAATTTTAGTGTGACAAATAATAAATGGATAAATGATATGTATACCGTCTTTGATTAACCCCCTGTCACTTTTGTATGGAGTGTCTCTTTCAAATACAAATGCTAACATTTTTTCTTCGGGAACATCCATATAATTGAGGATTGCTTCATTATATTTGTCTACAATTGCTTTAATGTTTTTAAGTGTATAATGGCGTCGATTTTCTTCGATTGGAAATTTAAAATCAAGATCGATTTTAATATTGGTATGTGGTTGTGGTGCTTCTGTTAAATGAACTGGTTTATTTCTTTTGAATGCCTGATGATAAATCAACTCACATAGAGTATTTTTTTCATCAATTGGTATCGAATAACTGCCAGCAGGATTACCAATACTTGTGTGTGTTATTTCGTGACCGGTTTGAGACTTCCCTATAATACGATATTGTTGTAAAAACGTATTCAGATCCATCCTACCTATATAATATTAGATTATTATTTTACAAAAATAAGGCAATCAATTTTTAGTGATTCGAATGGAAAATTTATGGAAAAATAAATATATTATTTTCCATAAAAATCCGAAAAAATGAGAATAATTCGAAAATTAAGAATGTAAAGTTGTATCGAAAAAAAATCCTATAATAAAATTTAATGGCAAGTGTTCCCTATCATCATAAAAATTTTGATTTTTTTTTTGATAAATTAATCATTAAAGTATATTCCATTCGTCAGAGAAATCTAATGTTTTCCTCTGCTTCTTCTTCAAGTAATTCTATGATTCATATTACTGATTTTTCGTATATGATTATTGATGTCAATTCTAATGATAGTCTTAATGTACTTTTGGGTAGAATGCAACGATGTGTTGATGAATTGAGTGTGGAAGCGGTTGTTGTTCAACCTAACAGTTACGGAACACTGCCAGATTGTATTAAACAATATATCAGGCAGTATTCTGTTGATAATTTACTTGAACAAGTCCCAGAAGATAAACGCAGTACATATGTTGTTTCTGATGAGGAATTAGGTGATTATATGAGTACCATGATAATTATTAATTGCCCTCAAAGTCATGGATGTTTTATGGATTTGAATACGGTTGTTAGTTACATTACTAACACAATTTTTTATACATTCGATGGGCTATCTTTTGCTAATACAACCGAAGGAAATGTTGTCATTGCGAATGTCTATCGCCCATAATAAAATGTTACTAAACTTTATCTGGAAAATTTAACTTTGTTGTGTTAAAATTTTTGATTTTTTGGGATTGAAATTATTTTACGTTTTAATAATCAGAAAAGTAAACATTACGAATGACAGAACTTCATCAATATACGCCCAATATATTAATTGATACCATTGTTGCTGGTATTGTGTCTGGTAAAAATACCAGTCATTTGATGAATAAGAAAACAATTGGATTTATGCTTATCGCTTCAAGTGTTCCAGAATTCAAAAAGATGATTATCGAATATTTACCTAAAATTATTAAAGCAAGTCCACAATATTTGTTTGACTTAATACGAATGGTGCTAAACTGGATTGCTTCTATACCCAGCAACATTAAGCAAACTTTTAAAAATACATTTATAAATAAATCTCCTGATTACAAACCAATTTCATTATTTAGTGCGAAATTAACAGGGGACTGTGGTCATAAAGTTCAGTTGAATTTTTCTATTGCTGATGATGCTATATTTTCAGATTTTGTCACACATATTGTTGACAATGGAGAATACACAGAGAAAATTGACAACTATGAAGTAATTAATTATACCAGCAATGCGGTTGTATCAAATCTATCAGACATTATTTTTCCATTAAATATATCACAATCTAATGAAGATTGTGATATATTTAATGGAAAAGAAACTTTAAAATGTTATTTACATCAAAACTTAAAAGTGTCTAAAAATGTTGGCCAAAGTATTCAATATAAAAAATTAGATTGTATAGATACATTTGACAATAATCTAAGCATAGAAGATATTCGTAACTATTTCAATAGTATATTTAAATTCAAAAGGACTGGTTCATGTGACAATTATTGGATTCAAATATCGTCGTTGGATGAAAAATTTTTCAACATAATTAAAATTATCAAAATCATACATGGCGATTTTGTTTACGATGAAGTGAATAAGTTTTTTAAATCAATAGTTAAGTTGGCAACAGATGACAAGATTTCTGATCAAAATTATATGTGTTTTCGCTATTTGAATACAATTGACAAACATTATGTCTACATAAATGATTCACAAAGCATACATATATACGAATATCCAATCACTGATCGTCTTCCATCAATAATAAGCATTCACAATTTTGGTGTTAGTTGTTCGGAATGTACAACAGAATCATTATCACATTACTTATTTCGAAGTCAAATGATTTCTCACATAATATACATGATATTAGTAAGAAATTATATCGTATACACAGTATGTTATCTTAATAAAAATGTTTATATATACAATACACTTCATGAGTTTAAATATAAATCCAATAATGCGAAATTCATTACATCTGATAATATATATTATGTAGCATCTCCAGCAGATGCAATCATTGAAAAATTAGTTATTGACATGGACAAAGCTAATAAGTTCAAAAGTTTGCCAGAACCCGTGAACCACAGCAATGAAAAACCATTAGTAAATAATTTTACTATAACTATATCCAGCTCTAAAAATATTCTGACTGATAGCGATATAATCAAATTGTTTACCAATGCTTTTGATAAGGTTGTGACGTGTAAAAGTTTGTGTAGTAGACGTAAAATGAAACCTATTACAACACACAATATATCAGTTGAATTAGTAAAGGTTGTTAACAAAGTAAAGAATCCAAAGTTTGTGGTATGGGAAAAACGAAAGAAAACCTTAGATCAAAATCAAGTAGAATCTCAAACGGTTAACAGAAACGAAGATGACATCCCAGAAGAAGAAATTGAAGAAATTACTTATAAGAAAGTTATCAAATGTGAAAAGGTTGCTGACTATGCTAAATCAGTTAAAACCCTTTATCTTAAAAAGAATGATGAAATTTATATTGAAAATATCATCAAAAGATATACAACGTCAAATATTTATGATCGATTAGAAATCCAGAAAACATTTGGTCTAATGTTTTCTGGTTTAGCAGGAACAGGAAAAACCACTCTATTGAAAGTTTTAGCATATGAATTTCAGTTGGATTTATACTATGCCAGTTTGGCAGAACTAACAACTATTGAAGATTTTAAGATGGTGTCTGACTATATTTATAAAGAAAAAGGTGGAGGGTTTTTTGTTTTAGAAGATGTTGATGCTCAAACAACAATTTTAAATAAGAGAGTGCCAATCAATTCAGAATGTTCAAAAGAAATGAAGACTGATAATATGAATTTGTCCTACTTTCTCAACTGGCAACAAGGATCATATACACCAAAGAATTTAACCTATGCGATATCAGCAAATCATCCAGAAAATTTGGATTCAGCAGTGACCAGAGCAGGTAGAATTAACATTCACATTAAATTTAGTTATTGTGATTCATATCAATTGTGTAAGATTTTTAATAGTATTATTGGTCATGATTTAGATACATCGTTAGCAGATAAATATTGTCATAATATAACATCCGCACAAGCAATAGAGTATTTAGTTAATAATAGTTTTCAGGAAGAAATGTCTGACGAAGATCGTTTAATTGACATTATAGAACAAATTAAGATTGATTAACATTTTTTCAGAGTCACGATATATGAATGTGTAGTCAGTTGTTTGATCAGTAATATCAGAATAAGACTCTCCTTGTTCGCATATAAATTTTCCATTTTCTAATGCGGTTATTTGTTTCAGATTATGACTTATAAATATATCTATATGACCAGATAATTTATATTTAAGCATTTTGTCATATGATGTGTGATTATAAATAATAAAATTGGTTGATTGTCCTTTATTAATAGAATAAAATGAACTATTGTCAATTTTATTAGATATCAACTTTGGTTCGGGCATTCCAAACAGATGTGGACTACCATTAAAAACTTCAAAATTAGGACATGTTATAAATAAGTTGTCCAATATTTCAGATAAATTATCAACATTAATTTTATTATCATCTTCAATAACTATTATGTATGGCATATTGTTAAATTTAGCATAATTAATTAAAGCAATATGAGAAGCACCACATCCTAACATCCCACTATTTGATTTAATAGCATTGAAAAATTTTAGTGATAATTGTTTGTATTTGTGATTGGATAAAATTCCATTTTTCCGATCAGTGCGATGTTCTAAATTAATTATGTATGCTTCATACTTACGAACATTATTAATAATGTTGGTTTTATTATGAATAAAAATGTTCGCAGTTATATTGTTAATATAATAGTTGTATATGTATTTACTATACGAATAAGTCTTTGCAAATAACACACCATTTTTCATCAATGACAAATAAATTTTATTGTTGGAAATAATGTATGTATATATGTATTTTTTTGTATAACATTTATTGTTGTAAAATATACTGTGATCATGTCGTGGTAAAGGACATGGTATTTTATTTTTCTTTGGAATTATATTAAATGCTAAATCACTAAATTTAATTGACCCATGTACTTTTTTCTTAATACTATGATGAGTTAGTGGTCGTAATACTTTATAATTTAATTGTTCTTTATTTATTTTAGTGATAATATTCATTATATATTTATTAAATAATATTATAAAAATTTGCTAATCTTTAATAGATTATAATCAATAGCGTTATAAACACGTTTACTAACATATTTTTTTCGTATAGTTTTCGATAATCGGTAAAACATTCATCTTTAATGATTTGAAACTGCTTTTTACTGATTTTAATACAATTGTTGTTAAAGAAATATTCAGCAACATATGCTATTACTTCTGATTTCATCATATACGCAATGTCATATTTGAATGATTCTGCGTTAAGACAATGATTAACTTCGTGTACACATGCTTCCAAAATTTCATTCATGTTTTTAAAACGATAACGTTCATTAAATAATATAAGTTGTGGGGTTATTTGCCATGCCACACCACAAGTATATTCCATTTTCTTACGAGTAAAATATCTATGTTGCTTGGCAATAGGTTTGACTTTAAATTGCTTATTTTTTATGACTTTTAATGTGCTTAATACGATTTTATTATTGCGATACTTTGGACTTTTTAAACCATTAATTAGCATTTTCTTTCTAATTATACCTCTGAATCCATTTTTAAAAATATTTTTAACGGATTTAGAAATATCCTGAACAGATTTAAACATAATATGAACGGATTTAAATTCGTTTAGAATATTTAATAATGAATTAACAAAGAAATAGAATAGAATCAATTTTCTAAACGGATTTAAATACATTTTATAATCATATTGCCAATATCATCTGGTATACTTATAGTTGGATTAATAGAAAATACATCACGATAACTATGACTATCGCCAAGATAGGCATGTTTCATCATATTTATCCATTTATCTTTATTGAACACATCGTTCATGTACTTATTAATTCCGCCATAAGTATGTAAAATATTTACACAGTTGTTATCTTTGTTAATATGTGTAATGATAGTAAAATAATGTATTTCAAAATCGTTTTCCACAGCACAATGAACAATGTCGTTGCTATCTATTAGTTCTAATAATTGATCAACATCAACAGTCTGGGTATATAAGTGATCTATATCAATAGTATCATATGGAATAATGTTGAATTGAGTTAAATGGAAATGAGCACCTACCCAACATGAGGATGGATCATTTCCTAAACTATCTATTTGTTTAGGAGAAAATGACGCAACATGTTTTTTTATGTCATTAAACGTGAAGGTTAACGACATAATATGAATAACTAATTCAAAGAAATTTTGATCAAATCAATTTTTAAAAATATCTCTAAATATGGACGGATTTAAAATGTTCGTCAGTATTGATAACTATCAACGATATTATTACTTTCTTTAACTTATTAGAAATCGATGAAGTTGTTGCTAAATATAAGAAATTATTGACTTGTAATAGTCCAGAACAAGACTATATGTATCAATTGATTGGCAAAATAACACGTGCTAATGAATCACAGTTATGTTTGCCACCAGTTACTATTTGAAATTATTAGTTGATTAAAAATATTTAATTAAAGGATAATTACTTTGAATATTATAGTATGTTATATATTTATTGTGATCGAGATGAGTTTTTAAATGTTGCTAAACAAATGTTATTTGATTTAAATAAAGAGACTCTTAATTCTTCGTCAGAGACTCTTAATTCTTCGTCAGAGACTCAGAACGTAACCATAACTGATGTAGTTCATGAAAATGGATATTTTGACTTATATATTATGTTTGGAATACATGATTATCCCAGTAACTTGCCTCAACCAATTAATTATATTGTAGTTCAATTGGAACAGTCAACATACAATTTATATTTTTCTGAACGATATATTAACTATATGAAAGGAGCATTGGAAGTATGGGAATATTCGTTAATAAATTATCGATACCTTCAAAGCATCGGAATTAAAGCAGAATATACGCCAATTTTGTATGGAGAGACTTATAAATTTCCAAACACATTTGTTTGGAACAATCCAAACAAACAGATTAAAAATAAAAATATCGATGTTTTGTTTTGTGGCAAAATGAATGAACGACGAAATAATATCATTCAAATGTTGAGACAACAAAATGTTTCTGTGGTTGTAATTGATAATGTTTGGGGAGCAGAACGTGATACTTATTATGCCAAATCGAAAATAATTTTGAACATTCATTACTATGATACTGCTATTTTAGAAACTGTTCGATTATCTTATTTATTAAGTAATGGTTGTTGTATTGTTAGTGAGCACAGTGCTGATCCAATTTTAGATAAGTATCATGAAAATTTTGTGTACTTTACTTCTATTGATAACATGGCAGAAACTTGTTTATCAATATTAAATAGGAATGAGAATGAGACTGATAATGATAAAAATAAATTAGACAAATATTACAGTAATCCCCAGACATGGGGAAAGCAATTTAACATCAAGTATTCATATTTAACTGAAATGAAACCCAAACCAAAAGGTGAAATGAAAATAGAAAAACCCAAATTGGAAACAACGTTTTCCGCTGTTACTACGGAAATTAATGACGGCAGTTTAATTATGAAATTGAAAAAAATACCAGAAGAAGAGTTACCAATGGTATCAATAGTAACCATCACATATAATAGGAAAAGTATATTTCCCAATGCCATTAAGAATTTTTTATTGACTAACTATCCAAGTGACAAGTTAGAATGGATTATTGTTGATGATTCACCAAGTCAACGATTAACTGAATTATTACACTCAGAAACTGGTAATGATGACAGAATTAAATACCATCATTTAAAGACTACTGGTCGCTTGTCTATTGGTCAAAAGCGCAATTATGGTGTTAAAGTGGCACAGTCAGATTATATTGTTTTTATGGACGATGATGATTATTATTATCCATATTCAGTATATTCGCGAATTGCTACTCTGTTAAATTATCCTCAATATGATTTGGTTGGTGTAACTAAATTGGACATTTATGACATTGTTAATAATTTTTCAGCACGAGTGGGTAAAGCAACATATGTATCAGAAGCATCGATGGGATTTAGGAAATCATTTTGGATTGATCGTAAATTTCCAGAAGAATTTTGTCAGCAAGGTGAAGGATATAGTTTTATCAAAGGGCGTGAACACAAAGTCATTACTATGCCATCATGCTTTAATTTAATAGCAATTACACACAAATCTAATTACACCGAAGATTCACGCAGTTATGACAAATTTAAGGATGAAGATGGAATTAAAAAATCCAAAGACGAAAAACATAATATTTTATCAACAATAGATTTAAATTCTCGATTATTTTTGGAGGATTTGTGGGAACGGATATAAAATTTGTATAAGGATTTATGTGATATATTTAATGAAAATCATCATGTCCAAAACACTAAGGAGCAAATAAAAACATTATATTGTCAAACACTAAATTGATAACTCTTCCAGATCTTCCACCATCTCTACAAACATTAAATTGCCTTACCAGTTATCGTTGGATTAATCCAACGAATGATATTCCTTCATGTGTTAAACATTTGATCCCGTCAAATTATCGATTAATTTAACTTCATAAATTAAAAAAAAGTCATGAGTCAAATTCTGAAAAAAAATGATTTTTTAACTTTGAATTCACTGTGAATAAAATTTCTCATTGAATGGTTTCTATTAATCCAACAATCTTTAAGGACGCATCAAACGTTTATGATGTGTTCGAAAGACCACGTACTAACGTGTTTTATTATTTGCCGATTGTATCACCAGAAAAGTTCAACGAACTTCTAATTAAATCAAACGGATTTAATAGAATTATTACTATGTCTTCATGGAATGGTAAGCACACCAATTCATATAATTGGTTTGAGTTTATTATTTTATTTGTTCCAAAGCAAATATCAAAACCATATCTAAAATATTTGCCACTAGAAACAGTTCTTCTTGAAGTTAAAAAAGATATTAATTCAGAAAATGATGAAATTTATTGTCCATTAAGTCGTATCATTGGTTTAATTGAAAATACTTTATCATTTTCCGAATTAGATGTTTTGGATTTGTTAAAATTTACTATAAGTACTTGGAATATCAAAGTATCCATACAATCAATATCACAAGCACTAAATTATAATTTATATATGGTTTTTTATTATATTTTATATTGTGATAATGATATGTCTTTTAAAGAAATTCATTCATGGAATACTATTGAAGATGTCTGCCAAGATCCGATTAATTGGTTTATGAAGGATGAGGAAATAAAACCAATTATTAATGAAATTTACCAAATATATTTACGTAATGAAATCAAAGATGCTGATAAATTTAATGGCGTATTTAATGGATTTGTTCATAAACTGATTGATGGAATGTCTATTGAAGTATTTAAATATCAAATAGATTATGATGATGAATCCAAAGTAATACCATTTTGTAAAGATACACAAGGTCATAATAATATTTATGACTTTAATAAAATAGTTGATCCATTATTATATCTAACATATGATGAAGGAGTTATACTTATTACAAATCAATTATTCAAAAATTATGGGTTTAGTTCTGGTTTCAGTTATAGTGGATCTGACATTGTTATTATTGATCACGGACAAATAACATCACGTGAATCAGCGGTTATTTATTATGAAAATGAATGTTTTTGTGTACAGATTGTATTTGACGTTATAATTGAACAAACTTATCCAACACGAAAACGTTTCGTTAAATTCGATGGAAGCAAAGAAAATATGTCGAAATTACTATCAGATAAATGGGATATGATAAAGTCATACATTAAAACCAATATGACAACCATTAACTGATCGTATCAAAGTAATAATTATTAATGACATATTAGATGAAACACTTTGGTTTTGTTTGACAATGAAACCCATCTTTTGTATAATCGATGAGGGTTAATTTCTCAATAATACTAAAATTCCATATACAACCAGAAGATACATCTAATCCATTATACCATCCATAATTTGATTTCGATTCTTCAAAATTAATCATGGCAATACCACCATAAGTTTTTTCAATTTTGTTGTAATCTATTCCGTCCCTTTCATCATGATATAATTTTTCGACTTGTTCTATATCTTCTTTGGTATCTAACAGCAATATTTTTGATTTCATATCACTAAATGTTTCACTAATTGTACAAAAAGATGCGTTTTTAATATTGACACCATAAATATAATTATCTCGTCCATAAAGATCTATCCACTCATAACCAAATGAAAACCAAAATCCATGAAACAAATACCCATTAGGATATGTAAATGAACTGTTTAAACATATTTCTGTTGGTGATGTATGAAGTAGCATATGTTTTGTAGATTCTCTAACGACGTGTGAAACACCAGACAATGTCTTCATTAGTTTACCAACAGGTAAGACGATAATGGGGATTTTAAAATTTATAATCAAATTTTTTGAAGACTTGACTATTATTGGACTTAGTCTTAATTAATATTTAAAAAATTGAGCTTTATATAATTATAATGCTTAAAATTACATCAACATATGATCATGGATCACCACAAGTTTGTAAAGGTGGTGTTGGGTGTACAATATGTGACATTCCACCAAAATATTGTCCTCATTTTGATACAGGTTATTCCAAACATGATAAAAAAGGAAACTGTATATTATGTAGTTCATGTGACATGAACACTAAATATTTACCCAAAACAGTTTATACACAGAAAACAAAACTCGTTGAACATTTACAAAGTCAACATAACACTATATTGTCAGATAATGTTTTGAATTTCATATTTAAATCTGTCCACATTTAAATGTTTAATGTTCCAATTTTAGACAGTAATATTTCCTTTTGTGTATGTGTAAATTCATTGATATGAGTGCGGTATATTGGTTCAAAATATTTTTTTATTAGATTTTCAATGCGTGTGTCTTTGTCAGTTAAAATATTCAATAAATCTTCTGGTAAACAATAGTAATATGATTTCAAATATCTATATAAATTCTTTGCTAATCGAAAATAATTAACTTCGGGATTATCATTCATCAACCCATGACAATCAAATAAATATATACCATCTTCAAATACACCAACATTATTAGCACCAATATCTGTGGCAATTTTATTGTTTTTAAACATTGCTATTATTAGAAGCAATATATTCAACCCCACGTATGGACTTTTTCTACCTAATTTGTACATTTTTTTACATCTTTCCTGTACATAAACAATAATATATTCATCTTCATATATAATTGAATCAACTGGCATAAAAAATTGGTTTAATTGGTTGATTTCAGTTGCGAAATCATTCCAGTATTTATAGAATTTAATTTGTTTTGGACAGACTTTAATTAATTTTCCTGATGGTGATTTATAACATTCGACCTGTGTTCCAGCACTCATAAAAGTCTTTGAATTTATTTTTTTGCTGAATTTTTTAGAAAAGATCTTTAAATGTCCTTCTTTTTTCAATTCTTTTAACCATCTGGTTTTAAATACAGACATTATATAAATATTATGTGATAAGATTTTATTAACATAATATATTATAATATGTCCAATGATTTTTTGTTGGACGCCATATTGTACATCAATCTGGATCATAGAACTGATCGCAATCAACAAATATTATCAGAAATAGAAAAAATAAAATGTGTAACAAAGCAAAATTTCTTAAATGTTCATCGAATATCAGCAATTAATCAACCATTTTGCGGTCACATTGGTTGTGGTCAAAGTCATGTTAAAGCATTAGAATTTGCTCGGAATGAGAATTATTCCAGAGTTTTAATTTTGGAAGACGATTTTAAATTCATACAAGACATGAATATTGTTATGAAATGTTTTCAAAGCGCACATGATCATATTAATGACTGGGATTTGATTATGTTAGCAATTTGTAACGACTCATTAAAAGACACTGATTGTTTAGAACTAAAACGAGTAATTACAGGTACAACCACATCAGGTTACTTAATAAGTAGCAATTTTTATCAAACATTAATAGATTGTTTTAATAATGCCATTAACAACATGATTAAAGAATACAAAACTCGAATGTTAAAATATGAAAAAATGTATGATACAAGTAATGCTATTGACCAATTATGGAGTTCAGTATTTAGTTCACGATTTTTAGTGTTTAATCCAGTTCTTGGATATCAAAATGGTGGATATAGTGATATTATGTATACCCCAAATCAATTAAACATAAAAAAAGACATTTATACTAATACTCCATATTTGTATGGCATTGATGATAAAGTTCAAGAGATTGTATTTACAAAACCACATGAAAATGTTAGATTGACAAATGATTTGTGCCGATGTGATCCAGTTCCAGAAAAATGTAAATATTTATATGATTATGAATCTAAATCCAATCAGAAAATAAAATTATTTACTGAAAATGATTATATAACTATTAAAGAACCTTCATTGAATTGTGTTAGTATCAATCCAATGGGTGGATTAGGAAATATTTTATTTATTTTGGCAAATGGTTACGCATATAGTAAAAAACATAATATTCAATTGTGTTTAAGTCATCATCCGAGCAATCCACATACCAATAAAGTATATGATTTTTTGAAATTAATTCCAATCAATACACAGAATTCGGGAATGACTTTACAGGAAGATAATTTTTCCATTTTTAAAAATTTTCCTCGTTATGAAAATGTTCACTTTCATGGATATTTCCAGAATGAAAAATATTTTATTGAATATAAAGCAGATTTATACAACCTTTTTCAATTGTATAAAATTCCAGACATGTCATTTGGAACTGTTGGGCAAAAAACATGTTTTATTCATGTCCGGCGAGGTGATTATGTTAATCATCCATATCATTATATTGATCTAAATAACTATTATAAACAAGCAATTAAATATGTGACTGATCTCTATAAGGATTGTGTGTTTTTAATTTTCAGTGATGATATTGATTATTGTAAGACACAATTCAAAGAAAGTGAATTGAATTGTTCTTTTGTTGAGGGATTAGATGAATTACAAAGTTTGAAACTAATGACTTTATGTCAATATGGAGGAATTTGTCCTAACAGTACTTTTTCATGGTGGGGTGTATACTTAAATACATCTGCGGATAAATTGATGATTTTTCCAAATAAATGGTTAAACAGTAATGAACCAATTGATATATACCCAACAGGAAGTGTTATTTTAAAAATATCATAATATATATAATGTCTGAAATTGATTATATTGGAGGCACACGAAACGATTGGAAACCAACTAATGAATTCATGGTTAAATTCAACGACACAGTTAAAGTTAAATTACCACATCAATTTAATCCGTTATTTAAAATAGAACAACCTGAAATTTTTATGTTCAAGTATGATGATGGTTATTTCATTATAGAAATAATATTTTTTAAATCAGAAGAAATTTTGCTCCTATCTGAACATGATCAACATGCAACCAAATTTGCGTATACGTCACTTGGTCATGGTAGTAATCTTTTATCACGATTTGGTCTAATATTTGATGAAAATGATGAAGAAGATGTTGGTTATAGAAGAGAAGAACATTTCCCAGAAGTAGTGAACATTGACCTATATCATTCAGTTGTCAAACAATTGGGAAATGTTGTTTCCATGAGTATGGATGGTATAGAAAAAACAGGATTGATATCATCAGTTCATAGTATGTGGAAATCTGATCAGTTTGAAAATATCATTATTACCGACCAATATAATTATGGATTTGCTTATACATATATAATGACAATAGGTTATAATGATCATGTTGAATTACATGTTTTAAATAAATTTGACGGGTTATTTGATATAAATGTGATTGATTTTGATGACAGATTGTCACTTTCCCCAACAAAACATGAATTACTTGAAACAGATATATCATTACCTCTTGGTATTCATTCATTATGGGATTATTTACAAAGCAAATTATCCACAACACCCCAAGAATTGTTAAAACTCATTAAAAACGCATGTGAAGAAGTCGTGGAAGCATATGAAGATTTTAACATAATTCCCATTCAATTGCCACCAGTTATTATTTAAATTCGTTCAGAATATTTCTGATTTTATAAATATATATATATGCGTAAAATGAACTTTGTTGGAGGCGCACGTAAAGATTGGATTCCAAATCAAAAAAATTTTTTAGTTGAACTAAATGGAAATTTTAAATTGACTTTACCCCAACAATTTGACATGTATGTTCAGGTTGAACATCCAAAGATTTTCATAGAATATAATATGGCTGATATAATAATATATGTAATATTTGTCGCATCAAAAAAACTATTGGTAGTATCTATGTATAATGAATATTTTGCTGATATTGAAAAAAAAGTTTTAAGTGGTGAATCATCATTTTTTGAGTATCGTCAAGTGAATGGCACTGATCGTGAATTTTTAGATGGTATATATAATGATCTTTTAAGTCAATTGAATCAACTTGAAACTATAAATTCACTTGATGATATTAAAAAAATTTCTACTTCTACTTCTACTGAACAAATAGTATCATCAATACACTGTAAATGGGCATTTAATGAAAATTTTCCCAATATTATTGTTGTTGATCAATGTGATGACACATTTTCATATGAACATGATGATTATGTGGAAGATGATCACATAAAAATGATTATTCAGAACACACCAGAAGGATTATTTAATATCATGGTTGTCATATCTTTCGCAACCACCGATGATGAGGATGGACATATAACAAATGTTACAAAAATGTTTGAAATTGTTCAAGAAGGAATCATGTTATCTGATGGCATTCATTCTATATTTGATTATGTACTTCATTGTGAAGGCAACAAAGTATACATTGACGGTCATATATATAAAAATATTGCTAAACTGGGTGATGGAATTGTAGACAAAGTAAGAATGGTATGTGGGAAAATAATAAACGCATATGAGGATTTTAACACAGTACCCATTCAATTACCACCAGTTATTATTTAGGATTGTTAATAAATTTAAAGTAAAGTAAATGTTCATAATCAAATTTTATTTACAAAGTTATATTCATGGGCGGGTTTCTTTAACATTTGTACAAATATGCCTTAGATAGATGTGATGATACAATATCTTTTACTTTGTACATTTCAATATTGCCATCCGAATTAGAATAATATACTTTTGAAATACCATACATAATCATCATATTTATACACATAGAACATGGTTTTGAATTAATTAGTTGATTGCTATTATTCAATCTAATAACCAACAAACTATATTTCTTCTTATTCTTAATTACATTTCCACTTTTACTCATATTTCTATGCCTAAGTCCGTAAAACACCCCACATTTGTTTAAAATAAGTGGTCAAACAATTCATTTCAGCATGTTCCGATGGGCAAGTTTGTTTTAGAATTCGTGTACGATCAGAATTAGTTCCACCACAATGAATTGTTGAACCAGTAAATAGCACAGCACCATGTTTGTTGTTCAAGACAGACAATTTTGCCAATTCAATGGCACGCAAAAGCAAACTTTGGTTAATCATTAACAATATGAATGTTATTATACTCAAAGAAATATTATAATATTAAATCAAATTTTTTCAGGACTTGACTAATAATGTCATAAATGATTTATTCTTGTCTCTGTTTCTGTCATTCCAATTGGAGTTACTATTGAAAATGTAATGTTTCCATCTCTACGTTTATCATGAACTTCATTAATATTATTACAACCAATATATGAAAAGCAACTTTTAATACCTCCATTGATTTGTTTAATTATATCGCTAATAGTTCCTTTGATTTCAACAAATCCATCGATACCTTCGGCATTAAAATTGGCATCTATGTCTTCTTTCTTGCTATATTGATTATCTAAATGTGCCATAGTTGAAGCCATACCTCTAAAATATTTACATTTTTTGCCATTACGATTGATAGTTAAACCTGGGGATGAGTCTGTCCCTGCTAATGTTTGACCCAACATTACTGCTGATGCTCCGGTAACTAATGCTTTTGCTTTATTACCAGTTTTTCCAAGTGATCCACCATCTGATATAATTTTAGCATGTTGATTTCTATTAATATTATTAATGTTGATGACATTATCAATGATATTAATAGAAATAACATTATCAGTATTGTCATCTTGTTGACATATGTATTTGAAACATTCATTAACAGCAGACCACTGTCCTTTTCCTATTCCAGTTTCTAATCGGGTAGTACAAATACTACCTGAACCTATACCAACCCTAATACAATCAACATCAAGGGAATTTAAATATTCGAAACCACTGGCATTACATACATTTCCTGCCATGATTACTAATGATGGATATTTACTACGAACTTGTTTAATAAATTCCCCTACATGTGTATTGAATCCATTCGCTACATCAACACAAATCAAATCAGCACCAGCATCAACTAATTGATCCACTTTTTGTAATTCACCATCCTTTATACCTACTGCTACACCAACCAATAATCGTCCATGGGAATCAATTGATGCCTTTGATTTATTGTGTAAATAGTGCTTAATGTTTTTATGAGTGATGAGTCCAGTGACTTGATATGTTCCATTCTTTTTATCATGACGAATAATTGGAACTTTTTCTATATTGTGTGTGTTCATTATATCTAATGCCATATGAAGTATTTCATCTAATGATTTATCATCACAATTGTGTTGTAAAAGATATGTCTTATTCTTTACAACATTTTCACACCGTATTGGGGTCATGACATCTATAATTAAATTTGACTGTGGTTTATGAAATGAATTCATAGTTTTCCACATTTCATAGTCTTTTCCAGTTATGATTCCAACTAAATGCTTTTCCTGTTTGTCAACAATCAAAAAACTTTTAACACCATATTTTTTGGCATAGTCTTCATATACATCCATTTTTTCATATTTATTTTCATTTTCATTTTCATTTTCAATGTCAATGTCAATTTCTATACTATATGGATCTTCTATAATATATTGTAAATGTCTTTTCACTCTCTTAACTTCACTTACTTGTTTTTCAATTGACATATATCTATGAATAATTCCAATGCCACCTTGTATTGCCATATCAATTGCCATTTGTGATTCGGTTATAGTATTCATACAACTGGAAATCAATGGTGTTTTTAGTATTAATTTTCGTGGAAATCGAGCAATATTAACAGATAAATCAATATCACTGCGTGATTTAATTGAAGATAAACATGGGTTTATCAATAAATCGTCATAGCAATATGAATACGAACTATCCATTACTTATATTTATACAAATATGGATATATCTAATACATTAATAATCAATAATTTATGTATACATAAATTATTGATGTATACATTTATACATAAGAGTAATTATGTATACATAATTATATAATTATGTATACATTGTGTGGTTGCGAATATGAGTCAGAAGATATGTTTCAATCATTGCTTCATAAAGGTATCGCAAATATGTCATCAACTGATTTGGGCAATTATTTTAAATATACTTTTCAGTTATTTAAAACTGAAAATTTAAATATATATGATCCTAAACCCTTCACTTATACATATTCAATTGGATCAAGTGTATTGCGTAAATATTATGAAAAATGGATGAAGACACATGGATATTTATCACCTGAAAATAATATATCAACAGTCAATTTTTCAAACATATGTAGTTCTCATGGACTATTAACTACGAGAGTTTCTTCTGGAAAGATTTACATTAATGTATCAATGAAAAATATATGTAATTCGACCAAAAATTCCGATAAATTAGATAGTGATGAACCTGTGTATCCAAATGTTTGTGGTACAGTATCTACAATTTTTAACGACCATTATAATCAGTCAGAAAATACTGACTATTTTAATGTAAAATCCCAGAACTTTTTTTATAACGAAAAGAAATATTCATCAAATTATAACTCATATATTATGAAACATAGCACAGCAAAAGAAATAGGAACAGTAATGTTTAACAAAAATGTGGATATTGTTAAATGTAGATCTCTGTTTATTAAGATGACTTCAAAATTACACACTCTAAATGAAAATATGAATGAAAATATGAATGTAATTAAAAATATAGTACTTTCGTACAATAATATTGATTGGAAATGGGTTTTGCCGTCAGTAGCAATGAAATTTAACTATGATCAAATAGATGACAACATTATTATTGTGGATTTGTCATCTGTTCCTCTTATTTTTGCTCGAAAAATGAGAGAACAATGTAAAATATCGTTGAATTTTGTTCGTGAATGTGAATGTGAATGTGAATTATTAATTGATGAAATTTATTTAGATAACCTGTCTGATACAAAGTGGATGTTGGCTAATAATTTATTAATTAAAGAAACAGTTTATAACACTGCTGAAAATATACTGATAAATTTTTCAGATCCAAAGCATCCCCAAGGACAAATTATTTCCCGTGGTTTTTCTGGTGTGTGTAGTGGATTTTATTTTTGTTCAATTAAACCAAATTGTATTGAACTGATTGAAATATTGTATGGTGGACATCCTATGTTACAATTGAAAGGACATTTACTACAATCCATAGCAGTCAATACCTGCGGAGATGATAATAAGAATATGAATAAGAATGGTTTTTATTTGCCATTAAATTGTAAAACTGAATTAAGTTCAGTTCATCAAATAAATATTAATATATCTTTCAAAGAAGGTACTGATATAAAATCATTTGATATGTATACAGAATCATATAAGTATATTACATACGTCAATGATTATGTTGACATAAAGACTATTCTTTACTAATTTCCAAGTACTTTTCATATTCAGGTGTGTGATTAGTAACTAATCGAACTACATTGACAATATTCTTTTGACCAAAACGCACTGCTCGTCCAATTGATTGTTGTTCTATTTGTTTGTAATTGGGATTGAGAATAGTATCAACTAAAATAATGTCAGTAACAATAGTTAAATTCATACCAGAATTGTTTGTCATTGACGATAACAATAAGATATTACATGTCTTTGATGTGTTAAATTCATTCAATGATTTATTGATACTGTATATATTGCCGGCGCAAAATGATGATTCAATAGAATAGTATTTTAACATTATTTGGATGAATTTGATCATGTTATTTAACTGACTGTATATGATAATTTTCCTTCCGGTATCACCATTACTACTATTTCCTGATAAATTTTCAAACAATATAGCACTGACCATATGATAAATGTGTGACATTTTGCTTCCCCACATTTGAGTAATGCTATCTACATTTCCTATTTCTCCTTCCATTACTCTTGTTGCTAATCCTCTTTCCGTTACTTCTTTTGATGTATCTTCCTTAAACTTAATGCTATGTTTTTTCAGATCTTCTCTTTTGATTGATATTCCTGTCACTGGACACTGATATGTGTTATTTTTGCCAAGCAAACATTCTATACACTTAGCACAAAAATAATGTCCATTTGGTTGAATGACAATGTAGTTAGATTCGAAATCACACAACTTACATTTATTACTATATTCTTCACTATGTTGTAGTTGATCTATGTATGTTTGATACAGTTTAATTTGGGTGTCAATTTTATCAATTTTAACAAAATGATTATGTCCAACATCGTTTTCTAACTTTTCACGAATTGTTAGCAATTGTTGAATGGTATCAGTATATTGCTTAATCATGTTGGAAATGACATTCATGTGACTGGTTTCAGAAAATTCTGCCAAGTTATTGAATTTAGAATTGATATAAATACTTGAATACATATCATTATCAAGTGCTTTACGAGTGTTTTTGAACACAATTTGTTCTAATTCAGTAGGTTCAATGATAATATTCTTAAATTTATAGTTCATTAGTGTAATTTCAGTAGTGTCGTTTAATCGGAAATAGTTTTCAATTATATTTTCATAATTCTTGCGATGGTAGACTAAATTGCCTTCAATTTCCTTTGGAAGTTCATTCTTATTCTGTAAGAAGTTCATAATATTGTAAAATTGATCAACTGATTTATTCACTGGCAATGGAGAAGCAGATAATCCCCACTTATATTTGCCATAAATAGACATAATCGTTTTATCGTGCATTTCATGAATTTCATCAATAATAATGCGCATCCACGGATATGTTAATAAGTTGAACAATTTATTATCTCTAATTAACAGGTTTTTGAGATAAGTAGCATTATTGATTAAATTAGGTGTGACAACAACAACATCAACACGATCAATATCAAACTTAGTTACATCAGCATAGGTGGTAATATATCCAACTTTAATTGAATTGGGGATTAGGAGGAATTTCTCAAATTCAGATACCCATTGCTTGACAATTCGTGATGGACAAATAATTAAAGTTTTGCCTTTGACTGGTTTGACCTTGACTTTTAGTTTTAATTTAGCGTCGGATTTTATGTTTGATATTGGTTCTGATATTGGTTCTGATGATGGAGATATTGATGGTAATGATAATGGTAATGATTCAAATAAGTAATATGTTATTAATGATCCAATTATAGACAATGTTTTTCCCATCCCAACTGGATCACAAATAATGCCTCCATGGATATCAATACTATTGAGTCCACCATGACCATACAATTGATTGACATTGTAAATTTTCTTTGTTTGAACGTTAATTACGTAACTGTTGGTTATTTCATCATCATCATCATCATCATTTTTATTCCCCGCTTTGGTTTCTACCTTATTTCCAAATGAATGATATAGTAGTGGATTTAAGTAATAATAGCAATGATTTTCCGTATGTTCAGTGTCGTAAATCCATTTGATGTTTGATACTTGGTGATCAAATAATTTGTATTCTGGTTTCAAATGTTTTTCTACCATTAATTTTAAACCATCATCATATAATGGGGACGACATTTTAATCATTTTATCCAGTCCAAGACGATTGCGACTATATGCCAATAACTTGTTTGTTGATTTGAGTTTATTAAAATTAGATTGTCCAACAATATCTGAAAAGCTGAAATATTTCAGAAATGAATAATAGTTTTGACCACACTGAATTTTAAGTATATGTCGATTGAGATAAATATCAAGAGTATCACTGATGGCAAAAATAACCACATTTTGATCTGGTGACAGATCATTAATCCGATTAATATCATTAATCACTGATTCCATATCTATTGTTGTTGATATGGTGAATTGTGAGCAGTTTTTAATATCCTGAACAAATCTAACTGATTGTGATACATTGGTTATAGTGATATTATATGGATTTTCATTTGATGAAATTGAATATTGTTGCTTATAATCATAATAATAATTACCTACTTTTAACTCACATATGGTTAGACATAGAACAAATTGGTCATGATCAACCAGATCAGAAGATATTGCTTTTATTGTTGATGTCATTTTTATTAATAATGTTATTTAACTTTGTGAATTTAATAAATCAATAATTTTGAAATTTTGATTAATATTCCATAAATTTTTAATTAAACAAAGTTATTCAAATGGAAACAACTCATGAACAATTTATAGCAGATTATAAGAATAGAAAACTATTAATTCGATTACAACAAAATATGATAGATTGTTCACATCTATATGAATTAGAGAAACAAAAAGAAATAAACAATTTGTTATCTTACGAATGTGAAATTTGTTTTCAACCATATTCAACAAAAGGATTTAAAATTGCCACGTTATCGTGTGGACATTCATTTTGTTTACAATGTGCCAAGCAAATTATTGAACGAAGGTGTCCAATGTGTCGGCAACCATTCGATAATGTTGGTAAAAATATATTATTGTGCGAAATATTAAAGCAATGTCCTATTACACTTCCGACAATATCTAATATAGATAATAATTATATGAAAAAGATGAAGCAAATACAGGATAAAATTAATTTCCTGAAAAATCAATTATTAACCATAGATTTTATTGAAACTCACTTGCCTGAATTTACCAATTATATGAAAGAGATTATCGGATATTATGATTTTAAACTAACTGAAATAGAAGAAACATTTGTTTAGATTTTGTTCGTCAGCAAAATCTAAAATATTTTAAACTGTTTATTATAAAAAAATCTTTGTTAATTTTTGATTTTATAATTTTATTTTGAACTATATTGACATAATTGCGTATGGATTCATATATTAAACATCACATTCCAGATCATTTAGTTGGTATAATCAATCAATATGAACATTATTCAATTAAGTTGTGTAAAGTAAACTCGGTAAAATTCACATCCGAATATTATCTCATGGCGCTGTACAAACATAGTAAATTGAACACATATTTTCTCATGATTGATTCTGGTAAATTTGGACACAAATTCACTAATGAATTTTTCCCATTTTTTGATGCGAAATTAGCAACAAAGAAATTCAATGATAATTTTTATTCAAAAACAGAGAACGATTTTGAATCATGCCATACCAGTAAGTTTACAACATTTGTTCATAAACCTAATAAGTTTAAGGTATTACCATATGATACATTTGTTATTAATCATGATAGTGCTGTTGTCATGGCATTCCTAAGCAATATATTAAAGATTTGTGCGCAAAACATTTTCTATTGTGGATCATTAGATCGATCCACAGAAATTCTAAATTATATTAACGATAACATAAAAACCATTTCTCAACAAGAATTGGTAAAATTATCAACTGAATATTATGAAATTATTCCAACCAAAAAAGCACAATTAATTTCGGCAGAAAATATCGCCGATATGTTAATACAAAATGAATCCAAACAATACAATAAGGATGTACATTCTATTATTGCCGGTGATGATTTTAAATTACCCTATGTAATTAGTGAAATTAATAGAAATGATATTGACTTTAAATACATATGTAGTTATATGGGAAGACATAAACCAACAAATATATTCCGTATTAATCATCAATTCTTGGCGAAAAATGATTCCATTCCGGCCATTCCTACCATTTCTACTGATGATACACAAAGGATGTTGTTGTGGCATGGGACAGGAAATGGCAATGTGTTCAGTATTTTATATAATGGATTAAAATTATCAAATAGATCTGGATTAATGTTTGGAAATGGCATATATTTGGCAGATCATATTGATAAATCACTTGGATACTGTTCTCATGAAAACCATAAAATGTTGTTGTTATGTTCGATAGGAACTAAATCAATACAACCTCATGTCAATGCTGATCATGGATTACACAGCGCAATAGATAAAAGTGTTATTGTCAAAGGAGTTGGATCAATTGATCCAAATGAGTTTAATTGTTATAGTATTAAGTGTGAAAATGAGAACAAAGATGAAAACAAAGATGAAAATAAAAATATCATAATACCCAGTGGTAAATATGCCCGAGTGACCAAACATTATTTAACATATAATGAATATGTTATTTATGATCCATCATTGATTAAAATACACTATGTTGTGATTATTAATTCTTAATATTTCGAAATGTATTATGTCAATAACGACTTGATTTTATTTTTACAAAATGCTTCTAAATCTTTGCGTTTCATTTGATTTATTGCCGGATCTGAATATAAACTATAAACTTCTTGTTGAAATTGGGACAAATTTAATCCGCCGTTGGCATTGGTTTTACCATTGATGGCATTGAATAATTTGGGATAATTTGCTTTGAAATCGTCTAATTTATCTTTGTTAATATTCGGAGTGCTGGTTGGTTTAGTAAAGTTAGTTGAACTGAAAAGATTTTTATAATTGGTTTGATTGGTTTGATTTGTTACGTTAGGGGGATTGATAATGTTTTTATATGTGTCAGGGTTCAGTCCCCATTCACCATTTAGTTTTAATTTATCTAAAATAAATCTGACTATATTCATATTGATCGGTTTACATCCTACCGCTGTATTAAGGTCTGTCTTTGTTAATTTATTGACATATTCATGTACACATGTGAATATATCAAAATTGCCTGTTTTTATGGCAAAATAAATGCTATAATCTGTAAATGGTAATTTTTGAGATATTGCTGATTTAACTGAGTCTATATCATTGCTTTGAATTGATTCATTTAATGAAGATATGGTTTTGGGTTTGTCTTTGTTATTAATATTACTGTCGTGTACATTATTCTGTGGAATTGATGTTTCTCTGCTACGTTCTTGGTATTCTTTGTATAATTGCTCTATTTCCAATTGATTTGGAGTCTGCCCTGTTTGTTTTTTGTGATTTAATACAAATGATTTATAATCCATATATTTTTAATGATTGATTTGAATATATAAATGATCAAATCAAATTTTAACAAATACCCCCAATATATACAATTGTTTAATAAGAAAATCAATTGCTTTGGTATGAGTTAATGAATAATCGAATGACAAATGTTTACGTACATTTATTTCATCACTATTTATAATGGATTTGATTATGGGATATTTATCATTAAATTGATTATCAGCATAATTAAAATCAATCACATTATTGTGGAAATTTATTAGTAAACATAATGAGTATAGTACAGTGTAGTATTTTTGTTTTTCATCATTATTATATATTGATATTAATTGTTTATAGTAGCATTCTGCTGACATGATATCATTCAGTTTTAAGTAAGCACAAATAATGTTTTCTATTAATGGAACATGATAAACAGTGTTTCTGTATGATTGTGGAATATGTTCCTGTGCGATTAAGTAATCATCAATGACATCAGAAATCTGAGCAATTTTGAAATATACCATATACAGATCAATTTCACTTTTTAAATCCTCCTCTGGTGAAATTAATTGTTGATAGATATATAAACCATTTTGGTATTGTCCAAATTGAATATGATTATCAGCAAGTAAAATCATTGCTTGATGTTTGAGATGTTTAAAGGTGCTTTTATTTTGACATATATCAACAATTGTTTGTAATGTTGTTCCATCATTTATTGAACTGCTTTGGTCTTCTATTCTGTCGACAATTCGATGTAAATACTTTCGTGATTTTATCTCTTTTCGACGATTATATATTGTAAATAGGTACTTTAATATAGTACGATGAAATAATCGTCTATTAAGTGTGTTTTTAACAGTCAATAACATTTCTTGATCAGTATTCATTTCCATTACATTCAATGTAATGTAATCAAAGTAAAAGTAAAAGTAAATTAAAAATTTCATATTTTTATTCCGTTTAGAATATTTATATTCAGACACAAGTGGTTTCTGGCAATGCTTTTATTCCATTATCATTCCCATTACTAATACTTTCATTTTTAACTTTCTTGAAACGAATTAGATGAATCTTTCCAGTTTCAGTATTCTGTTGAATCATATCAGCAAATTTAACAACATAAGTATTGCCATAAATGTTAAAGTTAACAGATGCGTCTCCTCGCAAAAATGAATCAGTCAGCAGTTGTTGATTTACTGGATCAAACTTTCGATCACCTTTTGATGTCACAAACACCCACTCATAATTAGTAACAGGAAGTGATGTTAGTTCAGAACTATTTGACGATAATCGAGCAATTGGACGAGGCACACCATTATTTAATCGTTGAAGTTTATCAACAAAATCAATGGTAAATGACCCTAATACAGTTGGAATTGTACATGATTTGCTTCCAGACATAAATTCACGTTCAATTTGATCATTAATTGATGCTGGACAAATCCACCAACGATGGTTATTTGCTGATCGATATAACCAAACACCGCTTTCATTAACATTTCCATTTCGTTTTTGATAATAATCAAGAACTAAATCAGTTCCAATGTTGTCATAATTGTTTCCCTCATAAGTAGCGCAGGTCTTGGTGTATGCGGTTTTTGGTGATGAGAAAAAGTCATTCATTGCTACGACATTATTTTTGCTTCCCATACTATTAACAACAGTTGGACTATTGGGGTCATACATCCACTCATCATTGACTTTGAACTTATATTGATAAGCATATGGATATAATTGTAAAGTATTGATACTTTCGCTTTGAGATTCAATCTCAACTCCATTAGTCCAGTTGTTCCATGATCCATATAGGTATAATTTGTCACTTTTATTAAGTTCATTGACATTGATCTTATGTTTACCGCTTTCTGGTTGAAGACTAATTGGAGTTAAAATATTAATGGGAAACTTAGTATCATTGGGAGAATTGTCAGTTGGAACATTCCAACCACCTCCATTGAAACTACCTGATAAATGATCAGGTTCGACATTATTTTCGTTACTATTGCGTGTTGGTGAGTTACCCATGAGAATAAGAATAAAATATACCATTATTTAATGGATAAAAAATGACAAATCAAATTTTTAAATTAATAAATAATCTATATATTAAAATATATGGATGTTGTTAATTCGATATTTAAATTTTTGATCATAACTTTTTTTTAAAAGTTAATTTAACATATAATGGCAAATTTAGTTTGTGTTGTCCGAGTATCAATTGATCAGTCAGTTCGGAATAATGTTAATGATCGTTTTAATGACACACCGATGAATCAACAAACTTTTGTATATGGTAAACATACATATACGATTTTTCAAATCCCAGATTTAAAACTTTATGAATCAGTTTGTAAACAAATATTGGATCAAAGCACTTCCATAAGTTCATCTACATATAAACCGCCAATTAGTATTTGGTTATGTAGGCGAAATGAAATTGAGAAAATTTATATGCTACAAGGCTTGGCATTTCATCATTTGGTTGTGTCTTATTACAACATTGTTGATAATCAATTAACAATTAGCAATGAACAACAATACGATCGTCAATTCGGTTGGAACAAAGGCAATATGATTATGTCAAATGGAGACATACTAACACCATTTACTTTTATTTCTCATGGACTACATTTAAATCTGAATGAAAATGAAATATTAACAGAAGGTTCAGAATCATATGAAGTTACCATATTTGATCGAAAAGATAGTGATGAACCATATGTCAACGAATTTTGTATTTCTGATGATAATGACGGATGTGACAAATACATATATCCATTATACAAAAAATATTATAGTTGTTTAGAGGAATGTGTAAGGTGTTTTGACCTTGATCAAACTCGAAACCTTAATTATAATCAGGAAATTAGAGAACTGTTGCCTAAAAACTCGATGATTTCAGACATCAAAAGAAATATTTTGGACTTTATTATTGCTTCTCCAATCAAAGAAATTATTATAGCAGTTGGTAAATCGTCATATTACAACCCAATTTTATTTAGCAGTAATAATTCTGACAATTATTGTTATTATTACACAGAACTTGATAAAACAAGCACAACGGGTACAGTAAAACTGAAACTAATGAATCCTTCGGTGAACTTTTTACAATATTTTTAAAAATATTTGGAACAAATCTAAAATTGAATTTTACTGTAATATCTCAGTTCATCTATAACATTTGAAATGTTATAAATTTGTATAGATGTTCCACCAATGTATAAAAAATATTTCCTCGCACAATATTCATGCCTGAATTAAATGTCATCTTTATCACCATAATCACATCCAATACTATAATCTGTATAACATCGATTCTGGATCAATTTATTTTCATCTAACATGATTGATTTTTCAAAATCAATTAGATAAACAATCTCGCAATCCTTAGTAACAATAGCATTATATTGATGAAAATCAAGATGACATATATTCATTTCATACAAAATATTAGTTGCCTGATAAATCCGTGTAAACACTGAAAGTACTTGATCATCAGATCCAATATTATTATCGAGTGTTTTTCCATCAATATATTCCATAATAATGTAGTATCGTTGTATACGTGACTGTTTATTTATATACACATATGATGGTTCAATAAACGAACCATAGATTAGTGGAACATGTAGAGGACTGTCTTTTGGATTGTGATGATGTATATGTTTGTATATACTGGCTTCGTTATCAAATAATTTTACATCTGTATAAATTTTAATAATATCAATTCGTTTACGAAGAATGTTATGCGCATAAAAAATATTACACTTAGTTTTGGCATTATTTAATTCAATTACTTTACGTCCGAGTTTACTTGGTTTAGTAGAATTTGATTCTTCATAACAAGTATAGCCGTAATAACGATTAAGTACTGAGACAGTATCCATATTTCATAGTAATTATGAATGTAACAAATTTAACTAAATCAAAATTTTCTTAAATATCAAAGCAATATTGCGTAAACTTTTCATTTCTTTGAAATTTTTATTAATATTTCTTTGAAATTTTACGACGATAATCTGGTTCACATTCTTGATCAGATTTCTTTTGTTGTTTCAATATACTCAATTGTTGCTGTAAATCTTTAACTAAATCTTGTAATTGATCACAATGTTGATGTTCTTGTTGCTTTTGAATTTCTTTGTCAGCGATATAATTACTTAATTCAGTAATGAACTTTGAATTTCGTGAAACCTCTTCCCAATTACGTCTTGAACCAACAAGAACATCATATTGTATTGTTTCATTAATATCTATTAACCATTTAGCAACATCTATGTGTCCGGATTGACATGCCCCTAAAAAAGGCGAATGCCCAGAACTTTGTTTAATGTAAAGTTGTTTTGGATCAATACTGTATATCCACTGTGCTATGTCTATGTGACCATCATAACACGCTGTGTAAAAAGGTGTACAATCGTTTTTTTGTAGCACACTTATTTGCTCCGGACATACACTATATATCCATTGTGCTACGTCTATGTGACCACTATAACACGATGCGTAAAAAGGTGTACATTCTGTCACGCCTTTAATATGTATTTGATTCTGGTCAATACTATATATCCACTTTGCCAACTGTAAATATCCGTTGAGGCATGCTACGTAAAAAGGCGTATACTTGCTTTTATTTGGTGTACTTATTTGGTCAGGGCACACACTATATATCCACTGTGCTACATCCATATGACCATTGTGACATGATGCGTAAAATGGGGTACACTCGTTGCCATGTGATAATAAGTGTATTTGCTCAGGACAAATACTATATATCCACTGTGCTATATCCATGCGACCATTAAGACATGCCACATAAAAAGGCACATTATTTTTGTTATTCTTTTCTTGTAATTTATTTATATCATTTAGTACTATTGATTTAAAAGAGTTTAAATCACCACTTTTAATAACATCAAAAATATTAAGAATATCATGTTTATCTACATCCATTTCTGTTTCCATTTCCAACTAATTATAGAAATATGAAAAATAATTTCAATAAAAATCAAAAATTTTTAAATCCGTCCACATTTAGAGATATTTTAAAAATATCCTGAATGTAGTAATCAAAGTAACATTACCCTAACATTAAAAATCTATTATTTAATATTTCTTTGAAATTTCCATTAAAATTTCTTTGAAATTTTGCGACGATAATCTGGTTCACATTCCTGATCAGATTTCTTTTGTTGTTTTAATATACTTAATTGCTGTTGTAAATCTTTAACTAAATCTTGTAATTGATCACAATGTTGATGTTCTTGTTGCTTTTGAATTTCTTTGTCAGCAATGTAATTACCTAATTCAGTAGTGAAATTTGAATTTGGTGAAACCTTTTCCCAATTATGTCCTGAACCAACATGAACATCATATTGTAATGTTTCATTAATATCTATTAACCATTTAGCAACATCCATGTGTCCAGATTGACATGTTGCTAAAAAAGGTGAATATCCAGAATTTGATCTGATGTAAAATTGTTTTGGGCAAATATTATATATCCACTGCGACAATTGTAAATATCCTTTCTGGCATGCTACATAAAAAGGTGTACAACCATACACCTTTTTAATATGTATTTGATTTGGATCAATACTATATATCCATTGTGCCATATCTATGTGACCATTGTAACACACCACATAAAAAGGTGTACAATTGTTTTTACTTGTCACACTTATTTGCTCAGGAGATATGCTATATATCCACTGTGCTATATCCATATGACCACTGTAACATGATGCGTAAAAAGGTGTACAATCATCCATGTTTTTGATATACATTTGATTTGGATCAACACTATGTATCCATTGTGCTAACTGTAAATGTCCATTGAGACATGCCACGTAAAAAGGTGTACACTTGATTTTATTTGGTGTACTTATTTGCTCAGGGCATACACTGTATATCCATTGTGCTATATCTATGTGACCATTGTGGCATGATGCGTAAAAAGGGGTACATTTGTTATCATGTGATAATAAGTGTATTTGCTCAGGACAAATACTATATATCCATTGTGCTATATCCATATGACCATTAAGACATGACACATAGAAAGGCACATTATTTTTGTCAGTCTTTTCCTGTAATTTATTTACATCATTAAGTACTATTGATTTGAAAGAGTTTAAATCACCACTTTTAATAGCATCAAAAATATTAAGATTAAGAATATTAAGTGTATCAACTTCCATTTCTATTTCAATCATAATTATAGAAATAATTTCAATAAAAATCAAAATTTAAAAATATCCTAAATGGATTTAAATCCGCCCACATTTAGAGATATTTTACGAACTTCAAAGTAATATCAAGTATACATTCTTCATTAGTTTAAGTAATATATTTGTGAATATATTCAGCGTTTACTTTTTTCCAGTGGATTATTTGATCTTTGATTGATACATTTTTTGCTACATTAATTTTCACTCTCATCGCATAATGAATCAACTCATTTTTGTTAAATGATAAACTAACTACTATCAGTTGGTTGTCTTCTGGTGAAATATCTGGATAAAAGCATTTTATATCCTTATTTTCAATTGTGTTTAAATGTACTACATATTGCTTTGCTCCTTCTAATGTTTTATAGATTGATAAATATCGTCCAGTATGATCAAAAATCATCCACATGTCTTTTAATAATGATGGTTCTATTTTTACTTCTGCTTCTGCTCCGTCATTGGGTTTGTATATATGATCATTCAAATCAAATTCAATTTCCGACATACAATGTATAATTGATAGAGTTAAATTAGCACCAGATGATATACGATGTAAATCATTATCTTCATTCTCGTTCTTTTCATAACTATCAGATATATTTATGTCTACAATCGATACGCTATGTACAACAATGTATGAAATATAATATTGGTAAAAATTTAGTATTGAGTCGCATTTTTTTATGGTTTTAATAATGTCGTATTCACGATCTGATTTTTGTACCAATAGCAATAAATTAATTTTATTAATACTTGCCAATTCTGATTTCAGTGACTTATAATTGTATAATTTGTGTTCAGTTTGAAAATGTTTAATTAAAAATGGTAATTTGTCTGGTTCTTTAATATTGTTGTGTATGATAGTAGAATTGTTGAGTAGTATCGCTTTGTTCATGAAAATTTAATGAGTATAGAATTATTATTAATAATAAATTTCAAATTTTGATTTTTTTTAGTTATTTTCCTGTGTTTTTAGTCATATTTAAATTCGTCCAGAACATTATGAACACCGTTAAATCTCTTCTTGACTATTTTGATACCATTAATGATGGAAAACCATGTAAATTTCAATTCCGAAGATGATAGCAATCAAACAGCATTTGAATTTCTTTCAAATCGTGAACGATTAATGGTGTCAGCACGTTCATCTGATGAAGCAGATTTTTATTTGCTTGTGACACGAATGGTTGTAGATTACAATTATTTTAAGGCAATGCCAGACAGTGTTGTTTCACGTAAAAACAGGTCACTTTTGAGTGGGATCGAATGGTTTATTAAAGATTCTATTTTAAGTCATATGGACTGTGTTGAGGACAATATGGATGAACGCATCTTGGGACTATTAAAAACTGATACAGTTAGTTCAGATGATTTTGAACAATTAGTGGCAATGTTCTCTGAGTCCCAACATGGTCACACAGTAGCATTTGATCCACTCAAAAGTGATCGCTTTTTAGGTGCTACGGAAAACGAAATTAATGAATATATTACGAAATATCGTGGCAATTTTTCAAATGATATTGTCACAAGTGATGATCTACGAATGGCACTTGGTTTTGTACAATGTCAAAGTAGTCATTAACTTTCGTAATATTTTAAATTTGTTCCAAATATTAAATCTATTCTTTGTATAATAATTTATCGAACTAAATTAATTTCCGGAGTCACTATTATTTGTGGTTTTTCTAATCCAGTTAATTGATCTGCTAATGACACCGCAATTGATGCCATTACAGAAGATGTGAATGTTAGTGTTGGCAATAACGATTCTGACATTATATTAACAAACGCCATTTGAAATATAATACCAAATATAATAAATGCCAATGCCATTGCCACAGATTTAAATGATAACTTAATAAACATTCCAGCAACACATACTGCTATTATTGCTGAATTATATCCCCATAAACCTTCGGAAAGTTTTCCATTCCCATTTCCATCGGAATTGTAAATATTTAGATAATAAACAACAACAGTACTTATTAATGATCCAACAAATGCTGAAATTGCCATAATACGAGAAGAAATCATAATGCCTAATAAAATTAATATTGCTGATGTCATGTCATCTAAAAATATAATTTGACTAACTCCATTCAATGCTGATTCCCATATAGATATATTCATTACATTAGTAATATTACTAATGTAATGAATGTTAATATTAATCATTTCAGAACCCATTGTTCCATTTTCAATACCATAGGATGGCATTGTTGATGGCATTATTGCTGTCGTTGGTGTTATTTCGTGAGAGTGGAACGATGCGATCATTGCCATCCAAACAATCGCGTGATATGGAAATGTAAACGACGTTATGTATTTATTGGTAAATATGTTTAATAATGTGGCAAATAAAGATAATATCACTACACTTAAAATATCCACTGTTGATTTCCAAATGACATCATTGACATCTATCCATTCTGGATTAATTAAATTAATGTTAAATATGGTGTATGCTAATCCAACTAAAAATCCATTGTAACCATAAAGACCAGATCTGATTGGTTTTTTATTAATTAAAACACATCTACTAAATGACGTAGATGTCATTAATCCTATAAGTCCAGATAAACATAACATGGGATTGTTAATTCCTAAGGCAGTAAGAAAGAATAAACCAGTGATTGGATTATTGACAAATATTACTTGACTAACTCCACGTAAACAGGAATCTATATATGAATATATATTCATATTCTTATTTATATTATCGTCGCCGTCATTAAACCAATCATCAAAAAAATCACATTCGGCATTGAATGGTGTCTTTAAGAAATCATATTTCCATTCATCAGTAGTTGGAGCACTTGGAATTATTAATAATGTAGATGTAGATATTCCATTCCCATCGGATTGTTGTGGTTCATTTCGGTCAGCGAAAACTGGTATATTAAAGTCTGATTCTATGTTTGGGTACACTGGTTGATAAGACATTATATACTTTACATATACATTAATTTCAAATATTTATTATCAAAATTTCTATATAAGTCAAGTCTTGAAAAAAATTGATTCTAAAAATTAATTTGGATATGTTTAATAACTTTTCTGATTGGTTTTCAAAGAAATGGAATACATTCTGGAAAGCAGACCACGTCAACTTCATCTTGATGTAGTCGAATCATTTACAAAATCGACTGATCCAATTTTCAAGAAAATAATGTACGAAGGTGACAATTATCCGCATAGGATTATAGATTATGGTGATGTTGTATTTGGACTATCACAAGGCACATATGATACCATAGACAATGTATATTATGAATATTCATTGATAATATGTTGTAGAATCAATGATAGTACATATATTAGATATTTCACCGCAATCGATAATTATTGCGTACAAAGTCGATACACAATTTATTTCGTAGATGATAAACAAAACATCGAACATGAAATATATTTTGATGAATTTCTACCTTTCGATCATCGGTTTGATCGATTAAGGACAATTAAAATAAATAAGACCGAATATGTGTTTCGATGTGATGATAATAAAAAATATCATGTATACGGTGACAAATTACCAGAAGATGTTGATGGTTATGATACATTAGTATCTGTTTTATCTGAAATTGGAAACACATATGATTATGCGAAAACATATTTAGCATTTCATCAACAACATAAATGTGAATTGTTTTACCCTGAATTCAGAAGAATATTAAGCAATTTTACGAACGATTATTCTACAATGTTGTCGTGTATTTATGAACAGTGCGAAATATGCGAAAGTGTTCATAATTCGTTTATTGAGATTTATGACGAAGTTGAGAATGGATTGGATGGTAAGCACTGCTGTCCTATTAAAAACTATAACATAATTCATTATATTCGGGACAATTGTCATATGGTATCGATGACTATGCCATCAATTATTATTTAACTTTTTAAAAAAGTTATGATCAAAATTTAACTTTTTAAAAAAGTTATGATCAAAATTTAACTTTTTAAAAAAGTTATGATCAAAATTAATCAATTTTATCTATTTTTATTTTTAACCTTTGAGCATGTTCTCGATTTACAATGATATCACTTTGAATTTTTTCAATCAATGGGTTTTGAACAACAAGTTCATCACCGATCTTTAATGCTATATGTTTTAATGTGTGTACAGTGGTTTGAATTTCTGTTAGTTCTGGATCTTTCACTGAAAATTCAGTTTGAACTTCATTTTTAATATTTCTGACCGATTCTGCTGGTATTGGTTCAGGAACTTCATATTTCTGAATCTTCTTATTATTTTTCTTCTTCCCATTACGAAATGAGAAACAACATGATCTCATTTCATCCACTACTACATCTGTTCGTCTCAAATTAGCACTAATTTTAGCATTTACTGTATCAATATGTTTAAGTTTATCTCCCTGAATATCTAACTCTTCGTTAATTGATGAACCAATTTCAACCATATCACGTACATATTTAACTGATGTTTGTAAACTGGTTTTTTGAATTGCCAATAAGTCATTTGATTCTCTTTGGATGTCCTCTATATTTTTTGTTTTTAAAATATCCTGAACGGATTTTGAAGACATTAAGGTAATCTAAATTACCTAAATGTGTGAACAAATTTCAAAATCATTTTTTAATTAAAAAATATCTGTAAATGTGGACTGATTAAAAAAAATGATTTTTTTATTCCATATTCTATCCGTATTTATTTATTAATTCATATATTCAAATGCCGTTCAAGTACTATTCTGATGAAAATGGGTCTGGTGGTCTATATCATGATGATCCGAGTCCATGTACCGGAAAAACTGAATTATTAAAGAGAATTCAATCAACATTGGATAATTATATTATCAAGAAACCATTCGATTCTGTCTTTTTTGTACAAACTTGCGAGGCATCTGATATTTTTAATTGAAAAACTATATATAACTGGTGACAATAAATTTTTGAACATCGTATTGATTTTTTAAAACATAATTTTCATGAAAATTCTGATATAAATATATTAAGAAAATCACCTTATATGGATCACATTAAAAACAAAACAATCTGTTTAATTTCTAATGGCACAACAACCCAAATGAACTGGAAAGGAGTATACACATTAGGATCAACTACAAGTAAAGGAATCTATGTATCATTAACTTCATTAGGTGGTTTAATGATCAACAGTAGCATCGATTTCGAATCAGTTGCTCTAAGTAACGATCCATGGTTGTATTATAATGAAGACACCTTTATGCGTAATGATTCCATTGATGAAATTATCAAGAATATTGAAACAAAGTTTGTTGATGAAATGGGTTGTCATGGATCATATCAATCAATTGATTCAGAAGAATTGCGCAAAATAATAGCAGACCCAGATTACATTGATCGTGAAGATGATTATCAACGAGCATCACATGTTGATGACCAAAGAATGTTTTGTATAGCAAATGTATATAAGGATAAGAAACATGAAATTGACACTGCCGATTTAATTCTATTTGAATACTATTCCCAGAATCTCGGAGTCATTTATATATTTTATTGAATCCAATCGAGTATATGAATTGTTAGAAAAATATCATATTGATATCGACTTGTCAATGTTTAAATATGTCCGAGAAAATGCTGATGATTTTAATGATAAATTATTGCCACACAATGAGTTAATATTGGCATGGTTATTACGATGCTAATCAAATCCTGAAAAAATTTGATTTTAAAATGAAAAATTTCATATGTTCATTATTTTCTATTTCCAGTATGCCTCTTCCCGTGTGTACAATTGCTTCTGATGGATCAGATTATGATCTCGAATTAAAGAAAAGTTATCATATTCCATCTGATATGGAAGCTCTATACAGTGTCATTAGTGATCTTGTTGGTGCTGATTGTTGGGCACTGACTGTTGGTGATGAAACGCTATTTAATTCATATGACGATAATGGATTAAAAAACTCTCTTGCTGATGATTTGATTCGAAGTGCTATCATCGCCAGACCACATAAACTTATGTGTCGTGTTTATCGATCAAACGTAGATCAAGTAATTAATATCTATATGTTTGGATCAAATTCATGGAGAGTTCAGTTAACCTATGATAGTCAATCAAAGCATGTGTTTCCATCAGTCTACATTTAGAGATATTTTAACTTTTAAACCGCCATATCTGCCTTAATCATTGGATGATACAAATATCCTTTGATATCAATATCACTAATTGATAGATTGAATAAATAATCACTGCTTCTTATTTTTTCTTCATTCAATGAAATAAATGGTTTGGATAAAATTGATCGTTTTAAACATTCCTTTGAACTGTCAATGTGAGTGGAATAAATATGAGTATCCCCAGTACTTATAATCAATTCATCACACTGCCAACCTAAATATGTGGCAATTAAATAAGTCAATACACTATATGACATGATGTTGAATGGTAGTCCTAAAAAGACATCAACTGACCGTTGATATAGATGACAAGATAAGTGTTTGATGTTATTTTTAATGGAAACATAAAATTGAGCAAAACAATGACATGGAGGGAGTGCCATTTTATCTAAATCATCTGGATTCCACGCAGTTAAAATGTGTCGACGTCCAAAAGGATCTGCCATTAAACCATCAATTAAGACTTTGATTTGATCAACATGTCCATTGAATTTTCGCCATTGATATCCATATCCCAGACCAATATTACCTTCTTCTAAATTAGTTAATCCACGCTTGTCTAAAAATTGTCTGGTTGAATTGCCATCCCAAATATGAACATTGTTGTCAGTTAAAAACTTAATATTGGTATCACCATTTAAGAACCAAATCAACTCAACAATGACCGCATTAATATTGGTATATTTAGTTGTAATAATTGGGATTTGATTGTTTTTAAGACTAAAACGCAATTGATGTCCGAAAATACTCTTGGTGCTAACACCAGTACGATCTGGACGTAAAGGATCAGGTAAATTTACTAACTTTTGAAGCAAATTAATGTATTGACTTTCGTCGTTCTTATTTCCGTTTTGAATTTTTCCACTAACATCATCAAATGTTTCCGGTGTGGTGTTAAAATAATCAATTTTGCCAATAGTGGTCATATATATTAATTGATTTTGAGGGAAATCAGTTAATCGTTGGGCATTGTCAGATGCCGACGGATGATTTTGATATTTTTCATTAATGATACCTAAATCATATAATTCTTTGATATTCTCATTCTCATTATTAATGTCGTTGTTATTTTTATCATCAAGAATGTACATATTCTTGTATATCAGCAACTTTGATGACATTTATTAATACCGTATATTATAATATACTAACTATATTATGTTCAAATTAAAAATCAATCATTTTTATTTCTGTTTTTTGTAGATTTTTAATAATTTCTTTAATGTCATTGAGAATGGCAATGATACTAATTGAGGTTCATCAGTATATTTTTTATATTTCTTGAATGGTGATTGTGTAAAAACATTTAAAATTGGATACGAATGTTTTATTAATGTCCAATCGGATTGTGGTAAATTGCCTAATGATCCATGTAATGATGAAATAGGTAAAATACCAGTTTGTATACTATGAGCATAGCAATCAACTGTCGTAGCACTATTTCCAATATTTCCAACAATACTACTATTATTTCCTTTGTCTGGATGTCCAGTTGAATAACAATTATTTATAGCAACTGTACTTTGAGCACCATTTCCACAAATTCCACCAGCACTATTACCTATATGACCAATTGAATAGCAATTGTTGACACTGATTGAATATGCCCGTGTGCCTACAATACCACCTGAATATTGATCTATGTTGCCATTTGATATACAATCATTAATGATTATATGTCCACTGGAATCACCACAAATCCCACCAGCATTTGGAGCATCAATATTACCATTGTGATAACAATTTGAAATGGTAGTAGTTCCTATGGTATAGGCAGATATTCCACCAGAACTATTTCCAGTTATGTTTCCATGTGAAATACACTCAGTTATATTACAATTACTATTGTATCCAGCAATACCACCACAAACAGTTCCATTAATGTTTCCAATATGTATTGATTGAGTTATGTTGGCAGTACTATCTACATTAATTGATTGAAATCCAGCAATACCACCACATTGATTTCCATCGACGTCACCAATTGAAATACAATTAATTATATTACGTGTATTAGTGGATGTCAATAAAGTGGTTAAATAACCACAAATACCACCACAGGACGCACCACTAATATTTCCAATCGACAAACAATTGGATATATTACATGTTGTAATATTAGCAGTGATATTACCAACAATGCCACCACAATAAGATCCACAAATATCGCCAGTTGATTTACAATTGTTTATGTCACATATACCACCACCAGTGTTTATAATACCGACAATTCCACCATTATATTGTCCATTAATGTCACCGTATGATTTACAGTTATTGATCACACAATTGATAATATTTGATCCACATATACCTCCGCAATATTGACCGCCAATATTGCTATTTGAAATACATTTCAATATATTACACGTGCCATGTAATCCAATTGTATCTGAAACTATGCCACCACAAAAATTACCTACAATATTTCCTTTAAAAGTACAATATTTTATATTAACTGTTCCTGTGTTGGCACAATTTTGTCCACAAATTCCTCCAGATGTATATGATATTAAATCCCCAAATGAGGTACATTGAATAATATTACATGAGATAGAATTATATCCGGCATAAGATCCACATATGCCACCACATCGGTAACCATTAATATTACCTTTAAATAAACATTTAATAATTGAACATTTCCCATTTATTCCGGCATGATCTCCAACAATTCCACCAGATGTATTAATACTAAATCCAGACGTATTCTTATTACCAACATTTATATCGACAATGTCGCCATATTGTTTACATTTTAAAATTTTGGCATATCCACCAATTCCAGTATTGTTTCCACAAATACCACCAGATCCAGTTGTTGGAGTGGTGTTGTCGACATAAATATTATTACCAATAACTATGCCCACATGAACACAATTAATAATAGTAAAGTTATTAGTACTATTTCTAATAATACCTCCACCAGACAATGATATTGTGTCAGTATTTATTCCTACTGTTGATCTGACTCGCAAATTCTTAATTTTAACATTTCCTGTAAACCCAGACGGTGTTGTAATTAATCCCAAACTTTGCTTCTTGCCATCTTTACCATACTTAATAGTGTGCCCTCTTCCATCAAATGTCTCTCCGTCCTGTAAGACAAGACAATATGATCCATTACTATTACTATGACAATATCGTGACGGAAACATGATACTTTTAGTTAAATAATATGTTTTCTTTTTTGACGAATAATATAATCCTGCGACTGATCCGGATTTAATATCATTCGATATATCGTTCATAATATTATATTATTTAGAAATATTAATATTTAATTCCGTTCAAAATATTTTAGATTTTGTATGACAAAATATTTTTAGATTTTGTGTGACAAAATATTTTTAGCAGTTTTATAGGAATTGAATGATACATCTGTATAGCAAACCAAGATTATTTTTATATTATGATTTTCTAATCCTTTTATTAAATGTTGTAAAACAATTTGTGCTGTTTGTTTCTCGGGATATCCAAATAAGCCAGTACTTATACACGGAAATGCTATTTCTGGTAGATTATGATCTTGTGCCATTTTTATACATGAATCATAACATTTCAATAACATTGGAAAGTCCAAGACATTGCTTTGACTGGCATCAGGACCAGCAACATGTATGACATATTTACATGGCAACTTATATCCGTGTGTAATTATACATTTTGGGGTTTCTAATTGTGTTCCCAATGTTTGTAGTATTTTTCTACATTCATCTCTAAGACGAGGACCTGCTCGCCGATGAATAATATTATCAAGACATTTATGTGATGGTTGGAAACATCCTAAACCACCCGTGTTTGCTGGATTGACTATTGCCGATACATTTAATGTGGTAATATCACATTTAACTATATTAATACAATGTGGTAAATCTATGTTAACTGGCGTAATGTCAGGTAATAGTTTTTCGTAATATGATAATTCCGATTCAGACATAATTTCATTGGATTGAATTAAATAATTTTGTAGATTTAGTAGACTATTCGTATTGTTCGAATTATTAAATGTCATTATACAAAGTGTAATTAGATTAATTTAGATTTTGCTAAAAATACTTTTAAATTTTGCTGACGAGCAAAATATTTTTAGATTTTGCTGAAAATACTTTTAAACTTTTCATATAACGACATTCCAATTCCATTAAATAAACAAGATCGTATAAGAGTTGGCATTAATCCAGTCCAAAAATATTGTACCTTGGTTAATTTAAATTTATTGTTATCATACGTGATGCTTCTAATAATTTCACCAAAAGTAGCAGGTTTTTGAACAGTTTGTTTTCTTACTCTCATTAAATCAAATGGATATGCTAAACTTAAAGCAATAAAAGTACATACAGTACCGTTTAAAAAGTTAATTATTGTGTTTGTACCACCGTGTTTATTTCTATTGTATCCATATAATGTAAAAAAGGTGAAATTGCCAATCATTTCTTTGGCAATTTCATAACGCCACGCATTTGTAAATGTAAAATTTTTTATAGTTTTAATATCGATTTTAAAATCTTTATTGGTTTGATAGTTAACTTTATAAAATGATAAAGGTAGTCCGACTATTATACCACTTAACGCAGATTTAATACCTCCAACAATTGGATCTGTGGAATTTTCAAAAGCAAGCAATTTTAATGTTTGTTTTATTGTCAATGATATCCATAAAAATCCAATGCCTCGATACATATTACGAATATGATTTTTATCAGTAACACATTGTTTTAAAAAATCTTTGTAGTTAGTGTAGAAATGTCCAGTTTGTCGTCTTACTTTATATGTATCAAACGGATAACTCAACGGCATCATAATAGTTAATTGTGAAATGCTTGAAGCACAATTTATAATGTTATTATTTCTATTCATTTCCTTTATATTCCTTAATACAAAGGAATGTAAAGAAATGTAAAAATAACATTCAAAAATTAACTTTAAAAATATCCAGAACGGATTTGAAAGTTAATTTTTAATTCATTTTCACGCACACCAAATATTATCATACACAACAGAATATACATGTTCATATAATTATCATTGGTCACCACACACTTGATGCCGTTAAGTTCAGGATAAGAACTAAATCCAGCAAACATAGCATTTTTAGAACATTCCGTATTGATTAACATGAATGGTGACTCAGGTGATTGTGAATTAACAAATAGTGTATTGGGTTCTGTGTTATTTTCATCATTTTCATTTTCACTTTCATCACTCTCTTCATTATCTTTAATATTATTAATTGTTTTCATATATGCGCTATTTTCGGGTGATTCATATAAAATTTCATCAATTATCGATTCGGAGTGGTAGTAAGTGGCATTGAGTATGAAATCAATGAACCGAATATCATGTTTAACATTGTCAAAATCTGATGACAAATAAACGGAAATAACATTCTCTCCACCACCACAATATTGAAAACGATCACGATCAGAATTTAAATATTGGTATAACCTATCATCGTTTAACTTTGCTAACTGCTCAACAATATACTGAAAATATATGTCGGAGTATTTTTCATAATTATAAGTATTCATTTCTTCATCTTCTTCTTCATCTTCACCTTCATCTTCTTCATCATGATCTTTATTTTCATATTTATGATCGCGTGTCATATGTAAACTGTTGTACATTTCAATTACATCATCTAATGGAGCATTTTCATATTGATCAATTGGAAATTTAGACTTCGATGTTATTTCCTTTAATTGAGGCATAATTTGATATTCAAATCTGCGAGGACGAAGAAATCCCATTCTCATATCATAACGATCATATAAGTAAATGGTTGTATATGATGCTGGCATATAATTGCCTTCAATTATATATTCTGGACTGTATGTACATTTGCTAATGTAAATATGTTCGGCAGGATCATTGTCATTAAATTTACCATAATTTAAATAATGAATAATTTTATTTTCAAGATTGTGAGATGATTTTTGAACACATCGATAATATCGACGGTCATGTGATATTAATATCATGTTTGCTATTTCAGATTTCTCTTTGTTATGCTCATTAATTTTATAACACCATTGATAATTTTCATTAATAATATCTCCCTTAACGTCATAAACTATTTCATAACTGTTGTCATGTTTATATTCTTCAATGTTATTTGGTTGATAAATATTTTTATCAGAAGTAACAATTTCTTCAATCTTATACACATGAACGGATTTAGAAATATCCTGAACGGATTTAGAAATATCCTGAACGGATTTGAAATATATTTTAAATTGATATATAGTATCACTATCACGTCTCAAATAAATAAGACCATTAGAAAGATGGACAGTCATTCGACAATTTTCATGAGAAAGCGGATTATCAACAAAAGATTGTGCTGATGAAACATAGTCATAACATTCATTGAACATTGGATCGGGATTGGATTTGATAGTATTGAGTATATTGATGATATTTTGTTTTAATTGTGAGACTTCATAATCTGTAATTGTAGCAAAATTTTGTAAATGGTTTGAATTTAACATGAATTTAAATGGACTAAATTCTTCGGTCATTTCTAAACGGATTTAAATATAAACTTCTTTATACGAATAAAGCAAAGAAATCAATTTTTCTTGAATTAAGAAAAATAAAAATATATATGTTATTTTTATTTTATTGATCACATAATGTTCGAAAGATATTTTTATTTTTTGATCGCATCATATGCTTGTTTAAATGCTGATTGACAATTAGCAAAAGGTAAGTCAAGTTTAATTTTATCTTGTCCGAATATACAAGTTAATGTAACTACTTTACCTACATTCTTAATGTTACTAATATCAATGGATGTTTGCTCAGAAACACTACCTCCAAATATCGGAGGTTTGCCTTGTGATAATTGTTTCCATAAGTCCGGAAGATATTCACATTCGTTGGTTTGATCGCCAATCATAATTGATAAATTCGGACTACTACATTCAAAAAAGAATGATTCAGTGTCTGGTCTACCCATAGTGGGTTGATGATGAAAAGTAAGATGACCTGACATAATGTTTATTTTATTTAATAAATATTAATTAATAATATCAAAATTTTTGATTTAAATCCACATTTACAGATATTTTTAATTTATACTATTTTTAATAAAAATAATAAATATGTCAATTTTACTTATTCAACGAATTCCTTTAAAATTTGTTCACAAAAGCTATTCAAAGAGGTTTAATTCATCGAATTATCAGAGATTCATCCCTGATTTTGAAACATCACTTGTATATATTACTGCTGGAAGTGTGGCAGTTGGAGGTGTAATTGGTGGGGTGGGGGAATTAGGGACAATGCTCCTATTTCAGGAGTACTTTTAGGCGGATTATGTGGACTGTTTTGGCCGATAGGTATACTTATGTTAGGTATATATGCGGTTCAAAGTGCTTCTGACAATCTTGAAAGTGGTAAGAGACAGCGAGAAATACATGAACGAAATCGCCAACGTGAACTGGATCATGAACGTGAAAAACTCAATAAATAGTCTTCCTTTCATTCTTATTATTATTCTTACTTTTATTTTTACTTGTACATATTCACATACCAACAGTTTTTCCCAGCATTTTGTAAATTTTGTAGTAATTCTTTGCCAATACCCGCTCCAATGTATGGGACTGCTAAATCTGGATATCCACTACACACCGTAGATAAATCAAGACCATTTGATCGATGATGCTTTTGTAATTCTTCAAATACATTTCCTTTATGTGATTTACTTAGCATATCAATTAAACAATCGAATAATGGTGAAGCAATAACAATACCACTTTGTCCGTTTAGAATAAAATTATCAGCACGGGAATTAACTAAATTAATATTATTGACACGTCCCTCATTACGTCCATATTGAACCCAATGAGACTTTGCCTTTTGTTCAACTAATTTAGCAGATGTTATGTCATCATATAAAGTAGTATAGGTCTCATAATCAAGTTCTTTTTCAGACATTAATTTGGCATTAAATTCACCAGTGCTACCCATCACCCATAAATTACAATTGATTTTACGATCCTTAATTAATTGTAATTGACGATTATAGATGTACTTAAATTTGTTATTTAACATATCTGATCCTTTGATGAAAAATATGCGTTTCATACCTTTCCCTTTCGACGAAATTAATAATTCAAGCATAGATTGCTGTAATGATTCTGTTGACATATCTTTAACACTACACACCTCATATGGAATGCCAACTGATTTAAGAATGTTTTTATTCTTACTTAATTGTGTGTTCTTGGAACTGGTATTATTAGTTAATATATATGCGACATCAATAAAGGAATTAATGTCAGTTAATTCTGGATCTGATGCGGAAATTTTAGAATTACTAATATTAACATTATTATTATTCAGCACCGCTGAGCTTCTAATAGGTGCGCTTGCTGGTTCATTAGGCATAGGTTGAGTACTAAATTCACCATAATCCTTGGCAAAATTTTTCAATTTCCTGTTCATTAATTCAGTTTTTACCTTGAAATATTCTTGTTCTAACATTAATATATATTTTTCATAAGAGACGCTGGCATTATACGCATCAGTTAATGTCTGTGCTAATAATGCCATTCCGTTCATGTTTTGTTGAGTTTGTTGTGATGGAATTTTCGCATTCTCATTTATATTCACATTTCTGTTTATGTTTTCATTCACATTCACATTCCGATTGGCAAGTTTAGTTGGAAGAGGTTTAATTTCAACACGATTCGTCACGGTTGATTTGGGTTCTGGTTCTTGTAATATTTCAACATCATCGTCAAATCCAATTTCTTCTTCATTCTCATTTTCATCTTCATATCCATCATCATTCTCATTCTCATTCTCGTTCTCATCTTCTTCCAATTCATTCTCATTCTCATTCTCATCTTCCAATTTAGTATCATTCTCATTCTCATCGAAATTCTTGTTAATTGAATCTGGACTTTCGTGACTGTGAAACAATTGTTCTTGTGAATGTGAATGAAATTTAATTGCTTTGTCTTTTTTAACTTGAAGATCATTTTTCAATCCATTTCCAGCTGGATCAGCACAAGTTAATATTTCATTAATATTGCTTGTTTTCAATGAATTTAACAATTTGTTAACAACTCTTGTTTCCGAATCAATTAACTCATCAAATAATGCTAAATCAGTATGAGATGAATGAAATGAAAAACATGACACTTGAATTTCGCCAGCATTATATTTTTTTTCATTCGTTGATTGGGTGGTTGATTGGAAAGAACGTGGCAACACTGCTAAATCTTTTTGACACTTCCAAATGTATACTATGTCTGTGGAATAGTTTGATTCGGTTATAGCATTTGCTAATGTAGTCAAACTATGACACGATTTAAATACATTGTCATCATTTAATATAATAACCCAACCAGCATTTAGATGTTGGTAAACTTCATTCACATATAAATTTGCTGGGAAAAATGTCTTATTTTTGCGTTTACTTGGAGTTACTTCAATTAAAATGTCATTTTCAGGATTATTTGTGGCATATTTGTCCAAAACATTTTGAATATATGTATCTACATCAGGTTCATTATCAAATGTAATATATTTGAATACATTTTTATTTGGATAATCTTGATCATTGATACTTTTGATACATCTATTAAAATAATTGGGTCTACCACTTGTCCTAATGATAATATTAAAAATAATTTCAGATGACATTATCTATATAAATAATTATTTAACAATTATGTTTAATATAAAATTTAAATTATTAAACTACCAAAGTAATAGTGATTTATCTGAATTGCTTTGTAACAAAAAATATGATTAAATCCGTCCACATTAGAATATTATTAAAATGAGTACAATAATTAAAATCATTACCAATATGGAAATTTTTTGTACTGATGTCAATGAATTATATCCATATTGACACCAATCAACATATGACATACATCGTGCTTTAACTTTCTTTGAATATGGTATTGTTTTTAATGTTGGATTTGGATCATCAAATTCAAGACATGTGTCATTATTTTTAGAAATATCCTGAACGGATTTAAAATCATCAATTGAACGTGCTGGACGTACAGGGATTAAAAAGTCTTCGTCTCTATTTCTGTTCTGTGACATTTAAATACGATATATTTTACATATAATATTACGAATTCAAAATTTCAAAAATTCATGTAATTGCGTGAGCAATTACATAAAATTCATTTAGATAATCATACTCCAATCTTTCAATGCTTTAATTTTTATGTTTTTATCTATAATATCGTCTGGTAAATCACGGTGTGAAATCAACAGAATACTTTGATAATATTTTCTCATAATATTTATAGTGTCTGGCAATTCTGTTATGAAGCGATTTTGATCAATACAATCAAATGATTCATCAACAATTAGGAACTTGCCACCAATTAACCCTTCCAGAGCATTGTTTATTGACAATTGTAATATTATGGATTCATAACCGGACAAGACATTAACTTCTTGTAGAATACTTTTCGATACATAAAACATCAACTTTCCTTTTTCTTGTGTGTATGTAAATTTATATCCAGTTAGTTTATTAAGTAACATATCGCAATGTTCACAGAAATTTTTCAAATAGGATTCCAATATTTTGAATGACAAACAATCTGGGTGAAAGATTTCGATTCCTTTTTCAAGTAATATTATATTTTCCTTTAATTGATCTAACGATGTTACATAGTTGTTCAATTCAATCGATAATTCAGAGCAACGATCTCTATTAATTTCATTGATTTTGATTAATTGTTCAATGGCATTAATGCGCTTATTTTGATTGTCAATAGTAGATTTTAAGTTGTTGCGTTCAATTAAAATTCCTTTTAGTTTAGTTTTCAATGAATTAATAATATCAGTATATTGAACAGAATCTGCTATTTTTTGGTATTTTTCCAAATCATCATGAATGTCTAATTGTTGTAGATATTTCTTGTACAAATTATATTCATTGGTAATGGTTTCAATTCTGTCAAGTTCATACCATTCAATTTGCTTAGTTATTTTCTTGTACATATTGTTATGATACTTTAATATTATCATTATAGTTTGTAAGCAATTGGCAATATATTGCTGATATGATTGTTCATTTTGAGCACATTCTTCATATAGATAATGATTTAAATATTTAGTTACCTTAGACGATTCATCAACTTGATTATTAAATTCAATATCTTTACAGGTTTCAATATAGCGCTGATATGTGCCATCTTTAATAAGAGTTAGGAATTCACGCATTTGAGAAACATTATTTCCTTTGATGATAATTTCATTCTCATTATTTGGATTATGATCTTCATGGAATAATTCTAAAATTTCATCAATGAAATGAGGTGAAATTGATAGTTCATTAAATTTATTGCCTGATGGAATATGTTTTTTCTTTCCAGTGATCAATTTAGATTTGTTTTCCTCCAAACAATATCTACTATACTTATCATCTTTTGGAGGTTTTTGTTTATCACTTAACAAACTCATTAATTGCTTATTTGATTTAATTTTTTCCAATGTTGATCTTATTTGTTGTTCATCGATGATTTCAAGTTTAGAAATAGATGTTAAATTCATATATGTTTCATCAAATACTGGCAAAATGCTGTTGTATAGGGAAATTATTACTGGTAATTCACATTGCCAATTTAATAATTGTTCATGTAAATGATCATATTCGTCGACATCAATTTTAAGAACAGGAAATTTAATTGATTTGTATTTGGCAAACAATTCTTTTAATTCAGTTATAGACATATCTGGTTTGGGAAGTTTTTTGGATATTGGTTTCTTTGTATTCATATTCCCATTCATATTGCCGTCAATGCTAAGTTCTTTTTCTATTTTTGTTAGTTTTTGTTTGATTGCCACTGATGTTAATCCATCACGAACAATGTCATTATAAATTTCTGTTTCAAATAGCTCATTTAATTGTTCAATACTACGTTGTGGTGCTTTGACAGTATTTTCTATTAGTTCAGTGTATTTTGATAGATCTATTTCCAATGATGTAATGTTATCTATTATCTTATTTAAGAGTTCATTGTTAGTTTCCCGTTTATTAACAAGTGTATCTTTTTCAGATATTAAAGGACGATCATCACTAATATGTTCATTTAAATACTTCATTTGTTTCTTCACCTCACTTATTTTTGTTTCCAATGTTAATTTATCAGACAATGATGTTTTGTTATCATTGATCATTGATTTGTAAACACTATCATAATAATTGGTGTTAAACAGATTGTGAAAATGTTTCAATCGATCAGCAGGAGACATGGAAAATATACTGCTGTGAATTTTGGTTGATATCATTTGGTGTAGTGAGAACTTATCAAAATCACCAAAATATTTTTCAATTAATTTCTTGGTTTCCGTTTCAGTATCAGCATTCAACAAGGTACTATTTTTATAGAATAATGTTTTTGATGTAATTTTCATTTTAGTATTCATGTGAATATTCTTTTCAATGATATAAATATCGGGATATGAGACAATTGTTAATTTAATTCGTCCATCGGTTTTATTGACATTAAGAACTGAATTAGTTGCTTTGGTATCGTTAGCAGTACGTTCAAATAAAGCATATAATATAGTATTACAAATACTGGTTTTGCCAGTTTTGTTGGGACTACATAAATTATTAACACCTGTGACAAAATTAATAACATTATCGTGATCATTGCCGTAAATAAAGACATTCTTAAATTCCATTTCAGTTATATTCCAATTATGTAACATAGTTGAATCACCATCAGCACTGGGAATATATTGCCCTATGTTATATTTTTCTATTAATTTTGTGGCATAAATTGGATTTATGTCTTTAATTAAATTGTGTATGTCTACGTGTCCTAACATTTCCACATTTTCTGTTCCATCATTAGTTTTAACATCCTTACCTTTGCCTTCATTTAGTTTACAATACTTTATGCCTTCTATATTATAGGTGTCTTTAATGTAGGATTCAACATCAATTTCTCCACTCCTATTATCTTTGTTTTTGGAACAAAATTGGATGGTTACTTTTAATTTTTTATTAGTCAATCCGTTGATAGAAATGATGTTGTCAATTTCTTCTTGACTCATAGAATCTTTAATTTTAATATGACAATAATCATTATCGATGTCTTTGAATTGTGGAATCCATTCTTTGTTATTAATGCTGATGTTAATATTACGATTCCATAAAATGTATCCATGCCCTTTTTCATTCTTACTTTCATGATCTTTTCCCTTAATTTTTATTCCTTTTTGGTTGCCAACTAATTCAATTTCAGATGTATTTTGAGCGATAAGTGACCCTGAATATGCCATTTTTTCAGTCAGTAATTGACGTTTATGAATATGACCCAACATAACCGCATCATAGTGATCAAATTCAGATACTCGATGATATCCAACTTCTTGAATATTGTTAACTGTTCCATTAGCATTTTTGCTTCCAATTATAGTTCCGTGATATAACGCAATTACACTTAAATTATTTGGATTGTTGATTTGATTTGCTTTGATAAATTTACCATCTCGAAGAGACGAAAACGACCATAAAATATTGCCAATTTTGTAGACACCCGTATCAATTAAACTGATAACATCGGTATCTGTACATAATGGATATAATGAATCAGTATATTCAGGATTTGTTTGATTAAAATCATGGTTGCCTAAAATAACTATGGTTGGACATAGTGTAGTTAAATTTTTAAGGAATGTTCGAGCAAATTTAATCATTTCACTGTTTAATTTACTTTTACTGGTGATTAAATCACCAGCAATAACTACAACAGCATTATCAGTTCCATTTTGTTTGATTTCATCAAAAAACTTGTCAAAAATTTGTGTGTATTCTAATTTGTCTTTTAAATGAATGTATAACCCAATATGAATATCAGCAATGTGATAAATTTTGTTAATGGTGTAATTGTCATGATTGGGTATAGGAATGTGCTTTATGTCTACAAACTCATCCGGAACATGGGTAGGATTTGTTTTGATCTTTATTTTGGGAATTACGTTTTGTTTTAAAGAACTTTGAGAAGACATTAATTATATTTTGATTACGATAGGCATGAAAAATATATAATCAATTTTTATGAAAAAATTGATTATGTATTTTTCACGGTATTTTTTTAACTTAAATTCGGAATGGAACAAGAAGAACCATCGCTCAATGATTTAGATATATCGCAAGTAAAATTGCCTAAAATTAAAATTCTTTCCAAAACTCCAATCCCATCCTATCCACCCAATTATCAACAACAATCACAACAATCACAACAATCACAACCATCACAACAATCACAACAATCACAACAATTAGTAAAAGTCAAAGTCCAACCACTTAAAAAAGGAATAGATAATGTATATGATGAAACATTTTTGACAAATAAGAGAATTATATGTAAGTTTCATTACATTATAATGATGTATGATAATACTGATTACAGTAATGATGATACATTTTTAAGTTTGAAACCTGATGACAAATTTCAAATCAATGATGGATCAGAAAATAAGAATGAAAATGAACCCGAGAATGATGAATTTGATGGATTTGATGGGCGTGGATATATAAATATTAATATAAATTCTGACATTAAAGGAAAAGGAAACATGACTGGGATTGATCTAATGTTCAAAGATGATACTACAAACAATGATTTTTTAGTACCTATCATAAGCAGTTTACAAAAAGATTGGCATAAGCAAATATTGGGAATTACAATTGATTATAACACAACTCAAAAGTATTATAATCCAAGTGTTATTAAGTCACGATTTCCGACTATTTTAGCAGGTATGAAAAAACATATTGGGAAAAACATTATTTCAAACAATGATGAGAATTTTTTTCAAATGGAACATTCAATTGTGACAGTTGAAGTATCATTTCATTTAATTAAAGAAATACATAATTTATATGATTTTAATGTTAATTTTAGTTATGTTAGACATCTTATCTCAAACAAGTTAAATTCTTATTATCACCAGTTCGAGGAATGTGATGTTCCTTGTAAATTATTTCCATATTGTAAGGACGAACCAGATAAATTAGATCCGGAATTGGGACTTGTTTATATTGTTAAACCTAAATTATTTTTAGTTCCCTTGACCGATTCAACAAAATTTATAAAAGAATGGTAATATTTCTCTCGTCAGAGAAATCTAAAAAAATTCTAATGTGCTTTTCATTTCATCATATATTCCTTGATATTGTTCATCAATATTATCAAGCACATGAGATGTGCTAAGAATAAATTTCATATCAGCAGAAATAAATTCATATATAGGTTCATTTGTTATAATAAAGGTTTTCTTGTCAACTCGTCTAATAAATGTTCCTTTGTTAATAACAACATAGGTTAGTAAATTATTTGTATACTTTACGGGTTCATTAACATTGACATCAATTGAGTCCATTTTTGAATTATTATATAGTATGTTTTGATTTTACTTTTGAAAATTTTGATTTTAATTCAATAATTTATAACTGATTATTATCATTGTATAAATGTCTGTTACTATTTTTGGACAACAATATAATATTAATAATACAGTAGAATTAAATTTATCAAATCGCAATTTAACTCAAATTTCACCAGAAATCTGTCAATTAGTCAATATACAAACACTTTATTTATATAATAATCAAATTACCCAAATCTGTCCACAAATCTGTCAATTAGTCAATTTACAAACACTTGACTTGTCTAATAATAAAATTACCGAAATCTGTCCACAAATCTGTCAATTAGTCAATCTACAAACACTTAATTTAAATGATAATCAAATTACCGAAATTTGTCCAGAAATTGGCCAACTAGGCAATCTACAAAGACTTTATTTATCTCATAATCAACTTACTGAAATTTGTCCACAAATCAGTCAATTAATCAATCTACAATATCTTTATTTATCTCATAATCAAATTACCGACATCTGTCCACAAATTGGTCAATTAGTCAATTTACAAGTGATTCAATTGTCTAATAATCAAATTAATGAAATTTGTCCAGAAATTGGTCAATTAGTCAATTTACAAGTGATTCAATTGTCTAATAATCAAATTACTGAAATTTGTCCAGAAATTGGTCAATTAGTCAATCTACAAGAACTTTATTTATATGATAATCATATTACTGAAATCTGTCCAGAAATTGGTCAATTAGTCAATCTACAAATACTTTATTTGTATAATAATTATATTATTGATCCTAATGACTTATTTATTGTCAACATGATGACAATTAAAGACAAGAAATTCAATAATCAAACAACTCCTGTTAGAAATCTCTGTTTGCCATCAATTATCATTTAATATATTGTTTGTGATATCCAAAGAAATATCATCAATTAATATTCATTCATCATCACAGTCATCATCCGATTCAATTAATTCTAAAACACTGTTTGCCAAAAATTTAGTCTTGGGTTGAACCGAACAATTTAATATTAGTTCAGATAAATAAGGTTCATATCCTCGAATGAATTCTTTGTCACTATCTTTCTTATTTGAATGTTTTAGAATTAAGCACAATGAATTGTTATATCCCTTTGATATCAATGTATTAATTATATTCTTTGCCATGTCCAGATCAATACATCCATGCTGAATTAATTTGCCAACCAATTCAGCATTAGATTTAATACAGTGTTGTGTCTTTTCTTCATCTCCAAAAGTAATAGGATTCATAGTCACATCAGTGGTATGATTGATTAGTTTTTCAGCAAATTCGGGATTTTTCTTAGTTAACCCAACAAATAATTCAATGTATAAATCAATGGCATGTTGTAAATAAACTGAATGTGTGTATATACATTCAATAATAGCATCATGACAATCTTCATTGAATTCTAAATTGAAAAATCGAGCAAATAATTGCTCTTTATTTGATTGACATAGTGGTGTTAAAATCGCCTTTACTAATTCAGTTATATGACCAGTATCGACGTACAACTTCTTAACTTCCTTTGATTTATGCGCATTATGGACGATTGGATTAGAATTGGCAGGATTTGGAGTTATTTTGTTGAAATAAGTGATTTTATAACGCTGTTGTAAGTAAAGAGGTAAGGGAATTGGTTCATTGGATTCTGCTACTGTTTTCTTAATGCTTAAAAAGTTTCGTAGGATAGTGAATTTATCGGCATTTATATCTGCTTTTGTACATGCTCGAATAGTTTCATATGGATATGTTGCCGTCGTCATAATCCTCCACTATAATAAATGTAAATGTAAATATTATTTAAATCATATCAATTTTTTAATAATTTAGGAAATTCAAAAATTTTATGATCGCATGTTTGCGTGCGCAATTACAAAGTATTTTTAAAAATTTTATGCCAACGTTACCAATAACATCATAAAGTTATTTTGCTGACAATCATTTGATAAATTATGAAAATATTATCTCATCAGCGAAATTTAACAAAGTTTTAAGACATTCCAAAACAAAAACACAAATCAATAACATAATAAACAAATTTAATCAACTTTGACAATAGGCAGACCATTAGCACTAACAATTCCAAATTTTTGGATGTAGTGTGATTTTTTAATGTACAATCCGTTGTGTTTTTCACTGCCAATGACTGCTGGAACATTATTGAACTTTGAAAGATCGACAATTGTATGTTTCATCCAACCACCTGTGTTAAATGCCACGCAATTGTCCATGGTCACTGCCAATTGACATAAATCTTGAATAGATTTATTGGGTTTATGACAAATATCACCACCACGAGAATCTTTACCTTCAAGAAAAATAAACTCAGTTTTAACTGGATAAACTGAATGAAAAATTTTAGTTGGATAAACTGTATGAACAGAAGATGGAGTACTATAACTTTCTTGATGGGCAATTTGTTGTCCACCATAACGTATTTCAAAATGTTGTTGTTGGTTGGCAATTCGTTGTTGTTCTTGTTTTTGAGCATTTTCTTGATCAATTCGTTGTTGCTCAATACGCTGAGCATTTTCTTGATCGGCAAGACGACAGGCATTTTCTTTTTGTTCTTGTTCAAAACGCCGAGCATTTTCTTGTTCGGCAATTTTTGGTTCTATTTTTGGTTGAACAACAGGAACTGATGGTTTCATTGGAATGAGAAACGGAGGTCGTTCATTTTCCAATTTAGTTTTCAGAATATTGACTTCTTCACACTTGCTTTCATACAACTTTGTAATTTCAAGAGTTTCTGTCTTTGAAATTAGCAACTTTGATTCAAGTTCAGTTATATAGTCTGATAATTTTGAATGATGATCAATAACGGTTTGGGATTCCATGACTGAGTAATCACAATCAACAGCATGAATAAAATTCACATTTAAGTATCAGTTTTTTTCAGGGCTTGACTTAAAATTAATCAGGTCTTGGAAAATTTTGAAGTGATTTTGTGGAAATTTTATGTATTATTGAGTTGATTTTGATCATCATGTCCGTTTCATTTTGCCGATTTCCCAAGTCCAAGGGCGCTACTGTTTCATGTAATGCCAAAGTCCAAAAGATCATTGATGGTGTGGGTTTGTGTCTAACTCATGCCAAGTCTTGTTTGGGAATTCCCAACAACCGAAAGTTGACTGATGAACAACACATTAGCATTACATATGAGAACATTCTTGCCCAATTTGGAACAACAGTAACCCAATTGGCACATGTGAAGTCTGGCATTAGTGTATTTGGATTGGGTCATTTGTCTGATGGTAACAACATCACCATATCTGAACATGGTGGTGCTATCATTGTCGATCAGGAATATCAAGAGTCGTTTATGTTTCACATTAATTCACCAGTATCAATTTCAACAGATCGAAATTTTGTGGTTTTTCGGCGAACTCTTTTGGGTTACGTTTTGGATGGAATGGTTCGGGCAATATTCAGTTCTAATCCGACAACACCACAATGCTGGATTCAGATGATCAAGTTGTCTGAAACAGAATCTCGATTGGTTGTTAAGTTGAATGTTCGTTCCCATTTGATTCCAGAAATCATCACTGCTCAGTCTGGTGAGTTGGTACGTGTTCGTACGGAACTCACAACGGAAATTCGTGGGCATGAAATAACCAAACAAATTTTGACCATCACTCAACACGACTATGCTGAGGAATTAGTTGCTCATGATTTGACTAGGCAAGAGTTGGTTCAGGAGAAGGCAGAACACATTAAGACACGACAGGAGTTGTCACAAGAAATAGGAAAAATTACACTGGAAATGGGCAATTTCAGACGTGAAATTCTTGATAAATTGTCAAAGACCAACTAATATATGGGTCATTTTGTTTTGTTTTTGTTTTTGTTTTTGTTTTATGAATTACTTTGAATTATTATCCAAATCCTCTAATTATGTCATTGAGTAATTGTTCACGTGTTTGTGATTCAATCAGTTCTATTGTCATTTCATATGGAGATCCAGTTCTAACTTCTCCGTAAACGTGATATTCCAGCAATTGTAACCACAATAAATCGCAAAATGTATAACTACCATCATCTTCTATGACACTTTTATCAAATATATTAGTTGTTTCAGCATCAGTGAATAGCACTTTATTGGTCATTGAAGAATAAACAATATTGCGAAAACTTAAATCGCCATGAACAAGTCCATGAGCATGAAATTCCTTTGTTAATTCAATTACATTTGGCAATAATGATATAACCAAGTGTTGATTACTTTTAATCAACATATCCAATGAAATATATCGATATATGTTGTCAAATATTAACGCAAACCCAGTACTATCAGTGTATTCAGATGGTCTACTGGTAAATAAATGAGATGCGTGATGTTGTTCTATTAAGTCGTATTTATTTAATTCCTTGCGTGTGGCATTTATTTTCACTAAAAATGATGTACAATCATATACATTATCAGTTAGACTTTTACATTCATTTTCCAAAGTTTTATTTAATGGAATCGATTTGTCAAACATTATACAAATAACATTTATTTCTTATTTATTCCGTGTTTGATGATCACCTTGCTTGGTGACCACCAATTTAAATTCTGGTTTTTCGGTTGGACACTTGAAAAATTTAATTTTATTTTTATCCTCAATATTATTAATAATTTTATCATCACATAATTCATTATATCGTATAATATTAAGAATTCCAGACATATGATATTATATTATATATGATAATATTTTAATGTTTATGTTCATGATTATGGATACAAAAAAGTATAAATAACTTTTTTAAAAGTTAAATTTTTGATCATAACTTTTTTTAAAAGTTAATTTTTGATTTTAAAAGTTAAATTCGTCCAGAATGTTTTCAAACTGATTATTATTACCCATTTAAAATAAATGTCAGTTACTATTTGCGGACGACAATATAATATTATGGATACAATAAAATTAAATTTATCATATCGCAATTTAACTCAAATTCCGCCAGAAATTGGTCAATTGATCAATCTACAAGAACTTTATTTACATGACAATCAAATTACTGAAATTTGCCCAGAAATTTGTCAATTAATCAATCTACGCACACTTTATCTGTATAATAATAAAATTACCCAAATCTGTCCACAAATTGGTCAGTTAGTTAATCTACACACACTTGATTTATCTTATAATCAAATTACTGAAATTTGCTCAGAAATTGGTCAATTAGTCAATCTACAATATCTTTATTTAATTTATAATCAAATTATTGAAATTTGCCATGAAATCAAACAATTAATCAATCTTGAAGTACTTTATATATCCAACAATCACATTACTGAATTATCTGTTGTCAATATGATGATGATTAAATACAATCATTTTGAAAATCAAACAATTCCTGTTAAAAATCTATATTTGCCATCAATTATTATCTAAGTTAAAATTTGATTTAAAAATATTTTGCTCGTCAGCAAAATCTAAACTGATTAATTATTATTACCCATTTAAAGCAAATGTCAGTCACTATTTTCGGGAAACGATATTTTATTACACATACAACAGAATTGGATTTATCATATCACAATTTAACTCAAATTCCGCCAGAAATTGGTCAATTGATTAATCTACGGGAACTTGTTTTGCGTGGTAATCAAATTACCCAAATTCCACCAAAATTAATCAAACAATTAGTTCATTTACAAAAACTTGACCTAAATCGTAATCAAATTACCAAAATCTGTTCAGAAATTGGTCAATTATGTAATCTACAACACCTTAATTTATCTTTTAATCGTATTACTGAAATTTGCCCAGAAATTGCTCAATTAGGCAATTTAGAATTCCTCGATTTATCTAATAATCAAATTGCCGAAATTTGTACAGTAATCTGTCAATTAATCAATCTACAACACCTTTATTTAGGTGACAATCAAATCAATGAAATCTGTCCGCAAATTAATCAATTAGTTAATCTAAAAACACTTTATTTATCTTGTAATTATATTACCAAAATTTGTCCACAAATTACTCAATTAGTTAACCTACAATCATTGTATTTATATGGAAATTATATTACTGAATTATCTATCATCAACACAATGACGATTAAATACATAAGTGTTGAAAATCAAAAAAACAGCTCCTATTAGAAATCTATATTTGCCATCAATTGTTGTTTAATGAGTTCAACAATAGCATACATTTTGATTAATATTTAAATCCGTTCAGGATATTTTTAATAATTATTAATGTTAACATTAATATTAAAATTTGATTTTTATTCAATCATTTAATCAAAGTATATCAAACATTTCATGACCGAAAATTCAATTTTAACTAATAAGCATGTCTTGATCTATCATGCTCCACTATTAACGCCAGATAATGAAGCATTAGTTAGTGAATTATCGTATATTCAAAGCAATTTTTGTGGGCGATGTATTAATTTAGGAGATATTGAAGCAGGAAAAGATATGGATGTTCTTGTTTATGGATGTGGAAATATTAAGGAAATTAATTCAAAATTGCCGGCCAATTCCCATGTAACTTATATCATCAAGGAGTTTTCATATAATTACGATCAAAGTGATTGTGATCAAGTTATTAGTTCAGGACAAGTGCCCATAAATGTTCATAATAATGGTATTTATTTCCGTCGATTTTTTAACAATGAAAATGATGGTAAGAACATAGATTATTTTAAATCACTAACCACCGAGCATGAATTTCAATCACTGACCGAATCAAATAAAACATCTGATGCTTTTCGAAAGGGGATTTATTTAACTGATGTTATTAGTATTGGTAATAAAGATGATGATGGAATTGAGTTTAATCTTTTACGTTGCTCGTCCAATTTAGGAGGAAGCACTGATAATTTCAGAACCACTGATCATTTAATTGTTGATTCTATTAATGCTACACAACAGCATTTTTTTGCTCAAAAAGCAACACTAAATCATGTTCTCGCACAAGTTTACTACAACACTGAGGTTGCTGTTGATGATAAACTTAGTGAAAAGAAGGCAAAAATTAAGGCACATTCTGATAAGACTAAGGATATGCCACGAAATGCTGTTATGGCATTTTGTACATTTTATGATACCGAATTCTTAACAGATGGCGATGATTTCACTACGCTATGTAATAGCAAAACTGATCTGTTTGACATTTGCTATAAAAATCAATCAGCATTAACACGTCTATTTTTCAAACTTAAAGATGAGGTTACTGATCCTGCTTACGTAAAGCAATTTACAGTCACACTTTATCCCAATTCAGTGTTTTTAATTCCATTATCAACAAATCGATTATATACACATGAAATTAGACCATCAACATTGCCAATTAATAAGATGCCTACTCGAATGGGATATGTTATTCGTTGTTCAACTACCAAGGCGGTATTTAAGAATGATAAGACATATATTATTAGTAATGAACAAGATGACGACATTGGAATCAAAGAAATTGAACTACAACAACCTGAACCGAATAAAGTCAAGCAACTCAAAGATCTATATTTTTTGGAAAATACAACAATTTCTATGGTTGAATACAAGAATATTGATTTTAGTTTAAATAGTGGTGATTATAAGAAACCAATGATTTAAATGGATTTATTATATCGCTCTTACTAATAGTAAAATATATCTTTGTGTAAGATCCTTTGTCATTTTCCTCTTCATTTTCTTCTCGTTTGCTTTTGTAAAATTGATGTGCTTGTGCCTGTGTGGCAAGTGTTAATTCAATTCCACCTTCATCTTTATTAACAAAATATGGAATTTCATTGATAAATTTTATATATGTCTTTGATAATCGCATAGTTAACCCCAACCATTTAACATCATTTCCATTCATTGCGTGTTTTTTATTCATTACATGATCAAGTATAATTTTATGTAAATATTTGCTGTTATCAGCAACTGAAAATAATACTGCTGAACAATTGTTCAATTCAATGTCAATTTCATTCGTACTTGTACTTTTTATAGTTCCGTCTCCATTCTTTGGTTTGATTCGTAGTTTTCTAAGATTCTGATCTGGAATTGGACATTGATTATAACATGAAAATAAACAAATATATGAATCATCATCCAAATCTATTGCTTGATCAGAGTGATATTTCATTGTAGTATAATTGTCGTCATATATTTCTGCTAATATATTGTTAAAATTAACATTCTTTACATCCGGAATATTAATAGTGTCAGAAACTGACATAATTACTCCTCTCATATTTTCTATAATCGCTTTGTGAATTGGTTTAAATAATTGACATGGAGCAGTATATTGAGTAGTTGTTCTGACTAATGGCATTAAAAAATCTGATCCATCCACATATTCATCGGAAATTAATACAGCACCACTTCGTCCCTTGGTTATTGGTTCAAATGCTATTGATTGACTTAGTTGATCAAATAATAAATCATTGTCTTGGGGTAAAAGGAATTTTGTAAATGCTGTCATTTTTAAAATATTCTGAACGAATTTAAATAATCCAACAAGAATTAAAATGAAATTAATCAAAATTTGATTTGTATATTTTTTAGACATATGGACATGGACATATTATTATTATTATGAAGTCGATTGTCATTAGTTACGCTCACGGAGGATATTGTTCAGGAAACACTAATTCCATTGAAGTTTATGAAGAATGTATACCTGATGTTGAAGGATATGAAATTATCAATAATATTAATAACATGAATTGTGTCGGTAATATTACGAGTAAGGATGATTTGGCAAAGTATATAACAGAATCGTTTGATATTCCTGCTTATGATAAGCATAACAATTGCTTACAGGTTATTTCAATTAATGATGAGATTGATAAGTCATATGAAAATGAGAATGAAAATGGAAATAAAAAGACATATATAATCAAGTGTGAAATTTATGACATTGGCAGTGGATATTGCGATACAGATGACAATAAACATGAATTTGTTGGCAATAAGTATTATGATTCAATAATTTCAAAGATAGACATCGGGGATTTGTATATTATACTTGAACGGATTTAAAAATATCCTGAACGGATTTAAAAATATCCTGAACGGATTTAAAAATATCCTGAACGGATTTAAACAGTTATATATTCAGCATTAACACTCCAATTAACGGAATCAGTTACCGATCCACCATTGACTACAATGTAAACGTTACCGGAACTATCAGATGATGACGCACATGAAAAATTCAATGAATTTGGTTTAGTCTTTGTGAATGTGACAAGAGCATCAGATTGTAATTGAGATACTGTTGATAATGTGCTTCCACAACAGTAACTACATGTTAATGTACACGCGTAGTAATTGATACTTCCAGTTACTAAACACTTTGCTATTACTTTGGCAACAATTAAATAAGCACTATTAACAGTCATTGGGATAGTTATAATATTGGTTGCTGTTCCAGTGGTAGTTTTATTTCCTTGTATAAAATTAGGTTCGTTTTCATTTTGCCAACTGGCAGTTCCAGTTCCAGTGGCAATCAAACTGTATCCAACTTGGGGAACGCCAGAGACTTGGACTGCTGATGTTCCTTGACCAATATGACTTGCTTGAATAATATTAGTAGTACCGGTTAAAGTCTTATTAGTTAATGAATCAACAGTAGAACGCAACACAACTGTGTCACTAACATTTGTAGGGAAATTTATTGTCCCTGTTCCACTAATAAGAGAAGTGATAACAGGTGTTGTCAGAGTCTTATTGGTTAATATATCGGTTGTGTTGCGCAATACAACTGTGTCATTAACATTATTAGGGAAATTTATTGTCCCTGTTCCACTAATAAGAGAAGTGATAACAGGTGTTGTCAAGGTCTTATTAGTTAAGATATCGGTCGTGTTGCGCAACACAACTGTGTCATTAACATTATTAGGGAAATTTATTGTGCCTGTTCCACTAATGAGAGAAGTGATAACAGGTGCTATTAAAGTTTTATTCAATAGGGTGTCGTTTGTTGTTAACGCCACGAGGGTGTCAGAAATTGCCGGCATTTGAATTGTTTGTGCTCCACTCATTCCACTGGTACTAATAGTTCCGTTGCCAATAGTTAATCCATTAGGTGAGGAAATGACCATTTGATTAATAACATATGACATTTATGTTCTGTATATATGATTATATAAATATATTATTTTATGAACTATTGTCCAATAATAATATAATGTATATTATATCACCACATTCAATAAAAGATCACGACAATCATAAAATAATATACACATATATCAAAGGAATTGACGACAACATTAAATGTAAATATGCTATGAAATATGGGTATATTTATTTAATCCGAATAGTTATTATTGTAACTGATATAGTTACACGAAGTGTTGGAACTTATGAAGACAAAATAAATATTATAACCAATAACGGAAAAATATTTATTGACAGTAGTATATCTATGATAGTTAGATGCCAATGTTTTGAAAATATGTGTAGTGGTGGTGTATCATTTGACGCTGGTAGAAATCATTTTTACATTAATATGAATGGAAAACAACACTTAAATTGGACTGTCAAAGTAACTATGGAGAAATTTTCTGTCTAAATGTTATGAATAAATGATTACATAGGAACATGTGTCTTTGTTCGCAGTTTAACTGAAAGTTTCTTGGGTTTTATGAACATGCCATAGGTTGAATGTTTGGGATTCAAAAATGGGTATTTTTCATACAATTGAAATATAGCACATTCTTTCATTTTTGCTTCGATTTCCAAATCAATAGATACATTATATTTTTCAATTAATGAAAATAGGAAACTTGGAATAGTTGTGATATAATCACTATGTGCTCCAATACGCTTGCCATCTGCTTGTTCACTAATATGAAGAAGCAATCTAACTGATGATTGATGTCCAGCACGATGTCCATAAGACCATGAAGCAATAATATCTGGAAAGACATCAGCAATGGATGACTGAACTGGCAATAATTTCTGTAATTGCCAACATTCATAATGATGTAGATCATAAATAACCGGTATTTGACATGCTTTGGCAATATATAAACAGTGGTCAATATTATATGCGCTCTCACAATTCTCAATAACTAAACGATCGCGTATAGATTGTGGCATTCGATGGAAATTTGAGATCCACTTTTTAATAGTTTCGTCACGATTACCATAAACACCACCACCATGTACAATAATAACTCCATTCAATTTATCTATACCCATCATATCCAATATATCACAATGATGTTGTAAGTCAGCAATAGTTTTGGCAAATACATCATCATTGCCAGCAACTTGATTAAATTGACTTGGATGCATAACAATACGATGATTATATAGATTTGCTAAATCACCAGCACGTTTCAAATCATGTTCAGCAAAATGTAAATCATAATGATCACATTCGGGATCAGTAAAATGAGGAAAAATATCACTGGATAGGCGAAAACATTTAATGCCATGATCATGATTCCATTGGATCATAGTATAAATATCACGCACATTTTGTAAAGCAAGTGCCTTTGCTTTGTCAACAGTATATGTTCGTCGAATACATGTCCTTGAAGCAAATACAGGCGGTTTTTGAGCACGCAAGACAGTGTTTATACAAACGAGACCTAAATTCATGTCTATATGTGATTGATTTACGGATGAAATGGACATGTTCTATTAAAATGATGAATTAAAACCCTTATTTCTAAATCCGTTCAGCAAAATTTAAAAATCAATATTTTTATTTCCGGTTTCATTCTCATTTAATTGTTCTTCGGCATCTAATTCTGCTTCAATTTCAGCCAGCATTTGTTGACGTCGTAGATCTTGTTGTTCAATAGTCTTAGTAAAACTATCGGTGAAAATCTTTGAATTATAATTGTCCTTGAACATGTTCTTGAACTTGATTTTGCGATGTAATTGAACACCTTTCTGAGTGTTTTGCCATGGAACAAGAACAATAGTTTCTGAACTATATCCATTAACCACATTTTTAAGAGCAACATTAAAGACCTCTGTGTCTATGAGAAATGTTTCCAATGCGGGACATGCCTTAATAATATAATCCATGACATCCAATGTCATATTCAGCGAATTAATGGCAATAGTTTTGAGACTTAGACAATCAATATTATCCCATTCTTCTGGTTTGATGAACAATTCATACGCTCCTTTTTGACACCAGAAATTTTCATCATCAATACAGATCTTTTCAATTTGTTGTAGACGTAGAATTGGAATTAGAATTCGTAAATTAACACGCCCACAGAAATGTAAATTAACAACCTTTAAATCTTTACATATAGTAGTAATGTATGACATATGCTCAAATGTTAAATTATTCATGTAACGGAAATCAATCAGTTGAACACTGGGAAATTGCCTTAACCATTCGAAATTTTCCAACTGATGATTTTTATTTAACACAATTTGTGTTATTTGTTTTTGAACTGGTAACTGTGATAATATATTGGATGTAATTGAATAATTTCCAGTTAAATCTAAAATTTCAATTTCATCTAATTCTTTAACCAGTGTCTTTGATGTTAATTTAACACCATTTTTAATGGTTTTGAATGACTTAGTGAAATGTGTAATATATTCTTCAATTGATTCAGATCCAGCATAGGTCATTAGTTTAATGTGCTTGTTTAAATCAGATGTACTAATATCACATTGAGTGAATTTCTTTTTATTAATTCCTAATAGTTTGAGTTCAGCACCAGACAATATATTGACAATATCACCCAAGGAATTTAACTTATATACATTAGAATCAATGGACAGAATTTCTGGCAATGGGGTTTCTTCTTTGACTAACTTAATTACATTCTCATTCTCTTCATTTTCATTCTCATTCACATTCTCATCATCTTCTTTTTCTTTGATGTTAGTTTTGTTCTTAATTAAGTAAAAACTTGGTGTTTTTCCACGTGTTTTAATTATTGTGATCAACATTTCACTCGACATATATGTGGTATAAATATGACCCAAATCGCGCAAATCATGAACAAATAATTTGCTTTCATCATCAGAAACAGGAGTTATATGACTACGTGAATCATAAAATTTACGTGTTGAATGGTTAAAAATATCATTAAATGAATTGATGACAATCCAATTGTTTAACTGTGTACAATTGTTATTTAACCATGTTCCATATTCGAAATTATTTTTATTGTTGCCTGTTGATGAGGACATTTATGGCAATAGGTTGAAATGTTATATGTTATTATTATAAATACTTTTATATTCATTTAAATCCGTTCAGGATATTTTTAATTATTCTTAATGATATTAGACGTATTATTCAAAGACAATACCATTATATGACTATCACTTTACGAATAAATGTAATAAATTATGTTTTTTCAATAGCATCATATTTCGTGGATTTTCAAACACTAATTTCTTTTTGTTGACATACAATACATTATCAATAACAATTTCCGGTGGTTCTTTAACCGTTGGATGAGTACTTTCACTAACTTTGATACATATGTTATCATATTCAGTTTCAATGATGTTTTTGATGGTCGTATAACCATCTATAATTTGTGCCCATAATCGACCGCCAGTGACCATAGTTTTGTTTTGGAAAATTAGGAACGATATTTTCTTACAAGGGCAACTTGATTTTTTACTGCCCTTTGACTTACATGTTTCACTACATCCAATTCTACTAATATACTTTGCTTTAATTCCTTGATATTTTGATGGATCAAATTGCGCTTTATCCATTTTTTCATTACGATATTTGGAACAAATTATTTGGGTCAGTGCGTCTCGATCAATGTTGAAACTTGTGGAAAATATAGTATTATAATTTTCCACAGATATAGTTGCTTTTTGTAAGAACAAATCTGGTGTGAATGTTGATGGCATTAATACTGTGTCTCCAATGTATAATTTTTCAATCAAATTAATCACATCATCATCTTCGGCATTTAATTTTTCAAGCAAAACAGTATCTGGATAGTATAAACAAATGATATTAAATGCTTGTAGTAAACGAATATAATTGTTAATATCAGTTTCAGATCCAGTAATGATATGATTAATAATTGATCCAATCTTATGGCAATTAATATTACAAATCATTCCATTAATTTCAAATTCTTCGATTTTCTTTTTGTTAAGCAAATCGCAAATATTGAGATTAATGTTAATGTCGAATATTGAAAATAGTTTCAAAATATGTAGGTGAAATTTCTTCATATATTTAATATAACTGTGAACATTAGGAAACAAATTATCAATAGTAAAATCTAAATTAATATGTAAGTAATCAGTTAATCCGACTACTTCTTTTTGAAAAATTTTTACTGCTTCTTGACATTCGTCAACTGATAAACCCCCTGTGATCATTATTTTACCATTTCCGAAAATCTTTAAATTTAAACGACATCGTGTTTCTGGAATGCCAGTAGTTAAATTTTTAGCTCGTCGACTGGCGATAGCATTTTGTAGCAAATTATTGTAAAATTCGTCATCTGTTGTGGTATTTTCATGATCATAGAGATCAATAATTAAAGTTAATTGATTGCTGAAATCATTGCGTTTCTTTTCTTTCTTTTCAATGAGAAGTTTTTCTAATTTCTTTACTTTGGGACGAGTAGCAGTCTTAACTTTGATTTCACCTTCAATAATGACCGGGTCCATCTTTTTGCCTACAATTCCATTCTTATGAATATTCTCATTTTTATTTTCATTCTCATCATTTTTATGATTATTTAGTTCCAGTTTGCGGGCAATTAGATTCAAATTAATATATGAATTGGTTATTGCCTTACACGTGGTGACAATTAGTTTGTAATTGTTAGTTGGTTCTGGTTTTTTAACAGATTCTTTAATTTCATTCTCGCTTTCCAACACATCTTCTATATCAGAAAGATCATCAAGACATGAATCAGATTCATCGTCACTCATGATTAATATGAATATTAAGAATAAATATAATTTTGTGTATATATTACACTATATATACGAAATCAATTATTTATACATATCTTATTAAATATTTATTTTTAGATTTGGATTAGCAATATTACTAATATTTTTTATTGAATTATTATATATTACTAATATATATAATATGGCAACACGCAACCAATGTAATTGCTCAAAAAAAGGAAAACCAAAGGAACGATGTGAAAATAATATCACTAAGACAGGAGAGTCGTACTGTACATTTCATTCAACCAGAGGATGTATGATTTATGGAACTAATCCTCCACAAACATATTCTCCACAAGGTTCTTCAAGTCAAGCTCCTGTTTTCATACTTTCGCCAACTCCTACATCCACACCAGCAACGCAAACACAAATACCAGTAACAATACAAGGTATGCCTTCATTTTATCAACCAGTTCAAGCACAATCGCGCCCACCAGTAAGACCACAATGTGCTATGATCCTTGAAAAAACACATGAGCAATGTAAGCGATCTGCTCGTGCTGGAAGTATTTATTGTGAACAACATCATGCTATGAGTATTGCTCCAAATGAGTTTGACCCCAAACTTAAAAGACCATGTCCATACACTAAGCGATCTGGTGAACTGTGTACACTCAATTGTTTGCCGGGCAAGGGGGCATGTATTTCTCATCTAAGTCAACATGTAGATCTTAAACAACCACTTGTATTAAAACAACAAAGTCCAGTGCGTCAAGCACGTCAAGCAATATATAGTCCTGATGTAAGTCCACGATCAGGTTCACATTCATCTCCACGATCATCTCCACGTTCATCTCCATTAGTAAGACAAAGTCTATCACCTCAAAGCAAACCAAAATGTTTGTGGATTTTGCCTGATGGTGAACGATGTCCCAATCCGGCAACAGAAAATAAAAATCAACATTGTATTATTCATAATGAACAAGGATTCACAAATTGTTCATATTTCCCCAATTAATAATTGATTCTTTAATCATTTATTCATATTCTTATTTATATTATATATTCATGGCACATAAAAATGGATTAAAAATAAAGATAAAGGAAAGAACAATCAATTATGTTGATTTATTTTGTGGGATCGGAGGATTTAGACAAGGCATCCATGATTATATGAAATATAATAGACACATTAAATTCAATTGTGTTAAATCGGTTGATATTAAACAAAGCGCAATTGATACATATAATTTGAATTTTAATAATGAGAATGAGAATGAAAATGAAAATGATATAATACATACATCTAATGTGAATGATTTTGACAAGGAAATTGTTCCTGAATTTCAATTATTGTGTGCTGGATTTCCATGTACACCATTTTCAAGTGCTGGAAATAGAAAAGGATTTAGTGATTTAAGAGGAATGTTAGTGTATAATGTCATTAAAATATGTGAAAAATATAGACCAGAAACTATTCTATTAGAAAATGTGCCCAACTTATTAAATATCAATGATGTATTTGAGACAATTATTAGTGAATTTGAGTCACTTGGATATCATATGACACACAGTATTTTAAATACACGTGATTTTCATATACCACAAGATCGTCAACGATTATTTATTATAGGGTCACTTAAAAAATCAATACCGATGTCATATTTTCAATATGCTTGGAATGGGAATGAGAATGTGACGTTGAATTCTATCATTGATGTAAATGACAAACGTTCAGATATACCTGAAAATTATTATAAATTATTAATTGACTTACATCATACTAATAGTATTGAAGGCAAAACCATTCAAGATAAACGAGGTGGTCAAAACAATATTCATTCATGGGATTTACAGATTAATGGGCACATATCTGATGATGAATGTCAGTTGATGTCTCAAATTATGTTAGAACGACGTAAGAAAAAATGGGCACAATTAAAACAAATCAAATGGATGGATGGTATGCCACTAACATTCAATGAAATCAAAACATTTTCATCATTATCTGATAAACGTTTACAAGAATGTTTAGATCACTTAATGGCATTGAATTATTTAACATTAGAATATCCAAAGGATTTGGTTGATGGAAAAAGACAACATGTTATTAATAATAAGTGCGAGAGAGGATATAATATTTGTAAAGGCAAGTTAAGTTTTCCCATAAGCAAAATTTTAAACAAAAATAGTTATTGTCCAACATTAACGGCAACAGATTCGTGTAAACTTGTTGTTATTATTGATGATACTTATATAAGACATTTAAATGGCATTGAATTAAATCGCCTGTCTGGATTTCCAGACAATTTTATAATAGCGAACCCCAAAGAATCATATGATTTATATGGAAATTCTGTGTGTCCCGCAATAGTTCAATCGTTGATGAAATTAATTTATGGATAACAATTATGATTTTATATTTTCTATAAATTTTATTCTTTGATCTGATGTATATGAAGGACACATATCTATTGTTAGTAACAGTTTATCAATAAAATACTTGAAATCACGTCTTTGATCAATGTCACTTAAATTTGTTTTAGGTCTAATGTTATACCACACGTTGTTTTTAACTTGTAATGATATGGGTCTACATCCATCATATCCGACTATATTCCATAGTTTTAATGATTTTATTGATAATATTCTAAATCCGTGATCAACACATTCATAATTGAATACAATAAATGTGGTGTTTATTATTTTATTTTTAATGCCATTTGGTTCACAAATTTGGTTAATAAAACTATTATAGTTTGATATGTCAAAATTTGGACTTTTATTGTATGCTTTTATTTCAATGAATTTATCAGTATCTACAATAAAATCGGGTGGTTGTTGTGGCAAACCTTTTTTAATGTTTGCGAAATTTTTACATAAATAAGACCCAACAATGTTTTCTATTATTGTTCCACAAATATTTTTATCTTCTATGATTCCAGATTCATTTTCACCTTCTATAACCCATTTTAATGTGATGGTTTTATTAATATATTTTGATAAAACATCAACTAACTTGTCAACTTTTAATTGCGATTTTATTTTTATTTTTATTTTTATTTTCATTTTTGATAGATGTGAAATACATTCATTCATAATAAATATATTCTGATATATAGGCATGGATTAAATAATCAATATTTTTCTACCGTTTTGACATACAATAATTGAAACGACATCCAAAGTAATTCAAAGTACAATTTTTATTTGCGGGTTTCTTTTACTTCATGTTGCCACCAAACGTTGGTTTGGTGATAGTTCCATCATCGGAAATATGTGGCAAAATTTCCATAGGATTGCCGGCAACAATCCAATATAGTTGATGTCCACGCAGACGATAATTAGGATTCTGAGGTGAACCCATATTGATCTGTTCGGCAATAAAATTCCAAATGAATTGATCATCCTGTGCCAAATTTGCCCATCCTCTCACTACTGCTTGGACATTATAGTGATTTATCACAGGTCTCATATGAGCACCGGATGAAATTGAATAATCAACTACTGGTACTGGAAATCCACCAAGATATTCGCACAGAAAACGAAACTTATTTCCTTCATTCATCTGATCAAAATTGTCTCGGGCATTTTGAATTTCATCATTCGTTGAAAACTCATCACCTTTTGTTAGAAACTCAGACTCATTCGTTGAAAACTCAGAAGCAATGGACACCATTCTTTGTGAAGACCAAAATAAAAACACATATTTTCATTTTTAAGGTAATAAAAATTCATATTTTTTCAAGATTTGACTATTTTTATTTTCCACCACGTTCTTTACGACGTGCTTCTTCTCTTTGTGCTTTCATTGAAGCCTTTAATTGTTCACGTTTTGCCTTTTCACGATCTTGTTCTCCAACTTCAACTAACTTGCGTTGATGTTGTTGGAAAAATTCGTTCTTTTGTTCGACATTATCATTGTATTTATGCATCATTTCATTCAGTTGATCAACCATGTATTCGCTGTCGGCAATAGCATCCGGCGACGGATCCCAAGGACACCAACGACCAATTGGAAACACGAACTTATGAACACCTTGTTCAATATTATTACGACAAAATGCTCCACGTGCCTTGGCATCATGAATATCTTCATAAACTCCACTGACCTTAAATCCGCGAATACTTGTGCCTTTGTCATATTTAGCACCAAATTCCGCTGAAATTTCCTTTTCATTGACATCTTTGTAATGATCAAATTGAGCAATCAATTCATCATGATTAATACGATATTGCCTTAATGCTGTTGAAACTGCCTTATCTTCATTAACAATAAAATCTGCGTGAATTTTCTTTAATGCTTCGGCAACTAATCCATATGCTGGATCTGTACTTGATTGATAGTGTTCAATTTGAGCAGTAAATTTGTCATTCAGTTTAGTGTTATTATCTCGAACAATTTGTGTAGTTGAATCTGCTAATTGTTTGTTGACACTATAATAAAGGAATTTGTTGGCGGAATAGAAAAATCGTTGCTTAATTCGGTCTTCGGGACTAATGAAACTAATCACACCAAAATTTTGCTTCATTACGCCATCAGGACAGGCAACTTCAAGTGGTGGATCAACAACTAATGCTGATTTCATTGTTTTGGGTTCAAGAAATGGTTTTTCGTTCAAGGGTTTCAATTTTGAATCGTCATTATTGCTTCCACTTCCGTTACTCATGATGAATTAGAATAATATAATTATATTTGATTAAAAAGTTTTAAGTAATTAATTAGTCAAAGAATATTAATAATTTAATTCCTTGATTTGAATCTGATTCAAATCAAGTAAATTCCTGAAAATTTTTGATTTTTTAATCATAAATTTGAACAGTTAATTAATTGAAAATGTCGTACATTGTACTGTCAAATGAAATGTGGGGAAAGGATCTCAGTGGCACATTTAATATTACACAATTTGATAAATTGTTTGATATTATTAAGTTAGAAACAGAATGGTTTTTGGAACAAAATCCAGACTATATAAATGTTAGTGATGTTAAAACAATAAAATCATATACTGTCATTGAAGATTCAAAGGCAGAATGTCGCGGAAGTTATACACCAACATATCATTTGGATATCAGTAGTCCTGACTTGATAAAATATGAAGGTATTATTAAAATTGGAGCAATAACTAACCCTATTATTCTGTACGTTACGTCAAGAGATGAAAAATATGTGCCATCATCTTTCCATCAAACAAATTAATGGAACAGAATGGAACAGAATGGAACAGAATGGAACAAGAATAAAAAAATATTCTTTGATTATGATATAATGTCGCACAACATTACCAATATTACCAATATAGATACATCCAAAGCACTTGATACATTAGAACTACAATTAGATCAATTACTTCAATATCCCAAAGCGTTTAATGAAATGTGGACTAAATTAGATCAAGATGGCAATGGTATTGTTAGTTTGGCAGAGATAGACAATTTTGCTGTATATACATATCCTTTATTGAATCATAAACCAGCATTAATGCGAGCATATCAAAAAACGCTTCTTAATCCTAATATTAATAATATTAATGATGGTTTTGTACGCGAAGATCAATTGCCAGATTTAATCACCAATTTATTTTACTTTAACCGTATATATTATGCGTTTAGTCAAATAGATTCTGATGGTGACAATCGAATTAGTATCGATGAATTCAATAATTCATTTAAAACTATTTGGAACAAATCTAAATCCGTTCAGGATATTTTTAAAATGGATGGGGTAACTAAATCCAATAGTCACGAGATTTTCACTGAAATTCTTAACATTGACATTAATAATGTTAATAATAATGAAGGAATTTCCTTCGCACGTAACTATATTTTATTCAGTGAATTTTGTGACTGGTTTGCCACTAAAAAATGATTTAATGACTACTTAATGAATAAACATATTGTCTATAAATTGGATCTGCTTTGGCAATATCAAATTTTTCAACACAAAATGGTTCATATCGTGGAATACACATAAAAATAACTAATATCAATATCAATATATAGTATATGTTGCTCATGAATTATTTATAGTATTTAAAAATATAATTAATTATTGGTGAATAATTTCGTCAATTAAATAATAACTGTCGGCAACACCCACGTCTTTTGTCTTTCTTCTTTTTCTAATATGTCTAAAACTATATCATATATGCTGGACATGTATTCCACATCATTAATCATATCTTTATATTTATCAAATAATAAATCTTTTTGAATTGTATTTTTTGGAACTATAAACAGAATGATTATAAACATACTTAAATAAATTATATTTTGTGAATTTGGATAAAGATCAGGAACATCTTTTTTTAAGGTAATTAAGTTTTGACAATATTGTTGAATATATGGAGCTAACATCGCAATACACAGGTTTGGGTTTTTTAAATCCCAGTCTTCAAGTAATTTATCCCGCTCAATATAGGTCTTTACAGTTTGTACTAAAAGTAGTGTCATTATTGAATTGATGTGCGTATGATCATTTTTGAAATCAAAATTCAAAAATTTTCAAAGTATGAATTAGTTAATTCCTGAAAAAATTTGATTTCAAATTTAAATCATTCATAAATAATCACACGCACATTTTCTCTACCCAGCGATAAAGTGTAAGATGGCAAAGATTACATCAATTCGTTCTTGTCTTCAAACAATTTCAGATCCATCATTTGATCAAACAAGTCTTCAATCGTTTCGACTTAAATGTCATGTCATAGTTTCGCGATCTTCGAAGTCAAAGATATTTCTTCAAGTTACTGACGGGTCAACCAGTCAATCAATTCATGTGTTCATTGATTCTTCAACATCACATATTAAGATTGGCGATCATCTTGATATGACTGGTCATTTTGTAATTACACCTGACCGTAAGCAAAGTGTAGAGTTTATTCCCAGCAGTTTAGTTATCTATACACCTGATGAATCAATAACTCCTGCCCAAGTAGCACAATATCAGCACATGTATACAACTAAGACCATTCAATCAATTCGAGATTGTCATCATATTCGACCAGCAAACTCCATTTATGCTTCAATTTATCGTATTCGATCAAAAATGCTGAAAGCAGTTAGTGATTATTTTGATTCAAAGGAAATCATTCGAGTTGACCCAAACATTTTCAGTAAGAGTGATTGTGAAGGTGCTGGTGAATCATTCAGTGTTCAATTTGGAACAAAAACAGAAATTAAATGCGATAGCGAGATTGTTGAAGTTCCAGAGATTTACCAACTCCAAGTCAGTTCTCAACTTCCACTGGAATGGTTCACTCGTTGTTTTTCATCAGGAGTATATACTATGAACCCCAGTTTCCGTGCTGAAAAGTCAATGACTCGACGACATCTGGCATGTTTTACTCATTTAGAGTGGGAGCAACAATTTGATGATCTCAGTCAATTGATGGATTTCAGTGAAGACTTGGTCAAGAGTTTGTATCGCACAGCACTGGCAACATGTAAGGAAGACATAGAGTTTGTGTCACCTACATCACTTGCTACTATTGGTAGTTATTGTCTTGATGGTCTTGATGGTAAGGAAAAACCTTGGTCTCGTATGACATATACACAAGCAATTGATATTTGTCATGCTCATGCGGATGAATTAAAAAAGTATTTTGATTTGCCAATTGACACTGAACTGCCTAAGTGGGGAGATGATCTGGGTTCATATTGCGAGCGTTATATTGCTGAACAAATTACCAAAGCACCAGTATTTATTACTGACTATCCAGCAACGTTGAAGAGTTTTTATATGTTGCGCAACGCTGATGGGATTACTGTTTCTTGTTGCGATTTGATCATTCCATACATGGGAGAACTGATTGGATCATCAATGCGTGAACATCGTTATGATCAACTACTGAAAACTATGACCGAGAAATCGATTCCAATGAAGGGATTAGAGTGGTATGTCGATGCCCGACGCTATTGTTCACTTCCAACTGGTGGTGCTGGATTGGGATTTGAACGATTTTTAATGACTCTATGTGATACTGACATCAGAGATGTCTTAGCAGTGCCAGTGGCATACGGAAGTCATCTGGAACTTTAACTTTAACTTTTAAAAAAATGCCAACTAATTATACCAAAATAACTTTGAAAGTTAAACAATCAATGTCAGTGACTTATTTGGACGTGTACATGCCACATATTTTAGTTGATTTTGAAATAGAATCTTTTCTCTGGTATTAGTTGGCATTCGATCAAAATCGCCATTATAAACCATAACATTGCTGTATGTAGATCCTTGTGATTTGTGAATAGTTAAAGCATATCCATAGTCAATGTCCTTTTCAATAATACAATAACTATCACAAAACATTTCACCATCAATGATAGGTTTATTGTCGGCAATTCGTTTAGTTAAAATAAATTCAGGAACTGGATCAGCAGTCATTTTTTCAGCAATTATGACCGGAACATTATTATTGTTCGGATTAATGTAATCAATAACATACTTGAACATGTAAGGAAATTCCAATTTGAAATCTTTACCTGAATAAATATTATCATTATACTTATACACATCATCAGCAAAAATAGCACAATTTTTCAATTGAAAATATTTCTGAAAGTGTTCTTTTTTTGAATGTGGTTGATTGACTTGTTCGGCACGAGCAATCAATTCCATGAAAAAATCATAATTCTCTGGGCTATTTATATTGGGTACAAAAATAATTTCTTCTGTTCCAGATAAGTGTAATTGATATCCACATAAACCTGTAAATGATTCAATGACTTTGGTTTTAATTAAATCACACTGTTCAATGATATAATCCATACCATTTTCAATATATGGATTGGGAAATCCAACAGAAGCATACCCTGTTAACAATTCTCCTTGACAGAATTTTGTTTCTGAAAATCCATAAAATTGTCTTACTGAATTATTTAATTCACACACCATATTATTTGTGAATGATAACAATCTATTATGAATGGATGGCTGGAAATCTGCTAATTTGTCTTTCAATTCAGGTGATTCTGGTGATTCTGATGATTTTTGATTAAATTGAATTTGTGATGATTTTGGTACAATTTCCGTTAAATCATTGATTACATACATATGATCTCGAATGTATTGAACAATATCCATTAGTTCAGTGTTTCCTTTATGTCTAATAATTTCAGTTAATCGACAAATTTCATAGACATTGGCATTGTCACCTTGAAAGGCATAGGAAATGTTATTTTTATTCTCGTCATTCCCATTATTAATGACTGGCAATTGATATTGATCGCCAATACATATTATTCGACAATGGTATTCATCGATAATCTTTTGTAGATCGCGATTACAAACCATTGATACTTCATCTAATATAAGAATATAAGACCCATCAATTGGTTTATATCCTGATTCTGTGTATCGATGTGTTCCAACATAACTATGATTGCGAATTTTGCCTATAATTGATGCCACAGTATAGACTTTAATTGGCATGATTCGTTTTTTATTTAAGCAATTTTTAAGCACATTCTTTGCTTTATGAGTTGGAGCAACGCCCACTACACGCAAATTCTTTGATTGAATGTAGTCGACTATGAATTTGGTCAACGTGGTTTTTCCTGTACCAGCACTTCCAGCAATAGTCAAAATTAGCCGTTGTCGTTGTCGATCATCAATAAATTTGAATACTGATGTGAAAATTTCCAATTGATGTGCGGTTAGTTCAAACTTTGAATCTTTTGATAATGCCATATTAACTATAATATTTCTAAATATGATATTAATTTGTGATCAATATTTATTTAGGTTAAATTCATTCACACTTAGATGTTTCAGATTTTTGATTTTGATAATTTTTGATTTCAGTTTATGAATTAATTCATTGATTTCAAATATGTATTTATTAAAAGCTTCATCATTAAATGATTCACAAGCAATATTGAATCGTGTTTATTCCACAGCAGAAAAAAAATCAGGTTATGTCAAAATAGATGATTATTATTATTTAATGGAATATAGTGAATCAATTTCTACATCCCAATTAGGAATGAACAATGCTCAACGTGTTTATCATAAGAAAGCATTAAATGATCCTATTGAACTTACTTATCCAATTTCATCATCGCTCATGCCTCTGACACGACAAAGCCCCGCCCATATTACCTTTATTGTTAGTACATATAAGGTCACATGTACATTGGATTGTGATGATATTACACAATATATTAAACAACAACTATTAAATACATATGTCAACAATAAACAGGTTATTGTTATTGTTGTTAATCATATTAAGGTTAGTTTATGTCATAGTGGCATTGATGATCAAGTGGGAATTATTACAGATGAATGTACATTTTCTTATATTTCCAGTGCTCAATATAAACCAACACTTCTTAATTGTGGAGATGATCCGTCATCATCTACAAATTTATTCAAAACTGGATTAAAATTAACTGATTTAGGAATTGGTGGATTAAGTGACGAATTTGACATTATTTTCAGACAAGCATTTGCCAGTCGTGCTGTTCCCAAATCACTCATACAAAGAATGGGAATTGAACATACAAAGGGCATTTTACTGTCGGGCCCGCCGGGGTGTGGTAAAACTTTAATGGCACGAAAGATTGGGCAACTGTTGAACTGTGTTCCACCTAAAATTGTTAATGGTCCAGAATTACTCAATAAATTTGTTGGTCAATCAGAGGAAAATGTACGCAATTTATTTGTTGATGCTATAAATGATACATCTGACAATCTACATCTAATTATTATTGATGAAATAGATTCATTGACTAAGTCGCGTGGTTCTGGTGGAGATAATACTGGGGTTTCTGATCGAATTGTTAATCAATTTCTCAGTATGATTGATGGTCCGAACAAGTTAAACAATATTTTAATTATTGGTATGACTAATCGCAAAGATATTATTGATGAAGCACTACTGCGAGCAGGTCGATTGGAACTTCACATTGAAATTAATTTACCAACTGAATCTGGTCGATTAGAGATTTTAAATATTCATACAGCAAAGATCCGTGAAGGGAAGTTTATTGATGAACACGTTTCATTAAGCGACATTGCGCATAAGTGCCATAATTTTACTGGTGCTGAAATAGAATCGTTGGTGAAAAATGCCAGTTCATATGCTTTATCTCGACAGTTAGTAGTTGATGAGAATGGTCATATTGATAAAAAATCGAAAACTATTGTTCCATTAATTACTGAAAATGATTTTACTCGTGCTATTGATGATATGAAACCACTGTTTGGAAAGCAAAATAAAACACAATCGACTGATTTTATTTTTTGGCACGATGATTTAATTGATTTTAAGAAAGAAATTATTCAGTCAGTCAATAAACTCAAAAATGGCATGAAACTGACATTTTTAATCCAAGGAAATCATGGAATTGGTAAAACCAGTTTTATTGATCATATGTTAAATCAATTGGATATATCATGTGTTCGATACATATGCCCACAGAAATTCTTGTCATTGGGATGCGGAGAAGGTGGAAAAGCAACTTATATTACTAACATGTACAATGAATGCTGTAAATCAGAACAAAGCATATTGGTTTTGGATAATATTGAACGTCTGATTGAATTTACTGAAATTGGCATGCGATTTAATAATACTGTTGTACAAGTAATATTGTCTATATTGAATGGAAATATGCCCAATCCAGCACGAAAAATGGTCATTTTTATTACATCATCAAATTCGCGTTTAACATGTGATTTGGAACTTAATGATAGTACTGATCACATTTATCAATATCCCTATGTAGTCGAAGATGATTCAGTGATTTTCAAAGATCATTCAATAAAATCAAAGAACATTAGTGAATTGTTCAAGGTACTGAAATATAGCGATTAATATTCCATTAGATTTTGCTGACGAGCAAAATATTTTGCTCGTCAGCAAAATCTAAAAACTGGGCACATATTTTCGAATTTCGAAACCAGTTAGTTTTCGTCTGATGGTATCATTTTCAACATCTATCATTTCTGATAGTGTAGCACGTAGTATGCTATTCAATTTCAAATAAATGTGATCACCATCATACTTAATCATGTTACAAAAATCAATAAAGAATTGCGAATGTTGAGCATTTTTAGTGATCATTGAAATCAATATGTCACGCAACTTGTATGTGGTTTCTACTTCAATGTCCCAGTCATTGACATAAATATATCCTTTCTTGTATTTGCGAAACTTTTTACACTTCAATTTAATGCTTTCCTTTGATTTTCCAGATTCAGAAGAAGTGTATTCTTTTAGTGTAATTCGCTTATCAGATAGGGCACTGTTGAATTTGTCAATATCATCTGGAATCAATCTTGCCGATCGTTTAATGTCATAAACACTTCTGATTTTGAACATGTCTTTGCGAGCAGTCATTACTCCAATAACGATGTCAAATTCACCTTTTTTCCCAGTACATTCATCGGGATTGATAATAAGATTGATGTTGCTTTTGACGACTTCATCAAATTCATCACCATTCTTTATTAGTTTGGCGAATTCTTGTTCGATAAGAGGACCATCATTTTGTCCAGTTCGAGTGTTGGGTTTGTGAGCATACATCTTAATGATTCCAAAATAAATGTGATATGGTATGATGCTATGGAATTTGATGTTTTGAGCAATAAAATGATCCAAAATAAAGTCACATGTTTGCTTGAACTTTTCTTGATCATTAATGATTCCGGTCAATAGAGTGGATAGGAATTCATATTGAGCAATTGTTGCTTTTGTCTTGTTCATTTTGGATTCATATCCTTTGATGTCATCAGGACAATTGGAAATAATCGTCTTAGTAAATTGTTGATACATACTGTTGTAATAGTCCAATTTAATACTAATAATATCAAGAACAGCAATAAATGTGTTCAATGTGTATCGGTAATAGAAATCGCGTTTGCTTTTGATCAAAATTGACAAGAACTTGTTCATGTTGAGAGATGTCTTTTTCAGAGTTTTGAAAATAGTGAACAATTTGGTGTATGTAAAATGAACTGTTGGATGATGTGGGAAAAAGAATTTCAGCATTATTGTTGCCATACGATCATATATGATGTGTTTTTGCTCGTTGAAAAGCAACAAAAACATCAGGGTATTGATATCTTCATATGACATTTCTATCAATCCAGATGGATCAACAACCGCATCATAATCATATCGAATGGAAATAGGATCAATTGGTGTAGTTAGAGATTCCAAATGTTTTTGTGCCTGTCTCATCAGTTTAAGTTGCCGTTTTGACACACGAGTGGTCATGATATCGATTTATTAATGCTAATCGATGATTTATTACCATAAAAATTTTCAGTGAAAATCAAAAATTTTGAAGATTTGACTCTTATTTTCACTACAAAGTAATAGCGTCCAACCAAATACCGCTCTATTCATCATTTATAAGTGAATCTAATCCCAAATTAACACTAATTTCTGTTAATTCACCCAGTTCATCGAAAAATGGAAAATCAATTGGGAAAACAATACCAGCATCACTTTGTCCATCAGTGGTTTCCTTCATAACCGCAGATTTAGATGCCAATGCTTTTAAGACCGGCAATTCACATGCCAATCGACTATAACACATGTGTATAGTTGGAGAACTCTTCGAATTCATTCTCAAAAATCGATAACATAATTGATATAAATCAATAGTTGAATAATTGGGACTAATCAAACAAAAACGTGGTCGATGTCCAAATTTGTCATCAAGATCAATGCCAGTACTACATACCTTTAAATTACCCAACAATAGGCGCGAATCATTATCTGCTTGAAATTGTTCTCTAATTTCAGTCTTGCGCTTGTGTGAAACCTTACCATTAAGAACTAATGGACTATATTCGTGTAATCCATCTGCTAAATCATTTAAAGTTTCCGTGTAATTGACACAAATAACCATTTTTCCCATTGGATTATTATTTAACCATGTCTTTGCCACACGAATCATAGTTGATATTTTAGCAGTTTCAATTGCTACCAGAGCAGTAATGATTTGTCTAAAAGTACCCAGTCCATCTGTCCCAAATTCCACTGTTTCAGTATGACGATTAAAATGAGTTACTTTTGCCAATTTATTAACTCCTTGTATTAGCAATTCAAGATCATTGCTATCTACAACATCATAAAGAGCATTGAATTTAATAATTTCAATATGTTTTTCTTCATTTTTGACTTTGGTATTCATAGCACTTGAAATTTCCGGTTTAATTACTTTTTGGAATAATGAATACACAATTGGTTTAAACATCTTCGCACTACCAGTGTCTCGTGGAGGAATTGGTATTGATCGCTGATCATATCCAATCATTCCTGCGAATTTAACAATATCATAAAATCCACGCCATTCATTAATCATATAAGCAGGATTATAAACCGACAAATCATCTGATTTCATAACATTAGTTAATCGAAACAAATGAACAACTTGCTCAGATTTGTCAATTGGAGATCCAGATAACAACATGACACGAGAATTAGTCTGAGGAACACTACCATAATCATATTCACCAACAATAATCTTAATTAGTGCTTGACATGCTCCAAATGCTGAATTCAAGTTCTTGACGTTTTGAATTTCATCAATAACCAATAGCAGTCCTTCATTAATCATATCTGCCAATTTTTGAGTGGGGTTGAAATCAACTTTATCCACTACTTTGTCTTTAATTGTAGTCGTATAGTCGACCCGAGTTAATAGTCCGTGTTTGGGTTGGACACATTTAGTGCTTCGAATAGTGTTATATGATTCAATGTGCCTAATAGGCACACCATAAACAGTTTCCATCCGTCTCCAATTAGAAACAATATTGGCAGGACAAACAACGACAACATGTTTGAAATCAAGAACATTGTTGTGTTGACGATTTAAAGCAATATGTGACGCAGTGTAGGTTTTTCCTGAACCTAACATTGATAAATCCAACATTAACGGATATTTATCTAAAATATCATTTGCTTTGGCAACATGTGACACTTGATACGCAACTAATTGAATTTTCTCAATATTTTGTTCTTTTTCTAAGGCCTTTGCCATATCTTGTTCCATTTTGAGTTTGATTTCTGGTTTGATTTTGATTTTGAGTTTTGGTTTAATTACTACATCCAATTCCATTTTCGATTCCATTTTCGATTTTGGACTTAATATTCTTATTTTTGGGAGTTTAATCAGATGTTCCGAATCAACATTAGTTGCTAAGTCCATCGAGTAATGAATAAATAAAAATAATAATATTATTTTTCGAAAAATAAAATCATTTTTTCTCAAAGATATTAATATGAAATATTTTGCGTAACAAAATATAACAAAAATATAAACATTAAAAATATGTTATTAATTGTTAATTCCATCGAGATGTCGGCGCAATTCCTTAATATTTGCTCCTGAAAAGCGACTAAAAATATCACCATTTTTGACAAAAATAAATGTTGGCATACTTTCAACTTGAAGTAATTGTGCTAATTCCTCGGCATCATCAACATCAATCTTAGTAAAAACAATTGACTCATATTCAGATGACATTTCATCGTACTTGGGAGCAATTTGCTTACATGGTCCACACCACTTTGCTGAACAATCAACAACAACCGCCCTATTGTGACTAATAAGTGTTTGATATTGTGAAACACTGTCAAGAACTAAAACGCGTGAAGGCATAGTTTATGAAATATATTTTAATTAATGAAATAATTATAAATTTAAAATCAAAAATTAATTAGAAAAATATTCTGAACGAACTTAACATCTTGAAAATTTTTGATTTTGCTTTTTATTTTTTTACGGTTATTAATTTTAACTATTTGATTGTATGCCTAATTCATCATCCAAAGATGATGCTCTTGAAGATGTAAAATTTCAAGTCAAACAAACTACTGATATTATGAGAGATAATATGGTCAAAGTATTGGAACGTGATGTAGCATTAAATCAATTAGAAGATAAATCCGAGTTGCTTCGAGATGGTTCAATTCTATTTGAAAAGTCATCACGAAAACTGAAACAGAAAATGTGGTGGAAAAATGCTAAATTTATGACCATTTTGGGTGTCTGTGTAGTGATTTTAATAATCATTATTGCTGTTATTATACTTCATTAAAATATTCTGAACAAATTTAAAAATATTCTGAACGAATTTAAAGTTACTTCATGTCTAAAATATACTTAATATAGTTTGGTTCAATTAAAATATATGCCCAAATAGATGCGCAAATCATTTCTTTCATATATTGATCAATTTGATCTAATTCTTTGTATGGATCAATAACATTCCAAATGCCAACATAATGTCCAACATACATTAATCTCACTGCTAAATCTTCTGGATCTAAATGAAGTTCTGGATCAGCACAATCTGCGAATAACTTGATTAAATAGTGTAATTCAACGTGATTGAAATCATCTCGTAAACTTTCTATTTGTGATTCATAAACTACTTTGATAAATTCCATCATTGGAAACTTATCATCAACTAAAACCATATTCAATCTGCGACCACACAAGCAAAACATATTATCATCAGTAGTAGTTTCATCATTGGGTTCTGAATCACATACTAACATTAGAATATTGCTTAGAGTTCGTACACTATGAACATTGATTTTTAACTCAATATCTTTCGCATGAAACTCAATATCTTTCTCCATTTCTTTGTACACTAACAAAACATTTTGAAATTGATTCAATTTTAAATCAAATTTTAAAATTGATCAATTTCAAAGATATTTAAAAGATTTTTGGTTATATTTTGAAAGTTAAATTTTTATTGAGATGTACATATTGTGTATGATCCACTCCAATCAATGCCATTACCTAACGATCCTGCTGTTACATTTATTAATACTGTTCCACCAACACCTGCCGAACTGTAAACAGTCCATGTACTTGATCCAGTTTCTGTAAACGAAAATAAAATATCACTTGGTCCAACTTGTGTTACTGTACTTGATATATTTTTATATGCGGTATGTAATCTAAATGAAGCAGATGTTCCTACTAAAACAGTTGTAGAATATGCTGATATAGTCATGTCAATGGAAAGAACTGTATTATTTGCTATGGAAATAGTTGCCAAGACGGATGATCCAGTTCCGCTGGATGTACAAGTCACACTTGTTGGCAATCCACTGACATTTTGCCAACTTGCTCCGGTATTTCCAGTTGCCACAAGAACTTGTCCTGTGCTTGGTGCTGTTGCCCCGCTAATAGAAACAGTTCCTGAATTAGTTCTTAATCCAGTTGCTGTCACCGTGTTTGTTGAATCAGTAATAGTTTTGTTTGTGAACACATGAGAAGAAGTTTCACCAACCAATGTGGTATTACCTGATGGAAAACTGAAAGTACCTGTTACTCCTCCTGAATTAGTCAATGTGACTGTATTAAGTGTTCCCAAAATAATATTATTTTTGGCATTCACATTGTACCCAGTCAGAGACATTCTACGAAAATATATATATTATTAAAATATTTTTTATAATTTTTATTAAAAATAAAATCCGATTCCTTAGGAATTAGGTCTTATATCGGATCAGTTGATTGAATAAACTTGTTTCTATAATGTTTTACTTTCACAGATATATAAATTTTAGTAGCAAATGAACTACTGTTGGTTATATTTATTTTCAAATGTTGTCTTCTATGATGACTCATTACAATAGTAGTATCAAGATCTGGTACTGTTTCTGGAAATTCCGATTCTATAAATTTATCTATATTAACTCCGATCCACCTGACTTTTTTAATATATAATTCGGATTCTCGAATTATTTCATATGATATTTTCCATAATTTGAGTTCTGTGCCATGTGATTTAACTTTGAATTGTTGAATTTCATGTGGCATAAAAATGTACTCAAATTTATATTTCTGTTTTCGTTTATATTTACGCATTACTACTTATTACTTATATATATAAGTAATAATATATTATAATTGAAAATGTCGACCACATTAACAACTGGCAAACTTGTTTTAACAAATACTACAAGCAATCAAGATGCCACTGACAGGTTGAGAGTAACTAATACAGTCACATTATTTGATTACAGTTCTTGTTTTGGAAAACGTCCAATTAAAATGAATGAATTGCTGACTGGAACAGCAACATCAACTGCTAATAATGGAGGATATATAGCACTAAGATGTGCCACTGGTGGTAGTGGAGGACGTGGGATTATACAAAGTTATGAATATGTTCCTTATCAAGCAGGATCATCTAAGTTATTAGTTATGACTGGTGTTATGGAAACATCTGGTGGAGTTACTGGATCAATTTCAAGAATGGGTATATTTGATGATAGTACTGATAAAACAACAGTTATTGGAGCGGGTAATGGACATTTTTTTCAATTAATAGGTACTGGAAACGGAACTGGAACAATGAGTGTAGTTGAAAGACAGGGTAATTTAGCATTGAATGGACAAACTGACACTATTGTATCGCAAAGTAGTTGGAATTTGGATAAACTTAATGGTAGTGGATCATCTGGAATTAATATTTCGACGTGGAATAATGCCATGGTATTTGTTATAGATGTACAATGGTTAGGAGTTGGAAGAGTGAGATTTGGTATCTATCAAAGTGGTGTAATCACATATGTTCATCAATTTACTCATCCATCCATACAAATGCCCTATACTCAACACAGTAAATTGCCTGTCAGATTTGAATTATCAACATCTGGAATTACCTTATCTGAAATGCGAGTCATGTGTGTATCAGTGAGTTCAGAAACTGGATATATTCCCGCGTCGATTCAGCAAAGTTATATTACTTCCACTTCTATTACTGTACAATCGATGTTAACTCCAATATTGTCTATTAAACTAATTGAAATTGAACCATCAAATCGAATTACCTTGGTTGTTCAAAGTATTGAAATATTAAACACGTCATCAAATTCAATTGCGTGGCAATTATTGTTATTACCATCATCATCAAGTTTAATAGGATCGGCATTTGCAATAGTTAATTCAACATTAACTCAAATTGATATCAATGCCACAGCAATAAGTACTACAAATTCATTTGTATTAGCATCTGGATTTGTGGGTATAAATCAAAAATCGACCCAATCAACTATATATAATTTTGATAGTTATTCAAATTCACCCATAGTTAATTCGTCTATTACTGGGGTAAGTAGAGTGCTGTGTTTATGTGCGTCAGGAATTGGTGGTACAGCACCATGTTATGGAAGCATAACATGGTGCGAGGTAATTTAAAAACATCTTTAAAAATTTGATTTATTTAAAGTATAATAAGTTATACTTTGCCAACACTATGTCTATTAGTGAAATAAATCACTTAGCACATCAATTGTGTTATTACACATCAAAACCAAAACCCGAAACTGAAAAAATTTTATCAAATAAATTATACATTATACTAAATCATGCCGATCCAGAACCAGAACCAGAACCCATTCAACACATTCCACAACTTCTTGTGATTATTACTGATCGGGGATTAACATCTAATATATTGAAATATATTCTACAATATAACACAATTCTACTCGGCGATTTTTTAAAACATACTGATGATCGATTGCTTATGAAACGTGATTATTTATTAATTTCATATTATTTCTACCAAGATTCTTTAATTCAATCCATCTCTTATTTTGATCGAGTTGATAAAACCATGCTCACCGCTACTGATATGGATACAATCATTTCTACATATCCTAAATTGTTAAACTGTATAACGCATATGTTTTTGAAACACAATATTAGTTATCCGGATGAAAGTCTTGCCCAAGCAACCATTATTTATCCACATCCAATAACTATCATTGACGATGATAATTTTGATCAGTTTCTTCGTGGGCATGGTAATTTTGACGTTATTATTGACGGAGAAAATATTATATATTCGCGACATAGCAGTTTAAATGATATCATTGATGAAATTAATACCGATTTTAAAAATATTTGGAACAAATCTAAAAATATTTGGAACAAATCTAAAAATATTTGCCCGTCTATTGTACCCAACATATTAGTTATTTCCAGACATCATGAAACAAAGTATAAGAAAAAGAAGAATAACACAAATGTTAAATATTATTTAGTTAAATCACATCAAAATGATGATTTATATCTTATACATTCATTTTACAATCAACAAGTAAAGTATGTAATAACAAATGACAAATACGGCGACCACATAGATCATTTGAAATTATCAGGCCATTTAACTGATCGATTGGTTACATATCAAAATAATAAATTGAATTGGTGTTTGCCATATTCAGATGTCTATTTTAATGACGTTTAAAAGCAAAATTCAAAGCAAAGTTGGCATACAAAGCGCAGTTGTGCCAAATTAACATGAATTCCTATATATTTTATATGGTAATTGTTGATAGAAATTTATGCTACTCGGGCACAATTGCGCTTTGTATGCCGATTTTCCAACAAAATTAGATTATAAACAAAAAATTAAAATTAACTGTAATATATTTTCATAAGCGCAATTCCAAAACATATTCCCAAATATACAAAATGTCCCCATTGATTCCACCAATTGTATTTCTTTAATCCAACAATATTAAATAAATCATTAAATTCTTTGTTTTCATTGCGATCACATAATTTATTGTGTATTTGTGTCAATATACATTTATTATCATTGGTAACCCAATGAACTATCACAATAATTGGTGTCAATAAATAGAACATTAAAATGGATTTATTATTTGATAACCATCCAAAATTAGCAAATATATTGATGAAATGATGAAAAAATAAAACACAATTGGCATAAAAATATGAAGAATTTTTATTTCCGTTCTCATTCTCGTTTTCGTCATGACATTGTTTATTATCATCTATGGAATATGATATTATGCTTAATATTATTAACAATATCAAGAAATATTCCATATTATATAATATATTTCCAATATTCTTCTGAAATGTTTTTGGGAATAAATAGTAGCACAATGGCCATTATTGTGCTATTAATTATTGGAATGTTGGCAGGATTTATTTATTTTATGGCATTTGAACAATTTGATGAGACCAGTATGCCTGAAAAGTGCTGGACATTGCTTCACTATCTTAATAAAAAATCATCATTGATTATAATGGTTCATCTTAAATCTATTGCCACTGGAATAATATTAATATTGTCTGCTGTTTACCAATATTATTCAATTGTGATTATTTTTGGTAGTTGTATAATTGGTTTACATTTAGCACAAATGTACAATGAACAAAGACTAATTAGGTTACATTCTGCTTAATTAATATTTTTATTCTTATTACTTTTTCTTCTTATTCTTCTTACTCTTCCTATTCATTGCGTGTTGGAATTGTCAAATTATTTGATCGATCGAGAGACATTATCATCATTTGATTAAGCAAATCATTCATATTCAAATCAAATGAATGACTATGGTCATCATCACAAGTAAATGGTTTGTATAACTTCATTTCAAACTTGTTTGGTTTCATTTGTCGATAACCACGGAAAGCATTTTCCATATCTTGCTTTGTTGGTTCACGAACCCCAGGGCAATGAGGAGGAGGCATTTTGAATTCGAATATATAACTTATTTAAGTTCTAAAATAATTATTTTTAAATCAAAATTTTTTCAGTCAATTCTTGAAAAATTTTGATTAAAATAATTATTTTTTTGATGTTAAATTATGTGCTGATGGAGATGGATCAGTATATTGTTGATCGAATTGCTAATTATTGCCGACTCTATTCAAATTTAAGTAACGGAGATATGTATATCCCGTACATTGATCTTATCAAGAGGCATATTCCGACTCGAATCCTAAATGCCAATGAACTTCATAATTTCACTGGATCAGAACAAGCAACGAAACTAATTACTTTGAAGAGCAAAGACAATGTATTGTCGACGAAATCATTGATAGTATTGATCTAATGTTGTCATTTGACGAGAACAATGATATTATTGATGATTTATATTCTATTAACGAATAGATGTTTATGGCATTTTTAATTCTATTGGAATGTTATCATTATAGTTTTCGTAGACTTTGTCTGGTGTGTGATTTTTATTCTTGCCCATCATTATTTTAAACACAAACAATAAAAAAATAATTACAAGAATTGGAATAAGAATATAAAATACGATTGGTGTATAACCCATTACTTTGATTTTTTTCCCCATTTCTGATGTTAAACTAATTTGTGGTTGTCCTCCAACAAATTCAGAATATTTTAACATGGGATCAAACAATGAAATTCTTTTCATATCTATATTATTCGTTAATACAAAAATATTACAAACTTTACATAAAATATATTCTAATTAGGAATGAAATATATAGTGATAACTGTTGTGATTATTATCATAATAATATCATACTTTTCATTCCCAAAAACAAAAATTATTACAGACGAAAGCGAAAATAAAAATGAAGATGAAAATGAGAATAAAAATGTAAAGAAATATACTATACCACTTTCAGAATTACGTGATTTTGATCAAACTGATAATCATAATGTTCATAATAGACCAATTCAACGGGAAAACAACAAAATTATACCACAATTGTTACACTTAAATCAATGTGATCAAAACATGTATTTGCCAATAGAACGATATTATAATGATGAAAAAATGACCAACATTCTTAAAATTATTCGAGAATTAGATTTAACATACCATTATATTGACAAATATAATGAAGATATGAATAAAAATGAAAATAGAAGTATAAAAGAAATTGATATAATTGAAAATGTTTGGAAACGAATTCACAGCACTGACAACATTGATAATTACAGTCATTTAACAGATCGATTTAAAGAAACATTACTTGACACTAAAAATGAAGATGAAAATGATGATGATGATGAGAATAAAAATGAATTACACTGTAAATGGGGACGTGTTAATCGAATTATACAAACTTTACAATACATAGACAAAGAAATTGATATTAAATATATGCCAATGTGGATGATTAAAGATTTAATTGTAAATAAAATTATACAGCTCAAAGATGTAGAAAAATTAAAAGCACTCTTCGATGATGAATATATTAAAACCGGCATCTTAACTCAATCAGAATTAGATTTAATGACGAATGATTATTACAATGAATTATTAGATATTGCTTATGAATGTGGATAAAATATTTAAATCCGATGAAATATTTTTAATATTTTATGATAATATATCATGTCTGTTACAGTTGTTCCAGCAACAGTTACATCAATAGCAGGCAATTCAACAGGAACTGTTTTTTTGGGTGGATTTTTATATAGTGGTACAATTACAAGTTCTACCCATCAATGTTCATGGGGAGATGGGTCACCACCCGCATATATAGTTATATCTCCCCCAGTAGACAATTTCTATTCATTAATTGGATCACATACATATTCTTCATCAGGTACATTTAACATATTTATATATGTACAAGACACTGTCAATAATTTTTATATAGTTATTGATTCACAAGCAATTGTGTCTGTTCCCACACTTATTCCATCCAACAGTCAACCAAGTTTAACAGTTCCAGTAATTACTAACGCATCAGTTGCTACTTTTACAAGCAATAATCCACTTGATATAATTGAAAATTATATTGCTTCAATTGATTGGGGTGATTCATCTCCTATTTCTTATGGAACTATCACACAACCCGACGGTGCTGGGACGTCATTCATCGTGTCCAGTTCTCATATTTATAGTAACATTGGGACATATTCAATCAAAGTTATTGTCAGTGGAAATGGAACAAGTGTTAATAATTTGTTAATACAAAACATATGTACATGTACATATTGTGGAGTAGTTGGAACATTATCAATATCACCATTTTCGTATACTAATATAAACCGCAAACTTGTCAATGTTTTGTTGGCAAATATTATAGACAACAGTGGAAATAATTTACCACCATCATCTTTCACAGTTAATATCAATTGGGGAGATAAAAAATCATCTACTGGCACTATAATTAGTACTATGCCAAGTCAATATAGTATTACTGGTAGTCACAAGTACAAGAAATCAAAGCATTATTTAATCACATTAACAATAACAAACAATAGTGGAGTATCACCATTATCCACAACTGCCACGACATATATCAGAATTTAAAATATTTTGATCACATAATGTTCGTTAAGAACCTAAACTTTTTTTTAAAAGTTAATTTATCGAGGCACAATAATAGATTCAATTTCACAATTATCTATTGATGTGTTTATAAAACACTGAAATGTATCCATATATGTAGGCATTTGAAAATCCATATACACAAATACTTTGTGTATGGTCGGATTATCAATGATATCTAATAATCTTTGACACCGTTGTTTAAATTTGTCATATGTCTTTGTTTGTGATAAATTATGGTGTGCGAAGATATGTTCATGTTCTTTTTCATATGAAAAAGGAAAAACTATCGAATCATAATATTTGTGTGATGATTGGTGTGAATTGATTCCTGTAATGTCATTTTGATCAAGAAACTTTTGGAATCGTGTTTCCAAACAATGTTGTATCATTGGCAATGAAGTATACATCCAATCAAATGGAAATGCTTGACGACGTAGATTGCGTTCAATTAAATAATATGTTGAAGCACAATTAATACCGATGGGAATATAAACTGTTTTAATAAACGTCATTTTCGTTCTATGTTAACATTCCTAATGTTCTTAATCAAAAATTTTTGATTTTTTATTCAATAAATCTTTGTCAGATTATAAGCAAAGAACAAAAGAGAGTGTAAATGTTTATTTCAGTCTCTGAATTGTTTGAGACAGTCATGGATGATATGTTTGTGGCACTTAATCTTTTTCCACGTGGTCTAAATCAAGCTCAAAAACAGCAACTTGTTGATAATTTTTGTATCAGTTCTCGTCATTACATTAATATCATTCCACAACGTGTTTTTCATCCCAAAATGCTTATAACTGATGTTCATATAACTGATTTAATTAAATATATGTCATTAGTTGCGATACATGTTCCAAAGGAAGAATCTATATTTTATCAACTGTCTGAAAGTGATTTATGTTCAATTGTTTTTAATGTACTAACTAAACACAATGTGTGTATCACATCTGATCGAGTTGATCCTTTTAATTATCGTCATATTGTAGCAAATTCATACTATTATCCCGATAGTGGAATATTTATTGGAGTTGGTATTAAATCACTATCAGTTGAAAGAAGCAAAGCATTCTTTTTATTCTAACTTAAATTTTGCTCGTCAGCAAAATATTTTGCTGACGAGCAAAATATTTTTAGTTTATTTTTCACGTAAACTGGTCAAATTCAATATTCCAGATCCATGCGCAATAATATACACTTTGCCATTATATTTATCAACTGTTATATTTACATATTGTGGAAATAACTTACCAATCATTCCAGTAGTGTATTGTCGGTCATCTAACCGTCCAGTGTCTATTCTCACTGGAAAGGGGAGTAATTTCCAGTTGGATGATGTTTGTGGATACACATCACCATCAGAATAATGCCATATATGTGAAACTGTGACTAACATTATATTTTTATAGTTATTTAAATTTTAAATTCACAAACGAATAATAATATTTGTTCTTGATTTCCCTTATTTTTTGGATCAGTCAGAACATAGTAAGAACAATAAATAACACATTACAGATACAATAAATATGGTATCCATTTTATAATCACTTACATTACTAAATAATACCATTGATGTGAAAAGTAACAATGTCATAATTGATATAGAAAGATGTGGTTTGTTCAAAAACACAAAAATAAGATTGACAAATGTTGCTATGGTAAACACAACCATAATCAACAATGCCACATTTTGTTTAGATATCATACCTTCAAACATTTAATGTATATATGTATTAAGAAATAAATATTCGAATCATATGTGAAGTCAATTCCTGAAAAAATTTTGATTTAAAATAATTTTCAAAGTGATTTTTAATATATTTGAAGTTGTTTGTTCAAAAAAATGGCTGGAATCATTCGTCAATATGGTAGTATTTTTATTAATCTAAGCAAAGTAATTTCTTTTGAACAAAGTGGACACTCAATTAGATTCACACTTCCCTTATCAAATTGGTATCAACATCATGGTGTAGGTTATTCGGTTGATCGACAAACTTATATGACAACATTTAGTTCAGCCGAAGAATGTCAGCGTGAAATTGAAGAAGTTGTTGCTATTCTTAATAAGTATCACAAAATGGAATAGATTTATTAAGAATAATATTCTTTGTTTCTGTATATATTTCTTCCAAATATTCAATTGGTAAATTCTTACCATCCGCTATACCATTATTAATTTTGATAAAACTAACTAAGTTTAGTGTTGGGTTTTTATATAACAAAACAATGGAATATAATAATACACTAAATGAAATTTCCGACATCTTTGCTTCCTTAATGTTAAACTTTGATTTGTTCCAAATATTTTTAGATTTTTGATGTAAATCATATTCATATAATCGCGATGTATATTTATTTAAAACATTATAAGTAAGAGAAAAATCGTCAAGAATTTCATATCCAATTGTTTGTAATAATAAATCCAAGCTTTGAACTATTGAAAAGTTTGGATTGATTCTAATATTTGAAATCAAATCATCAACAACAGCAGGATTATTAGCGATCATTTCTAATGTCAATTGCGTTGATATAGAATTTGTTGGTGTTATATCAAGCATATTACCCATGACTATATAATGTGATTTGATAAATTTGATTTAAAATTTTATTAATTAAAAATTTTAATCAAACGGAACAAATGCCACGATATGTATTTAGTCGGGACTATGATAATAATCCTTATGTTCTATGCGGGGGTTTTTATGAATATTATCATCGTTTATATGTGTATGAATGTGATGACGAAGAACAATTGAATAATATGCTACTATCAAACAAAAAGTTGCTACAAGAATTGCTTAAAATTGAAGTATTCAAGCCCGAATTTCTCAACATCAATGCGGACAATCAAGTTGAACACCACAATAACTTAGTTAGTATTCATTCATGTATGAGAGATGACCAGTCGTCATTTCCAACTACTGATAATGATTTAGACACAGGTTTGAACATATTAATAGAACATTACATGGCTTATAAACCATTTCATTTATTGCGTGATTGTTTACCTGATATTAGTTATACTCCATATTATTTAGGAGATGTTGAAAAATGTCGGAAATATATCACTCAATTTTATGGATCAGAAACATATGATATAATAATAGGAGCGGATTTGATGTATGATATGCCATATGTCTATGAATTTGAAGATCAAAATCCACAACCAAGTTTATATTCAGAACAGGATGAAAATGAACTTGGACGCACAATTCGATATAAATTACAACCACTATTAATAAACTTTATGAAATTAAATCAATCAGGTCGTAACATTACATTACCAATGTTTATTATTTAATTTACAACTTTTTCATATTATGGAAGTTAATTTTTTCATATTATGGGAGTTAAAATTTTGATTTTTAATAATTAAATAGATTATATATTAGTAAACTCACATATGCCAAAAAACAAGGGAGCAGGAGGAAAAGGATTTAAAAAAGGGAAAAAATCTGATGGAGATGAAGAAGTTCGTGAATTAATTTTCAAAGAAGATGGACAAGAATATGCGCAAGTAATTAAGAAATTGGGAGGATGTAAAATAGAAGTTCAATGTATTGATGGAGCAAAACGAACTGGTATTATTAGGAATAAATTATACAAAAAAGTATGGTTGTTGAGTGGTGATATTATTCTTGTTAGTCTTCGAGATTATGAACAAGGTGTAGTAGATATTATTCACAAATATCTACCCAATGAAGTTAAGAATTTGAAGATATATGGTGAAATACCCCAAACTATAACTACCGGAGATAATACTGAATCTCAAGATAATGATATTCGTTTTGAAATTCAAGATGAAAATGAGAGTGAGGAAAGTGATTAACATTCATATGAATATTCATTAACATTCATATGAATATTCATTAACATTCATATGAATATTCATTAATATTTACTTTGTTATCAAAATCTAATTTCTTTATTACATATATAGTAATATGTTTGATAAATCATTTAAATTGTTTGGAATATTTAGTATTGCCGATATTATCGCAATACTATCTATAATATTTATAGCATATATATTTACCTTATCATCTCAAATATTAGTGGAAAAGTCTCCACATTTACAAGCAGTAACTATAATTATTTTCGCAATCACCGCACTTATCGGAATATTATCATATCGTCATCAACTTAATGATCGAGATAAAATGTTTGGTATTCAATATGCTAATTTAACACAAAGTAAGATTAATGAAATTGAGAAAATGTTCATGAATAATCCGTATTTAAATCGATTATATTATCAAATGTATCAAAGTGATCCTAATATAATGAAAATAGTAGAAGTGTCCGGTCATTCTAATTCATATGAAACACCGGAAATATTAAAAGCAGAACATCACGCATCGAATATGATATTCCAAGCAATTGGTGACATATACGCATGTGAATTGATTAATGTCAAGGAAATCGACTGTGTTGAATGGTTACATACGTTTAAAAAATGGTTACAATCGGAAGTTTTAATTAAACATTGGAAATCATTACAAAATGAACAACATCCAGATGTTCGTAAACTAATTAATTCATTGATTAAATAATAACCATAGGCAAATACAATCCATCATATATTTTTCTTTCTTTGAACATATTCGGTAAAAAGTGTACATAAATAAACTGTACAAATTTATGTGCAGTTTTCATCGAATAATAACTCGGATTTTTACTTATGGCAGAAAAAGACCCCTGATTCAATACAAATCGAGTCTTACATCCAGTCTCTATCACATCAAATATGTTCTCATCAATTGATATAATATATCCAAAAATATCATCAAAATGCTTAAAATTTGTTTGTAACATTATACACATTCCAGTGTCATTGTAGTTGTCAGATGTCATAAATGGTCTCTCAATAAGTGTTTCGTTAATTAATTTAGATAAAGCATCAATATCAATTCTATATCTTTGAATATTATCTATATTGAATCGTACTAATTTACCATGATATAATTTAATTTCAAATTTTTCACGCTGTATATTAGCACGTATAGTGATTTGAAATGTAAATTCAAGTCCACATTTATGAATATTTTCAACCTTTATATTTTTAATAATCGCAAATGGATGCGAAATTGCTGGCACACAACTATATATTTTTGTTGGGTACATTAATTTATCAATAAGTTCAAAATCCATTTCCAATGTATTGGAAAAATTCCCAATAGGTCAAAAAACATTAATAAAATTTATGATCAAATTTTTTCAGGAATTGACTAAACAACATTCTTAATTATGTTAATGTTGTCGTCTCTTTTGCGTTCACTGGTTAAGTTTTTAACATTTAAATATTCCTTTGGTTTATTGCTTCCAGAAATAGTATACCATGACATTTTTCCAGATACATATAAACAAACTAATGCTAAAAGAGCATTACAATAACTGAATGACATTCCTCTAACAGTTAATTCATTTTTAGCAATATCATATGTTATATCACTTGATATACTTAATACTTGACCTATTTTGTTATAAGGAACAAATATCTCTATTGTTGTGTACAAAAATCCAATGTGTGGATATGGACGAGGTCTGTATACTTCTTCATCAATTATTTGAATTCGTTTGTATAATGGTTTGCTAATACTACCATCAGGAGCAACTGTGGGATTATTTCCATTGAATTCCCAAATGGCAGTACCTAATGACATTGGATTAATAGCATCGGGATTTCCATATTCAGTAACTACTTCAAAAAATTTGGTGTATGGTGTTTGAAAATAATAAGGATTATCATTCTTTTTTTGCTTATCGGTTTTATTACGCCAATGTAGTTGATATTTATTCCCTCCATTGGCATTATTCCCACCACCGCCAAATCCAGTCATATTTGATGAAGGAATTTCAGGTCTATATTGTATAGATGGCATCTCCATGCCTTTATTTGATCCAGCAAGGGTACATTGTCCACCACTCGGAATTCCTTGTTGTTGAAAAAATTGACCTTGTGAGGGCATTCCGGCAACTTTTGGATTGATATCCAAATCTCTATTTAGTGAAGAACTACTATCAATTCCTATGGTTTGTGAATTGCTCGCTAATCCAGAAAAACTTTCTGACAATGAACTATATCCCAAATAAGACATTATTATATTAATTAAATATATAAAAAAATAAATATATGGACTATGGATTTTATCACTTAATTAAAATAAATAAAATATGGAATCTTTTATACCTGACCATATTTTTAGTAATATTTATTGATCCATTATTATCAATATATGCGATTGTGTTTGGAATTGGACTGTCTATGTTATTAAAAAGTGTAATAAAAGACCCACGTCCAAACAAAATAAATGAATATGGTATGCCATCAACTCATTCACAAACATACATGTTAATGTGTGTATATTTATACTACAAAGGATTTAGAATTCAAAGCATAACAGTGTTATTATTATGGTTGATAACATTCTACTACAAAGTAGAATGTGGAGACCATTCAGTCGAACAATATATTATTGGCGGAATATTGGGTTTGGTTTTGGGATTATTGTTAGAACATTTAAAAATATTTGGAACAAATCTAAATCCGTTCAGGATATTTTTAAAATTATGAAAATATTGATAAATTTATTAATACTTTGTATCATTAATTCATTCATTATGTCAACACTGCCCAATGCTCAGCTTTATGCTCAGCTAATGACCAAAACACTTGATGATTACAAAGTCAGATGCGATAATGTACTTAACAAAGAAATCTATGCTGACTATTTATCTGAAATTAATACAGCTTTACAACAAAACTTAGCAAAGGGTGGAATTAAAGTGGTAGAGATTGATAATGTGAGACAGTACTATATTGCTCGTGGATCAAAATATGAAAAATATGATAATTTACAATGTATTCAGCCTGAAATTATTCAACATAAAATCATTGACGACTTAATCAAACAGGGATATTTGGGATCATTTTACACCAGAGACAAATTGTATATTTCAGCTGGTAATGAATATAAACGTGACTTCGCTAATAAAGACCAAAATTTAAAACATATTGTGCCTGACGTACATAAAAATATTTATTATATGGATCGAGCACGATGGAATTTTCATCCAAATGATAAATTAATTCAATATTTATCAGAAGCAGAACAAACACGCCTTGGTCAATCTCATACTCCGTACACTCATGACGCAGAAAGTGTAAATTCTGAGGGATTATTGACAATTTATGACCGTAACGGTATAGGAAAAAAGTTTACCTCAAATATCAGGACTGTTATTGATACAATACTATGATACTAATGTTAAAATGGGCAAAGGATGGATTGATTTTTAGATTTCGCTGGTGAGCGAAATATTCTTAGATTTCGCTGGCGAGCGAAATATTCTTAGATTTCGCTGGTGAACGAAATATTCTTTGTTGTTTCCACAAAAGTATTATACAATATCATTAACTTACTGTATATCTCTGACTTTGCATATCTATCAATAACAGAACTAATAAATAATGGTGATATTGCTGGATCTGAGTTTAAATAATCAACAAATGTCGGATATTTGACAAGAAAATCTGACCCGAAATAACCACTTGGATAATTATACTTGTGCCAATGATCATTAGCAAGTTTAATTTCATGTCGAAATGGTTCGTTATATTTACCGCACAGTTGTGTTGTAAATAAGTGTAATGTGTTGCGTGGACTTAGTTCATTCAATGAATTGATCCTTAAATTTAGATCAGTATTCAGCTTTCTATTTTCAATAAGCAATTGTTTCAATTCATTTGGAACATTTGGATGATTGATAACTATTTTATCTCGATATGTTTCAATAATCGCGAATTTTAGATTGTCATAAACTTTATCATAGGTAATGCCAACAATATTTTCACACAACTGTTTAGTCTGATGGATTATTTCCGATATATCTTCTTTCATGAACAATGTTGCTATCGAAAATAACAAGCAATTATAGTCATCTCTATTGTCATTAACATATTGATAATATGAACCACACCACAATTTATAATCGATAGTCATTTGATTACAAATAGCATTTACAGACATTGCGGTCTCATAATCAGCTGGAACATATTCCATAAAATCTCCTATTTTTCTTTTCAATATGTTTGCGGATTTAATGTCACCATGAACCATTTTCGCTTTACTGCGCATGTTGTCTAAAAATTGAGTACATTGATGTAATATATTTTTCCAATCATGAGCATCACTACTGCTTATATGCCCGTCAAATTTGTTTATTTTTAGGCACAAATAATATTTGTCGTCTTTGCTTTTTTCAATTGAAAAAATACCCTGATTTCCACAACTGACAACGTTGTTTATTCCTGCTTTTAATAACTTACTGATGTTTAAAGTTTCTGTGAATCGCTCACTTGAACTAAATATAGTGTCAACAACTATTTCTTTAACCTTATCGACTTTTCCAAGTTTATGATCAAATCTGAGAACTGTATCTTGTTGATGAAAGATTACATCAGATTCATTCGGTAGAACCTCAGATTCATTCGGTAGAACCTCAGAATCAGGAATAGATTCCAAAATGCTAAGTGGACTGTCCTTAGCATATAGTAAATAAGGGGCAGTACTAACATCAAATCCCTTGTCCAATATTATTTTAATTTCATCCATATCTATGTTTCCAATACATGCTTCAAGTATATTATTACCCCAGTTGTCAATTTCATTGATTGATGTCATTAATGAAATAACATTCATTAAATTGTCTGGATGGTCTGAAATCATACAAAAACTAATATATTTACAAATATCTGGAATCTTGTCAAACATTTGTTTAACTAATTGAAAGTTTGAAAACAATGTGTTATATTGATAACAATTTAAATCTGGCAATATTTTTACATTGCTGATAATAACATCAATATCAGATGAGCATTGTTCATTTGTTTGTGCCCATCGTTCGATTACTTGATTTAATTTGTCCATTCGGTTATTGGTACTACCTACTTACAAATTAAAAATATCCTAAACGGATTTAAATTTTTTAATCAATTTTTTTCAGGATTTGATTAGACAAAGTTTATGAATTAAACATGTTGATTTTTTTGATTATTCTTTGGCAATTTCGACTGATGGACAATCATAAATTCGTGGTTCTCGATAAATAAAACATTCGCTTTTGAGAACAGTTAAAATGTACTTGGCACATTCATGATCAGAAGTAAAGCGTGCCTTAATTTCGCCATCACAAATCACAATTTGCTCACCCGATTGAAATGGCGGGTCAAGAGTAAGACGGAGACGATTCCATGTTTCTTCATTCGTAAGATGGAGACGATTCAATGTTTCTTCATTTGTTTCCATATTGTCAGACATTTGATATGTTTTTAAATCCTTTTGAAAATTAAATTTTCAAAATCAAATTTTTTTCAAAATCAAATTTTTAAAACATTCGTTTAAATCTGGATATTTATTTGAATATAAAAAATATAGAATACATATGGAAGCATTTCAACAGAGACCTGTTCTTCAAAACAAACATATATATAATATATTACATTGTGATGATATGGGACATACTATGTTCACATCTCTTGATGGTGATACACTCCCCGAGGAGGTACGTGATTATTGCTATAAGGTACTATTCAAGCGATATGTTGTTGTACGTGAAGAAGTTCATAATGGATTTGGATTTCGATTTTCTGCTTTAAAAAGTGGACTTAAACAAAATTGGACATATTATATGCCTAATGGCACTGTTATAAATATGACTTGGTAAACTGATTTAAAAATATCCTAAATCCGTTCAGGATATTTTTAAACGGATTTAAAAATATCCTGAACGGATTTAAAAATATCCCGAACGGATTTAAAGACATTTCAATAATTATATTTATATTAATATAGCATGACTACACTTGTCCAACCAATCCACAGTAAATCTCTCATTAAAAGCGCAAAATTTTCCTTAGGTGGAGGAACAAATTATTGGTGTACTTCATGTGGTGAACGTAAACCCAAAGATAGTGATACATGTACACGCAAAATTAGAAAATATCACAACAATAAAGTAATTCATGATTTCTTGGAGCAAGAATATGGTGTTGACATAAAATTTATTGATATTAATGAAAAAAATCCACAATTGGAAGCATTTTTCAAGGTTGAAAATGAAAAAATACTTGATGAAATTGAACACACGGGGTATATATCAAATCAAAAACAAGGAATGAGCGGAGTTTATGATGACTTATTGTCATTATTGAATTGTCGTCATGATGTAGATTTCTATGATGAAAATATATGTGGTTGTGCTACTTTTGAATATTCTACCAAAGAAGGTATTGTAATTGATGATTTTTATGGTGGATGGAAAGAACTGTGGCAATCGTTAGTCACTCATAAAAAGTAATAATGACGAACAAATATTGAAAATATATGTAAATGCGATCGCATTTACATAAAATTTTTGAAAATATATGTAATTGCGAACGCAATTACACAAAATTTTTGAAAATATATGTAATTGCGTTCGCAATTACACAAAATTTTTGAATTTTATTTAAAAGTTAATTTAAATCCATTCAGGATATTGTATAAATATGGATGAATTACCCGATGACACTGTAATTAATGAAAATACATTGACTAATGGGATTTTAATTAGAATAAATGAACGAGAACATCGTGGAGCATTAAGATGTACGTGTTCAGTAAAACATGATGTGTCATATATGTATGACATTAGTTATAAACATGGTCATGAAGATGACAGTAATATGTACTTTATACCAAATTTAAGTTACTCAACAGCAAGTGAACGTGAGATAGAATATGCTAAAAAAATGATTGATACTATTATGAAACATGAAACACAATGTATGCGTGATGTGATTAGTCCAAAAATAACTGTGATTGATCCACAATTTTATACACACCATTTAATGAATAATCCAGATCTTAGTTTATGTGATAATTTGTTTACTGATCAACTCACATGGTCAAAACATTTTCCAATAAAAATATTGTTAAATAATTTGTATGATAATGTAAATAATGACGATTTTGCTGAAATATGTGTTCCTGTTCCTGATGATTTAATATTGGGTCAATTTGATGAAATTCCTGAGTCATTTAATGATATTTTTGTGATGCCATTGTATACAGATAAAAATAGACCGTTACTTTTTCCGAGTGTCATTATTTAAAATATTCTGAACGAATTTAAAAGATCTTACAAATATATTTTATATATGTTTAATTATCATAAACGCAAACTGACAACAGTTCGACAAATAAAGTCACAAAACTTTAATAAAGACAACAATAAAATAATTGTTTCTGGTACAGGCAATCCATCACTATTAAATATCAAACCACTTCAACAGTATCTTATAGATGAATATGATTCAAAAATTGATACACATACATTAAAAATGAGTTCAACTACTTCATTAGTCTATACTTCTGATGGCAAAGTAAAACGCGATGATAAACGTATTCCTTCGGATTGGTTCAATACTCATGACAAAACACGATGGTCAAAAAGTGCTAATGCTACAAAGAAACGCAATAGAGATAGAGACAATAAGATGTTATTGAAATCTGATCATGTTCAATTTTAACATTTAAATCCGTTCAGAATATTTTTAAATTTTGATTTTATTTCTTTGGAATATTCTTGAATTAAAATCAAAATGATTGAAATTAATGTCTATTGTGATGGTAGTACCAGCAACAATGGATCAGTCAAAGCAACAGGCGGGTATGGCGTTTATTTTCCAGCAGATGAAACATTAAACATGTCATTTCCATATATACATGAAATTCCAACTAATCAAAAAACTGAATTGTATGCCATGATGATGGCAATTAGGCAATGTATTTTATATTTTAAGAATAATCCAATCATGTTTAATGAGAATGATGAAATGAATGAAGAAAAATGCTATATGTTTAGTATCTACACTGACAGCATGTATACCATTAATTGTCTTGACAAGTGGATTAATGGATGGATTAAAAAAGGTTGGAAAAAAGCAGATGGAAAACCAGTTTTAAATACGCACATTTTAGAACCATTATACACACTATACACTCGATTCAAAGACACTAAACATATGAAAATAAAACTTCATCATATTAGTGCTCATACAGGAAAAACAGATGAACATAGTATGGGTAATGCCATGGCAGATAAACTATCAAGAAATCATTAATTTTTGATTTTAATTTTTGATTTTAAATTTAACTTCTGGACGAATTTAAATAAACATGTTTCAGCAATCTGATTTATTTCCTGCTGATCAAATTCATGATGATCGATTAATTAAAATAGTTAAAACTACGTCAGTTGAACTTAAAATATCCCGAATCATTCGTCAAATTGATCCCACCGAACAACACTTCATAGTTTTGGGTGATGAATGCCCATTATCACATGAACAATTAATGAAACATACAAACTATGCTGACACGCATGACAAAATCAGATTGTTATATAAAGGATATTATGTTAATTATGGAGGAATTACTCTTGAAAAATATTTCAGTTCAGCTCCTAAAACATCATTAAATGCTAGGATATTAAACATCCTTAAACAACTAACTAAATCAATAAATATTTTATGGGAAAATGATATCATTCATAATGATATCAAAGCAGATAATATAGTTATTGATAATAATGATATTGTTCGTATCATTGATTTCGGACTATCATGGTTTAAATCAGACAAGTACATGGATGACATAAATTATTCTGTATGGTATCCTTGGTTTATGTATATAACTGGTGACCACCCAATTGAATCAGTATACACACAATATGAGTACCTATTCCAGTTCTTTAATTCAAATTATACACGAAATACCGATTCAGATTATATTTTTATTGCCAACACTATGCTAACAAGTAGGACAACAGCAAAAGCATTCCATGTGCTGTTTGATGTTCCATATCGGCAAATAATTGACATTTATATGGCAGTAGAATGTTTATTCAATTATGTTGTTGAAAAATCAGACCCAGAATACGATCAAATAAGGATAGCGAGGAACAAGATAATAAATCCATACACTGCGACAGCATTTACAATTAAATCAATACTTACTTATCTGGAAACAAATTAACACCATATATGCCATCATTTCCATATACTTCTGGAAATTCGTATTTAATTACATTATCTCGTACACCTGCGATGATCATACATAACAATGTGTATATGTCTTGATAATTATCTGATGTCACACAATATTTAATTCCATTTAATTCTGGAAAATGATCAAATCCAGTGAAAAACTTATATTCTCCGCAATTTTCTATATCTTGAATTGGTGGATTATTATTAATCAATATCGTCATGTTATCATAATAATAATCGTCAACACCATCAAATCCTTCATGTCGTCTATTAACAAATTGAATTTTCATGAATTTCTTATTTTCTTCTGACTCTGAAAGAATTCCATATACATAGTCTGTATAAGGATAATCAATTACATTGACTAAATATTCGATGAATTTGGGATCATGCTTAACATTGTCAAAATCAGCTGTTAAATATAATTCATTTGCCTCTTCTCCACCACCACAACAAGCATATCTATATGTATCTAAAATATCATATAATCTGTCATCAGCAAGTGTTGCCAAACGTTTAACCAAATATGTGTATAAAAATTCACTTTGGTTTTCTGAATAAAGTAATGTGATAACTTCTTCAATTTCTGTTGACATTAAGAATAATAATATTAATATTATTATTATTTTTAATCAATTTTATTCCACACAATGAGTTTTAACATTTAGAAATATATCTAAATGTTCAAACTCAAATCCTGAAAAAAATTGAAATTTGATTTTAAATATTTTATAACTTAACTTAATTAAGAATGGGAAACATTAGTGGTCAATCCGCCAATCTCGAGATTAACAAAATGAGCAACAAAGCTGTTTATCGAATTGCCGAACTTGTCTATAAATCAGGTATTCGTGACCCGCAATTGGCAATGAAAGATTTCGAACTTATTTTTTGTTCTGACAATGATTATAGTCATCCAGTATTATTTAAGTTGCTGGTGGCATATAAAAATATGTTCGCACAATGTTTTAAAATATTGTGCGATACCAATGGTGCGCCATGTCAACAAATAATTGATAGTTTGAATTAAGATATTTTATGTAAATTTTATACTTTGTGAGAATATGTTCATATTAATAGTAATAAAAAATTTGATTTTCAAAATTCGTATTAATTAAATTAATTATATTATTTTTATTATGGATTTTAAAACTCAATCATGGCAACTACCCCCAACCACAGAATACATTACATCCCTATCCGATGATCAACTTGATACATATCTGAGTTTTTTGGCAGAGGATGTTCTTCATGGCAAATATGTTGGTGATTTTTGTGTGTTGTTTGATCCTAATGAGGATCGAGTATCAGATGTTTCGTCTACAATTGTCAAAGTACTGACATATGGTAATTTCCCTGTGCCATCAGGAACAGATCCATATGAAATTGTGTTCAATTTTCAACAAAATCCAGAGTTTTGGTCAAACTACACCAAAGCGTACACTCAATTTATTCAAACATCACCAGTATTTGATCAAGTATTTGATCAGTTTGTGACTGATCGAGGTGTATCACTTACATCATGTTTCACTGAACATTTTTTGAAAAGTGCTGTTCGTTCATGGTTAGTTAATACCGTCAAAGAAGATTTATTCAGTTATGATGCCTGTCATGTCATTGATGGGGTGTGTAGTTTCACAGACACATCTCCACGTGATGCTCTATTAACATACATTCATTCTCTGGCAGATAATATTCTTTTCGGACATTAAATCCAATCAGGTATCTTTTCATTTCTATCTGATACGTCACCAAATCCCATATGAGATGAAATATTAGTATTGGGTGCTCGTTCATCATAAATTGTGGTCATATCACTTCCATATAATGAACTTCTTTGTGGAATTGCTTCAACATCACGTGGAACAACATTGGTCTGTGTCTTTGGTGTTTTTTCATAAAATTTAACTACCGGACCCGGACATAAAAGTGATTGTGGAGCATAATCATCGAAATTTTCCAATTCAGGTGTTTTAATAGCAACATTTGCTACACTGGCACTTCCAAGGAATTTATTTAGTAATACACTACTATCATCCAATAGATTTTTAATTGTACCTTCTATGGTGGGTTTAATCTTAAATTTCATGAACTTTTCTGTTATTTTCTTGGACAATTCAGTGGATTTGGCAGTTTTAGAATCACTAATGGAAGCAATGTGTTTGGATATCCTATCATTTCCAAATTCAGTACTACTTTTATTTTCTATTACACCGTCGGTTAGAATGATGTCATTCCCATTTCCATTCCCATCCATATTCCCGTTTCTTTTCATTATACCTATTTTATTTGATTTATTAAAATCCATGCTCTTAATATTTAATGAAAGCACATAAACAAATACACAAAATAAAACTATATATAAAACTTTGTTCATTTCAATATATAATAAGATTCTAAAATATTTGAAACAAATCTAAAATATTTGAAACAAATCTAAAATATTTGGAACAAATCTAAAAATAAAATAACATATTTTAACAAGAAACATACATGTCTTCAACCAAACAAATAAATATAAAAATCTTCACAATGCAAAAAGATGAAGAAGATATATTAGTTCAGTGGATAGAATATCATTCTTATTTATGTGGATATGAAAATATCTATATTATAGACAATCATTCCGGACAAAAAACCAAAGATATTTTAAATGTATATGGAAAGAAAGGATGTCACATTTCAACTGAATCAGATTATTCTAAAAAAGGCGACTATATTTGTGATTTAATTAATAAAAACCCATGTGATTTTGCTATTCCATTAGATTTAGACGAATTTATTGCCATTAATACTTTATATGCCGAAGAGAATAATAGGAATGAGAATGAGAATGAGAATGAGAATTCTCTTTCCGTATCCACTTCAAAGGAATTAATTTACAATGAACTTCATCGACTAATGAATATTAAATATAAAAATTCCAAAGACGCTTGGAGATATTCATTTTCATGTTATTTAACCAGTATTAATGATAAACTATATTACACAAATCCATTAATTGAAATAACGTCCTTTACTCAAATTGATAATGCCAATGGTAATAAAAAATTCTTTTGCGGACATAATAACTATTTATTTGGATTAGATCATGGAAATCATAGTGGTACAGTTAAAAATCATACAGTCAATGAATTTATCAACTCTAAATTGATATTATTTCATTTTCATTACCGTGGAGTTCTTAAATTAATTCAAAAATGTAGAAATGATATAACAGGATTGGGATATAGTCTTCAAATACCAACCTTACAAAGACTATTGAAACAAAAAGTTTTAGGGTCTCACAATATTGAAACATATCTTAAATATTATCAATACGGAACATATTCGTTAATTGACAATGAAACTAAATATAGAAATGGAGTTGAAGTAACCGCACTAAGTAACTTTTTTAGATTTATTTAATTTTTTTGATGAAATTAAATAAATTACGGGTCTAAAAAATTTGATTTAATTATTTTAATGAAATTAAAATAATATATATTCTTATTATTATCGGAATGGGAAATAAAGTTCCAGAACCACCTAAATATGATTCTATTTATCCGGTTAAGACGGAACACAAAGTTCAACCAGAAAAAGAAAAAGAAAAATCAATCATGGAAAAAGCAAAAGAATTAAAGGCAGTACAAGAAACGAAATATGAAATAATGAAAAACAATTGTTTAGTTTCACTTAAAAAAGAAGTAACAAACAAGATTAATTTATTACCTGAAAATATAATTAAACATATTGCTGATAATATGGATTTAGATGGAAATTTTACATGTACATATGAATTTTTCCTTTATGGATTAGACTTTTATGTACATAAACAACGGAATGATGATATCAAAGAAAATATTCGTCAGTTTTTGGATAATGAGGTTAAACGTCTCTTTAATAGTAATGAATATGATGACATTAGTTATGAAATTTTAACAATTGCTAATTCAAGTGGACGACGTAACATGGACAATCACCATAGAGTCATATATAATTTTGAAGTTGTTATTACAAACAAAAAGAATAAGAGTGAAAACATTTAGCAATAAACCGATCATTACTAATATACTTTGTATTCATTCATTAAATCAATCAAAACATTACCATGACACGGCAATGGACAACACCAACATCCTAATTGTTTACCTTTAAGTGCTAATAAGTTGACTTTTCCAGACGTGATCTTTTCCACAATATAAGTTCGATACTTTTCAAGTGCTGTTTCTCGTGAACATTGATCTGTGACTTTATAAGGATTTGCCCAAACGGAATCAATTGAAGGAAATCGAATTCCATCAATAAACACTATTCCCTTGCGACCAATGTAAACATTCCCATCATCTTTCATCCATTCTTTTAAATTATTATATTTTGGACGAATATTTGCTACACGAACATTACACACTGTGGTTTTATTCATTTTCGTATGAAATATTTAGTTTCAGTTAGAAAATATAAATCAATTTTAATTATTAAAAATTGATTTTGCTAAATCATAAATATTTTATATGAAAATATAAATACTATGCTTCTAACATATCGCAGATATAATAATCGAGACGATCGAACCATGAATTATAATTCGTACGATGAACTTGCTAACTTTTTGGATCAACATCCAGAAATAACCACACTTTCATTTGATGATTCTTGTGAACTGACTACATTACCACCACTACCACAAGGTTTAATTCATTTACATTGTAATGATACATGTCTTCAAAGTATATCAGCATTACCTATTACTATTAAAATGATAATATTGGTAAAAAACAAAAATTTGGCTGTTTTGCCAGATTTAATCAACAATATTAATATGACTGCATTTGCTTGTCCATGTAATGGATTTACATATTTACCCAAATTACCCCTAAGTATCAAATATGTTGATGTTAGTTTTAATCATATGACATATTTACCACAATTAGACTATTTATCTAACTTAGATGATTTACGTGTTGGTAATAATCCATTAACAACTATTCCACCACTTCCACAAAATGTTACTGTTGTTGATTGTCGTGGATGTAAATTAAATGATTTACCTCAACTTCCATCAAAGTTAAGCGAATTGTATTGTTTTGACAATACTCTATCATCATTACAACAATTACCAGAAACAATGATTACATTGAATTGTATGAACAATAATATTATGGGTTTATATGATCGACCAGATATAATTAGAATCAAGTGCCAAAATATATCTAATCAAACACATATTTTAACCTTTCCAAGTATAATTTGTTAGATTTGGCTGACGAGCCAAATATTTTTAGATTTTACTCATTCATCATCATCAACTTTATATCGACATCGCGTACACATATATTTATATTTACATGATTCCCGACAATATTCACAACAATAATCACTATCTTCATCATGAACAATAAATAAATCCATCAAACGGCAACATTTTTTACACTGAATATGTTTGTTATGATCTTTTGATGCCATAACCCATCGATAATTGACTTTGTTTTTACATATATTTAAATTGTATCCCAGTTTTTTAGCATGATTAAATAGTTCCAAAAAATCAGGTGATCCACGAACAATTTTAGTCTTACTATTAGGGTAGAGAGTTTGCTTTGTTGCCCAGTTTCGAATTTGATCATCTGTCCACTTCATTCTTAATAATTGTTTATCAAAGTTAAAGGGATGAAAGGAATAAAATTTAATCAAAATTTTTATTATTTTGTTTCACTTTGAATTTGCGCAACAATTGGCTTAATTTCATTCAATTTTTGCGCAAATTGATGACGTTCTACATCATTCAATGTTATCCTTATTAAATGTAACACATTATAATCAAACTTCCAATCAAATGTCATTGTTTTACTCTCCGAATAATATTCGATACCCAAACATTCAAGTTTACATGATTTTCCACTATCAAACAACATTATGAACTGATCAAACTTTTCGACATCAAAAATAACATCATATGTGGTGATGTTAACACTTAATGGTTTAGTTGGATGATCGACATTTATTAGTAACGCATGATATAGATTGACATAGCTTATTTTTTGTGAAACAACAACAATTAAAAACGTGACTGCTCGATCAGTTTTACTTTCTTGACGTATTTCTAATGTACATGTCGAATTCAGCTCATATAGGTCTCGTAGTTTATATATATCTTTTTCAAGAGCACGTAAATCCAATGTCATAGGCGATGCCTTAGGTGGTGAACTTTGAATTAAACCCATTCAGATTATTTTAGAATAATCTGAACGGATTTAGATATGATTTTGGATTTGAAAAATTTGATTAAAAAATCAAATTTTTTTAATCAGTTTAGGAATAATTGTAATATGTCTATTCATACGACATATCAATCATTAGATTCTTCTCATCCATCAATATATGCTAAATTGTCATTTATTTCACTATTTCTACTAAGTATATTAGTTCCTATATTAATTATAGTTTATGCTGGTATTTATAATCATGCCAATGATACGAGTAATTGTACATCTTCAACAAACATTTCTTTTCCGACGTGGTTATATGTCAATGGATTCCTAAACTTATCCTATGCGATAATTATGTTCATAATAATTTATTTGAAAAAGTTTCGATCAATGTCCAATATGTGTATTAACACCTGTACTACTACAATTCCAATATATTTGGCAATTATTATTTGGACAATGATTGGATCATTAATGTATTGGAGAGATTGTTTACACATTCAACCAATTACATTTAATTATATTATAATGGGAACATTAATATACAACTATGTGATATGCTTAGTATTTTTAATAGTTTACGCCGTATAAACAAATCTAAAAGAAATTTTGATTCGTAGTATTAAAGTTGTTAGTTTCTTTGATTAATTAATAGTATGAATTTTATGTATGATTTAGTTGTAGTCAAGGATGATGATCCTTTAAATGATCATGAAAATAGAAATATTGATAAGAATTTTAACACTACTGTTGATGGAATGACATGCGTTTGGACTGGGACTTTATTAGATAATGAAGAAATTGTTTTGAAAAATGTCAACGAATGTGATTTACATCAAGCATGTATTCTATACTTTATTGATACATATAGTCAATCACATAATGTCAGATGGTATCCAGTTATAATTTATTATGATGATTCTACGTTTAGAAAAGCATTAAACTCAGTGAGTTTTGAAAAGGGTGGAACAACTGGATATTATATTTTTAATCAATCAAAGTCAAAGCATTATCGATTACTCAAAGTTACAAAAAGATATGGTTCATTATTATATTTATATCATGAACATAACACATACACTTTAATTGACACAATTAAATGTGTTCGTAACATAAATAGGTCACGAAATACATCAGAATCAACGAAAGTAGAGGAAAATAATGAATCTGAGTTTACACCAATGGAATTAAATCTCTCCATTTTTGAAAATTAAAGTAATTTTTGAAAATTAAAGTAATTTTTGAATAATCTCCTTTTGATTTCGCAATTGTTTGTTTACAAATTCAGGAGGTGTAAATTTCCAATGCTGACTAAGCACATTATATTTCACCAAATATAATCCATTTTTTATTAATGCCTTGTATTTTTTCTTACTACCATAAATAAACCCAATTCCATCAGGAACTTTAATATAACAGTCTGTCGATAATTTATTATCATTAAAATAACTGTACATTCGCATTTCAAGTTCGTTAATAACTTCGGTATATAAACATTCTTTATTTACACACGCATATTTGTCTACAAATTTTTGTATAAATGAAATAAATATATTGATACATTCGCTACTTATTCCAAACGCATAACTTTGATAATGATAATTGTACACATATGAATCTAAAAACCCATATAATTGATATGAATTATATTTAAAAAATGATGAAATATCACCAGTAACAATAACACTGTCATTCATGAAATATACTTTATTAATATTTTCAAATTCGTTATTATTTGTCATAGTGTAATGTCTTGCCGACCATTGATATTTTCCAAAATCAATGTATTTATTGTTTTCAATTTCATAGCATTTGATATTATTCTGAACGGATTCATACTTACTTTGTAATTGATATAAATATTTGTTATAATCAGCGTTTCGTGACATCACAATATTAATATTTATGTTCTTAACATAAGTCATTATTACTTTCAATGAATTTACTGAATATTTTGTTTTTAATTTATCAACTGAATGTGTTATATAATAAAGAGTTTTTGTAGAATCATTCATAACATTCATAATAGTTATATTACTAATATTCATAAATGGTTAAATAATCACCATTGGCAAATTCAACACATAAGATCCATAATCTATTAAATTTTCAAAAATTTTTGTATTGCGTACGCAATCACTAAATATGGACGAATTTAAATATTTTATCAGTTACTGATTTAACAATATTGTTTGATTGTGCTGGATATAAATATACAAGCGCAGAGATTATTATTGTAATTATTACAACAAATATAATTAAGTACATCAATGCTTTATTGCTTGATGATTTATTAGTATTTGTGGTATTTGTCGTTTGGTCTAATTGCTTGACTATTGGTGCTTCTGGTGGACGATTATCATCAACCATCCACTTGTATATCTGGTCACGTGGTTTAATATATAATGTTTCGTGAACTTTTGCCAACGTTCTTAAAAATCCATTGCTTGTTCGATCAATTGCGATTTCTTTCAAATATGTGGCTTCGGTATCTATTTGATCTTTTGGTGTATCAAAATACTTCAATTTAGGTATAGTGAAATACTTTGTTTTAGTTGTATTATATTTATCAACATATGCTAATTTTTCATGATATGATGGCACTTCTATATATTTTTTCCTCCAATCATCAAAATATGTTTGAAACTTAGGACTATGACATCCCCATCCAGTCACCATTGATATGTACCATTTACATCCCAATTTGCCTTCAATTAAATGTGTGCCATATTCATATAACATAATAAACCATCCCCATAGTGCTTCTATAACCATTTTCCAATACTTAAAGACAAACCAAATAATATATAGCGCGATTATTGGAGGAACAACAAATGTAGCAACAAATGTTATTATGGGCAAAAATACAACACCTCTGGCAATGTCTGGTAATCCTTGTGATTCTAATGAATATGGTGCTGATTTAAAATATTCGAAGTACTTTTTTAACGCATCCAATTCATTATTAATTCCTGTCATTTCAGCAACTGAAAACCCATTCGCAGGAATACTTTGTGCTTTTGCTAAATCTGCTTTGGAAAATATAATGGAATTATCAGCAGTCAAATAGGGATATATAAAATATATCATAGCACAAAAACTACAAATTGCGATAATTTCAATCAATAACGAAACATCTGGATTTTTAATACGTTCTGTATCAATTGTGTCAGCAACATTATATGCTATTTTAATTGGATCGACGTTTTGTTTTGATTCCTGTTCAGGATCAGATTGTCCGTTGTCAATAATATCAATTAATTCTTGTATACTTCTTTCTGCTAAATTTCCTTTGGATTTTTTTGTTCCTGTTTTTGTATCATCCATATCCTATATATACAGTAAATAATTTTCATTCTCGATTTTAACAATCATTTTACACTCCTTTAAAAATATTCTGGACGAATTTAAAAGATTCTGAAATTCTTTTAATATGTATACTGTCTTGCCATGTTTATGATTTATAACCGATGTAGGAGCGAGTGTAAGAATAAATTTTATGTATATTGAATTATCATTATTAATGGCATGATGATAATTAGGAATGTGTTTTACATTTCGTGTTATTAAATTTCTTACATTCTCATTCTCATTCTCATTCTTAAAATTTAATGTGTGGAATATAAATGTTATGCTTGGATATAAATATGCCAATTGAAATATCGATTCCGTTAAATACATACATTCACTTCCACTTCCACTTCCAATTATAATTTTATTTACGCAATTTTTATCAATTATAAATGACATATACTTAATAAAGCGCACAGACAATAGATTTTCTCGAACACATCCACCCATTGGACTAAATATAGTCGTCTGATTTATTTCATTGTCAATATATGACAAACATGACTGTAAATAATGTTTACTCCTGTCCAAATTATTTTCAGTTAATTTGATTAACAACTTGTGAAATGGACGCGGAAATCGACCATGTCCATAATTTTCCACAGCAAGTTCTCTTGATAAAATATCCTTTATATCCAAACAATTAGTCCATTCATTTCGTGGATTAATATTAATTCCTAATCTGGTAAACAAACAATATAAATTCTTGACTAAAAACCCATTTCCTGAACCAAATTTTTCTACATTGTGATAGTCATAAAAATATAATTTATTCCCTATAAGGCCAAAATTCTTATAAAATATATCAGAGATTTTAATTTCAGTGTCCAACATTGACTTAACAAAAGATAAGATTTCACGCACAATAATTAAATTAATATCCAATTCTGTCAATGATGTACATAATGGTTGTGTGTATATAATATAGTTATATATTGTTGATAAATAATCAATGTATGGCAATATAGGAAAACCATTATCTAACAGCACTTTGGTTTGTTCAATAAAAATATCAGCACTTCGCAAAATAGTTTCCGGAGCACAAACACAACACTTAACTACTACATCATTCCTACTGAAACAAACTACGTGTGTTCCAGCAGATAAATATTTTATCGGATTGAATGATAAAATTTCAGATGCTATTTTATTTAGTTCTGGTCGTTGTAATTGAATTGATATATCTTTAATATCATTAACCGTTATAGGCATTCATCTATATGAATTTAATATTTTTGTTTCTAAATCCGTTCAAATTGACATAAAATAAAAGGAAATTAAAAATATACATGAGCAATCAATTCAACATTTTTCTCAAAGAATAGCATGCTATAAAGATACTAAAACCCGTTCTCATAATTATCCATATCCAAGTCCTTCAATAAAATATACATTAGACATGAACATTTCAGTTCCAGTTGGAATCAAAAGTAACATAGAAATATATGATATGGATTCTATTAATTGTGCTATTCATCTAATTAATAATGGAAAAGTAAAAAATCCATTAGTTCTTAACTTAGCGGATAATGTGTTTGCTGGTGGTTGTGTTAATAATGGTTCTGGTGCTCAGGAAGAATCATTGTTTCGACGATCAAACTATTACATGACCTTATTACAAAGTATGTATCCAATTGAAAATAATCAGGCAATATATTCTCCAAACGTAACTGTGTTTAAATCATCAGAAGATCGCCAGTGGGCACTAATTAATCCCATTAATTTATCATTTATTGCTTGTCCGGCAATTAGACATCCAGATGTACTAAAAATAAGCAATAATTGCGGATATGTGAAGAAATTTTCTGATCAAAATGATGTACATATTTTGAAAAACAAGATCAGATTAATAATAAATATTGCCAGCAAACACAATCATGATTGTATTGTATTTAGTGCTATGGGTGTGGAGCATGGAAAAACCCAGTTCAACATGTTGCTGAAATATTTAGAGAAATACTGACAGAAATGGATGGAGTAATTCCCCATTATGTATTTGCCATTCTAACTACATCAAAGAATACGTACATTAATAACAATTATTCAGATGAAGAAATGGCAACAATTGATATATTTAAAAATATTTTGTTCGACAAAATCTAAAAATATCATGAACGGATTTAAAATATTTTTGGACTTTTGTCGGGCAAAATCATATGATAACTGGTGGCAAATATAACACACGTGGTGTTATAATAGATATCATAGATTGTAGTTTATCTTTGATATCAATTACATTGAATTCAACACCATCCTTGACAATAATATCATTTGAAGCAAATGTTTTAGCAACATATCTATCATATTTGCCATCCTTTGTTGAAAAACATTTTCCATCACTGTTCATTCGAATAAAAATATTACTATCTTTATAAAACACTTGTTGTCTTTGAAATTTCAAATTCATACACCCGAATTCAATGCCATAGTTTTTGTTACTAAATTGTACGTGATCAATATTAAATTGATCCAAAAACACTTCATCAACAGGGTATGTCATATTAACATACTTGATACAACTCACTAACAATGATCGATATTCTGCTTCTTGATTGAAACACACAAGTGATCTATCAATGTGTTCCATTGACGAATAATATAGTTTAAAAGTGGTTGGATTTTTTAACATATCACGCGAATCAGCATTAATTTTTCCATTGGGACTTATGATTGAAATTATTATGCGTTTCCCAGTTGGTTTAATACTATATTTTATGTTGGTTTTTCGATCAGTAAATATCATCGCATTCATTTCCATGTTCATTTCCATATTCATAGAAATAACATATTCCAAAGATATTGATCTGAAAATCAAAATTTTTCAAGATTTGACTCTAAAAATTTTGATTTAAACATCTTTGAATATTTCTATGAATATTAATATTACGAAATGTCAGCACAAGAAGACATGTATTCATCAAATGATACTAACATTAATGAAGATCGTGGAGATATTCATGATGATGATCTTAACATTCAAAGATGCTAATATTATAGATCATCTGAATTCACTTTTCCGATATCAACCATTGGAAGATGTTAAACAGCAAGATTGCTATTTTCTACGTTGTTATTTACGTGCTTCACCAGAAGCAAAATTAATGGCGTCTGATGTAGTTAGTGATATAATTCAAAAACAAAACGAAATTATCGAACATTTAACTAAAATTAATGAAATGTTGGGTGATACAAAGACATTGAAAATGCCAACGGTTATTATTTAACTTTTTAAAAAAGTTATGATCAAAAAGTTAAAATCTAAATATATCAATATGTGTCATATCAATTAAATATATCATATATGCGTCCCATCGATCCAAATCATAAACATCAGATATATCCTTTGCGTGTTCAAAATTATCACTCACTTTTGTATTGTTTAATATTAATGAATGTGCTTCATTAATATCACTTGCGTGGACAAAAAATATAAATTCATCATCAGCATCATTAAAAATATCACTAAATGTTGGAAATGTTTCATGATCATACATAATAAACACATACAAATTATCAGATTTAATTGAACCCAAAACAGGAATTCTATTAGTTTTAACTAATGTATGATATTCATCATTTTTAACATCATTATCATCAGAAAAATACATCTCATACTCAGTTAAATGAAAATATTTTTTCATTAATGACGATTTAATAATGACATTGTAATGTAATGTATAAAAATCAAATTTTATCAAGGGTGTTTTCTATTACATATTTGTTTGAATATGCTATTGTTGTTGATGTTATAAATGGAGCAATATATTCAAACATATCATATGAATGTTTCGTTATATTGTGAATGGGTTTTAATACACGGAAATGTCCCATCTTATTACCATAATTCGAACAATATGAATCATTTTCTTTCACAGTAATTTTTTCTAAACCAGTAAAACTTTGAAACAATTTGTCAGTTAAAAATAATGTATTAAAGTGATCAATTTTGGGTTTGATTTTACCACGAATATCTTGGACAGACATAATTAATGTAATGTCCGCATGACGTCCATTGTCAATAATCCAATTAATACGATCATCACATGATTCATATGTACCTGAATCATAATCATCTACAATAACTAATATACGTTCATGTTTTTGTAATTTTGGATCAATTGATTGTTGTTGAATTATATCTCTTAAAACATCACGTGTATACGTTGTTGAACATGCTTTGTTACCTTTGTTATCAATATATTGAGTTGTGATTGGTGAAAAATAATATATATATTCGCACTCTATATATTGTATAAGATCTTTAATCAATGTGGTTTTACCTTTACATGCTTCGCCGGCAATTAAAATTTTAGACAAATGGTTTATTTGTTCACGCGGGTTAAATTTTTTTAATTTAGACTGTGACTGAGATGAATTAATTGATTTTAAGTTTGTTGAAACACCAGTCAATAATTGCTTAGCATTGATTAGTTTCGCAATGATTTTCTGCTCATCTTCAACGATATCGGTTAATTGTTTGATTTTATTCTGACGTTTTTTAATCATGAACTCTATATTACTTAAAACTGATGATAAATCTGCTTCTGAGTCAGTTAAATGTGCGCGAACAACATCAGGAATATTATTATATTCAGACGAACACATTGGTTCGATTGTTTCTGTATTCTCGACATTGCGTGAATATTCAGACATAGTGGGTTATATATACATGTGTGAAAATATTTTTAAGTACATATGAATTTTAGAAATAAAAAATATTTTACATATGAATTTTAGAAATATTTATTGTTTTGATATGATCTTTTGTTGTAATTGCTTGAAATTTTCAACTGAATCAAAATAAAACTCCACACTACTAATAAATTCTGGCAAATTTATATATTCTTTTTTCACATCTTTTTCAAACACATACTTAATGTTACTCAATGTAAAATTCTTTTGATTCGGTTTTGGTTTATATCCTCGTCTTAATTTCTTATATTTACCATAATTGCTATCAGTTACAACTGTTCTTGTAGTTTTATTGTTTTTAATTTGAAGTAACTTTTCTTGTCCAGAAATCATTGGTTTAAATTTTAGTTTTAGTTTTAATGGTTGGGATGACGCATTCTCATTTTTAATAGTCTCATTCTCGTTTTTAATAGTGTCATCCTCGTCTGGTATTAGACATGTCTTTTTGAAAGTTAACTTTAATTTCTGAGACATATTCACCGTCTGATCAGTTTTCAATAAATTCTTTGTTGTTTTTGGAGCATCATTACTTAGCAAATACCATACGCCTTGTAAAAAGCAATCACTTAAATCATCTTGCTTTGGATATGATTGTAAATATTCTGTCCATCTACTATTATTCCTAATTAAATATTGACAATAGATTTTCCCATAAAACTTATTTCTACTATACGGATCTTTCAAATGACATTCTACATATGGTCCATCATAAACAGTCAGTTTATTTGAAGCGGAAATAAACTGAACATTTTCCACTAATGAATTATTTTTCTTTTCAGACATATATCTAATAATAAAATATGCCATAATAACTTTACTGAAATCTTTCATCTTTTGAGTTGCCATTTTAGGTTGCAATTCAATGATAATTTGAGTACTTTGACTGAAATCAAGTTGATCGAATTTTTCAACTAAACATGTAGTTAATTCAGATAATTCTATATTAGTTGGAGTAAATAATCGTGTTAAATGAATGTTATCATTTGATTTAGTTAAGTGTCCTGCGTGTAATTTACATATTTCTGTTTTTATTAGTGCTTTTGATGCGGTTGATTCCGTTTTATTAATTTGGTAGTACCAATGTGCTGGATGTTTACAAGAACTTCCATTGCCCAATTTTGATTTACAAATCGGATTTTTAGTCTTTAATTGCTTTGCTCCTATTAAATCTACATCATCCCATTGTAATATAGGATATTGATTTCCAGATATTCCATAGGGGTTATATGATAGTGTACAATATGATATATTTTTTATGCCAACATCAATGCTTGTTATATATGATGACATTATATAGTTCATAATGTTTTAAAATTTTATATTCAACCGAATGATTAATAAATTTTATATGTTCTGAGGCGATTTCTGTTCTTTTTTAGTTATGGTCTTTTTGACTGCTTTTTCCCTGTTATATTGATTAGTTGTTGGAATTGGTTGTTGTGAATTAACCATATTCAACGAGTATTCTATACGATCACCAATATTGATTTCGTCACTGTAATTGCGTTTAATTTGCTTCATACAAGTTTCGATTTTGTCTGGAAAGTCAGGAATGTCTCTTGCTCTTTTCAATAACTTTTTCATCTTATCTTCATATTTATCCCGTTGTTTGTCATTTAATGGCAGTGCTTGCCGACTATCTGGCAAATTATCATCATGGTATTCGAATACAATATCTTCGGCGTTCCATATTGGTTTGTTGGAACAAGCTGAAACAGACTTAATAAATTTAGACATTCGCTATATATATATATATTTTAATTATAAATATCTTTATATCTGTACATTTCAAATTATTTTAGATTTGTTCCAAATATTTTTAAACATTATGAACAGTATAAAAATATTTCGCACGTCATTAATATATAAATATAATTATGACTACTAAAACCGATTTGACTAAGTTCTATGAACTTGTTGAAAAATTTAAGGATGATATAATTTACATATTGAAAACAATACACAAAGAAGACGAAGTAAAAAGAATTAATATTCATTATGATAAATTACTAATGGGTAAAAAAATCAGTGCCCGCCGTATAGTTGAATATGTTTATCATAAAGGAATCGAACCGTGTGCTCGTCATATTCTTACTAAAAATGAGGAATTCTTTTTAGGGCATGTTGATAAAGTTGATACTGGTGAACACATTGAAGAACGTGATGTTATGTTAATTAATCATGTAGCAGTAATGTGGCCATTTTTGGACGTTAATATCAAAAATAATATTTGGAAATACATCCAAATTTTATCTATATTATCGGAGAAAATTTCAGGCGGAAATGTTTTAAGCAAAATGAGGGATGAATTGGTTGCCGAAGGAATTAAGTTAACATAAAATTTTTGATTTTTATTATCAATTGTTAATCAAAACTATTAAAGATAATGTCAGATAAACCACATCCTAAATTTAATTTAAAATCAAAACTAATTAAAATTAATTTGCCACCCAATTCAACAATTCCATCAAATGTTGATGTAAACGAAATCCCTCCTATTCCATCATCATTAATTAATGAAGATCCTCCAACCACGGTATTATCAATTTTAAATACAAAAACCATTCCAGTTGATTTTGATAGTTTTACTGATAGTAAAAAGATAGTGGTTAACATTACAGTTAATATAGTTAGTGATTTACTGAAATGTATTAGTAAAGATTTTTCTGTCAATTTGGATGAATTAAAGGCACATTATTTGTCAGAATTCACCGACAACAAATATTATGGTATTTTAATTGATACTCTAATGACGGTTGATAGGCAAGAAATGCTAAAAATTTATTCTAAAAAGCAACATCCAATAGTCGGTAATATTTCTAATGTTAGTAATATTCCTATTGCTGGCATTTCTAATATTGCTGGCATTTCTGGTGTGTCGTCAGATCCAACTGAACCCCAACCAATTAATCATGCTAAGTGCTATGCCAAAACTGCTAAGTTGATTCAATGTTCACGTAAAAAGAAGTCTGCTGATAGTCGATTTTGTGGAGGTCACGAAACTAAACAACCATATGGTTGTGTTGATGATGAAGTTCCATTTAAAGCACCAGAAAAAAAACGAGGACGTCCTCCTAAGACCGATGATCAAAAAACAAAATCCAAGTCCATTTCTAATGTTCAATCTCCAATATATTCCCAGCAAACTTCACCTCGTTCAATATCACCATTACAAAGTAATCCAGTTATTTCCAAGGATAATTCGAATGAATGTAATGATTTAGATAATTTTGATACCATTGATATTGATAGTGTTATTTATGCTTTATATATTCCATCTGGAAATTTGTATCCAACAGCAATTGATGAAGATGGTGATCATGCATTGATACCAAATTCAAAACCAGTTGGGAAAAAGAATGATACCGGCGGATATAATATTTATTAAATAATAACCATGGGCAAATCTATGCCATGTGCGGTAAAACTTTCACATGCTTGTGTGATTTGATCAAACCATGATTGATAATTTGTAAATAAATGTTTATAAAAATTATAATCTTTGTTTATTTTGGAAAATAAAGCAGAAATATTAATTCCACATTTCGATTCTGTTCCTTCTTCTGATAACAGATCATATAATTCAATGGATATATCGATTTCAAATTCGCCACGTTCATCTTTGTAATAGTCAAATCTGATGTCATGAAGACCATCAAATCTTTGAATTACATCGAATTCAATTTCATCTTTGACATATGAAACAATAAACCCATAATCATATATATCGTTTATAAAAATATCGGGAAATTGCGGATTTTTATAATAAGCATATACATTAACTGATGTTAGTGCTTTTACTTCTTCAATAGAAGAAGTATATCCATGTAATTGAGCAACAATTCCTGAATTGGGAAAAGACTCTCCAATGTGGTTATGTCTCTGTGGAAATATCGCAGTATAATTTTCAATACGATCATTATATTCGCAAACATTTGCGTAATCATTTGTGTCGATGGATAAATAAATATGCTCCTGTTTAAAAACAACAAAAATAAAAGGAAACATTCCAATAAATTCTATTAATATGCGTGGATTTTCTCTTTCGGCATATTGTTTATATGGTGGTGGTAAATCAATGATAATATCTTCTGGTAATTCAACCAAACATGAACGGGTTTCGTCAATATCCCAATCCTTCATTACATATACAAAGATATGAAAAAATTAAAATCTAAATGTGGACGGGTCTAAATTCATCGTTAACACCATGAAAATTTACTACTTGTTTCCAAATTATTTAATGGAATAACATTAGATGTTGGTGGAATAATATCATCGTATTTAGGTGTATGTTGATAAATGTTATTAATCAATTTATTAATCGATAAATCTATATTTTCGCCTGTTAATGCTGATACTTCACTAAATAACATTGAATGTGATTTAGCATATTCAATGCCTTCCATTTCTGATACTTTTCTACGTGATTCCAAATCCTTTTTGTTTCCAAGCAATAAAATACTATTACATAATGATTTGGATGTATTATCAATAACTTCTTTGTGTAAACGATCAATGTCAAGAAATGATTCTTTGTTTGAAATATCATACACAATAATAACTCCAACACAACCTCGATAGTATGCTGGTGTGATTGCTCGATATCGTTCTTGTCCGGCTGTATCCCATAGTTGTACTTTTACGACTGTGTCATTAATTGAAATGAGTTTTGTAATGAATTCGACACCAATTGTTGATTTAGATTCAGTATTGAACTCATTTTTATGATATCTATACATACATCCTGATTTGCCTACTCCTGCTCGTCCAACAAGAACAACTTTGAACAACTTATCATAGTCTTCCATTATTAATACTATGATTCCTGAATGTTTTAATAAATATGAATATTAATCAAATTTTTTTGATATTTTTAAAAATATCGGCGTTTAAATCCATAATAAAGTATTATATTCAATAATATAATACTTTATTATGGATTCTTATTTCAATGATATTGCGAACAAAACAAAACGAAACAATCGAGAATTATTTTCATTCCATCAAATTGATACAATTGATATAATCACAGTTAAAACTGAAACATGTGAAATTACACTTGACAAAGGAGATATAAATAAATGTAATCCATTTACACGAGTTCAAATAAAATTAGATCATTTTGATGAAAATCTAACAATGTATGGTAATGTTAAATTTGATGTAAATGTAAATGTAATAGAACCTATCATTAGATATATTCGCATTGTTGATAGTAATATGTATACTATCAATACATTACATTTGGATCAAATGAATGAATATAAAAACATATGTAAATCCGTTCAGGAATTATCTACTAATCCATTTTTTAATAATCTATTATTTGATGGAAATATACAAGTATCTCTATTACAAATTGAATTCAACACGTTTCTTACAGAAAATGATCTTAGTAAAATTACTGTATCATATGACATGATTAATGTAATTAAACCATCAAACACTCTGTCACTTATAAACAGAATTTCATTTGCTGGTGAAGAAAGTATCACTTTTAATATTCTTACTGAATCTAAAAGTATCCTGAATAATTACATAACATTTCCCTTGACGTTTGTACATGTTATACACAGTTTAATAGTCAAAGTATTTATGGGTGTTTCACGAAAAGAATTTAATCTAAAAGATGTAGTTGACAGTATTGAACTATTATTCATTAATAATAATAATGAAAACGAAACTGTGATTATATCCAACCAACTATTAAATTTATTCATAGACAATACTATTCCATTAACACCATATGAAATTAACGATTGTTCACACGAATCATTTCTTTTTGACCCATACACCGCTAATTTAAGAATAAAGTTTAATTTCAAAGATGAATTTTGTTCAATTTTTAATAATGACGATGATTGTTTTCTTCGCATTTGTGCTGTTAGTCCTCATATTTATGATGGCACATCTAAACATAGATTCTAAATAGTTTAATCTCTGTCAATAATGACTTCTTCGTTTCGAAGACTTGTCATCGTACCCGAAATGCCTTTTTCATGACCATAGAAATATGTGTATCCATCAATTAGTTGCTTTTTATTTAGTCCCTGACATGATTGTTGTCTATAAACTCCATTATCTCCGGCAACAAAATAAATGTTTTTCTGACCAACTATAACTGGATATGGGACATCGTTTGCTCCAATCAACGAATAATAGTTTTTAATGGCATCACCTTCTTCTAAATCAAATTCCATTAGATTAAATCCTATAACAACACATCTCCCATTTTGGAGTTGTAAAAGAATTGTATTCCCCTTATTTTCTGGATCAATAACAATTTTGTCATTTAAAACTATTTCGTGTCCAAGAGGAACATATGTTTTAGCAACATTATCATATGTTTTAACTAATTTAAGATAATATTTGTCTGCGTCTTCTTCAATATAACCAATGTCATCAATTTGTTTGTAAATGTAAACGTTCGGTGAATTAGATTTTAAATAAACTAAAAAGGGTCGCGACCCATTATCATGAACAAAATAAAATTTATAACCAATATGACGAGACTTGGGATTTACTTTGATTTCTTCCATTTTATAAATTATATTTCTTGAAAGTTATTTAAAATTAATCAAAATTTTTATGAAATCATCATCATTCTCGTTGTTACATCTACATAAATTTTTGGAAAAATTGATTCAGGATATTTTAAAATTTAGAAGAAATATTAAAAATGATTGTGTTATACTTATCAGATCCCAAAGAGATGGATGATCAATATAGACATAATCCATTATTAAATCCATCAATTGAATTGGTCGATTGTTTAATTAATAACACAACTCATGTATTGTGTAATTATAATTTCGCAGTGGAACAAATAATTGTTGAATTATTGGATACTTTAAATGACAAATTAAATCCTCGTGGATTTATCAACGATACTGGGAAAAATTTAATTCCATCAAATGTATCATTGTTAGATCAATATGATCTAACTTTTAAACACTTGTTGACTAACTATAAAATCAATTTAAATAAAGCATTTTATTTTAATAAAATTTGTAGACTATATTTTCCTGACATATTAAAAAGCATCGAATCTCATTTATATTTATGTGAAAATGGACACCAATTTAAACAATGTATTTCTTTCATGAAAACCAAATTAATTTGAAAATATATAAATGTGATCACATTTACATAATGATTAGTTATGGAATTTGATTGTCTCAGTGAGAGTGGTCGTCAGCTTTATCCAGACGCTATTTGTATTTGTGGCATTTATATAGGTAATCGGTTCGAACCAAGAATAGAATTGATAACAGATTGTTTATTAGTTTGAACGATATTAATCTTAGTATTAATAATTTGTGTGTAATTACACATATTTTCAAAAAAAATTATTAAATTTTTGATTTTTATTGACTGTATGAGCACCAATTATTAAGGTTAATATTTCTATTCATCTACAAAGAATGACTAAAAAATTATCACTATTTCGTGATTGTCTTGATTATTATTTGGTTGATTGGAGCACTGGTGAATTGTATACTCTGAAAGGCGAATTAATAGAAGGTGTTCATGTTAAATTCAAGAGTAAATCCACATCACATAAAAGCTGTTGCTCAGGAATGTGTTACGAAGGTGTGCCTCTTCATAACTTATCATACACATTCAAATAATATGAACAATTCGTTTATCGACGAAGATAATACATTCGTAGACCAGCACCAGCACAAGCAAGAACTGCTGTTCCAACGATGGTTATGTTTCGGATACTTAAAAAATGCTTTCTGAATGTGAACGAATTTAAAAATGGATTTTCATTTTTAATCTCGGCAGATAATTCTAAACTTTTTGCCAATATAGTATATGCTGTGTCAAAATTCTTACATGATCCTGTAAATTGTGCTTTATGAATAAAAATAATATCATCTTTGTTGACAAGTTTTATTGCTTCATCATATGGCATAATTGGTACAAGTGTTTTGAATTGACTGTTCTTTTCATTGACTGTCCACATCAAATATATTACTTCGTTCCTTTCCTTATTATGATCTTGAACAATAACAAATTTAACTTCTTGTTTATAATCAAAAACATTCAAATATTGACTAACACCATACTTATGATCGATGAATAAAATATTTGTATGTTTGCGCGAATTGAATGACTCTAAGAAACTATCCAAATTAGATCTATAACTGTACGCTGAAATAATTTGTTGTTTGACATATGTCACTAAAATATCTTTGCTAAAATTAACAGCACGTAAAAATGCCTCGTTTTGAACATTGTCGTCATATTGATTAAAACATCCAATCATTTGACTCAATTCAAATGGTTTGTAGACTAATGTCATATTAGCATTCGCATTCGCATTCGTACCGCCGTCAAGGAACGTAATTCCATTATCATTACAATCAATTTGATAAATAAAGTTCTTGTATATTTTGTTATGAAGATATTGCTTATCAATTTGATCAAAAATATTCGTTTTATATAATGGTTGTTGTTTATTTTGATCATCAGCAAGAATATCTGAAATAATTGTGTCAATAAAAAGATATCCATAATGCTTCCAAATCAACCCACAACTGCTCATTGGGGACTTGAAGTTCATTTTACTTGCGAAATCATAATCAAATTTCAAATTAAACTCAGACTGATGATGATCATAACGTTTGGTAGAATGATCATAAACCATACCGACATCAATAACAATAGAATCATCTGTATTATTAATAATATCCATGTTACGTGTACGAATAATGTTAGTTTGTAGGTGTGGATAACAATATATCATCAGTGCCGAAGCAGTAACTTCATCGCAATGAAATCGTCCACTATGTGTAATTAAGCATAAAGGTTGTGTCATTATTAATATAATTTAAATATGAATTATTATGGAATTAATTTAATCAATATTTTTTTAATTCATTAATTTGCTTTGAAAAAATTACAACTTAGTTTTTCCATGCTTTCTTTGAAAATTTAGTTGATTACAACTTGGTTTTTCTCATTTTCTTTGCTTGCTTTGAAAAAATTACAACTTGATTTTTCCATGCTTGCTTTGAAATTTTAGTTGATTACAACTTGGGTTTTCTCATTTTCTTTGTTTGCTTTGAAAAAATTACAACTTGGTTTTTCCATGCTTGCTTTGAATTTTTAGTTGATTACAACTTGGTTTTTCTCATTTTCTTTGATTGCTTTGA
>Ga0302280_1000027_pt1 | contig 175016 bp, 146 predicted proteins | sample III_Fen_E1_1_FD_198771 | JGI IMG/M metagenome (GOLD analysis project Ga0302280, IMG submission 198771) | Peat permafrost microbial communities from Stordalen Mire near Abisko, Sweden - III_Fen_E1_1 | ecosystem: Environmental > Terrestrial > Soil > Wetlands > Permafrost | place: Sweden: Abisko... | reverse complement strand
TATTTTCTTACCTAAGTTAAGGTAGGTTTGCTCTCCATTTATAGAAACCCTTAATAACATGGGTATAGTTCCATCTTTTCTTATATGGTGTGTTTTGCAGTCAAAGTTTATTGTGTACCTCATTTTTTTACCTTTGGTTTTTAGTTATATTTGCTTACCCCTTTGTTCTTTTTACAGTTTTTTTATGCTATACCCCCCCCCCCGCAAATTTGTGATGTATTTGTGAGGGCATATTGGAAGTATTGTAGTTATAACTCCAATAGCTCTAAAACCCTCTTTTATAAGATATTGAGTTTTAAACATTTTGCAGAGAACTTCCAACGAGGCGAAGTTGACCGATTATTTGTTAAAATCGACCGTTTAAAAAGTTCTGCCTGCAATTAACGTTTATTCACACCAATAATGAAACCTTTCTACAATTGCTGCGTATAAATAGATATTACAAGTTCTTTGAAATACCTGTATATATAATGTAACAGCTGCAATCAGTGTTGATGATGCTACAATATGCATTAACATTGACACAATCGGTGATAACATTGTCACAATATTTAAACACATAGCTGCAATCGATGTTGATAAAGCTACAATATGCATTGACATTGACACAATCAGTGATGAAGTTGACGCAATGTTTAAACATATTGCTGCAATCGGTGTTGATATAGCTACCATATGCATTGACATTGACACAATCGGTGATGAAGTTGACACAATGTTTAAACATATTGCTGCAATCAGTGTTAACAAAGGCACTATATGCAAACACATAGCTGCAATTGGTAATAATAATGAAATAAAAGTAATATAGACTGAAGATTTTGTTAAATCGTTTGCTCTGATAGATACGCAAAAAGTTTGCGTGCTTCAGTCAGGAGGGGCAGACACAATACACTACGCAATGAGTACAAAAATTGTAGTAACGCTTAAATTGACTAAGTTATCGGCAGAGCAAAAGGTAACGTTTGCCACACATGTTCAGAGTAACATGACATCAAACACTAACTTTACTTCGCCGTTTCCGGCATTAAGCGTGTTGGGTACCGCTATTACGGCAGCTAATACTGCCATAGCATCACAGGTGCCCGGCAACAAAAGCAGTACCAAAAACGTGAAAGACAAGGTTTATCAGCTTGTTCGTGTGCTGAAAGCCATGGCGGCTTATGTTGAATTTACAAGCAACGATAATGCAACCATAGCTTTAACCAGTGGGTTCTTTGTAAAAGGACACACCACACCTACAAAAGGAGACATCACAGTTAAACACGGAGTAAACAGCGGAGAGATAGATTTGGTGGCTAAAGCACAACGTGGCGCAAGCTACGTTTGGCAATACACTAGCACACCTTCCGTTTCTACCAGCTGGGTAACTGCTGCTATTACCAAGCAAGCAAAGCATAGCATTACGGGGTTAACGCCCGCTACCAACTACTCTTTCAGAGTAGCTTTGGTAACCAAAAGCGGACAACAACCTTTTTGTAATGTCGTTGTTTTGTTGGCTTTGTAAGTCAATCTCTATGAATCCTGCCCTGACGAGGGTAGGATTTTTTTTGCCTTTTACCTACAAAAAGACTCCTTTCATCTCAAAAGTACAAAATTTAATATGTATTTAATGTATAAAAATTACATATGTTAAAAATTATTTATTAAATTTGGAGACATAAAATATTTTTAATAAAAGCGCATGATTAAAAAACTATTTTTTGTTTTACTAATTGCATTATCGGCTATTAAGCTTGAGGCGCAGTGTACTTACGCTACAAGCCAATCCATAAGTGCGGCCACATTTTTAGCTTGTGGTTCTATCACGGTAAATTCGGGCGTTACCCTAACGGTTACCGGTGCGGTTACTATAAATAGTGCCATTACGGTAACCGATAATGGCTCTCTTGTATTTAATAGTAGTTTAACGCTTCAAAATAGTGGCGCCTCACTAACGGTAAGTGGCACGGGTTCCATGTCAATTGCAAGTAATGTAACCGTACAACAACCTTTTACAGATAACGTTCCAACAACAGTTGGTGGTAGTTTTACCGAACAAAATAGTGGGGCTTCTTTCACTACCAGTAGTAGTCTTGCTATAACAGGCGCTTTAAGTGTAAATGGTACTCCTTTTACGGTTACATCAACAGGTACTGTAACGGCAGCAAGTTTATCATTGTTTAACGGCGGCGGTAGCATTACCGATAATGGTGTTATTTCAGTAACAGGCAACGTAAATACAAATGGTGACGTTATATCGGGAACAGGAAGCCTGCATGCAGGCGGAACAATTAGTTATACCAACTCGGGTGCTTCCATATTTGGAAGTACTACGGGTTGTACCGATTGTACTATTGGTACAGGTGGAAGCTTTACGTATAATTTGAAATATTGGGCAGGTGCCGGTTCGGTACTTACCGGTGCTACAAGCAGCACAAATTTTAATTTAGCCAGCAATTGGTCTACCACAGGCCCTACAGGAGCAGCTACCTTTGCAGCAACGGCACCAACCACAGGAGATTCGTTAGTATTTACTACCAATACTACAGCCAGTTCTGTTTTAACGGCTAGTACTACTGTAAAAGCAATTAATTTGAGCCATTCTGTTAATAGCAAGCAGTTTACATTGGGCGTTGGTTCTTATGCACTAACTGTTACCGGCAGTACCAATGCTACTGTTACTAGTGGTAACGGTACTACTGTTTTAGTATTTGATGCAGGAACCGGTGCTTTTAATTTTAATGGAAACGTAACTTATGGCGCAAGTGGTACAAGTCAAGTAAATTATGCGTATTCTTCAACGGCAGGTTCTGGTGTTATTACATATGGAGGTAATGTAACTTATAATGCGGGTACAGGTAGTAATAGTACAAGTCCGGTTGCTCAGGTAAATTTTGATGGTACAGGTGTGCAAACTATTACGCCTACTTCTGCTTTATCATTGTATCTTTATTTAGGAAAGACCTCAACAAATATCGGGGTAGTTAATTCGCCTACGGTTAATATCGCTTTGAGTTCATCTTATTATATGAATCCGATAGGTAATTTAAATATTAATAATTCTGCAGTTCTTAATTTGGGAACCAATACTTTTCAAAGAAATACTGCGGGTGGTACTTTTAGTATAGCAAGTGGTGCAAGTATGTTGTTGGGTGGTAGTACAGGGGGGCAAACAGGCAGTAATTTTCCTTTAAATTTTACCACATACTCATTTAATGTCAACAGTACAGTAAACTATAATTCATTAACCACAGTTAATCAAACAGTTTTTAAAACACCTACTTATGGCAATCTTATACTTTCAAATGGTAGTGGGTCGGGTACTACCACTAAAACGCCCGGTGCAGGCTTAACAGTGGCAGGTGCTTTTACCATTAACGATGCCTATACTACCTTTAATGCATCAACCTATACACATAACTTTGGCGGTAACTTTACTAATAACGGAACATTTACGGCAAGTACGGGCACTTCTAATTTTAATGGTTCATCGGGTACACAAACCATTGGTGGCAGTTCGGCTATTTCTTTTTACGACCTTATTATAAATAACACTTCCAGCACAAGTCCGGGTGTGAAGCTTTTAGAAAATATAACTATAACGGATACGCACACACAAACAGCAGGTATTTTAGATTTAAATAGCTATGCACTTAACATTACAAACCCTACTGTTACTGCCAAATCTTATTTTACGGCAGGTAGTATTATAACCAATGTGGCAGGGGGTTCTATTACCATTACAGATGCTAATACAGTTGCATTTATATATTTTAATGGAACTAATTTTGGAAGTGCTACTAATGGGGTAAATATTACTTGCACATCGGGTGATTCTTATTTTCAGGGAGGTAAGTTTTACGGTACTGATATTTTTACCAAAACATCAACTACTGATGATGATTGTAATGGGGGTTGCAATTTTCATGGTCCTTGTACATTTAATACTTCTTTTGGTTCTGATAGATGGAGAATGGCAAATTCATTGCCTGATACATTTAATAATGCAACCTTTAACCACTATGATACTACTGCAGGCTCTAACTTTATAGTAGCAAGACAGACTTTAGGAAATTATTTTACTGGTACAACTACTATTTATTCTGCTGCACAGGGTGGATTTTATGTAGGCAGAGATAATACCTCAGCTAATGGAAGTGCAACATTTAATGGTCCGGTAGTTGTTACAGTAACATCAAAGGGGAATGTTTATTTTGCAGAGAGTAACTCCAGTATTCAAAACACCACAACCTTTAATAGTAGTATAACACTTAACTCAACATCTACTTCTACCGGATATATTCAGGTAGGTACAAGCCAATACTCTACAATTAATTTAACCAGTACAGCGCAGTTTTTACATGGAAGCGTAAAAGGTTCTACCAATATTTATTTGCTTAATGTTAAACAAACGGGTTCTTTAACCCAAACCATTGAGAGTGATTCTACCTCTGAAAGTACATTATATATAGGATATGTGAGTGCTGCTGTCAATGCACCTTGCACCTTTAATGGACCGGTCCTTTTTACGGCACCCAATATAAACTTTGCAGGTAATACCTTTAATGGCACCCCTAATATATTAACAAATAATGGTAATACAACCCAAGCCTGTACCGGTGGTAATACCTTCGCCGCAGGTACTACCACAACTATAAGGGATAGTGGTACAGCGGGTACTTGGGAGTTAGCTACCACTTCGCCAGATTTCTATAATGGTAATGTAATTTTCAGTCAGGCAAGTACAGGCACCTTGGTGCCAAATTATAATACTACGTGTACCTATGGGGGTAACATTACAGTTTCGTCTCCGGCAGGCACCTCTATATACTTTGGTAAGGGTGGTACTTCAGGCAAAACTAGCTTAAATGGTAGTAGTGCACAAACCATAAGTTTAACAGGTGCGGGTAATGCCCCTATTTTCAGGAATCTTTTGATGAATAATACCAGTGGGGGAGTTACTTTAAATGCTCCTGCCAATGTTGTTGACTCTTTAGTGATGACGAGTGGGCTGTTAAATACTACAGCTACAAATTTGCTTACTATGAATAGTGGCTCTTTTGCATCAGCATTAACAACCGCTTCTACCAGTTATGTTAATGGGCCACTAAATTATCAAAAGGCAACTACAACAAAACAGATATTAAATTTCCCAATAGGTGCAAGTGGTGATTGCAGACCTATACAACTTAGCATAGCGCATACTACCACTAATCTTTACAATTACACAGCGCAATTATATACCGGTAACGCCTTTAGTATAGGTACCTATACCAACTATCCATTGACAGTTGATACATTATCGGGAGTTCACTATTGGCAAATAGCAAGAACAAATTCTTTATCTGTTTCTCAACCTACTCTTGAAATAAATACTACTGCCGCTAACTTACCGCAAGTAACTCTTTCTTTTGATGCAGATGATCAGGTTTATGATGGAGGTTTACTTACCGTTTGTAAAACACTTTATACAGATGCCAACGGCTGGTATGATATTGGACAGGGTACTACTACAATAGGTTCTTCACAACAAAGTACTGCTCAGGTGGGTAGTATTACTTCCTCAACTTCTGGTCCAACAGCGTTTAACTCCTTTTCTTATTTTACCTTAGGTAGGTTACTTGGTTCAGGTAAAAATCCATTACCTATAAAGCTTCTTGATTTTACCGCTATACCTGACGGAGAAAAGGTAGATTTGAAATGGGAAACCGTTACCGAAATAAATAACGCGTATTTTACCGTAGAGAAAAGTAAAGACGGAATTAATTTTACTAAGGTAATTGATGTTCCGGGTGCAGGTAATAGTACAAGTCTTAGAGATTATGCCGAAACAGATTATCAGCCCTATAGCGGAACATCTTATTATCGTTTAAAACAAACCGATAATAATGGCGCGTTTACTTATTCGTCTATAGTACCGGTTAACTTTAATCCGCAGCAAAATATTATTATATGTCCTAATCCTATTATAGCTAATACAACAGGTACAGGTATTAAACTGGTTGGATATCAAAATCAACAGGTTGTAGTAGTATTAAGAGATGTGCAGGGAAGAGAGTTTTTAACTACGGTACTATTAACGACAGAAAACAATCAAACTCCCATTAAGATTGAAGGCACGGAAACACTGTTGCCCGGAGTATATATCGTAACGGCAACTTCTAACGATAAGATTTATAACTCTAAACTTATTGTAGAGTAAAAAAGGCGTTAATTACCTTACTAATTCTACAAAGCCCTTTAGCGATTCGGGTTTGTTGGTTACGCTGTTAGTATAATTTATTACATAAAAGTAAGAGCCTGCATTACAAATTCTTCCTGTTAGTGTGTGTCCTAACCAAACTTCGCGTATATCAGTTGTTTGAAAAACAGCAACTCCCCATCTGTCATATACTGTTGTCTGCAAATCAAGTAAGATAGTGCCGTAATCATGCAGGATAATACTCCAGGTATCATTAACCCCATCGCTATTTGGAGTAAATACATTTGGTACAGTAACTATAAGGCTATCATGCGGATTGGTATTAATTATTGAATTAGCAGCCTCAACTTTAAATAAACTTAACAGAGTTACAATGATAATAAAAAACCGTATTGTTTTTGTTTCCTTGTTTTTCATTTAATTTGCAATGATAATTATTTATCTGATTAAAGTTATTTGCCCTTTAAAACTTAATTGTGTTCCGGTAATATCCGTAGCAGTTGCCTTATAAACATATACATCCTCGGCAGCCTCCTTTCCTTTAAAACAACCATTCCAGCTTGCATTTATATTCTCTAAGGTTATAATCAGATTTCCCCAACGGTCATATATATACATCTGAAATGAATTTATAAAAGTACCTTCTGCCATAAACACATCGTTCTTACCATCGTTATTGGGCGTAAAAGAATTAGGGATATACAAGGTAGGATAATCTATGATATTTATATTGTAAATAACAATATCGGTACAACCATGTGTACTTGTGAAGTAATAGGTTGCCGTATAATTTCCTGCCTGCTGAAAGGTATAGAGGATGCTTAATGTATGAATACTATCTCCGGCAGATAAATATCCTCCGTTTAATGCCCAGCCCGAATTAGGACTTATAGTAATCGTAATCGGGTTCTCTGAATATAAATTGGCGCTTGGATTGGTTTCAAACACAGGACTCAGCACATCATTTATGTTTGTAATCGTAACCACAGCGGTATCTTTACAATTATACGCGTCGGTTACAAACACCGTATAGGTTCCGATAAATAAATTAGTGATCGTTTGCGTGGTAGAACCCGGAATGGTAGTCCAACTATATTGATAGGGCGGAAAGCCTGAAGGATTGGCCATTGCCGTACCATAGTTTTTAAAACAATAAGTGGTTGTGGTATATGTTTGAATGGACAAAGAAGGGAGCGTTCCTATAAATACCGAAACAGAGTCTTTACAACCATAACTATCTATTACTTGCACGGTATAATTTCCTGTAGCTACATTGTTTATGCTTTGTGTGCTTTGCCCGTTACTCCACACGTATACATAAGGTGGGTTTGCAGAAGGGGTTGCCGTTGCCGAACCAATACTCTTTTCGCAATAATCAGGTGCGGTACTTACCTGTATTGGAAAAGTAGTGATTATACCAACTGTAATTGATTTATTTCCCTCACAACCATTACCATCAGTAACCGTTACCGTGTATGTGCCCGGAAAAAGAGTGCCTATACTACTTGTAGTCTGTCCCGTACTCCACGAATACGAAAAGGGTGGCGAACTTGGTGTAATGCTTGTAACAGAAATACCACCCGATGGACCTCCGCAAATAGAGTTTGTTACATCATCCGTTATTTGAAGTATAGGGTTAACCGTAGCAATTGTAGCTATCGAACTATCCTTACAATTATTCGCGTCAGTAACTACAACCGTATATTGCCCTTGTGCTAAATTATTAATTGCACCGGTTGTTTGCGAAGGCATTGTATTCCATAAGTAAGTATAAGGCGGCGTACCCCCTCCTGTAATAACCGTTGCGGAACCCACCGTACCTGTACACATAGTAGGATTGGCGCTAACCGTAGCGTTAAGCACGTTAGGCTGATTAATAGCAGATACCGCCGTAAGCACACAACCGTTTTCATCCGTTACCGTACAGGTGTATGTACCTATAGGTATGTTAGCGGCAGTTTGCGTATTTTGAGGCGGCGTAGTATTCCAACTATATGAAAATGTATTAGCTCCTGGGTTGCTTATTACAGCCGAAACAGCTCCGTTATTTTCTCCGTGGCAAGCCACATTGGTGGGTGTTGCCGCAGATAAGCTCCAACTTATAGCCTGTGTACCAACACTTACCGTAGCGGTTACCGAACAATTATGCGCATCGGTAATAACCACGTTATATGTACCCTGTCCTAAATTGTTGGCTGTTTGCGAATTCTGTGCAGGTATTGTATTCCACGCGTATGTGTATGGAGCTGTTCCGTTATTAACCACATTTACCGAAGCCGTCCCTATTGTGGCAGTACAGGTTGTTGGGGTACTATGCACTGTTGTTTGCATAGCAGGTGGCGCTGTAATATGAACAGAAATAGTAGTCTGGCATCCGGCAGCATCACTAACAGTAGCCGTATAAATTCCGGCAGATAAATTACTTGCTGTTAATCCGCTTTGTACAGGTGTGGTATTCCATACGCAGGTATAAGGAGTAGTTCCGCCAATAGGAGTAACCGTAGCGCTTCCGTTACTCCCTCCGTTGCAGGTAAGGTTGTTTTGCATTGAGGTAAGTACAATACTGCTTCCTGTAGTGGCAACCGATACCGTTATGGTTTGCGTAAATACGCCACAAGCCAAATGTGTGCCCACCTCGCAAGTATAAGTACCCGAAGCTAAATTATGTATAGATGCCGTGCTTTGTCCGCTGGGCAACCAATGATAAGTAGGTGTACCTGTATAATTAGTAACCGCTACCGTGGCGCTACCCGTATTGCCGCAACCGCCGGTAGCCGTAGAAGAAGCAGATACTGTTGGCGTATTCTGACAACTGATACCATTGTTGCTGATAAACACACCCGAATCGTATAAAGGATCGCCCGCATCGGCAATGGCAATCTTCATGTGATACGTGCTACATGGCGCAACTGGTGTAATAGAAGTAATCGGAATCGTATACCCATTATACGCTACATCATTATTAGGAGAAGTATAATTATTGTGAAAATAAGTCGAGTTTGTATTTGCATTAATATTATTTATAGATACAGGGGTTCCTGTTGGAAGTAAAGCAATATTTTGCGCGCTGTAATTTCCTCCTGCCGGATTAGCTCCGGTTAAAAAAATAGCAAAGGCATCGTTGTATCCGCCAACTCCTTGTGGGTATTCTTCCGAACCAAAAACAAAAGTCATATTTAAACTATCACATATCGGAATAAAATCAAACTCCAGTATGCACACATCATAATCGGCAGTAGGCACTAAAGCGGTTAAGTTTGGGTCACTATAATTATTTCCGTTATTAACGCTGCACAAAAAACTTCCCGGGTTTGCAGCCTCCGATGCGGTACCTGTAGTTAGAAGTATACCACCCGATAAACCCAAATCGGAACCTGAAAAGGTAAATAAACCCGATGCGCTGCCACCACAATTAATGCTGGTATTAGATACCGTTACGCCCGGTCCGGCTATATCCTGTGCTAGTGTAGTCGCGGCGCCTGTAGTAGTTACAACCATTTGCGAAAAACCGCAAACAGGCGTAAGCAAACAAAGTATTTTTATCCAGATGTAAAGTGGGTATAGTTTGTTGTTTTGCATTTTTTATACACACCAAGGAGAGACAGCATTTTAGAAGGAAAAATTACCTGAAAACTTTTATGATTCTATTTTAAAAAACTTTGAAGGCGGTTAAAGATTCTCTGCAACTCATGACAGTCAGATTCTTTTAGGTTATTCACTTCAAAGTTTTAAAGCTCTTGCCGCGGTTAAAGACTCTCCACCACTCATGACAGCAGGATTCTTTTATGTTATTCGCCTCAAAAAGCAGAGCAAATATATAAAAATACCGTAAAGCGCAATATTAAGATATTGTTAAATTTTTACCTCCTAAAAAATAAAACAGAACTAAAATAAATTCAAAGAAAAGCAATTTTAGTCCTAACAATCAACTCTTTAAAAGTACCTCCCAACACAGAAAAGAAATTAACCATCTATAATTAAGTTTGTGCTATAGCTAATACTACTTGAAATCTCTTAAACCGATTCATATACTCCTGTTTATTCTATCCATCATGATTGCTTTGGGCGGCATCTCTTATTTCTTTCCCAAAGAAGGTGTAATGGCATTAGGGCAAAAGATTTCCTTCCCTAATTTAATGACTTATCTTTCTCCTACCGAAAATAAAAAAACCGACATCTCTCAAATAGTTGCCCTAGCTGATGCAGAAGATAAAATAAGTGATGGCGATACAGCCAAAGCTTCCGTAAAACAAGATACGGCAGTGAAAAAAGAAATTAATTATCTGGAAGTAAACGACCCATCCATCAAACTTATTACCAGCATACAGTATAAAGATTCTGCCAAGACTTCGCTCTACAATTTCTTTGAATCATTAGCTGCGGTTTTGGTTGAAGATAAAAGCATACGCATTCTGCACTACGGCGATTCGCAAATAGAAGGAGATAGAATTACCGATTACCTCCGTCAAAAACTGCAAACACATTTTGGCGGTAAGGGCCCGGGTATTGTGGCTGCTATGCCTGTTACACAATGCGTTGGCCTCCGACAAACCTATAGCGATAACTGGGACAGGTATAATATCTTTACCATGAAAGACAGCAGGGTAAAGCACAGCGATTATGGTGTAGCAGCGGGCTTTTGCAGATACTGTAATTATAACGATACAAGCACGGTTAAGAACGCATGGTTGAAAATTAAAACTACCAATGCCGCCGGAGAACGATTTGCAGCTTATAATAAAGTGCAACTGTTTTATGCAGCATCACGCAAAAAGACACAAATACAGTTTTATGAAAATGATGTACTTAAAAAAACAGATACACTTTCAACCAGAGGAAACTTTAACATCACGCAGTTTAATTTAGCGCAGGCTCCAAACACTTTCGAAATAAAGTTTGAAGGGAAAGATAGTCCTGATATTTTTGGTTTGAATTTGGAAGGAAGTGATGGCGGTGTAATGGTTGATAACTTTGGCTTACGCGGCAGTTCCGGCACTTTCTTTAACCAACTTAATTTACAACATCTTAAATTATTTTACGATTATCTCAACGTAAAACTAATTATTCTTCAGTTCGGAGGAAATACAATACCTAACATTCTTGATGATAAAATGGCGGCTAACTTTGGTGAATTCCTGCGCGCACAAATTAACTCCATAAGAAAGATTGCCCCCGGTGTAAGTATATTGGTTATTGGTCCGGCCGATATGAGCGTGAAAGAAGGAGAAAATTATGTAACGCATCCTCAACTGGAAAATGTGCGCAATGCCATTCGTTTAGCTGCCTTTCAAACCAATTGCGCTTTCTTTGATATGTACGATTGCATGGGCGGAAAAAACAGTATGGTTAGCTGGGTTGACCAAGGTATGGCCGCAACCGATTACATACACTTTAGTCCGGCCGGTGCGCGTAAAATTGCCGTGCTTTTGTATAGCGCTTTGATGAATGATTACAACACCTTTATAAAGAAGAAAAACAATAAGATATGATAAAAAGCAATGAGTCAATTTGTCTATTAAACAATTTGACAATTAAAAAAGTAAAATACATACGGCTGTTCATTGTCATATTGACTAATTGTCTCATTGTCAAATTAGCTTTCTCTCAAACCGAAGAACCTAAATATCCCTTTATAAATTATACCGCCAATAAAATTGTATTCTCTAAAGATAGCAGCTCTATGCTTGGCTTTTATAAAAAGCTGAATGCTTTTTTAACTGGAAAAGAAAATGAAATCAGGATTATTCATATTGGCGGAAGTCATATACAGGGCGGTATGTGGGGCAATCAACTAACTGCCGATTTCCAGAACATTAACAAAACCAAGGGGGGCGGTTTCTTTGCTTTTCCGTTTAAAATAATAAAAACAAACTCTCCTCCTTACTTTACAAGTTTCTCTAATGGACATTGGAAAGGTTGCCGTACTGCCTTAGTAAAAAATAGTTGTCCGAATGTAGGCATGGCGCAACTAACAGCTACTACGAATGATAGTGCAAATTATTTCGGAATGAAAGTATTGGAGAATCCGCATCACAAAAATTTTAATGTTATCCGCGTGTATCATAATTTTAATAAGAGTTTTTACTTCACCATTAAAACAGATGTAAAAGCAACACGAAAAGATTTTGAAGATAAGGGCTACACGCAATTTACATTAGAAACCCCTGTAGATTCTATCGTATTTGAATTGCATCGTAATGATACCATACAAAGAGATTTTATTTTATACGGCTTCGATGTTCGCAATGCAGATGAACCCGGCATATATTATGCTGCGCTTGGAGCAAATGGCGCATCCACACAATCGGTATTGCGGTGCAGTAAGCTGGCGCAGCAATTAAAAACACTGCAACCCGATTTGGTTATTCTTTCTTTGGGTGTTAACGATGTGCAGGGCAAAGTATTTTCATCTGAAGATTATATAGCGCATTATGATTCTATTGTGGCGCGCATCCGCGAGGCCTCCCCTACCTGTGCTATTTTGTTTACCACCATTACCGATAATTATGTGCGCAAAAAAGGACCCAACAAAAAAAGCGAATCGGTTGAAGAATGTATTTATAAACTGGTTGAAAAACACAACGCCGCCCTGTGGGATATGTTTGCCGTAATGGGTGGTTACAAAAGCATTGCCAAATGGCTGCAGGCTGGTTTGGCGCGCAAAGATAAGGTACACTTTACCGCCAAAGGCTACCACCTGTTTGCCGACCTGATGTTTGATGCTATGATGAACAGTTACAAATACAACTACAAGAATTAACTAACCTTTACGGCAATGACGAAACGTGTTAAATAAACAGGTGGTTATTGTCAGGTAAATATATTACAGTATATTTATCATTCCTATTTAATAACATGAAAAAGAGCCACAAATTTCACAGATTAGCACAGATAACAGTTGTTTCTTGCTTCTTGTCTCTTAGTTCATACATCTGTAAGGCGCAAACTTGGTTTGTAGTTCCCGATGCGGCTTTTGCCGGTTACCTGCGCGGCAATATACCCGCCGCTATGCAGGGCGATTCGTTAAACACAAGCAGCGCTTTGGTTACAACTACTACGCACTCACTAAATCTTAGTGATTTGGGTATTGCCAACTTAAATGGTGTGCAATACTTTACTTCGCTTACGTATTTAAACTGTAGCGGTAATACGTATACAAGTATACCTGTTCTGCCTAATACGCTTACGTATTTAGATTGCAGTTATAATAGTTCTTTAACGGCACTTCCCGCATTGCCAAGTTCGTTACAAACGCTATGGTGTCAAATAGATTCTTTAATTAGTTTGCCCGCGTTGCCTAATTCGCTTCAAGCCTTGTATTGTTTTAATAATTATTTAACTACGCTGCCAACACTACCTAACTCGCTACAAACATTAGAGTGTTATAGTAATGGGTTAACAACGATGCCCGCTTTTCCGGCTTCGCTTTCGTATGTAGATTGTTTTTATAACGCATTAACCACCCTGCCTGCTTTTGATGATGCACTAACTTACATAGATTGCCATAACAATGCCATTACTACTTTAAATTATTTAGGCAATTCACTATCCTTTTTGTATTGCAATAATAATAGTTTAAGTGTGCTTCCTACTTTGCCTGCTTCGCTAACCAATTTAGATTGCGATAATAATAGTATAACTAATCTTCCGGCTCTGCCCAACGCGCTTTCGTATTTAGATTGCAGTTATAATCAGTTAACAGAGCTTCCCGCTTTGCCACCTCTCAGTCAATTGTATTGCGAAAACAATAACATCAGTTGTTTTCCTACATTACCTAATACGATAGCGCTTTCTTATTTTAATTCTTGTCTGCATGATATAACTTATTTCATTAACATAAGTAATAACCCAAATACTTGCGTGCCTAATATAATTGGAGCTATGGGTGCTGATAGCGTTAATTATCAAGTATGCGTAGCGGGCAATGCTAACGGATGCGCGGTTACGGGCATACAACAACAGGTCGCAACTATCAATAATGAGGTAACCGTTTATCCGAATCCTGCTTCAAACAGTTTTCAGGTATCATTAACCGATAAAATGGAAGGGAATTTGAACATGTATGATGTAACCGGGAAGTTGGTATTAAGTCAAAGCCTTACCCCTGCTCTCTCCAAAGGAGAGAAAGTTGTTATTGATGTGAATGGTTTACCTGTAGGAGTTTATACCATTAATATTACAAGTAACCTTACTTCTATAGGAATGAACAAGAAGTTGGTTATTGTCAGGTAACTTGTCATTGACAATGACAGAACCAAAACTTTTGGCTGCCTAAAGATGGTTGGTAGTTTTATTCGTACATTTGTTATACCGTGAATTATCAAATAACAAAACCTTGCACCCAAAATTGGGATGAAATGACACCCAGTAATAATGGGCGATTTTGTTTGCATTGTCAAAAGGAAGTATATGATTTAGCTTCGGGTATAAATCCACCAAATACATTACGTGAATTTTGCGGAAGAATTAAAGTTAATCCTCCTGTAAAAGAAATTAGTTTTAAAAAACTTACTTGGAAACAAAGTCCATTTAAGTTTATTGTTCTCTCTATTCTAATGCTTTTTACAAGAAACATTAAAGCACAACTTTTAAATAGATTAGATACGTTAGGCGGTAATAATATAGATCAAAATCGTGATGATACCATAACCAAAACTATTTGGATTTCAGGAACATTGTTTGATGAAAAAACAAAAGAGGCTATACCTTTTGCAAATATTATAGTAATGGATAGTATAGCTAATGTATTATCAACAGGCATAACAGATTTAGATGGCAAATATTGGTGCAAAATAGATAAGGTATTAATTAAAGGAAAGAACATAAGTATAAAAGCCTCTTATGTAGGATATGAAACCACAATAGTAAAAAATATACCTATAAATTCTTTCAAAAGAAACATAACTATATGTGCGGATAAAAGCCCTGGAAGTAGTATAATGGCTTTTGGAGCTGTTATTCAAACGACACCCGGTATCATAGAACTTAATACACAAGAACAAAAAAGAGCGCAAAAAGACGATGTGTTTAATTCGGAGTTTGATAATAAAAAGGCTATCTCTCCCAAAGATGCTATAAATAACCCACAGCGTTAGATAGGCACGAAAATATTTTTACGGTACGGCAAATTGTAGTGTAAGTTCCATGAGTTATGCTTCTTCTAACTCATCACTTATAATGAAGTTGTTTAAAGTCAGTAAATTCTCCTTGCGTCATGCTGAACTCGTTTCAGCATCTCTTATAAAACAGGCAGATTCCGAAACAAGTTCGGAATGACGGTATAGACATTAAACGACTTCATTTTATAACTTAAAACTCTCCAACTCTTTCCATACAAAACCAGCTACATCGGCCATATAGGTATCAGAGAAATCGAATTTAATGCCGGCTGCTTTATATACATCGGGTATGGAAACGGTATAACCCAAAGCCAACGCCTCTTTATATTGCGCAATGGCTTGCGGAGCGTTCCGCATAAAATTTTTCCAAACAGCTAAAGCGCCTAATTGGGCAAAGCCATATTCTATATAATAAAACGGTACTTCAAAAATATGAAGTTGGGCGTGCCACATGCGTTTTACGTTATCTTCTAACCCGCTGTAATCGAGCACACCGCTTTCGTATTCTGTGTAGGTTTCAACCCAAAGTTTGTAACGTTCTTCGGTTGTTTGCTTAGGGTTCTCATATAGTTTTTGCTGAAAAGCATCTACGCATGCAATCCAACAAAGAACTTTAATAATCTTTTCTAACTGTTCTTTTTTAGCGCGGTTCAAATCGTGCGTGTCTTTATAAAACACATCCCAACGTTTCATAGAAATAAGCTCCATGCTCATAGAAGCCAACTCGGCAACTTCTGAAGGAACCGATTTAAACTCGTTTATCTTATAATCTTTGGTAAGGAAAGCGTGCACGGCATGTCCGCCTTCATGCACCATGGTAACTACATCGCGCTGCAAACCAACGGCATTCATAAAGATGAATGGCACACCACTTTCATACAACGGGTAGTTATAGCCACCGGGTGCTTTGCCTTTGCGAGATGCCAAATCCAGATGCTTCATTTCCTGCATGGTGCTCAGGCATTCGCCAAAATAATTGTCGGTAACCGTAAAGCATTCTATAGATTTCTTTAGCAATTCATCGGCTGTTTCAAAAGGATGCAGCGGCTTGTTGTTGCCTGTATCTACTTCGGTATCCCAAGGACGATAAGAATCAAGTTTCAACTCTTTTTTGCGTTGCTCATCTATGGCTTTACTTAATGGCACGAAATACTTTTTAATGCTTGCGTGGAAGCTTTTGCAATCATCTAAATTATAATCAAACCTGCCGAGTTCTTTAAATTTATAATCTCTAAAATTTTTAAAGCCCGCGTTTAATGCCAACTGAGTACGCAACACCAACAGTTCCTGAAACAGTTTGTTCAGCGCATCTTCATCCTGCTTTTTGCGAGCTTGAATTAAAGTATAAACCTCTTCACGTACTTTCCTGTCGGTATTCTTTAAATACAGAGCAGCCTGTTGAAGCGTTAATTCTTTATAGTTGTAATGTATAGTTTGCTTGCCGGTAATGGATGCGTATTGCGATGTTTTGGTAGCAATAACACTTTCTAATTCTACGTTCTCCTCACGAAACAAATCAATGTTCTTTTTGGTGGTGCGCAAATAGGTAAAGTATTTCTTTTGGTCTAATTGTTCCACAAAAGGAGAGTCAATCAGCTTCTTATTTAGCTTATCCGATTCGGGCGCAATTTTAGGGCTAATCTCTGTAACAAAGTATTCATAGCTTTTATTAAGTTCTTTGTTCTCGGTGTCGCAGCTTTGTTTAATATAGCGCCATGCCATGTTTTCGCTAACCGCGGCTTCCAATTCATTTACATCCAGCATCCACTTTTCAAGCTCTGCCGATGAAAAAATTTTACGAGCCAAAAGCTCGGTATATAAAGGTTCTAAATCATCCCAGGTTTTAATATCAAATTCGGGAGTAAGATAATTACGATTGTTTTTTTGTGTCGCATTCATGGGGATAAATTTATAGTTTAAATGCCATATATTTAATTTTTTACCAAGGATTAGGTTTGTTCAACCGATACCTCCACTTTCAACACGCAGAGGCTAATACCAAAGTTCTTTGAAAGTTACCGGATATTTTGTAAGACCATCGTTCAAAAGTATCATAAAAAGGACAACATTTCTTATATTTGTAGAGAAGTTAGAAGATAGAAAAAAGGTTCGGTTTCAAAATTCAGATAATTATAAACAGTAAAATCATGGAAACAAAAAACATTGCACACACTTTAGAAAAAATATATAAAGACGCGGGAGATTTTTTGCCGCTAAACGGAACAGACTATGTAGAGTTTTATGTAGGTAATGCGAAGCAAGCCGCTCACTATTACAAAACCGCGTTTGGGTTTCAAAGCTACGCGTATAGCGGCTTAGAAACAGGTAATAAACAAACCGCTTCGTATGTATTGAAACAAGATAAAATTCGTTTGGTATTAACCTCTCCGCTTAATTCAAAACATCCTATTAATGAACACATCGCCAAACATGGCGACGGTGTAAAAGTAATTGCGCTTTGGGTAGACGACGCGACACATTCTTATAATGAAACGGTAAAACGCGGTGCCAAGTCTTTTATGAAACCTACGGTAGAAAAAGATGAACATGGCGAAGTAGTACGTAGTGGTATTTACACCTACGGAGAAACCATTCACATGTTTGTGGAGCGTAAAAATTATAATGGTTTGTTTTTACCAACCTACAAAGAATGGAAAAGCGATTATAATCCAAAACCAACCGGGTTGAAATACATAGACCACATGGTGGGTAATGTAGGCTGGAACGAAATGAATGTGTGGGTTAAATGGTATCAGGATGTAATGGGTTTTATAAACCTGCTTACGTTTGATGATAAACAAATTCATACCGAATACAGCGCTTTAATGAGTAAGGTAATGGCTAACGGAAACGGCAGGATTAAATTCCCGATAAACGAACCGGCTGAAGGAAAAAAGAAATCTCAGATTGAAGAATATATTGAGTTTTATGAAGGATCCGGCGTGCAGCACATTGCCGTTGCTACAGATGATATATTAACTACCGTGCAAGATTTAAGAAGCAGAGGTGTGGAGTTTTTATCCGCTCCGCCAAAAACATACTATGATGATGTAAAAGTTCGTATTCCCAACGTAAAAGAAGATATTGATTTGCTTGCCAAAGAAGGCATTTTAATTGATTGTGATGAAGACGGGTATTTGTTACAGATATTTACAAAGCCGGTAGAAGACAGACCAACGCTTTTCTTTGAAATTATTGAACGCCACGGAGCCAAAGGTTTTGGCGCAGGTAATTTTAAATCTCTGTTTGAGTCTATAGAAAGAGAGCAAGCTTTAAGGGGTACTTTGGATAAGTAGAGAACTATTTAACAACAACCAGTCTTATAGTGCTTTGTGAGGTAGTGTTACCAAATACCCTTACCAAATAAATGCCTGCATTAAATTCGCTGCAATCAATTGTGGTGTGTTTTGTGTTGAATGGTATATGTTGAATGATTATTTGCCCCAACATATCGGTAATTTCTATCTCCGCTGTTTCATCTGCCATTGAGCATTCAACATTCAACACATCTTTAGAAGGGTTGGGATAAAGCCTAACCCCCTGCCCCTCTCCCAAGGAGGATGGAGTAATGCCTGTAGTAAAGTTCTCTTCTCCTAAAAAGTAAATCAAAATATCTTTCATTACGGTATCTCGCGCAGCAGAAGGATAAATAGTCTCGAAAGGATATGCCAAGTAAACCAGCTTACCAACCTTTGTTCCGCCGGTAAACACACCCGCATAATGTATGCAGGCATAATCGGTATTGGATGTAGCATAATGCATATCGGGTAAAGAGCCGTTAATGGTAGTAATCACATCGGGGTACTTAACGTTGTAAGTGCCATGTGTACCATTATCAAAATCAACAGTATCATTAGTTGGATAAATAGAAGTTGTTACGGTGCTAACCGTGCTGTTATAATATACACCTGGCGTATTGTTGGGAGAATCTGCAATAAAACTTGCCTTTAAATAGTTATTATAAAACTGCTGGTCGGCAGTGGTGCCATATAAAGACAGGTTATAACCAATCTCAGAACCAGAGGTAAATAAATAACCACCCTGTTGCAAGTATGATGTTACAAACGTTTGCTCGGTTGGCGTAAAGGTGGTATCGGCAGTGCTTTCTTCGCCCAATATCCAATCAACCACACGGTAATTAGTTAAGGAAACTAAGTTATTTACAATACCCGTATGTGTACAAGACTCTACATACTTATTTAAATGATAAAAAGAAGTTCCGTGCTGTATGGTAAAGTTATAGGTGTTGCCCGCCATATTTCTATCAAAACCACTAACCAGCAACGTGCTATCCGAATGACTCGTAGGCACCGCAGCCAGAACTTCTGAAAGAGTAGAGTTAGTGTTGGTAACAGAATCATACGCTGATATTTTTACAAAATACAATTGATTGGTTGTTAAGCCCGTTAACACAAGATTGTTCTTAGCCAATAATCTTGGGCAACCATAGTTTATACCATCTGTACTCATGTAAACATTATAGCTGGTAACGGCGGGGTCGTTCTCTACAACTAACTTTAATGAGGTAGTATTGTTCTTTAACAACGCGAATGATTTAGGTGTGTTTAACAACGTAGAGTATGGATACCAAGGTGTTGCAACCACTCCTTCGTTACTAAGTATGGGATTCAATGTTGGCGATTCCAGAATTGCCTGAATGGTTGTGGGTGTTGTTCCATTAAGCATACAACAGTTTTGCACCAAACGTATGCCATGACTATAATCCATATAGGTATCAGCATGCACATTGGTTACGCCCTGTATGTATGTTCCGTTTTGGTAGTACCAGCCAAAAATAACCACTCGGTTAGCCGTCTCATAAATAACGGTATCTATAATAACATCCTTTTTATCGCCACTGGTAAGGCTCCCTAAGGGATGAATTAAAAAGCTATCTCGTTGTAATTTCACGATAGAATCGTGTTCGGCAAAATACGGCACGGTACTCATTAATGAACCTGCGGACAAAGGATGAGGAGCAAGCTTTACCAATGCAGCTTTCCAAATATCACCCACCATTTTGCTTGTCGGTAATGTTGTTCCCGTTAAAGAAGCTATTTGTGTAGCAAGCATCGGACTCATAGGCATTAAGAAATAATCACTATCGCAACCGATACATAAATAATCAGGGGCCACATAATACGTTACACTTTGCGTAACCCCCGCAATAGTTGCGGTTGAGGTAACCGCGGTAAACGTGCGATAAAAATTTGGAACATTACCTGCCTTAATCTGCGCATAAATCATATCCTCACGGCTGGCAAGGCTTAGCATAGAGGACGCTATAGTTGCTTCAAACTGACTACCACTAAGGGCGGTATTTGACCTGGGTGGTAAATTTAATATCTGCGCAAATGCGCCAATACATTCACAAACAAATAGAGCAAGTAAGAATTTACGCATGTTAATTTTTATGGCTAAGATATAAATTACAACGTTAACAGCAATTTGTTTAAAAGTTAAAGGACAGCACAGAAAAGAAGCCTGCTTATTTTCTAAAATTGAGACATGGTTTTGCACTATAAAAAAGCGGTTGCCATCGCTGTTTTGTTTTTGTTGTTGATGCTTTCTCTTTTTTCATGCGGAGGCAAGAAGAATGCTAATAGCGATAAAAAGATATTTCATTATAACGAGCTGGGCGGCATCAGTTCTTTAGACCCGGCAGCTACCAGAAACACAGAGAATATTTGGGCGGTTAATCAATTATTTAATGGCTTAGTGCAGATGGATGATAAACTTAACATCGAGCCTTGCATTGCCAAAAGCTGGGATATTTCTGAAGATGGAAGAACTTATACGTTTCATTTACGCAACGATGTTCTTTTTCACAACCACGAATTGTTTAAGAATGGAAAAGGGAGAAAAGTAATCGCATCTGATTTTGTTTACAGCTTTAACCGCTTATACAACCCTAAGGTTTCAAGCGCTATGTCTTTATTAGAAAATATTGATAAAACCCAAAAAGGTGGTTTTATTGCCCCCAACGACAGCACCTTTGTTATTTACCTGAAGGAAAATTTTAGTCCATTCTTGGGTATCCTTACCATGAAATACTTTTCGGTAGTTCCTATGGAAATTGCAGAACATTATGGCGAAGACTTTAGAAAGAACCCGGTAGGTACAGGTCCTTTTAGTTTTAAAATGTGGCAAGAGGGTACGCAAATTAACATGCTGAAAAATCCCAATTACTTTGAGAAGGATGAAAACAACACTCCCCTACCCTACATAGATGCTATTTCTATTTCATTTATAAAAGATAAGGAAACTTCTTTTATGCAGTTTATGAAAGGCGATTTGGATATGGTGTCGGGCATGGAGGCTTTCAATCCTAATGAAGTTTTAGATGACAGAGGCAAATTAAAACCTTTCTATAAGAGTAAATATACGCTGCAAACCCAACCCTGCTTAAGAACAGATTACTTAGGTTTTTTAATTGATGAAGGAGTAAACGCAACCAAGAACAGTCCTACTACAAACCGCGCGGTTCGTCGTGCCATAAATTACGCCATAGACAGAGAAAAATTAATCAAGCACTTTCATAAGAACTTAGGCATACCTGCCAATGCCGGTTTTATTCCAGCGGCTTTACCTTCTTATAACCCCAACAATGTAAAGGGGTTTTATTATAACCCTGATAAAGCACATGAGTTATTAATAGAAGCGGGTTACCCTGAAGGAAAGAATCTTCCGGAAATATCTCTATATACTACCGAAAACTATACAGATATGTTTGAGTTCATTCAATCTGAGTTAGCCGAATGTAATATTAAAATAAAGATTATGGTTGAAAAGCCATCGGTGCTTACACAAGCTATTGCCAATAATGAAATTCCTTTCTTCCGCAAATCATGGATTGGCGATTACCCTGATGAGGAAAACTTTATGAGTTTGTTTTATTCTAAGAATTTTTCGCCCAAAGGATTTAATTATACACACTACAACAACCCTGTGTTTGATAAGTTATATGAACAAGCTCGTAACTGTCTGAATGATTCGTTAAAAATAACACTCTACCAAAAAATGGATCAGATGCTGATAGACGATGCGCCTATTGTACCTTTATATTATGATGAGGTAATACGTTTGGTAAGCAAAAAAATTACAGGCTTAAACACCAACCCCATGAACCTGTTGAACCTAAAGCAGGTAAAGAAGAATTAAGTTGTTGTTGGCAAGGCCTTCTTCATTTTAGCTTTCACAATGCCGTTGGTGAGTATCACGCAAAGTATAATAACGGTTCCTATATAAAAGGAAGTCGTCATGTGTTCGGTTGAGGGCCATATTAAAATCGCGAAGAAAATACCATAAACAGTTTCTAAGTTTACAGTTAACGTTACCGTAAACGGACTCAACTTTTTAAGCAGGTTAGTGCTTGCCACAAACGGAAAGGCGGTGCCTACTACAGAAAAGACAGCCAGAAAAAAGAAATCGGTAGAAGATATAATAAAAAACTCTTTACTGAATTCTCCTGCAAAGAGAAGATATACTGTTAGACAAATCCACCCCCCGCTTAATTCATAAAAAGTAATTTGTTCTGATGTAGTGTTGCGCACCAACACCCCATTCCATACGGTAAACAAAGATGAGGTAAGCGCCGCCAGCATGCCAAAAATAAAACCCCAATAATATTGTATCTCTACCGTAAATATTAAAGAGATAGCGCCTATAATAAGAAGTCCGAACAGGATTTCATACCATACAATTCTGCGCTTATAAAAGATAGGCTCAATAATAGACGTAAATAAAGTGCCCGTAGAGAACGCCACCAATGTAACCGAAACATTAGAAACCTTAATGGCATTGTAAAAGCAAAACCAATGAAAAGCCAATACCGCCCCAATAGAAAAGAGCGTAAGGAATTTCTTTCGGCTTACTTTTAAATTTGATTTTTGTGAAGTAAAAAAAATAACCAACGTTATAACCGTCATTAACATACGAAACCATACCAATTGAAACGCCTGTACCGATATAGCTTTTCCCAGTATAGGACTCCAGCCCCAGATAAAAACAATGAAGTGTAAAAGCAGTTGCGGTTTACTAATGTTCTTAAACATGGTAGCTCATCGTTTTTATTTCCTTTGGTTTCGCTGAATGCTGAAAAAGCATTTGGCGAAATTAATGTAATTTTGAAAGCTGATGCCTCAGGATTTAATATACCTTGATTATAACGCTACCACCCCTGTTGATGAAAGGGCTGTACGGGAAATGTTACCTTACTTTACCACTTGTTTTGGCAATGCGGCAAGCAAAACACATACCTTAGGTTGGCAGGCAGAGGCCGCTGTTGATAAAGCCAGAAAACAAGTAGCCTCTTTTATTAATAGTGAAGAAAGCGAAATTGTGTTTACATCGGGCTCGACTGAAAGTTGTAATCTGGCTATTAAAGGGGTGTTTGAAAAACACCAAAAAAAAGGCAATCATATTATTACCGTGGCTACAGAACACAAAGCTGTTTTAGATACCTGTGCTTCGCTTGAAAAGCAGGGTGCTGTTGTTACCTATCTTTCTGTAACCCCTGAAGGGTTGATTGATTTGGATGAATTAAAGAATAGTATTACTGATAAAACTATTTTAGTTTGTATAATGCTGGCTAATAATGAAACCGGTGTTATTCAACCCATACAACAAATAGCCGAAATAGTGCATGCGCATAAATCTATTTTATTTTGTGATGCTACACAGGCTGCCGGAAAGATGATGATAGATGTAAACGAATTGGGGGTTGATTTACTTTGCCTGTCTGCACATAAGTTTTACGGGCCAAAAGGTATTGGTGCATTATATGTGAGAAGAAAAAATCCGCGTGTGGTTTTGCAGGAACAAATTAACGGAGGAGGGCATGAGTATGGCTTACGTTCGGGTACACTTAACGTTCCTGCTATTGTTGGCTTAGGCAAAGCTTGCGAAATTGCTCAAACCGAACTATGGGATAATAATACGAAGCTATCAGTGCTTAGAGCCCGGTTAGAGCATTACCTATTGGATATAAACGGAGTACGCATTAATGGAAGCACTAGACATCGTTTATACAACACCGCCAATATTTGTTTTAGTGGTAGTAAGGCAGACGCTATTATCACTAAGGTAAATCATAAACTGTGTGTGGCTGCGGGGTCTGCCTGCACATCGTCTTTGGCACAACCATCGCATGTGCTACAGGCAATGGGTTTATCCAAAGCTGACTGCTATTCTTCTATACGTTTCAGCTTAGGGAAATACAATACAGAACAAGAAATAGATGCAAGTATTGCTTTACTGAAAAAAGCTATTGAAACGATTTTATAAGCTGAAGTAGTCTATTAAAAAAAGCTCGATGCGTTAAGAGTAATAAAGATTCTTTTTCTGAATTTATTTTTATTAGTATCTTTGCCTCTCTTTTAAAAGGTCCTGTGGCCGAGTGGCTAGGCTCAGCTCTGCAAAAGCTGCTACAGCAGTTCGAATCTGCTCGGGACCTCTGAAATGGCTTCAATAGGAGCCAACGTAAGCCAGTACATCGTTTGATAGTACTGGCTTTTTCATTAGAACTCAATAAGAGCCATTTGGAGACAAAATCGCTTCGGCATGGCTTCGGCAGATCCGACTCGTTTCGGCAAAGTATATTTTGGGTCAGTTTTTGAGACCTAGGTGGGTAATACTTAACGGCATACAAATTTACCAATTCTAATGTTATAAGATTCTAACCCTTGAGCAAATCAGTAATATTGGTATGTAATTCTGTAATGTTTGAAGTTTAACATGTTATTTGAACCACTCAACAGATTAATAACAAACGGTTCTGTCCATTCTTTTCCTTTGGTGCACGGTGAATACAAGGAAGGACTTGACTTTTGGGATGATCAACCGCCAACTTCCATAAGTGGCCGATACCTAAGCTGATAGGATGTGCCTTAGGCTCAGGCATATAATGTAAATCAAAAAAATGTTCACTTAAAAATGATTCAAATCCTCCATCTACTCCACAATATATTTTTTTAAGTTCATCCCGTATTTCAGGAACAAGTACTTTTTGTATAGCTTTTGTATTTGGTAATATTTCACTCGACTCGCCATAGTAAGTGCATAAAAAAGTATCGGTTGGAATTGGAGAACGATCTATATGAAAAGAATAAACATCAGTTGAAAAAAACGGATAGGTATCATCTCTCTCATAACACTTGATAAGATTGAGGATTGGAGAAGCACCATGAGCTTTCAAAACCTTCAAGTCATTTAACAAAAATTCACGGGCAAGCTGCCCCTGTTCACCCAATTGAAGTTCAAAAAGCTCATCTTTATCAATTACAGTTATATTTTCGTTTAATTCGATCTTATTAGCAATCTCAGAAAAATCACCTATTAGTTTACGAGTCCAGCAAATTGCATTAATTTCTCTATGAAAAGGAGTTGAAACAAGGTCTTGAAAATTCGTAACACATTGAATTTGACTTGAGGTATGGGATAAATCTATCATAATGAGGGTAATACTGCAATAGTTTAAAAATCTTTATTGATTTTTTGTAAATTGTTTTGGAGTGAGTTTGGTTCTTTTCTTAAACAACTTTGTAAAATATGAACTGTCAAAGTACCCTAATTCTCCTGCTACTTCTGTAATGCTATGATTAGAATGCGTTAGCATTCGTTTGGCTTCTAATATTACCCTATCTAAAACAAGCTCTGTTGGGGTTTTATTAAGGCATGTCTTGGTTATTCTATTCAAATGCCTTTCTGTAATGTTCAGTAAAGAAGCATATTCAGCAGGGAATTTCATTTCTCTGAAATTAGTATCCACTAAGCTCTCAAATTTTCTAACTGCACTCAAATATTTTTCATTTTCAATCTTGCCACTCATTGTGTAAATGCGCGCAAGTTCTATGTAAAGTATATTAATAAGGGCATGTAGTTTGCCAAACTTGAGTGGTTTGTCTTGTTTGTATTCTTCTATAATCTTCTTAAACAAGTCTTCGATCAATGTAAGGTTTGATTTTTTAATTACAACAATAGGCTGATTTTGAATAGAAGTAAAGAAGGGATAATTAGTTATTTTTTCATTTGTATATCCCTCATCATAAAATGACTTTGAGTGAAAAAAAACATAACCGTCTATATCGTCCGATAATTCCCAAGAATGTACTTGCCCGGGGCTCATCATAAATACTGTTCCTGGCTTTATCAGGTATTTATTAAAATCCACATAATGTATTCCATGCCCTTTTGTAAATAAAAGTATTAAATAAAAATCATGCTTGTGGGGTTTCTTTGTGAAATGATGCTCCTTTATATGCGGTATAAACTGATTAGCATAAAAGCTGACTTCTTCATCAAAGTGTTTGAATTGCTCAATACTATATACTGGTAACTGCTTTTTCAATAGGGCTAAGATACGGAAAATGTCCTAATTATACTTTTTTAGGCGTAATCCGTTATTTGGCTTCCGAATTTAATCAAGGAATTTTGTATCGATAAAAACAAGTAATTATGAAAACAGTAAAATCAGGAATAATGCACCAAAAATGTCCTCATTGTGGCAAGGGTGACATATTCTACAAAAAGAAAAGGCTTTTTGAACTACCTAAAATGAGAGAAGGGTGTGACGAGTGTGGTTATCGTTTTTATAGAGAACCAGGTTATTTTTTAGGTGCCATGTATATAAGTTATGGGTTAGCGGTGCTTCAGGGAATTTTAACATTTCTGGCTTGCTATTTCTTGGCCCCACAATTACCAACCATTTATATGGCCTTATCTGTAGTTGGTGTTATATTCATTCTATCTATGCAGAACTATAAATACTCAAGGATAATATACATGTATATCTTTCCAAACTAAATTAGAGCTAACTGTTGTAGAAATGTTGCAGCAGAGAAAACTCCCTCACTGTAACTTGTTGAAAATTGGCCCATCAAGTCAAAAGGTTCATATCCGCACGGGACCTCGAACCTAACCCCAATAGATGACTTCTATTGGGGTTTTTTGCTTTTTATTCCTCTCTCCATCGCCCATTTCTGCCCAATACGGGTAATAAAAGGGGTTCATGTTATTTAAAATTATTTGAAAACTTAGATTTAAGTTTAAGAAAAGGCATTTCAATTACATGATAAGAAAATGCTGCTACCAGCAGAAAAAAGAATATGTTTTGAGGTAATTTATTTACCCAATACTCCGATCTGCAAATAAATATTTCTTGCCACAAATAGATACTGTATGATAGTAACCCAATATAATTCATAATTTTTAAATTGAGTATTTTAAACCAAATCCCTTGGGGTCCAAAAACAGAGCACATCATTATACCTGCAATCAGCACATTTGCTATAGTGCCATGAGTTAAACCAAGTGGTATAAAGATAAAACCAAGTTTAATTTTGCTCGCTAAAATTGGGAAATAGGGAAAGAAAAATAAAGCTAAAATTAAAACACAGAATACCATAGTCCAATACGGGCTAATTATTTTTATAATTTCATCTTTATACAAACTAAATATGCACCCTATAGCAATGGCATCTATTCTTGTAAAGATAGTTAATTCGTTCATCCAACCAATAGTATGGTAGTGCAGATATAATCTTATAATAGGCACCAGCAGAAAAAGAGAAATAGCAAAGGTCTTGCGCATCCTATTCCCTGCAATAAAAACAAGTGGCCAGAAAATATAAAAATGCTCTTCGATACTGAGCGACCAAGCATGAGAAGTATACCAATCTAAATTCCAATTGAAATATTTAGTGTAGGTAATCGCGGTAAGCCATGACGCGTTACTTATTTTTATATAATTAAAAAGTTGAAGAAAAAAATACACGAGTAAAAGAAAAAAATAAGCCGGGAAAATGCGTAAAGTACGTCTAATGTAAAATTTTTTTAAAGAGATAGATTTATTACCTGCCTCCTCTTGCTGCATTAACGATGTAATGAGGAATCCGGAAATAACAAAAAATATATTTACGCCTAAATGACCATTTTGTAATAATGTGGATAAATATATTGGCACTAAACCCGTCCCTAAAAAAGAAGTAGGAAGGTATTGCTGTATAACCAAATGATGCATAATAACCAAAAGTATACTTATTGCTCTTAACCCATTTATACTTGGATATTTTTTTGATTTCATTTTTATGACAATATAAATACCGGTATTTAATTCTTATTCTTCAATATTGGATGTTGGATTCCCTAAATTTCTTTTCTCCAAACATTCCTTTTTATTGTAATAATAAAGCCAAACAAAAAACGGGAATCCATTCAAGAAATAATTCCCTTGTCGTAATAAGTAGAGTAAAATTAAAACTAAAATAGCTCCTGATATAATCCAATGCTGGTCATCTATTCCATCATTCGCGACAAAACATCGAACAATTAGTATAACAATAAACAACATACCCATTAAACCCGTTTCAGACATCAGGCGTAAAAACATACTATTCGCGTCAGCGCTATTATTATCAAAGCCCTTTAATTTAACCCTGCCCGTTCTGGTATACGAGTACTTTTCAAAGGCAACAGCATGGGAACCAAGACCAGTACCGAAAAGGGGGTGTTCTTTAAAATTATTATAGGCGATGTGCGCATTATTATACTGCACAAAACTGGAGGTGTTTACATTTTTCAATTCAAAATTATTATCTACCCACAAGCCTATAGCCGCATCTACCCTTCCTTTAAACTCATCAACAGAATTATATAAACCAACACCCGCTAAAACACCCACTATTACAAATAAAAACAGATAAGATATATATCCCAAATTAAGCCCTATGATTAGTACAGCAAAAAATATGCCTATATATCCGGTAGATGATTTGCACAAATAAATAGGAATAAGAATAATATAATTTTGATAATTTTCGTATTCGTATTTTTTTTCCCGAATAATGTTCACAATAGCTACAAAGGCTGCGGGACCTAACATAATACCTAGTTGAGACGGCTCCATATAAATAGATGTAATTCTTATCTTCCCTTCTCCCCCTGATATAACATCCCACTTATTAAATAACCAACCATAATTATAGCCCGGTGAAAAATGGATTTTATATGATACATATTGAATAATACCAATAATTGCCGACCAATAAGCCCATTTTAAATAAATACCAAACATTTTTTTTGTATTCAGTTCATAATACTGCATCACATAGTAATAAAATATGGTGCTAAGAAGTGTACCTAAAAATATTTTTAAGAACAAAAACCATTCATTGTTTCCAATAAAAATCTGAAAAATTCCAACAAAAAAAGGAAGTAATATTATTTGAAAAGGAGCTTTAGGCAATCCATATCTATTAACAAAGAACGGCAATAGAAGAAGAAAAATAAAATAGTGCAGATATCCTTCAAATGGAGCGGTAAAAAATGTAATTGTACTTATGAAAACAGAAGTAAATATTAAAAAATCTATAATTTTATCTCTGCTCATATTAAAGTAAGTGTTGCCTCCTGTTTTTTTTAATTAGTTTTTGTATTCAAAATGTTTTTTTAACACTAAAAACTTAGACTCAAATAATCTATAACTTAATCCCGAAACTATATAAGCTAAGGAAAAGGAACCTATAAAATTTACTATAATATATTTCGTCTGCACGCAAGAAAAATATTGGAAGCATAAAATATGATATACGTATAAACCATAACTTATTTTTCCTGTATATTGAAGCGGTTTTGAACAAAGAATTTTTTTTATTACGCCATTTTTATTGGATACAAGCAAACAGCCTAATAGGGAATAGTAAACTACTGAAATTAATAAAAACTTAAAAACTTGTAGCCAAAGCATACTTTTGCCACTTACAATGAACCACAAAAAAAATAGTGGAATCAGAGTGCTGAAAAACAATAAAATAAATTTATTGGGAAACATTTTGCCGCTTTTTATTTCGTTACGCTCCTGAATTGCCAAAAGAGATCCAATAGCTAAAGCATCCATTGTGGTAAATGTAAAATAAAACACTTCGTAACCATTGGAAAATAAAATATACCGCATAACAATGGCAAAACAAATGATTAAGTAAATTATTTTAGACAAATGCTTCGTATCAACAAAACATACAATAATAGGCCAAAACAAATAAAAATGTTCTTCTACCGCTAATGACCAGTAATGTATTGGACCCGCATTATCCCAATTGAATGTAATAGCAAAATTCTGAAGATATACCCAATAATACCACTGTTTATCCGCTGATATAATTTGATTGCCATTTATAAGCGGGTTAACAAAAAAAAATATAATGAGAAACAAATAGTATAAAGGGAAAATCCTTAATACTCTTCTAACATAAAACGTTTGAAAATAATTATCTTGTTTTTTTGTGTTTAATAAAATTCGAGTAATAAGAAACCCTGACAGTACAAAGAAAAGTGTTACTCCCGTTTGTCCAAACATGGAAGCTTTTGCGATATAATACATAAAGCTACCCTTTGGCGAATTAATATAATTGAAAAAAAAATGATACACCATAACCATAAGCGCAGCTATACCTCTTACACCATCAAAATCTTTTAAATAAGTAACCTTTGTTTGTTGAGTAGTATCAGACACGGTTTACGTTTTTATTTATTAGAACCAACTCTTTTACTATTATCTCATCCCACATAAAATTTTCTTTCACATATTTTACAGACATTTTTTTCCTTTGCTCAATCTCTTTTGTATCAGCTTTTATAATTTCTGTCAGCTTTTCTTCAATAGCCTTTTCATTTAAGGGAGGCATTAACCAACCATTTTCATCGTGTACCATCACATTTACAGCTCCAACATTAGTAGCCAATATACTACAACCACTTGCCATAGCTTCTAAAATAACATTGGGCATCCCTTCCGAATGTGAAGGTAAAACAAATACATCTGTTTGTCGTAAAATCGATTTTATTTTTTCCGCGTCACTTATTTTTCCGTAATATTTTAATTGGGCAGAATTAATCTTGTGCGCATCCGGTATCTCGCCAACAAAATGAAATTCAAAATTGTATTTAGTGATGAGATTCTTTATCGCAGTGTTTAATTCATTTATTCCTTTACGTTTTTCATATCTTCCTAAAAAAGCAAAACGCAAAGGCTTATTAACTGTAATGTTATTTTCATATACCCATGAGAGCTCTATACCAGCAGGTATTTCAAGTATCTTTTCTTTAGAATTCGGAATGTTTTTTAAGATAATATCTGTAATACCGCCGCCATAAGAATATATATAATCAGCATATTTATTAAGATACTTTACCAAAGGCAGATAAACTACTTTCCTGTATTGTTCAATAAATCCTTTGCCACTTTGGAAAATCTCATAACCATGTAATCGCAATCCAATAGGAGGCAGCTTTGTTCCATTTTTCTTTTGCTTAATAAAGTACCAACCTGTATATCCTTTTGCATATATAAAATCAACAGGTGTTTGTTTAGTAAAACACTCATACATCATTTTAGAATGGAGATATGATTCCCGCAAATAATGCCAAGGCCATTTACCTTTATTGGGAAAGGTAAATACAAATGGATTGATGTATTTCTTTTCTTCGTCTGTAAAAAAATCCAGTTTAGTAATATCGTAGGCGCTATCATTCATGTGATACAAATCCACATGAACTTTTTGTTGAGCAAAATACTTAACCAAATAATACGAATGTTTTTGCATCCCACCGATGCGGTATGGCCATATTCCATCTGTAAGTAAAGCTATTCGCACAAAAAATATAAAGTGCTAATTTATTACTATTTCACTAAACGGGACGCTAAATTCAGTTATATCATAAACCCAATATATCTCTAAAAAAAGGAAAAACCAAGTGTTGCGACAATTAAGGGCTTTTAAAATTAGGACTTACCTCTTCATAAAGGCTGATGCCCTTATAGATAACATACATGCTTAGTGCCATAAACACATGGCTTAGGTCTATATGGTTAAACCATACCGAACACGCAAACTGAAAAATGTGGCACAGCACCGCCAGCACCGCTATGCCTATGCCGTATATAACCTTTATACTTAGCGCTGATTCTGTTTTTTTATAATTAATAAACTCCAGCGCCACCACATTAAGCAACAAACCATAAGCCGTGTGTACTTCTACCACCGCAAAATTCCACGACATAAAAACAGCCACGAACGCCGCAATAACTTCTATACTGTTAATTAAAATGAGTCTTTTAAAAACAGGCTGACCAATCAACCCGCGCGTATTGTACATGGCTGCAAATTGGGCAAAACTGGTACCCGCTATACCAAACAACCAACCATACATTTTGGCGTTGGCACCAAAGTAGTACAAAAAGGCGTGCCCTATAATGGCAGCAACCAGCGTAGAAAGTCCGGTAAACAAAAAGAACCAACGATACAGACTAATGGCTTTATATACCTCTAAGGCTTTGGTTTTATAAAAGGCATAAAAGCAAACCAAACATATAATTATATCTGTGAAGGCAGATACAGGTTCATCGATCCGCAAGGCGCCTAAGTAAATGGTTGGGTTCTGAAAAGGAATCATAATGAAGGGTGTCAAAAATAAGGAATACATTGCAAACTGCACCTTGTATTTTGTACAATGTATTCTGTACTTTTACGCTCTTAAATAACTATGCAGCCATTATACATTCACAACACCTTAACCCGCAAAAAAGAATTATTTAAACCCATTCACGAATCGCATGTGGGTATGTATGTTTGCGGACCAACCCTATACAGTGATGTGCACATAGGCAATTGTCGCACGTTTACTTCGTTTGATATCATGTACCGCTATCTTATGCACATTGGTTATAAAGTGCGTTATGTACGCAACATTACCGATGTGGGACATTTGGAAGATGAAGTTGCCGGTGTGGGCGAAGACCGTATTGGCAAACAGGCAAGGCTTAAGCAGCTTGAGCCTATGGAAATTGTTCAGCGCTATGCTTTTGGTTTTCGTGAAGTGATGAGTTTGATAAATAATCTTCCGCCAAGTATTGAGCCTACTGCATCGGGGCATATACCCGAGCAAATAGAAATGACTCAAAAAATTATTGAACATGGCTTTGCTTACGAGAAAGATGGCAATGTGTATTTTGATGTAGAGAAGTTTGCCAAATCAAATAACTATGGTGTGCTTTCAGGTCGTAGTTTGGATGACCAGTTAAACAATACCCGCGAGCTTGACGGACAGGAAGAAAAGAAAGGTCGCCTTGATTTTGCTCTTTGGAAAAAAGCTAAGCCCGAACACATCATGCGCTGGAACTCCCCTTGGGGCGTAGGTTTCCCGGGTTGGCATATCGAGTGCTCGGCTATGAGTCAGAAATACTTAGGCGAAACGTTTGATATACACGGTGGCGGTATGGATTTAATTCCTACTCATCATACCAACGAAGTGGCACAAAGTGTGGGTTGCTGCGGTAATGCTCCTGTTAACTATTGGGTGCATACCAATATGCTAACGCTTAATGGACAAAAAATGTCGCGCTCATTGGGTAATGTTTTTCTTCCAGTAGAATTATTTACCGGAATGAAACTGGCAGCAGATTCTCCAAGCGCTACACCTTCGCAAGCAAAATTAGATGGCAAACATCCTTTGTTTGAAAAAGCGTATAGCCCCAATGTGGTGCGCTTCTTTATGATGCAAACGCATTATGCAAGCACCTTAGATTTTTCTAACGAGGCTTTGCAGGGCTCCGAAAAAGGCTTTAACCGTTTAATGGAAAGTTATAATACGTTGGATAAATTAACTCCTTCCGCCACTTCATCCGTTGATATAAAGAAAATTCAGGAGGCGTGCTATGCCGCTATGAATGATGATTTTAATACTCCCATCCTTCTTGCTAATTTGTTTGAGTGTGCACGCATTATAAATACGGTTAACGATAAAAAAGAAACAGTTAGCGCAGTTGATATTGATTTACTGAAAAAGATTTACAAAGACTTTATCGTTGATGTATTGGGTTTAAAACGCGAAGAGCAAAGCGGCAAAAGCGCAGAAGCTTTAAACAATGTAATGAACTTAGTAATAGACCTGCGTAAAAAAGTAAAGGATAATAAAGACTATGCCACAGCCGATGAAATACGCAACCGCTTGCAGGAAAGCGGTATTCAAATAAAAGACGGTAAAGAAGGAAGTACCTGGACAATTAATTAATTTAAAATGAAAAAAACAAGCCACAGATTACACGGATTTTTATCTAACTCCTTATTCACATTCGCGCTAATCAGCGAAATCTGTGGCTTAGCTTTAATCTTGCTTCTTAATTCTTGTAACAATGAAACTAAAACTGCGCAGGAAATAAAACAACCCGAAGTTAAAACTCCTGAAGTACAGCACATTACTCCTCCTGATTTTAATGCAGACTCTGCCTATGCTTATACAGAAGCTCAGGCAAAAATGGGTCCGCGTGAGCCGGGCAGCAAAGCGCATGAACAAGCTGTTACTTATTTCGAAAAGAAGTTTAAAGAATATGGTGCAGAGGTTATCATTCAGAAGGCAACCGTTACCAGTTTCGACCAAAAGAAATGGTTATCGAAAAATGTGATTGCTTCTTTTAATCCTGAAAGCACAAGTCGTGTGATGTTATCCGCTCATTGGGATTCCCGTCCATTTTGCGATAGAGACAGCAACACCGCTAATCAAAAAAAAGCTTGTCCGGGTGTTAATGATGGGGCAAGCGGAGCCGGAGTACTGATAGAAATTGCACGCGAACTTGCTAAACAAAAACCCGGCATTGGTATTGATATTATGTTGTGGGATATGGAAGATTACGGACAAGGCAGTGTGGAAAGTAACGCTCCGCCTTTGGAAGATGACTGGGCTTTGGGTTCTCAATACTGGAGTCAGAATATGCACAAACCCGGTTATACTGCAAGGTTTGGAGTCTTGTTAGATATGGTAGGAGCTTCGGGTACCGTTTTTCCTATGGAGCAATTCTCTGTTTTCTATGCGTCGCCTGTGGTAAATAAACTATGGGGAGCCGCGGCTAATCTTGGTTATGGCAATTATTTTGTAAGCAAACAAATCGGACAAATTACCGACGACCATGTTTATGTAAATAAATTTGCCAACATACCAACGGCTGATATTATTGGTTATGCACCCAATGCAGGAGGCTTCTTCCGTTACCATCATTGTTTAAAAGATGATATGAGTAATATTGATAAGAGTACCCTAAAGGCAGTAGGACAAACTCTTTTAGAAGTTATTTATAACGAACAACCCTAACAGAGCGAAACCATGCAAAAGCTAACCATTTCTTTATTTAAACAACTTACGCTGCTTGTTGCGCTGGGTTTTACGGTTACGCATTTGTTTGTAAAAGCCTTTGATAAAAACACCATGACAGGCATACTGATTGGCTTAGGTGTTGTTTACCTGTTTCTTTCTGTGGCGGAGTTCTCTACCAAACTGGCAAAAATGAACATGCCTTTCGATAGGTTTTTTTACCTGCCTTATGAAGTTATTTCAGATAAAATGATTAAGCTGGGTGCTTTTGCCATCGCGGGCGGTGTGCTTTGGGTATCATCTTCCGCACTGGTGTTCTTAGCCGGTTTATTATTCATTATGATAATAGCGGACCTAATTGTGTTTGTGCTTAAAGTAGTACAAAAGGTTTATTATGTAAGTCTGTTTGCCAACTACGTGCTCATCTCCTTAGAGAGAGAGCATAAAGTATTTGCTTCTCAAATCGCGGGTGTAGAATATCGGTATGATATTTTCTACCTCAAACTAAAAGATAAAAAAACCGTATCGCTCGTTACCGACCGCCTGGCAGAAGGACAAAAACAAATCTTTACCGAAAAATTTGTGCAATGGGTACAACGCAACCAGCTTGAGTTTACCACAGAAGCCAAAGCAAAACTTCAGGGTATGTTGGATAGTAAATAAATATTATCTTGCAGAAAAAAATAGATTATTTATAAATACTCAAACAGCAGCAACATGAAAAAACAACTGGTAATTATTTTAGCATCGTGCCTTCTTTATTCAGCAGTTTTTTTTTCCTGCAAAAAAAGCCCTCCCGATCCCGCACCTGCCCCAATGCCGGCACCCTTATTTATTTCTTTTAACCTGGCAGGAACACCCACATATATTCCGGGATGGGAAAATAATTTAAATACAGGAAGCGGAGGGGGATCATATACCGCCTCTGGTTTTTTTAACTTTACTCAGAATATTGATATTAACATCAATATTGATAAAGACTCTATTCTTGGTTCAGACTTACAAGCACTGATTGGTCAGCAATTGCCTATTTTAAGTTGTTCGGGTTGCCCACAAACTAATATGAATATGGATTATACTCCGGGTGGCTTTAATGGAAATGAATATACAACAGATCCATCACTCAATCCATTTCCGGCAAATTATTTTAAAATTACATCGGTTACATTTGTAAATACCAGTCCCAATACTTTAGGCAGCGGAAACGTTAACAATTATATTTTAACCGGGGTATTTAATGCCGTGCTTTCATACGGAACGGATAGCTTGCAGGCTACAAGCGGCCATTTCAGACTTATATTCCAGGAATTTAAGGATTAAGTATAAGCATTTCAGGTTATACAATGTAACCAACTTTTCACTAAAATTATTCCAAAACAGTCTGAAATTGTACAATAACGAAATGTTCCAAGCATAGAAAGAAACCTGCCTGCCTATGCGGCTAAAACAGCTTGCTTGCTTTTAAAAGGGAGAAGGTTTGGGGCAGCGTAGGTAATGTTTGTACTAAATAGATAGTGGACAGCCTCTCTTTTTTATTATATTTGTTTGATTGAAACACCTCCTAGCTATAATCATTTCTCTATTTAGTTTTAGCTTTTATGGGCAAAAGGAAAATGCTGTTTGGATGTTTGGACAGGGAGGGATAGATTTTAAATGCAATCCTCCAAACCCACTTACTACAAATAGTAACTTTTTGACAATAGAAGGTTGCTCTTCAATCTCTGATTCTTTAGGGAATCTTCTATTTTATACTGATGGGTTAAATGTTTATAATTCTCAAAATCAAAGAATGCCAAATGGATATAATATTGGAGTAGATACTACTTGTGGGGGGTCAAGCACACAGGGCGCGTTAATTGTAAAAGAACCTTTGCAAGATTCCATTTATTATATTTTTACAACAGATTGTAAGGAAGATTCTTTAAAAGCTGGCTTTTGTTACGCAATAGTAAATATGAAATTAAATGGGGGACTTGGTGATGTTATTATAAAGAAACAAAAATTACTTAATAAAGTTTGCGAAAAGCAAGCTGCCGTTAGGCACGCGAATGGTATAGATGTTTGGATTATGACACGCGAATGGGGTAATAATAAGTTTGAAGCCTATTTGTTATCAAATTCTGGTTTAAATACATCACCCATAACTTCTGCAACAGGGGGGAATCAATTACCAAGTGATACAACAAGTTCTCCAGGTGTCTATCCGGAATGTGCATCACAAGGATATATGAAATTTTCTGTTCAGGGAAATCAACTTGCTTTAGTTACTTCATCAGATTGCTATTCTTTTGTTGCTTATCCAGAAATATATTCTTTTAATAATAGTACAGGTAGTGTTTCTTATAAATATACAATTAATACAAATGACTCAACTAATTACTATGGTGTTTCTTTTTCTCCTAACGGAAATTTACTATACTTATCAGGCGGTTGGTGGGGTAGATATATTCATCAATTTGATTTGTCTTCAAATGATTCAACTACTGTTGTAGCATCCAAGTATGTGGTTTATCTCGATACTACCTATATAATTTCTAATAGTCCAAGTGCACTTCAAATCGCTCCTAATAATAAAATATATAACGCTTGTAATTCTCCTTATTATATTAATTTAATTAATAATCCAAATGTAAGTGGAAGTGGGAGCAATTTTCAACTTAATGGATTTATAATGAGCGATACAACCTGTAACCTTTCTTTGGCACAGGATGGTCTTCCAAATAATGATGAAAGTTTATATCTAAATCCATATACAGGTACTTCCTGTGCCCCGGTAACCATTGCAGATTTTTCTTATCAAGATTCTTGTATTAATACTTCAATACAGTTCATAGACCATTCTAATTTTTACCCATTGGCAATAAATGATTGGTTATGGGATTTTGGAGATCCATTATCGGGTTCACTTAACAATAGTTATTTAAAAAATCCGCAACATACTTTCTCTAACATGGGACCATATCAGGTAAAAATGATTGCCTATTCGGATACATTTTACTATTGCAAAAAAGACTCTATTACAAAAACATTACATATTACTTGTGTTGCTGGTATTCACCAGTTCGAATCTTTCAATAGTTCAGTATGTATTTATCCAAACCCAAACAACGGTAGCTTTGTTATAGAGTCAAATAGCCAAGCAAACCAAACTATGCAGTTATATGATATAAATGGAAGGCTTATTTTAAGCCAAATAATAAATGGTAAAACAAACATTGATGCACGTAGCTTAAATAAAGGAGTTTATAATATAAGTATTATAAGCAATGAGAGCGTAGTAAATAAGCGACTGGTTATTGTTAAATAAGCTGCTAGAATGCTCCAACTAATTTAACCCTTCCCTAAATCGTATACCATTTCTTTTACGGTTTGTGCCCATTGCAGGTGTGTTTTGCTTTTATCAAACAAAGTGGGCATAATGGGTTTGCCAAACTTTAGGTGTATGTTTTTGTTGGTTTGCGAAAACATTTCGTCGGGCAAAAAAAGCATTTCTATGTTGGCTTTAATGCCCAGTTTTTTGCGCCAATACGCAAAGTTGTAAAAGAAGGTGGAGTTTTTTCCATCCACATACAGGGGTATAACAGGCTGGTTGTGCTGTATGGCTTTGGTTACAAAACTCTTTTTCCACTCCAGGTCTTTAATCTCTCCGTTTTGTTTGCGGCTCACCAAGCCTGCAGGAAATATAAACGACACCCCGGTAGAACCATAAAAAGCATCTACCAGTTTCAGCTTATCAGTACTGGTGCCGCCCACCAGGTTTACGCCCATCAGCACACCATCAAAATTAACCAGGTTGGTAAGTATATCATTCACAATGGCGCGCACATCCTTTCGCTTTTGCGATATGGCATGTATAACAGCAAGCCCGTCAATACCCCCAAGCGGGTGGTTAGAGGCTACAATAACTCCGCCTGTATCGGGTATATTTTCCAATCCCTCCCAGGTTACTTTGGCGCCTACATAATTCAGGCAACCATCGTTAAAAGCATATCCGTAGTTGTGGCGGTTAATCCAAACGCATTCATTAATGCGGTCTTCATGTATTTTTCGTTTCAGCCAATTGATAATAAACTTAGGTAACCAACGGTAAGCCGCCGGATTTTTCTCTTTCAGTATTTTTTCAATATCAATGGTCTTTTTAAACTCTTCCATCTCTTAACCTGTTCATATCCTGTTAATTCTGTCGGCTACTTTTCGCTTAAAATATCTCTTTAACTGTTTTAAAACACCTGAATTAACAATGCTTTTACGCTACTAAGTAAATACATTTTGATGAACCGAAAACAGGTGCATACAAAAAACTTTTCAACAAATGTGGTAAAAAGTGGTTGTAGGTGGTAAATCGTGGTAAAAATCGTCTATTTTTGCAACAGTTCAATTAAAAAGCCGAGCGCAGCGAATACATGAGCACCAAAAAAAATTAACAAGAGCGAATAATGGCAATCAACAGTTTAATAGGAGAGTTTGAATGTAAAGTGGATGCCAAAGGCCGCTTTATGTTTCCTGTTAACCTGAAAAAGCAGATGGCCGAAGCTTTTGATAAGGGCTTTGTAATAAACCGAAACCTGCACCAAAAATGTTTGGCTCTTTATCCTTTAGAAGAGTGGGATAAGTTGAACAAAAAACTAAGTAAGCTAAACCGCTTAAAAAAAGACGTTGACATTTTCATCAGACGCGTTACCGGCGGAGCAACCAATTGTGAAGCAGATAATACGGGGCGAATCAATCTACCAAAACCATTAGCAGAATACGCAGATATAAAAAGCGATATAAAAGTATTAGGCAGCAACAACATTATTGAGATATGGGATAAAAAGATGTACGAAAACTTCTTGTCTCAGGATATTGATATAGCGAAGCTGGCCGATGATGTGTTTGAGGGGATAGATTTTAGTGATGATAAGAGCTAATGAATTATCATCAACCCGTTCTTTTAAAAGAATGTTTAGATGGCTTGCAGATTAAACCCGATGGGGTTTATGTAGATGTAACCTTTGGCGGAGGCGGGCATTCGAAAGCAATCTTAGAACGATTAGGCGCAAACGGAAAGTTGTTTGCTTTTGATCAGGACAAAGATGCCGAGAAGAATATACCTGCTGATGCGCGCCTGACTTTCATCCCTCAAAACTTTATGTATATGAAGAACTTTTTGAGGATGTATGAAGCAACGCAGGTGGATGGTATACTGGCAGACTTAGGTGTATCATCTCATCAGTTTGATGAAGCAGAAAGAGGTTTCTCTATTCGCTTTGAAGCTGACTTGGATATGCGCATGAACCAGCAAAGCAAAAAGACAGCCTCTACGGTTTTGAATGAGTACGATGAAAATCAGCTCAAACATATATTCAGAGCCTACGGCGAAGTAGAGAATGCTTATAAGCTGGTGAAGCTAATTACCGATGCCCGCATTACACAACCCATTAGTACTACAGAGCAACTGAAAACCATTATTGCTCCCTGCACCCCAAAGTTTAAAGACCATCAATACCTGGCAAAAGTATTTCAGGCATTGCGCATAGAAGTGAATAATGAAATTGATGTGCTGAAGGAGTTGCTTACACAGAGTCTGGAAGTTTTAAATGTGGGAGGAAGATTGGTAGTGATGAGTTACCACTCTTTAGAAGACAGGTTGGTAAAAAACTTTATGAAGACAGGAAACTTTGAAGGGGATGTGATAAAAGATTTTTACGGAAACATAGCAAGGTCATTTGAACTGATAACAAAAAAACCACTAACGCCAAGTGAAGCAGAGATAGAGAGAAACAGCCGCAGCCGAAGTGCCAAACTAAGAGTAGCAGAAAAAGTATAACTAATAAAAGAAAACATAAAACGATAAGTGGCAAATAAATTTAAGGAGATTAAACAAGAAGAACCCGTAATTGAAGAAGTAATAGAAACTCCTTCGGCCACTCCTCCCCCCAGAAAAAAGAAAAGCGGCATCGTAAAATCTCTTAATACCGTGTTCAGCGGAACCTTTTTAAGCAACGAACGCGTACTAACACACATCCCTTTTATTTTATTCTTATCGGTTATCGCCATACTATATATAGCCAACGGTTATTGGGCAGATGATAAAGTAAGACAGGTAAACAAACTAAGCTCACAAATAAAAGAGTTCCGCAGTGAATACATCACTACCAAATCTGATTTGATGTTTGTGAGCAAGCAAAGTGAAGTGGCAAAGTCTGCAGAAAAATTAGGATTGAAAGAACCTATTGTTCCACCCATGAAAATTGTAGTGGATACAACGAAAGAAAATAAACAAGAAACACCCAACACAAACAAAGAGTAACACAAATTGGAAAACAGGAAAGACATATTATGGCGTACCTATTTGGTGTACATTTTTATGTGCGTGTTCGCCCTTTCTATTGTTTACCGCATTGTGCAGGTGCAGGTGATAGAAGGTGATATGTGGCGAGAGAAAGCCAAGCAGCTAACTACGGCTTATGTAAACATTGATGCGTCTCGCGGGAATATATTTGATGAGAACGGGAATCTGCTCGCAACTTCTTTACCGTATTATGAAGTAGGTATAGATGTAAATGCTCCGGCATTAAGCAAAGACACTTTTAACAAATATGTTGGTCCGCTGGCGGAAGATTTAGCCACTCTATTTCCTGATAAAACAAAAAAAGAATTTAAAAAGACTTTGCGCAACGCTCGCGAAACTAACGATCGCTATGTGGTGTTGCATCGTAATGTTTCTTATAAAGATTTACAGAAGATGAAAACCTTTCCGATGCTTAAAAAAGGCAAGCGTGGTGGGTTGGTATATATACAAACCAACCGAAGAGAACTTCCTTTCCAAATATTAGCTGCCCGTACCATTGGTTATACGCGTGATAATTATAAAGTAGGTATTGAAGGTGCTTATGATTCTATTTTATGCGGCACAAGCGGTAAACGCTTAATGCAAAAAGTAGCTGCTGATGTTTGGAGACCTATTAATGATGACAATGAAATTGAACCTAAAAATGGTAATGACATCTATACCACCATTGATGTAAATATACAAGACGTTGCTGAAACTGCTTTAAAAAAAGCTTTGATAAAAAACAATGCATCGCATGGTTGTGTGGTGTTGATGGAAGTTAAAACAGGTGAGATACGTGCTATTGCAAACCTTACACGTACAGACTCAGGAGAATACAGCGAGCGTTTAAATTATGCGATGGGTTACCCAACAGAACCGGGTTCAACCTTTAAACTGGCTTCTTTACTGGTTGCATTGGATGATGGTTACGTTGATTTGGATGATGTGTTTGAAGTGGGTAATGGTGAGTGTATGTATTACAACAAAAAGGTAAAAGACTCTCACCCACCTAAAAAACCCGAACTAACTGTACAGGAAATTTTTGAAACGTCTTCTAACGTGGGTACTACCAAAGTAATTACCAAGTACTACACCAAAGACCCACAGAAGTTTGTAGATAAATTATTGACTTTCAATTTAGGCAAACAACTTGGTTTGGGCATCCCGGGTGAAGGTATTCCGCTTATTAAAAATGTAAAAGACAAACATTGGTCCGGTCTTACGCTGCCTCAAATGGCTTATGGTTATGAAGTGTTGGTTACCCCATTGCAAACCCTTACACTATATAATGCCATTGCAAATAACGGCGTGATGGTTAAACCACGTTTTATTAAAGAGATTATTAATAACGGTATAGTAGTAAAAAAATTCTCTCCTGAAATAATAAACGATGCCATTGTAAAACAAAGCACCGTACAAAAGGCAAAACGCATGATGGAAGGTGTGGTAGAGAGAGGTTCCGGTAAAGGCTTAAATATTACTGCTTTTAAAGTAGCCGGTAAAACAGGTACAGCGCAAATTGCCGTAAAAGGAAAAAGCGGAAAAGTTTCTTATGGTTCTGAAGGCAACCATATTTATCAGGCATCTTTTGTAGGGTACTTCCCGGCGGAGAAACCATTATATACCTGTATTGTAGTGATTAACTCTCCTTCAAACGGAACTTACTATGGTGCTTTAGTTGCAGGACCGGTATTTAAAGAAGTAGCAGAGAAAGTGTATTCAAACTCGCTTGATTTCCAAACAGAAATTAATAAAGGAAAAATGCCTTTGCTAAGCAAAGCGCCTGAAATGATTAAAGGAAGGAAACAGGATTTGGATTATGTGTTAGCTGATTTGAATATTCCTTTTAAAAACACCACAACCGAATCTAACTGGATTGCAAACAGCAAAACCGATTCAACAGAAATTACTTTACAGGGAGTTGATTTAGAAACACAATTGAAAAAAGGGATGGTACCTAACCTACAGGGACTATCGGCTAAAGACGCCTTATATCTTTTAGAAAATAACGGGTTGAATGTGAAGTTGCAAGGCTTTGGCGAAGTAAAAAAGCAATCGCTGGAAGCAGGAACCAAGTTTTTTAAAGGATCTCAAATTGTATTAACACTAGGCTAAGTGCGTTTATTAACCGACATACTATATAAAGCAGGATTGGAAGAAATTATTGGGACCACCAATATTGCAGTGTCTTCTGTTACCTTCGATTCGCGCAAAGTAAAGAAGGATACTTTATTTATTGCCGTAAGGGGTACTGCTGTTGACGGGCATAACTTCATTACTCAAGCCATTGAAGCAGGAGCTAATTCCATTATCTGTGAAGAGTTACCGTTAGATAAAGTAGAGAACATAAGTTATGTAAAAGTTAAGGATACCAGTTATGCTTTGGGCATCATTGCGGCTAACTTTTATGATAACCCCTCTCAAAAACTAAAATTAGTTGGTGTAACAGGTACCAATGGTAAAACAACTACGGTTACGCTGTTATATAATTTATTTAAATCATTAGGATACACGGTTGGGTTATTATCTACAGTAAAGAACAGAATTCATAACGAAGAACTTCCTGCTACGCACACTACACCTGATGCCATTTCTTTAAATGAGCTTTTAACTAAAATGCTTGAAAAGGGTTGTCAGTATGTGTTTATGGAAGTAAGCTCACATGCCGTAGTACAAAACCGTGTAACCGGAATAACTTTTGCGGGTGGTGTGTTTACCAATATTACACACGACCATTTAGATTATCACAAAACATTTGATGAGTATATAAAGGCTAAAAAAACTTTCTTCGATAACTTACCTGAAGAGGCTTTTGCTTTAACCAACAAAGATGATGCAAACGGATTAGTGATGTTGCAAAACACCAAAGCACATCGTGTAACCTATGCTATTAAATCTGCTGCCGACCACAAGTGCCGCATTATAGAAAATCATTTAGGCGGTTTGTTATTGAACATTGATAATAAAGAAGTGTGGGTAAAACTAATCGGTACGTTTAATGCGTATAATGTATTAGCGGTATACACCACAGCTCTTTTATTAAAACAGGATTCTACCAATATTCTTACCGCTCTTAGCACGCTTAATTCAGTTGAAGGAAGATTTCAATACTTAAAATCAGAATCAGGAATTATCGGCATAGTTGATTATGCGCATACACCTGATGCATTAAAAAATGTGTTGGAAACCATTAAAGGAATTCGCACAGGTAATGAACAGGTTATAACCCTTGCCGGTTGCGGTGGAGACAGAGATGCAACAAAACGTCCTATCATGGCAAAGATTGCGTGTGAGTATAGCAACAAGGTAATTCTTACTTCAGATAATCCGCGCAGCGAAGACCCGGAAGAAATTTTAAATCAGATGCAAAAAGGCATTAACCCCGTTGATGCTAAAAAAACATTACGTATTACAGACAGAAAAGAAGCGATAAGAACCGCTTGCTCATTGGCAAAGCAGGGAGACATCATATTGGTTGCAGGTAAAGGGCATGAGAAATATCAGGAGATAAAAGGTGTGAAGCACCCTTTTGATGATTTTGAAATTTTAAAAGAAACCTTAAAAACGCTCAACGTATAATGTTTTATTATCTGTTCACATGGCTTCACAAAGCCTTTAATTTTCCGGGTGCAGGGGTGTTTCAATACATTTCATTCCGTGCTGCCATGGCAGTTATGTTCTCGCTTATTATTTCGATGATGTTTGGCCGACGCATCATTGAATTTATACGCAGTAAACAAATCGGTGAAACCATTCGTGATTTAGGTTTAGAAGGAGAAAAACAAAAAGTAGGCACTCCTACCATGGGCGGTTTAATTATTCTTTCTGCCATCATCATCCCAACGCTATTATTTGCCAAGTTAGATAATGTATATATCATCTTAATGCTAATATCAACCGTATGGCTTGGTTTAATAGGCTTTCTGGATGATTACATCAAAGTATTTAAAAAGAACAAAGAAGGCTTACAGGGTAAATTTAAAATAATAGGTCAGATTGGAATCGGGTTAATTGTTGGCATTACGCTTTACTTTAATTCAAGCGTTACGGTTAAAGAGCGTGTGTATTCAAGCGGTCCTAAATCCACTTCTATTGATGTGGCTTTAAATCAGGGAACAGAATACAAAGCGCCTAAGTATGCCAAAGAAGAAACCAAGTGTTTAAAAACAACCATTCCGTTTCTAAAAAATAATGAATTTGATTACAACAGTTTAATCAGTTGGGTTTGCGAAGATTGCTACAAATGGGGTTGGATAATTTTTATTCCGTTTGTTATTCTTATAGTAACGGCTGTTTCTAATGGAGCCAATCTAACAGATGGTATGGATGGCTTGGCAACAGGCACTTCGGCCATTATCGGAACTACGCTTGGCATTCTTGCTTATGTATCGGGTAACGCCGTGTTTGCCGATTACCTCAACATTATGTACATACCCAACTCAGGTGAGCTGGTAATTTTTATTGCGGCCTTTGTAGGGGCTTGTATCGGTTTCCTTTGGTACAACTCTTATCCTGCACAAGTTTTTATGGGCGATACCGGAAGCTTAGCGCTTGGAGGTATCATAGCGGTGTTTGCTGTTGCCATACGCAAAGAACTTTTAATTCCCATTCTATGCGGAATCTTTTTAGTAGAAAACCTTTCGGTTGTTATGCAGGTAGTTGTTTTTAAAATCAGAAAAAAGACAAAAGGACTTGAGTACGCAAAGGCTCATCGCTTACTAAGAATGGCACCCCTGCACCATCATTTTCATAAAGGCGGCTTGCATGAATCTAAAATTGTTTCCCGGTTTTGGATTGTCGGCATCATGCTAGCTGTATTAACCATTGTAACATTAAAACTTAGATAGAAGCCCCTCTAAATCTCCCCGAAGGGGAGACTTGATAAAATAAATATTGTGAACGTAAATAAAAATATATCAACCAACACAACTCTCTCCCCTTTGGGGAGAGCCGGAGAGGGGCTGCGTATTGCCATATTAGGTAGTGGAGAAAGCGGCGTTGGCGCTGCCATCCTTGCGCAAGCTAAAGGCTTCGACGTGTTCGTATCCGATAAGGGCGAAATAAAAGAACAATACAAAACAGTTCTTACCGAAAAAAATATTGCATTTGAAGAAGGTGTTCATACCGAAGAAAAAATATTAAATGCAAGCGAGATAATTAAGAGTCCAGGCATACCTGATAAAGTAGAATTAATTAAAAAGGCAAAAGCAAAAGGCATAAAAATCATTTCTGAAATTGAGTTTGCCGGAAGATATACCAACGCAAAGAAAATATGTATCACCGGAAGCAATGGTAAAACAACAACTACCATGCTTACCTATCACATCCTTTCTAATGCAGGATACAACGTTGGCTTGGCTGGTAATGTAGGCAAGAGTTTAGCCTGGCAGGTAGCTACCACAAACTTTGATTATTATGTAATTGAGTTAAGCAGCTTTCAGTTAGACGGTATGTATGATTTTAAAGCAGACATCGCTATTCTTCTCAACATAACTCCTGACCATCTTGACAGGTACGAATATAAGTTCGAGAATTACGCGCTGTCAAAATTCCGTGTAGCGCAAAACCAAACAGCTGATGGTGCTTTTATTTATTGCGCCGATGATGAAACCATCATGCAATACTTAGAAAAAGTAAACCCTCAGGCAACCCACTATCCTTTCTCTATAAAAAAAAAAATCGAGCAGGAAGGTGCTTATCTCAATGAAAACGAAATCATAATTAATATAAACCAAAATCCCATAACCATGACCATAGAACAATTAGCCCTGCAAGGAAAACACAATGTTTACAATTCAATGGCATCTGCTATAGCAGCCCGATTGGTTGATGTACGTAAAGAAAACGTTCGCGAAAGCTTAAGCGATTTCGTTAATGTAGAACACCGTTTAGAAGTTGTTGCAACCATCAACGGCGTTGAATTTATTAACGATTCAAAAGCTACAAACATCAACTCCGTTTGGTATGCCTTGGAAAGTATGACTAAACCTGTAGTGCTTATCATGGGTGGCGTAGATAAAGGAAACGACTACACACAATTGTACGATTTAGTAAAAGATAAAGTAAAAGCTATTGTTTGCTTAGGCGTTGATAATGCTAAACTGATTGAGAATTTCTCTTCAGCTGTTGAAACTATCGTAGAAGCAAAATCTATGCACGAAGCCGTTTCTTATTCTTATAAATTAGGTAAGAAGGGTGATGCAGTTTTATTATCGCCTGCCTGCGCAAGTTTTGATTTGTTTCAAAACTACGAAGACCGTGGTTCTCAGTTCAAAGCATCTGTACGTTCACTTTAAAATCATAAATTGAAACTTACCAATTATATAAAGGGCGACCGCGTTATCTGGATGGTAGTATTTCTACTCACCATCGTATCTGTACTCGTAGTGTACAGTTCCAGTAATACGCTTGCCCAAAAATCAAAAGGCGGCAACACCGAATATTTCCTCATCAAGCACGGATTGATTTGTTTGATGGGCTTTGTAATTATGTATGTAGTACATAAATTCAATTACAAAATATTCTCGCGTTTATCGCAGGTAGGTTTAATTGCATCCATTCCGCTTTTGTTGTTCACGCTACTTAAAGGTGTTAGTGCCGGTGAAGCAAATCGTTGGTTAGAAATTCCGGGGATTGGTTTAACGTTTCAAACCTCCGATTTTGCCAAGCTTGCACTCATTGTTTATGTAGCCAGAATGCTTACCATCAAACAAGATAAGTTAAGCGATTATAAAGTAATACTCAAATCAATCATTCTTCCAGTAGGCTTAATTTGTGCCTTAATTTTTCCTGCAAACTTTTCTACCGCCGCTTTATTATTCTTTACCTGTTTGCTTATTATGTTTGTAGGCAGGGTTCCTTTAAAAATTATCGGAGCCATTGTAGGAGCCTGTTTATTAGTAGGCATTATTTTCGGAACCGTTATTTATGTAAAGCCCGATATTATGCGTAGGGGCTCTACCTGGAAAGCCCGTATTGAGAATTTTATGAGTGGCGATTCGCAAAGCAATTACCAGTCAGAACAGGCAAAGATTGCCGTTGCACGTGGCGGCCCGGTGGGTGTTGGTCCGGGCAACAGTACACAACGTAACTTTTTACCGCAGGCCGCATCCGATTTTATTTATGCCATTATTATCGAAGAGTATGGTTCGCTCATGGGGCTGTTACTTTTGTTTTTATATCTCATTTTGTTTTTCAGGTCTATACGCATATTACGCAAAGCCGAAAAAACCTTTGGCGGCTTACTTGCCGTTGGTTTAAGTTTTAGTCTCGTGTTTCAGGCTATGATAAATATGGCCGTTGCCGTTAATTTATTTCCGGTTACGGGGCAACCGTTACCCCTGGTTAGTATGGGTGGAACATCCATTTGGTTTACCAGTATTTCAATTGGTATTATTTTAAGCGTGAGCCGCGAAGTAGTTGATAACGACCATAAAAAAGAAGAACTACCCGGCGAAGTTGCCTTAGCGTAAAAGCTCAACCTGTTTGTCATCTTGGGTCTGAGTCCCAATAGCCTATCACTTAATTAACACGCATTGGTTTAAAAGTATAGTATTAGCAACGTAAAAGACAGCCTTTCATTGAGGAAATTAGCGCATTAATAATAGCATATCATTTAAAAATAAATATCATGATGCAATTTGAAATACAACAGGAACCCGGCTCTATCATCAAAGTAATTGGTGTAGGTGGCGGCGGTAGCAATGCGGTTAATCACATGTTTAAACTTGGGATTAAGGGTGTTGACTTTATTGTTTGTAATACAGATAAGCAAGCTTTGGAAGTTAGTCCGGTACCAAATAAAATACAGTTAGGCATAGCACTTACCAAAGGTTTAGGCGCGGGTTCTATTCCTGAAATGGGTAAGAATTCCGCTATTGAAACCATTGATGAAATAAGAAACTATTTATCAGACGGAACACAGATGGTATTTATTACTGCCGGTTTAGGCGGCGGTACAGGTACCGGTGCGGCTCCTATTATAGCTTCTGTGGCACGTGAAATGGGTATTCTTTCGGTAGGTATTGTTACCATGCCTTTTGTATTTGAAGGCAAGAAACGTAAAATGCAAGCCGAACAAGGTTTGGAAGAAATGAAAAAGTATGTAGATACTTTATTGGTTATTGGTAATGATAAATTACGTGATATATATGGCAACTTAAAAATGAGCGAAGCATTCGCTCACGCGGATAATGTACTTACCGGTGCCGCAAAATCTATCGCGGAAATTATCAGCATCAATCTTCATATCAACGTAGATTTCAATGATGTAAAAACCGTGATGAAAGACAGCGGTGTTGCCATTATGGGGACCGCTACCGCATCCGGCGAAAGACGCGCTATACGTGCAGTAGAACAGGCATTGAATTCTCCTTTATTAAATGACAATAACATACGTGGCGCACGCCATGTGTTATTAAATATCATGAGTGGGAATGACGACATTTCTATGGATGAGTTTGGCGAGATAACAGATTACATACAGGAAGCCAGCGGATACACTGCCGAGCTAATTACAGGTTATGGTATCGACCAATCATTGGGAGACAATGTGGGGGTAACTATTATTGCGACAGGTTTTGAAAGCAATAAACAACCAAGTGGTTTTGAATCTGCCAAGCAACCCGAAAAGATTGTGAATGTGTTGGAAGAAACTAAAGTTGAAGTAGTTGAAACTCCTGTCAATGTGATTATTCAAACTAATATAGAAGACATCATTAAAGAAGAAGACAAGAAAGAAGATGAGCCCTTTTTAGTACTTAAAAAAACAGAAGAAGTAAAATCAGAGGATGCCTTTGTAAATACACATGAAGAAACGTTTGGTTCTGCTACTCAGGAAAGTGAGATTGAATTTATAGTTACTAATGAATCTTCTAATGACACTATAAATGAAGAAGAAACTTTTATTATAAATGATGTAACAGAGACAGGAGAATCTTTAGAAAAAGAAATAACGCTTGAATTTAAAAACACTGAAAACCTTAGTGCGGAAGAAATTCAAAAGCTTGAACGCGAAGAACGCATTCGTATGGCACAAGAACGCATTAAGAAACTGAAAGATATCACCTTCAAACTAAAATCATCCGAAGGATTGAATGAATTGGAAAAAGAACCTTCTTTTGTTCGTCAGAATATCAAATTAGACAATGTAAACTATTCTACCGAAAGCAACGTATCTCGTTATACATTAAGCGAAGGAGAAGAAAAGAAAATGGAGATTAAATCAAACAATTCTTTCCTGCACGATAACGTTGACTAAGCGGAAATAACAATAATTAAAGGCTGCTTAGGCAGCCTTTTTTGTGGAATAAATTCTAATAGATATGTACCTTTACTTAATTTAATATTTATGCTAACCGACTTCATCATACTCCTTTCTATTGCAGCTTCGGTAATTGCTTTTAACAATCAAAGTGTTTTTAATAAGTATTTGTTTAACCCCTATGCAACCTATCATTACAAGCAATACTATCGCTTGTTTACCCATGCATTTTTACACGGAGATTACATGCATTTAGCGTTTAATATGTATGCGCTTTATATATTCGGGGAGGTATTGGAAACACAATATTTCCCTGCCTTGTTTCAAACAAAAGCTGTATTTTATTACCTGTTGCTGTATGGCGGCGGCATTGTTTTTTCTTCCGTTTACGAATTGTTCCGACAAAAAGATAATCCCGAATACACCTCGCTGGGTGCCAGTGGCGCGGTTACCGCCGTCGTGTTTAGTGTGATACTGATAAATCCTACCATTGGCATGGGTATTTTGTTTATACCTGTGTTTATACCTGCTTGGATTTTTGGCGCCATTTATTTGTTGTACAGTTGGTATATGGGTAAACGCCAATTAGATAATATTGGGCATACCGCGCACTTTTGGGGTGCGGTGTTTGGTTTTGTATTTACTATAGTATTAAAACCTGCTTTGCTTACTCACTTTTTTACAGAGATATTTTAGATAAAAAAAGATAATAGCAAGCACTTAAAAACTAACGGCTTGTTTTATCAGCGTAAAAGGGTTTACCTTATTAAGATTTAATACAAAGCGTATTTGCTGGAGCATATTATTACTTACTCCAGTAAGTGTATTATTACTTTTTATATTCTGACTGATAGCAAGCGGCACAAATATTTCGAATACATCTCGGACAATAACAATATCTATACCTGCGTCAAAATAAAGTGCTTGAGGTTGATTTTGAGAACCATAAGGGGCAACTAATAAAGGAGGCTTATAAGAACCGGGTACGTTTGGATAAGGAAACCCATCAGAAGCACAAGTTCCTAAATCAGCAAAAAACAACAAGGGTAATTTAAATATTTTCGGACTCTTGATATTACATGATACCAACCAATTGTTGCTTTGACCTATAGCTCCTGAATTAACTTTAAAAGCCCCGTTTGTTTCCGCAAACTGCGCGGCAGCAACACCATTTGTTTCGCTTCTTCCAAAATATAAATTATCGTACAGGTAATCGGCATTACCATTAAACCCACCCATCTTAAAAGAATAACTAATAAAGTTGCTATGATTTGGATTTAACCCCATCATTCCGGCAAAAGCGCGTATCTCAAAGAAATGTGTTTTACTAACGTATAGCTTTTGAGTGATGGTAACAGATGCTTTTCGCATATCTGCATTAGCTTGTCCGTTTAGGCTGATTAGTGTAGGGTATAAGGCACTATGATTGGCAAGCTGGTAAGTAAGGTCATGCACTCCATAATTATAATTTTGTTGTGCAAGAACTCCGTTCATTATTTCTACATAACGATAGGTAAGCCTTTGTTGCAAAAAAGATGTGGCATGTTTCCTTTTAAAATCTAAGTTTATATAGGGAGCAAATTTGTTGTAGCTGGTAACAGTACCATTAACGCCATCATCATTTCTGTATGCGAAGCGTTGAGATTTAAATCCGATGTTTATTGTGCTGAATACCTCACTGAATAAGCCTTTTGGGTGTAGATTTAATTTCGCGTTAACAATTCCACTAATATCTTTATTCCCGAAAGCATACATGGGCGCTATTTCAGTTTCAAACTTTTTCTCGAATAGCGTATGATTATAATAAGCCAAACCAAGCATAGCGCCATTATACATATTATAACCAGCTATAGGACTAAAGAACATCTGAGTTTTATTTGGGTTATCTAAAGCGGCGATAAACTCGGGTTTCAAAGGTTCTATCTTTTTAAAGATGCCTTTTGTACGAATGGTGTTGTTCTTTCTGTTAATATCGGGCATTATTTCGTTGTAATCTATTTTAAACAAAGTAATTTCAGATGGAGGAAACAACAACTTTTTAGAACCTTTAAAACCATCGTACCAAACCATTCCTTTTACCTCCTTACCTTCTATACCATACAAACAAACCGGACCTTCTATATCTCCAACATTTTTAACCGTTATTTCGTAAGAGCCATCTTCTTTCTTATTAACATGAGAAACTTTGTAATCTAATTTCTTGGTAGTGCCAATAAAATCTTCAAAAAACCAATCTAATTTTTTCTCGCTGTAATACTCTAAAGTTTTTTGTAAATCAGTAGGATTAGGATGTTTAAACTTACACTGATTAAAATAAAACCGCATGGCAATATCAAAATCATTTTCGCCCATGTAGTTCATTAAATAGTTAAAGAGTATGGCTGTTTTACTATACACAATAGCCGCATAATTCATTTCCGTATATTCATCAGCAGGCAACTGACAAGGTTGGTCGGCACCTTGTTTGGCACTCATGGCATATAACCAGTAATAAGAATATCGTTGTTTATATTTATTTACATGCAGCAACGTAAAAGTGCTATCCCGCCCTAAAATATCCGCCAAAGTTGCTTTAGGGTATTTGGTTTGAACATATCTTAATTCATTAAAAGAATTAATTCCCTCATCCATCCAACCATTCTTGCGCTCATTACTACCCAACATCCCATAAAACCAATTGTGCCCTACTTCATGAGTAATTACTAAATCTAAGTTAAAGGCTGAAGAAGCATCCCCAATAATAGTTATTGTTGGGTACTCCATACCTCCGCCAGCAGCAATGGTTCCATCAACTGCACTTATGTTGTTATAAGCATAATCTCCATTCCAAAGTGAGTAATAAAAAGTAGCATCGCTTATATAGCCGATAGAGTTTTTCCACAAGTCAATATTTTTATCCGTAAAGAAAGACCAGGTGGTTACACTCTTTTTGCTGTGAGGCAACACAATTTCACCACGCAAAACATTAAAGCGTTTATCGGCAAACCAGGCGAAATCATGTATATTCTCTTGCTTATAACGCACAGTTTTTAATTCTCTATCAGAGGCAGGAAACGACATATCTCTTTTGAAAGATGCTGAGTCTGCGTTTTTTATTTTTTTATCTGTTTCTAATACTTTTTGATTTAAAAAATCTTCTTCCAGTTCGTTATCAAATCTGTTTCCGGTTGCCGCTAATACATAGTTTTTAGGTAGTGTAATACTTACATCATAGTTACCAAACTCCGAATAAAACTCTCCCTGATTTAAATACGGCATCTGGTTCCAGCCATGCGCATCATAAACCGCAGGCTTCGGATACCATTGCGTAATGTAATAAGCTTGTTTATCGTGCCCGAGGCGAGAAAAAGCCGCCGAAGGAATTTTGACTCTAAATGGTGTAGTAATGGTAATGCTTTTGCCCGATTTAAGCATGTAGGGCAAGTACACTTTAGCTATATCGGGATTCTTTTTATCGTACTCTATTTTTAAGGATTGATTGTCAACTCTAAAATCCAAACTATCAATAAAGCCTCGGTCTTGCTGTTTGGCATAATAAAAGTTACGGTCGCCCTGCTCTAAAAATTGCCTGGCTAAGGCTGTATTATTATCTCTGTACGCATTGGGCCATAAATGAAAGTAGACAAACTCTAAATCATCGGGCGAATTGTTTTGATAAACAATCGTTTCGTTAGCACTTAACATGTGCTTTACATCATTTAATTTAACATCTATAGTGTAATCTACCTGCTGTTGGAAATACGCTTTTTGAGCGTAACAAGTAGCAAGTAGCAAGTAGCAAATAGCAAGTGCTATTACCTGATACCTGATACCTGATACCTGATACTTGTATTTCTTCATCCTGTAAAGATGGGGAAAATATTTTTTAACAAATAGCTTATTTCAATAGAATGGCTAAACAGCCCTCAACTCCTCCAACTTCTCTTTATATTCCTTTTTTATTTGAGCAATTATATCTGCACAAGGAATAATACTTTCTATCAACTCAACTGATTTACCTGCACACCAAAGGGTTTGGTAGTTGTTGGGCAAAACAGATTGTTCCAACTTCTTCATTCCATTAACTTGTATAAACACTTTAAACCACTTTTTTGTTTGCGGACTATTGCTCATCCATCGTTCGAACCAGTTCTGCGTATAACCCATCTTTTTTGCCTGTGGGGTATTAATAATGGTGCAGGGTGTACCCGATAGTTTGGTAGTCATTACAATATCATCCATGTGCGAGTTTACAATGGCATCTTTATAGGGTTGATTAACACCCGCCTCAATACTGGCAATAAAACGCGTACCGATGGAAACACCTGCCGCGCCTAATATCTGGACTGATAATAATCCCGCTCCGCTGGTTATGCCTCCTGCTGCAATAATAGGCTTATCGGGAAAATGAGTTTTTAAAGAAGGAATCAATACCTGTAATGGGTTTGGTCCCGCATGCCCGCCTGCTCCTTGTCCTACTGCAATAAAGCCATCGCAGTTTAAATCATAACATTTCTTGGCATGTTCTATATTGGTAACATCACAAAATACTTTGGCGCCATACCCATGTGCCGCTTCAATTACTTCTTTCGGACTTCCTAATGATGTAATATAAAAAGGCACTTTGTTTTCTACACAGGTCTTTAGATGCTTTACGTATAATGGGTTCGATTTCTGAACAATTAAATTAACACCATAGCTGCCTGTTATAGTTGAAGTCTTATAAGCTGCTAAGGTTTTTAAGAGCGTATCTAACTCGCCTTCTTTACGGTAATTTAGAGTGGGGAAGGTTGCCATAATACCCGCCTGCATTCCCGCTTTCAGCATGGCTTCGTTGCTGACCAAAAACATCGGAGCCATTATAATAGGGAAATCTATCTTTAAAAGTTCCGTCATATTTTTTCCTAAAATCATTTTATTAACTTTGTTCTTACAAATATATATTATTTTTATGCACGCATAATATATTTACCACATGAAAGAAGACTCAAGATTATTTGATTTGCTTGGTAACCTAAAGCAAATGCCGCCAAAAGATGATATGCTTGCCGCAAAAGAAAACCAGCGTTGGCGAAAATACAGCACTACAGAATATATTGAAACGGTTGACTATCTAAGTTACGCCTTTATTGATTTAGGTATAAAAAAAGGAGATAAAATCGGCTTGATATCAAACAACCGCCCCGAGTGGAATTTTGTTGACCATGCCTGTTTGCAAACCGGTGCTATTAATACGCCTTTATACCCTACCATCAGCGATAATGATTTAAAGTTTATCATAAAAGATGCCGAAATAAAATACTTCTTTGTGTCAAGCGATGCCATTTATGATAAAGTAAAACTATGCGCAGCCGGTTCTTCCGTTAAGGAGATTTTTTCTTTCTCAAGAATTGAAGGAGTAAGAAATTTGGAAGATTTAGTGAAAATAGGCAGTCAAAAAACCCAGCCAAAACAACTGGAAGAAACAAAAGCAAGTATTAAAAACACCGATTTAGCCACCATTATATACACATCAGGCACAACCGGAAATCCTAAAGGCGTGATGCTTTCTCACCTTAATTTTATTTCCAACATTATAGGCACAAAAGATTTATGTCCGTTTAAAAGCGATTGGCGCGCGCTTAGCTTTCTGCCGCTTAACCATGTTTACGAGCGTATGTTATCATACTTGTACTTAAGCAGAGGTATCTCAATTTATTACGCGGAGAGCTTAGATACCATTGCAGCCAATTTAAGAGACATAAAACCACAGATGTTTGTTACCGTGCCTCGTTTGCTGGAAAAGGTGTACGAAAGAATTGTGGCAACAGGCTCCGACCTTACCGGTATTAAAAAGGTACTATTCTTTTGGGCGCTTAATTTAGGTTTGCGTTACGAGCAACACCGTGCCAATGGTTGGTGGTATGAGTTTCAGTTAAGCATTGCCAACAAAATTATTTTTAATAAATGGCGCGAGGCATTGGGAGGCAACATTGTAGGTATTGTTTCGGGTGGTTCTGCTTTGCAACCCCGTTTGGCAAAAGTGTTTCATGCCGCAAAAATTAAAGTGCTGGAAGGGTATGGTTTAACCGAAACATCGCCGGTGGTAGCTGTTAATACCTATTATGAAGAGAATATAAAAATAGGAACTGTTGGTCCGGTAATCAGCAACGTGCAAGTTAAGATTGCTGATGATGGTGAGATATGCGTAAAAGGTCCAAATGTAATGTTGGGCTATTACAACCACCCCGATTTAACCAAAGAAGCCATTGATGCAGACGGTTGGTTTCATACCGGAGACATTGGCGTTATTGAAGACGGAAGGTTTTTAAAAATAACCGACCGCAAGAAAGAAATCTTTAAAACATCAGGAGGTAAATACATTACCCCGCAACAAATAGAGAACAAACTGAAAGAAAGCCGCTTTATAGAACAGGCTATGGTTATTGGCGAGAACGAGAAATTCCCTGCCGCTTTTATTGTACCTGCTTTTGCTTTTGTAAAAGAATGGTGCGCCAAGCACAACATAGCCTACACAACCAATATAGAAATGGTTAAAAACCCGCAGGTAATAGACCGCCTGATGAAAGAGGTAGATCACACAAACAAAGACCTGGCGCATTATGAGCAAATAAAAAAGATAGAGCTATTGCCGGCAGAGTGGAGCATAGAGCGTGGCGAAATGACACCCAAACTATCCCTGAAACGCAAAGTAATTATGGCTGCCAATAAAGAAGCCTACGACGCTATTTACGCAGGCACCAGTAGCTTACGGTAATTTTTAATTAGAGCGTTCTCACGATAAATCAGCGGAAAATCAAATGATTTAAAATTGCCTTATATTTGCCGCCTTAATCAATTCAGGGGTACCCTTTGGGTCATTATGAATTCAAAATTCTAAATTAAAAAGTATGTCAACAGAAGGAAGACAAATAATATACAGTATGGTGAATGTGAGTAAAATCCATCCACCACAAAAACAGGTTTTAAAAGATATTTATATTTCGTTTTACTACGGCGCTAAAATTGGGGTGCTTGGGTTGAACGGTTCGGGTAAATCTACCCTGCTACGCATTATGGCAGGGGTTGATAAAGATTATTTGGGAGAGATACACCAATCTCCTGGTTATTCAATCGGAATGCTGGAGCAGGAACCTCATTTAGATGAGAACAAAACCTGTATAGAAGTTGTTAGAGAAGGTGTTCAGAAGTACGTTGACATACTGAAAGAATACGAAGACGTAAACAACAAGTTTGCAGAAGAAATGACACCCGAGGAGATGGATAAACTCATCAACCGTCAGGCACAATTGCAGGATGAGATTGACCGTCATGATTTATGGAACTTAGATAACCGTTTGGAGCAGGCTATGGATGCGCTTCGTTGTCCGGAGAGCGATACTAAAGTAAAAGTATTATCGGGTGGAGAGCGCAGGCGTATTGCTCTTTGTCGTTTGCTTTTACAAGAGCCTGATATTTTATTATTAGATGAGCCAACCAACCACTTGGATGCAGAAAGCGTTGATTGGTTAGAGCAACATTTGCAAAATTATAAAGGAACTATCATCGCTGTTACCCACGACAGGTATTTCTTAGATAACGTTGCCGGGTGGATATTGGAGTTAGACAGAGGAGAAGGTATTCCTTGGAAAGGAAACTACAGCAGCTGGTTAGAACAAAAAGGCGCTCGTTTAAAACAGGAAGAAAAAACAGAAAGCAAGCGTCAGAAAACTTTGGCGCGCGAGTTAGAGTGGGTTCGTCAGGGCGTTAAAGGGCGCGGTGTTAAACAAAAAGCACGTTTAGCCAATTACGATAAAATGATGAATGAGGATGTAAAAGAGAAAGAAGAAAAACTCGAAATCTTTATTCCCAATGGTCCTCGCTTAGGTAATGAAGTAATTGAAGCTATTGATATATCTAAAGGTTTTGGCGACAGGTTGTTGTACGAACATCTTTCATTTAAATTACCTCCGGCAGGTATTGTGGGTATTATTGGTCCGAATGGTGCAGGTAAAACAACGTTGTTTCGTATGATTATGGGACAGGAAAAGCCAAACAGCGGAGACTTTAAAGTTGGTCCAACTGTTAAGATTGCTTATGTTGACCAAACGCATAAAGCCATTGATCCGAACAAAACAGTGTACGATGTTATAAGTGATGGTTTAGAAAACCTTATGCTTGGAGGTAAACCAATGAACTCACGCGCTTACATTTCACGGTTTAATTTTGCGGGTTCAGACCAGGGGAAGAAATGTTCAGTGCTATCGGGTGGAGAACGTAACCGTTTGCATTTAGCTTTAGCTTTAAAAGAAGAAGGTAACGTATTGTTACTGGATGAGCCAACCAACGATTTAGATGTAAACACACTCCGTGCCTTAGAAGAAGGTTTAAATGATTTTGCAGGTTGCGCGGTAATTATCAGTCACGACAGATGGTTCTTAGATAGAGTATGTACCCACATCTTAGCCTTTGAAGGAGACAGTACGGCTTATTGGTTTGAAGGTGGTTATAGCGAGTATGAAGAAAATAAAAAGAAACGCTTGGGCAATGTAGAACCTAAACGTGTACGTTATAAAAAATTAACTGTATAAGCCCATCCTAAATCCTTCCCAAAAGGAAGGACTTGTGTTAGGTGAAAAATATTGTATTAAGGATAAAGTATGAAAAAAATAATCGCAAAAAATATACAAATAGTATGTACGGTATTATTGATAATAGCTTCTCCCCTTTGGGGAGACGGGAGAGGGGCTGCTCAAACACCTGTTGCAGAGCAAGACCCAAAGGCAAAAACTATTTTAGATGAAGTAAGCAAAATAACCAAAGCCTATAAAACCATTACTGCCGAATATGAGTTGGTTTCTTTAAATAAAGAGAAGAAACCTATAAACAAAGAAACCGGTAAGATTCAGGTAAAAGGGAATAAGTTTAAGTTAGAAATTCCTGGTAATACTATTGTGTGTGATGGCAAAACCGTTTGGACGCACAACAAAGATGCGCAGGAAGTAACCATTAAAAACTTTGAACCAAATAATGAAGAAGGCTTAAACCCTACAAACATATTTACCATGTACGAAAAGGGTTATAAATATAAATACGATAAAGAAGAAAAGATTGGAGCTGCAACCTATCACGTAATTGATTTATACCCCACCATAAAACCCGAAAAGAAAAAGTTTCATACCATTATACTTTATGTAGATAAAGCAAAAAAACAGGTACACGAAATTAAAATGCTGATGAAAGATGGAGGTACACAAACCTATGAGATTAAAAGTATGACTCCTAATACTGAACTTGCTGATGCCGTGTTTGTATTTGATACAAAAAGCTTTAAAGCTGATCAAATAGTTGATGAGCGTGATGGGAAGTAAATAGAGATGCTTCTATAACTACCAATGAAACTCATCAGCATACTTGTTACAAGTTTTATTCTTCTTTACTATTCCTCATTATCTCAAAACGATTATAAACACAACTTTTTAAGTTATGGAACTGATGTTGAAGAAAAAAAATCGGTTCCAGACTATAATTTATATCGGAAGAAAATTCACGATAAATATGATACTCTTTTTAATGACAACTTTAAAAGTTATGAATTTGCAAAACTTTTAGTTGAGGGGCTAAAAAACACTTTTGAAAGTGGCAATCTATATACTAATTGGGACTACGCAGAAGATTATTTGAATAAGGTTTTAAAAAAAATAATCCCTTCCGCTGATACCGATAGCAACTTAAATATAAAAATCATCCGCTCTACGGAAGTAAATGCATTTATGACAGGAACCGGTAGTGCTTATATAACGGTAGGTTTTCTGGCAAATGCATTAAGCGAAGCAGAAATAGCTTCTACCCTTGGTCATGAATATGGGCATTACATTCACTTAGATGTATATAAAGGGTTTCAGGCACGTTTAAAAAACGAAAAGCATAGGCAAATAGGAAGTATTTTTGCAGGGTATGGAGGTAATTTATTTTATCTTATTAGCACATCAAATATGTATGGCAATTTCAGAGATGCAGAAAGAGATGCCGATAAAACAGGTATTGCATTAGCTAAAGATGCTAACTACAATATACTTGCAGAATTAAAAAGTATGGAGCGCTTCAAGATGATTGAAGACAATCATAAAAAAGATAAGGATTATCACTTTCATTCTTATTTCAGAACACACCCCCCTAATGACGAGAGGATAGAATATATAAAAAAAGCAGCCAACAAAAGCGACACTATTAACAGTAAATATTTTCAGGTAGATGAAATTTTATTTCAAAAAATAAAACTACAGGCTATCGATGAGTGTATTAATTTGCTTCTGCAACAACAGAATTTTGAAGATTGTATAGAACTCTGCTATAAACAATTACTTTTTAATTCTACTGATGAGTTTTATTTATTCTACTTAAATGAGGCGCTAAGGCGTTTCTTACTAACTAAACCCAAAGAAGCAGATAAATTATTTATAACCGGTAGATATAATACTTACCCAAAGTACTTACCTAAAAACAAATTACCAATATGTGTATTGGGAGAAAAAAAACTAAAACCTGAAAACGAAAAAATTACCCAAACTATTTTCTATCACTATGAATATCTTATGTTAGGTGATAAAAACAAGCTATTCGTAAAACTGCCTGTTAATGAACTTACCCGAACAGATACCTTGGAGTTTATAAGTAATAAAGATGCGTTAAATTATTTTATTTCTAAACAAGAAAAACTTCATCAAAGTTCCGTGAGTTGGGTAAAAAACTGTTTGTTAGATAGTTTAGAAAATATAAATATTAACTCCAACGAAAGTTTTTTAAACAAGTATAACCAAATAAAAAATGATGTGATTAATTGCACTTCGAAAGCAGAAGATTATTTCATTCCATGTCTTTTAAGAAATGTAAGTTATTCTGGTAATCCTACTGTATCAAGCTCAGGTTTTAAAGGAGATTCTTTACTTTATTACTGCCGGGAATTTTTAAAAGAGACTGTTTCAGCTCCCTGTAGTTATTTTGAATTTAATCCTATTACTCAATCTGAAAGGCACCTCATGTCTAAATTAATAACCGGCATGAAAAGTTATACTTTTCACAAGAAAGCAAAAAATAGGCGTTACGTAACCGAAAAGATTGAGAAAACTGAAAAGATTAATTTACCTTTAGCTTTGCTAGCACCCGAAGCTGTTTCTATGTTAAACAAATACGGGTTACGGCGTTTTGTTGTAATTAATTTACAAATTACTGATGGTTTATCTTTTGCAACAGTTCCATTAAACTACTTCATAATATTCAACATTTATTACATTGATTTTAAAAAGGGATTTTTATCTCATATTATGGGAAAAGATATGATAGGGCGTTATTCTGATCTAAAATTAGGAATAGATAGGATTAGTCAATGCCTCCCATTATCTATATCAAATAAATAAATTATGTATATGGAACAATTCGGTTTAATAGGTTATCCTCTTTCTCATTCATTCTCAAAAAAATACTTTGAAGAGAAGTTCCAGAAACTTCAAGTTACAAATTGCAGCTACAATACTTTTCCATTAGAGAATATCAATCAGTTTCCTGCTTTATTAGAAAAAGAAAAAGATTTACTAGGTCTAAGTGTAACTATTCCGCATAAGGAAACCGTAATTCCCTATTTAGATGAACTGGATGAAACCGCTAAAGATATTGGCGCAGTTAACTGCATTAAAATTACAAACGGAAGACTGAAAGGATACAATACCGATGCTTTTGGTTTCAAACAAAGTCTTAGACCTTTCTTAGATGTTAACCATACCAAAGCATTGGTGTTTGGCACAGGTGGCGCATCTAAAGCCGTTGGATATGTTTTAAAGAAATTAGATATTGATGTTTGGTTTGTTAGTCGCAACCGAATTCAAAATTCAAAATTCAAAATTCAAAATTGCTTAACATATGAAGAGTTAACTGAAGAAATTATTTCAGCCTGTAAACTGCTTGTAAATACAACACCTGTTGGAATGTATCCTAATACTGATTGTCTGCCCCTGCCCTACTTTGCTATTACACCGCAACATTTGGTGTATGATTTAATTTATAACCCCGCCGAGACTTTGTTTTTGAAGAAAGCTAAAGAACAAGGTGCTTTGATAAGCAATGGGTATAATATGTTATGCTTTCAAGCAGATGAAGCCTGGAAGATTTGGAATGAGTAAAACTCTTACTTTAATACTGCAATAACCTTTTCTGCCAGCTCAACACCAATACGTTCCTGAGCTTCGTTGGTAGCAGCACCTATATGGGGGGTTAAAGATATTTGTGCATGATGTAAGATGGCTTCACTGGGTTTAGGCTCATTCTCATATACATCTAAACAAGCATGTGCAATCTTTTTAGCGTTTAATCCATTCAACAAAGCGGTTTCATCTATCACTCCGCCACGGGCAGTATTTATTAGGATAACGCCATTCTTCATTTTAGCAATTTCGGTTTCTCCTATAAGCTTTCCACCAGGAACATGCACGGTAATAAAATCACTTTGCGCATATACTTCATCTAAGCTAACAGTTGCAATAGTTACTTCAGCGTTAGCTAGCCCATGAATATCAAGATACAGTTTAGCTTCCTTTACAAAAGGGTCGAAGGCCAAAACTTTCATACCACAACCTAAAGCAATTTTTGCTGCCTGTTGCCCTATACGCCCAAAGCCAATAATACCAATGGTTTTATCGCGAAGCTCGATGCCTTTAGCGTATTTCTTTTTTAGTTCTTCAAACTTATCTAATCCATTGGAAGGCATCTGACGGTTACTATCATATAGAAAACGAACCGCATTAAACAAATGCGCAAACACTAATTCGGCAACTGCATTAGATGATGCAGCGGGTGTATTAATAACCTGAATGTTTTTGCTCTTGGCATAATCCACATCGATGTTATCCATACCCACACCACCGCGGGCAATTACTTTCAGGTTCGGACAAACATCAATCAACTCTTTACGCACTTTGGTTGCACTGCGTACAGTAAGAGCAGTATAACCTTTATCATTAATTTCTTTGGCAAGATTTTCCTGCGCTACCTTTTCGGTAACAACTGTAAAGCCTGCCTGTTCCAACATCTTTTGTCCTACTGCATCAATGCCATCATTAGCTAAAATTTTCTTACTCATATTAATTTATAATTAAAAAGCCGACATTTAGTCGGCTTAGGTTTTACGCAAATTTCTTTTCAAATTCTTTCATTACATCTACCAGCACCTGAACACTTTCTAAAGGCAAAGCATTGTATAAAGATGCCCGATAGCCACCCACATCTCGGTGTCCGCGTATGCCGCTAATGTTAGCTTCTTTCCAAAGTTTATCAAACTCAGGTTCAAGTTCAGGCTTATGCATTAAGAAACAAACATTCATATTGCTTCTGTCTTCTTTTACAACCGTTCCAAAGAACATGCTGTTGCGGTCAATTTCATTATAAAGCGTATCTGCCTTTTGTTGGTTTACCTTTTCAATCCAGGCAATGCCACCATTCTTTTTAAGCCATTGCAAGGTAAGCAGGGTAACATATATAGGAAACACAGGAGGCGTATTGTACATGCTATCTCCTTTTATATGCACCTGATAATCCAGCATAGAAAGCATTTTTCGACCGGTTTTGCCTAAAGCATCTTTTTTAACCATAATCATGGTAGCGCCGGCTGGGCCCATATTCTTTTGTGCTCCGGCATATATCAAAGTAAAATCTTTGGCATTTACTTTACGACTAAAAATATCCGAACTCATATCGCATACTATAGGAATACTTGTTTTAGGAAACTCTTTTATCTGTGTACCGTAGATAGTGTTGTTAGAGGTAATGTGCAGATAATCTGCATCGGTTGGGATATTGTATCCTTTAGGAACATAAGTAAATTTTTTATCTTCTGATGAAGCAATAACATTTGTATTGCCAATCATTTTAGCTTCTTTAATGGCTTTGCTTGCCCACACACCTGTGTTTACATAAGCCGCGGTTCCTTCCGTACGTAATAAATTGTAAGGCACCATAGCAAACTGCGTGCTGGCACCACCACCTAAGTATATAACTTCATACTCATCGCCCACTTCAAAAAGCTCTTTCACAATGTTGCGTGCCTCAAGCATTACTTTCTCATAGTTCTTGCTGCGATGAGAAATTTCAAGCAGAGAAAGATTAAGGTTATCAAAGTTTATACAAGCTTCAGATGCTTGCTTTAATACTTCTTGTGGTAAGATACCCGGACCAGCACTAAAATTATGGACTTTCATATTGTATAAGTTTTAGCCACTGATTTCTCAGATTAACGTTGATTACCATGTGTGTAATCTGCGCAATCTGTGGCGGTTATTTTAATTTCAGAGAACAAAGGTAATCTTTTAGCTTTGTTCTCTATTATTAGTGCTAACAAAATATTCACTCTAAAAGTGCGTTATAGAGCCCATTGAGTAAACGGTTTATATCTGAGCTTATGCTGTTTGGACTAAAGTCCGTATGTTGTTGGGTAAATAGCCACGACCTTAAGGTCGTGGCTATTAAAATTGAAAAAAAAATGGCTTTAGCCAAAAAGGTTCATAAGTCCTACGCATATATCCTGTGCTTTTGTTTATTGCATTATCTCTCCTTTGGGCAGAAGAAATCAAAGCATTATGAGGATAAAAAGACGCAGAAGGAAATAACACTTAGTGTGAACGTTACCGATAATCAATCTTTCATTAAGAACTTAAAAATTAAACCCTCTTATGAAACAAAAGATGAAGCGCAAGAGGAAGTAAACAACATTGTTGCTTCTTTTCGAAGCGCAGGCTATTTGCTGGCTGATATAGATTCCTTAGTATGCGATTCCGTATCATGCAAAGCCATAATGCACAGTGGCACAAAATATAAATGGGCGCATCTCCATAAAGGAAACTTAGATGATGACGCCCTTGCTTCTACCGGATTTAATGAGCGCATGTATGCAGGCTTGGTTTTCACACCCCGTGAAGTAAGCAAGTTACTGGAGCGGATTTTGGTGTATTACGAGAACAATGGCTACCCCTTTGCCCGTGTAAAGTTTGATAGCGTGTTGATACAAGATAACGCCATCAGTGCGAAAATAAATGTAGCCAAACTGCGCCCGGTTACTATTGATAGCGTGGTTATTATTGGCACTGTCAACATTCATAAAAAATATTTGTATCGGTATCTGCATATAAAACAAGGCAGTTTATATAACGAAGCGCAATTAAAATTGGTCGAAAAACGCATTAAACAACTTCCTTTTCTTACTCAGAAACAAACACAAAATGTGCGTATAACCGATAAAACCACTAAACTTATTTTGTTCCTCGATAAAAAGAATGCCAACCAAACAGATGGTATTATTGGTTTACAACCTCAACCTACAGGAAAAACAATTCTTACGGGTAATTTTAATATAAAACTATACAATAGTATTTTCAGAAACGGAGAGTTATTTAGTCTTGCTTGGCAACGTTTACAATATCAAACACAAAGCCTTAACGCCAACATCGTGTATCCTTATTTGTTTAATACCCCGCTGGGTGTAGATTATGCCTTAACTATTTATAAGCGAGATACCACGTATGTAAACGTGCAGAACAATTTTGGTATTCAGTATTTGTTTAACGGACTGAATTATTTTAAGGTTTTCTTTAAGCAAAATACGTCCAGCATCTTATCTACCAGTGGTTTGGCATCCGCTACCGTGTTGCCCGATTATGCCAACGTAAGTGTAAACAGTTACGGAATTTCTTTTTTCTTCGAGAAACTAAATTACAAATTCAATCCCCGAAGTGGTATTTCCATCAACGTTACGGTTAGCGCCGGTACCCGGCAAGTAAAAGAAAACGCGCAAATTAACCCTGAATTGTACAATGGCATTAAACTATACAGCACCCAATACCAGGCAGATGGCAATGTGGCTTATTACATCCCTATCTTTAAATACAGCACAATTAAGCTGGCTGCACAGGGCGGCACTATTAATAGTCCGCAATTATTTACCAACGAGCTGTATCGCATAGGCGGATTAAAAACCATACCTGGCGTAAACGAGCAATCTATATACGCCAGTACGTATGGTATTGGCACATTAGAATATCACTTTTTGTTTGAACAAAATTCCGCTTTTGTTTTATTTGGTAATTACGGTTGGTATCAAAATTCTTCGTATGATTTTAGTGCCGGCAACCCCGGTTTAGCTAACCACGATACACCTTACAGTTTTGGCGCGGGTGTTTTATTTCAAACCAAAGCGGGTATTTTTCAAATGAACTATGCCATAGGCCATCAATATAACAATGATATTAGCCTGCGTACCGGTAAGGTAAGTTTTGGTTTGGTTAATACGTTTTAGTGTCCAAAAAACACGCTTGGTATATAAAAGTTCTTCCTATATGACGAGCTTAAGTTCCTACATGAGGGGTTTAACACCCTACATGAAACGTATAACATCCTATATGGCGGGCTCAACATCTTACTTGATGCGCTTAACTTCCTGCTTGTAGCGTTCAACATCTTACATGATTTGTACAACGCCCTACTTGAAGCAGATAACATCCTAAATGAAGCGTTCAACAACCTACATTACTCATTCAACACCCTACATGATGCGCTTAACGCCCTATATAACGCGTTCAACAACGGTGTTAGATTCATTACCACCGCTGCTTTTTGGTAAATTTTGGCAGTATTAGGCTGCATAATGCCCTTCTATAAGCCCGGTATAACAGATAAAATCCTTGCTGGTTGCCGGTTTTAGCCCGCAGGTGGTGTGGGAGTGCCCGAAATGGTTGTGGTAGTAGCTATTGTTGCCGATGTGCGCGATGCATAAGTTACACCTGTACTCCATCCGCTTTTTAGCAGCGGCATGGTGCTTGTTACAAAAGCAGCCGCATTAAGCGTTAATTGAGCAATTACATTGGTGGCTAAATTGTTTACCTCCACAGGTTCTTTATCGTTGCAATGCAGGGCTACTTTATAAGGGTGTGTGCTTGCCATGTTTTTTGTTTTTTAATGTGCGGCAAATGTATATAAGGGTCAAAGGGTGGCAAGTCATATATATGACATAGGGTAAAATAAATGTTTTTCATATTTATATAATCGGTAACTTGCTGTATGCTTCGCTTAACTACTATACCATATATACCCCCCGCCGAGTTGATGATTTTACTTATGTTTTCGCAAGCATATACCCAACAGCAAATTGCCGATGCATGTAAAGTTACATACTCTACCATAAGCCAACGCATATACCGACTAAGAATAAAGATAGGTGCCTCATCTAACGAGCACATGATGTGCGAGTATGGCAAATACCTGGAAAGGAATAAATAAAAAAGCCTCTTTTTTTTTATTAACCTAAACTTAATATAGGTGTATTTGAAGATTTTTATATCTTTGGAGACTTAGCAACATATCTTATGAAGAAACTATTATTCCTTTTTATCGTTATTGCCGTCATCCCGAGCGTAGTCGAGGGACAAATAATAACTACTGTTGCAGGTAATGGAATTATAGGCTCAAGCGGAAATGGTGGGCAAGCCACCGCAGCAGAATTTTATCACCCTTCTTGTGTTATTTTTGATGTATCAGGAAATATGTATATTTCTGATTATGGCAATAATATTGTAAGAAAAATTACTACATCAGGCATCATAAGCAATTTTGCAGGTAGTAATTCAACTTATGGGCATTTGGGAGATGGGGGCCCCGCAACTGCAGCCGGGTTAAATGAACCTTGGGGAATGGCTTTTGATTTTTCGGGCAACTTATATATTGCTGATGCGGCTGATAATTGCATTCGAATGGTAAATACAGCAGGGATAATAACTACTGTTGCAGGAAGTGGCACAGCAGGTTATAGTGGAGATGGAGGGCAGGCAACGGCTGCCTGGCTTCATAACCCAACAGGCGTTGCTTTTGACGAATTTGGTAATATGTATATAGCAGATGAATATACAAATCGGATAAGAATGATAAATACTTTAGGGGTTATTACAACAGTTGTTGGAAATGGAACAGCAGCTTATGGCGGAGATGGAGGTCAGGCAACTGCCGCAGAATTATATCGTCCTGTTGGTGTTACATTTGATGGTATGGGGAATTTATACATAACCGATCTATTAAATAACCGTGTACGCAAGGTTAATACAGCAGGAATAATAACAACTATAGCAGGTAACGGATCGAATGGATATACAGGAGATAATATTCCTGCAACTGCTGCAGAATTATATTATCCTAATGGAATATTTGCGGATGCTTTTGGTAATATTTATATAGGCGATTCCGGAAATTCACGTGTTAGAAAAGTTAATTCATTAGGAACTATAAGTACAATAGCAGGTAATGGTGTTTCCGGTTTTTATGGAGATGGCGGTATAGCTAATAATGCTGAATTAACTGGTGTAACCGGTGTAACTTTTGATGCTACCAATAATCTATATATAGTGGATGGAGGGAATAATAGAATTCGCAAAGTTACTCCTCCTTTAACTCTAACAGTAAATTCAGCTAATATATGTACCGGTAGCACAACTACTTTAACTGCAATGGGAGCCAATAGTTATACTTGGTCGCCTGCAACAGGCTTAAGTGCTACTACCGGAGCCAGTGTTGTAGCTAATCCAACGACCACAACTATATATACAATTATTGGTTCTAAAGGAGATTCTATGAGTATGACAACATCAACTGTTTCAGTATTTACGTCCATTCCTACCCTAAGTGGTACAAACACTTATACAATATGTGGTGTAGGTTCAAAAACTTTAGCAGTAAGTGGAGCAAGTACATACACCTGGTTACCTTCTGCATCATTATCAAATCAGGACACGACTAATCCAATAGCAAGTCCCACAGCAACTACTATCTATACGGTTACAGGAGCTAATGCTTGTGGTATAGGTACACCTTTAACCGTTACAGTTAATGTTAATCCGACTCCAACTTTAAGTTTAACAAACAATGTTTATACAGTTTGCGATGGTAGTTCTCAAATTCTATCTGTAAATGGTGCAAATACGTATACTTGGACACCAACATTTACTTTATTAAATTATAATTCGGCGAACCCTACTGCAAGTCCTACGACAACAACTATCTATACTGTAACGGGTACCAGTATTGGGGGATGTAAAAACACAATTCTAACAACTGTTACGGTTAATGTATTTCCAATCCCAACCTTAACTTTAAATTCAAATACTGATTCTATATGCACAGGCAGTTCTAAGATGCTTACAGTAAGCGGAACTAATACATATACATGGTCTCCTGCAGTAGGCTTATCAAATCCTAATACAGCAAACCCTACCGCAAGCCCAACTGCTACAACAGTTTATACTGTTAGCGGCACAGCTATTGGTTGTGCACCTAGCGCACCTGAAACGGTTACGGTAACAGTAGTAAATGCTATACCTACCTTAAGTTTAACTAGCAATTCTTATACAATTTGTAACGGTAACTATCAAGCACTAGCAGCAACTGGTGCGAGTTCCTATACATGGATACCTACGGCAACATTATTTAATCCAAACACAGCTAATCCTTATGCAAGCCCAACCACTACAACTATTTATACCGTAACCGGAGCAAACGCCTGTGGTATAAGTTCTACAGCTCTTACAACTACAGTTGTAATTGGAGCATGTAACAGTTATGAGGGTTGCTTTTCATCACCAAGTATTCCTTCTTATACTACACCCTCCAATCCGTCTTTTATTATAAGTACTGATTTTAATGGAGATGGGATACCTGATTTAGCCACAGCAAATCAATATTATAATAGTACAAGTAAAGAAATATCCATTTTTATGGGCTTAGGTTCGGGCAATTTTACAAATGCAACAAACTATAATATAGGCTGGGGTGTATCGTCGTTAATTCCAAGAGATTTTAATAATGATGGTAAAATAGACATAGCTGCGGTAGGCGTGGATAGTCTGGCTATATTCTTAGGTAATGGCACTGGTAATTTTGGCAATCATACAGATTTTAATTTAAGTGCCGGTGGAGGTGCATCAACTTGTGCAGATTTTAATGGAGATGGAAAACTTGACATAGCCACAGTAGCTTATAATTATAATGAATTAGTTGTTGTATTAGGTACTGGTACAGGTAGTTTTGGAGCACCAACTATTTTTTCAGCTATAGGTTCCTCTATGGCTAATGCTGATTTTAATGGAGATGGTAAAATTGATTTAGTTGTTTCAAACTCTTACTCGAGTTCAAATTATTTTAGCTTGTTGTTAGGTACGGGCACGGGTAGTTTTGGAACCCCGTCATCTTTTACTGTGGGTGCTAATCCACAAACAATAATTACAGCAGATTTTAACAGGGATGGGAAGATTGATGTTGCAACCGCTAACGAGGGTTCAGGTAATATATCGGTTTTGTTAGGTTCAGGAACAGGTAGTTTTAATTCACCAGTTAATTATCCAACAGTTAATGATGCTTATTCACTTTGCAGTTCTGATTTCAATGGGGATGGCATACCAGATTTAGCAGTAGCTAATGGAAATGGTGGTAATATATCTTTATTAATTGGTAGTAGTACAGGTTCAGGTTCTTTTGAACCTGCTGTTAACTTTGGTAATATAGGTCGTGCAGTATCAATTGCTGCTTCAGACTTTAATGGTGATGGTAAAACAGATTTGGCTGCTGCTGACCTTGCTTTGGAAAAAGTAGTTATATATTTAAATACGCCTAATATAGCTATTACAAGTAACCCAAGTAGTGTTTGTTCAGGAAATAGTAGTAATTTATCTGTTAGTTGTGTAATACCAAATTATTATACTTGGGCACCTTCAATTGGATTAAATAAAGATACCGGTATGTATGTTATTGCAAGTCCATCCGTAACAACTAATTATACTGTAACAAGCTATAATAATACAAGCGGTTGCGCTAATACAAATACTGTTACCATAACTGTTTTTGGCTCGCTTCCAACTTTAAGCTTAACAGGAGGCAATACATATACAATATGCAATGGTACCACACAAACTTTTAGTGTAAGTGGCGCAAGTACTTATACATGGGTACCTGTGGCAAGTTTATCAAATGCAAATATTGCAAACCCAATAGCCAACCCAACTACCACAACTGTTTATACGGTAACAGGTTCTAATGCCTGTGGTGTTTCAAGCCCTTTAACGGTAACGGTTAGTGTTAATCCTGTGCCTGCAATAACGGTAAATTCACCTACAATATGTGAAGGAACTTCAGCTAATCTAATAGCAGGCGGGGCAACTACCTATTCTTGGAGTACGGGTGCAACAGGCTCACCTATTATTGCTAATCCTACTGTTACAACTACTTATACCGTAACCGGAACCAATAATGTTACAGGTTGTTCGGGTACAGCAATATCAACAGTAACGGTTATAAATCCAACAACAGCAACAATAAGCCCAACAGGTTGCAGCAATGTAACGATTAATGCTACCACCTACACGGCAAACGGTACTTATACTCAGAACTTTACTAACTCCGTAGGATGTGATAGCACGCTTACAATTAATGCTACTATTAATTTACCAACCACAGCTACTATAAATCCTATAGGTTGTAGTAGTGTAATGGTTAATGCAATTACCTATACCGCATCAGGCACTTATACGCAGAACTTTATTAATAGCAAAGGTTGCGATAGCATACTTACTGTAAACGCTACTATTAATTTACCAACCACAGCTACAATAAATCCCGTTGGCTGTAATAGTGTTACGGTTAATGCAACTACCTACACAGCAACAGGCACTTATATTCAAAACTTAACTAACACCGTAGGATGTGATAGCACGCTTACAATTAATGCTACTATTAATTCACCAACCACGGCAACTATAAACCCTGTTGGTTGCAGTAGTGTGGCGGTTAATGCAATTACTTATACCGCAACAGGCACTTATACGCAGAACTTTATTAATAGCAAAGGTTGCGATAGCATACTTACTGTAAACGCTACTATTAATATGCCAACCACGGCAACGATTAGTCCGGCTGGTTGCAATAGTGTTACAGTAAATGCAATTACTTATACCGCAACAGGCACTTATACGCAGAACTTTACTAATGCTGTAGGATGTGATAGTACGCTTACAATTAATGCTACTATTAATTTACCAACCACAGCTACTATAAACCCTGTTGGTTGCGGTAGTATTATGGTTAATTCAACTACTTATACAGCAAGTGGCACTTATACCCAAAACCTGATTAGTTTGGGAGGTTGCGACAGTACAATTACTATAAATATATTACTAAACACAACACCAAGTGTTAGTTATACTCTAACTAATGTTGCTCCTTATACATGGGATGCTTACCCAACCTATTCTACTAATGTGGATAGTGCAAGATGGTCTTGGGGTGATGGCACTTCTACAGCAGGGCTTTATCCAAGTCATACCTATTCTGTGACAGGAAGGTATAATATTTGTGTTACTGTAACTGATACGGCAGGTTGTACAGCAACTTCTTGCCAAAACGATAGTGTTTACCGTGCTTCTAATAATAGTCCTTTAAGTAGTATGGTTTACATAAATGTATTAAACAATAACCAAACTACAGGCATAGCTCCCCTCTCTGTAGGAGAGGGGCATGGGTTGAGGCTTTACCCCAACCCAAACAATGGTAGTTTTGCTATAGAGCCAGACCCATCCCTAACCCTTCCCCAAGGGAAGGGAACTTTGATGCAGGTATATGATGTAAATGGTAGGCTTGTTTTAAGTCAAACCATAAACGGCAAAACAAATATAGATGCAAACAGCTTAAATGAAGGTGTATATAACATAAGCCTTTTAAGCAATGATGGCGTGGTAAATAAACGCTTGGTTATAGTACGTTAGAGAAATCAGTAATCTGTTTGCAGTGCTTATAAAGCCTGCCTTACATAACAATGGCTCCTGCTATGTTAGGGTTTTGTGGGTTAACTAATAGTTTTAGTTGTGCCGGGTGTATTATTAAATCCATATCCTCAATGGGGATGGCACCCAACAATACTTGTTCGCCCAAAACAAGCGCGCCAACAAAACATTGCCTGTTTTCAAAACTCACTTTTATAGGTCCTACATAATCACAAGTTCTATGGCTGCCATCTGCAATGGTAACTTCTCGTTTTTCTAATGTTTTTAAATCCAATTGTATAGCAATATGTGCCGGAATACATAAAAAATTAGAACCTGTATCAACCAATGCGGTTGCTTCAATAACACTTAACGCATTATTTATCGGGTTAGAAAGTTTTATTTTTGAGTAAATCATTCCCATAGCTCAAAAGTACGAAAAGAATTATACAATCCATCAAAATTAAAAAGACTACTGCGTTATGGATTGCAACAACGCTACCTATACAACAAAACTTATATAAAGTTAAACCCATATAAAATAATTGGCTAATCTTTATCTTTGTGTGTATTAAAATTTAAAACCATGAAATCCGGTAATTTAAAAACTGCACCAAGTATTATATATTATGTATCAAGACTTTGTATAGAATACAAAATACGGTGTACCATACTATTACTTGCTACCTGTTACCTGCTACCTATTACCTGTAAAGCGCAAGAACAACCCTGGATAAAAATCCCCGATGCTAATTTGGTGTTGGCACTTCAGGATATTGTGCCCGCCGCTATGATAGGCGACCAGCTGAATACGGAGAGTCCTGTAGTTACAGGCACATACTCCTTAGACGTGGGTGGACATGGTATTACAAACCTATTTGGCATACAGTTTTTTACAAACCTTACTTATTTAGAGTGTAAGAATAACGGACTGGCTTCTTTACCTGAATTGCCTAATACGCTTATAGAATTGTATTGCAACTCGAATCAATTAACCAGTTTGCCAAAGCTCCCCGAATCGCTTACAGTATTGGATTGCAGTTCGAATGAATTAACCTCTTTGCCTAAGTTACCTCCCTCGCTTAAGAACCTGAGTTGTTTTAAAAACAAACTAACTGTGTTACCTGAGTTACCTAAAACCATTACTGATTTATTGATTTATAATAACCGACTAACCTGCCTGCCAATTCTTTCCACCAACATTACTACGATAGAGATAAGCAAAAACCAATTTAGCTGTGTGCCAAATTATATTCAGGCAATGGGAGAAGATACTACTAAATATAAGCTATGTACAGAGGGAAACCCAAACAGTTGCCCTTTTGTAAAGAGTAAGAAGAAATAAAAGCAAGTTTATTTAGTCTCTTCCTCGGCGGCGATTTTCTTTTTAGCCGCCTGAAATCTGATACCAAGCATTACCTCATGGGTCCCGCTGTTGTATTTACGAATAGTGGTTATGCTATAGTCATACGAATAACCAAACATCAACCAGTTTTTAAACATATAACCCATCATGGCACTAACGGCATCCTGCGTACGGTAGTTCACACCAATCCATACCTGTTTATTATACGTAAGCTTTAAACCTCCATCTACCTGAACCGGCACCGGAGCCACGTATTTAACCAAAACACAAGGTTCTAAAACAAAATCACTTCCTAAGTTGAACTTATAAGTGGCTAAGCCATAAAAGTGGGTAGCTAAAGTACTTTGACTTGTATTTTGGTCGGTAAAGAATTTTAAATTAGATTGGTATATTTGAGGGAAACCCAAGCTTATAGACAATTTCTTACCATAAAAATAAGCTCCTCCGCCAAGTGTAGGTACAATTACAGACTGATAGTTCTGCGTCATAATAGGATCTCCATTATCATGTGTAATTATTTGAGAACCATCTACCGCGTACTGCACAATACCGGCGCTTAACCCAAAAGATAATTTATAATTCTTTCCTAATTTAATATGATAAGCATACGCAAAGTTAATACCTGTTTGGCGTGTAGGACCTGTAATGTCGGTATAAATAGTACCCCCTAAGCCCATGTGCTCATTCTTTAAAGGACCTTGCAACGAAACAATGTACGTACGCGGCGCACCCGGTATACCAGCCCATTGATAACGGTTATTTGATTTCGCTTCCCAATAATCGCTTCTGCCGGCAATAGCAGGGTTTAAAAGAAAATCATTAAACATATATTGTGTGTATTGGGGCAGCTGTTGCGCTTTACAGGTAATAGGTAACAAGTAGCAGGTAACAAGCAGTATAAACAAACAACATATCATGCTACCTGATACTTGATACTTGGCGTATGTAAATTGTTTTTTCATGTTCCTTATCTTAATATAGTTAAAGGACCTGCGTAATGGTCAGGATACTTAGGATCATTCAACCTTATGATATAGTAATACGTTCCAACAGGAACCGGTTTACCATTGTAAGTACCCATCCACGGTGTGTAGTTTCCTTTAGAATAAAAGAGCTGCTCGCCCCAACGATTATATACTTCAATCTCTACATTGGGGAATAAATTCATGTTATCTATAACCCACGCATCGTTTTTACCATCGCCATTTGGCGTAAAGCCCGTTGGAATAACAAATGGCGGAAGTATGGTTACTACCATCGTATCGATCGCCTTGCAACCAAGTATATTTGTAACAACTACGGTATAAATAGTGGTAGCTGCCGGAGAAGCAATGGGGTTACTACTTGTTGAGTCAGACAAAGTTGTATTAGGATACCAAACAATGGTTCCGCCGCTTGGGTTTGAAGGATTACCACCAATAGTTGCCGATTGCCCTGTTAGTATAGATTGACTTGGACCGGCATTTGCAACAGCAAGTGGTGCTATTGAAACAGTAACTGTATCCATATCTACACAACCCGCATTTTGCGCTAACAAAACATATTGCGTAGTGGTGGCGGGATTCACACTAAGCGTAAGTGTATTTACAGGATTAATTATTGTTCCCGTAATTGTTTGCCAATCAAATGTTGTTGCGCCTGTAACAATTCCTGTAAGTATAATTGGTATATTGCTACATAAAAATGTATCTCTGCCTGCATTGGCAGTAACACTAACGGTTGAGATAACTGTAAAATCAGCTGAATCTGTACACAATCTTGAATCGGTTACCACCACCGTGTAATTTCCAGGAAGAATGGCTGACAGACTTGCTGTAGTAGCTGTTGAGCCTCCGCTCCATTGCCATGTATAGTTTGGTATGCCACCCGAAGTAGTTGTAGCAATGGCTCCATCAGGTACAGTATTACAAGTTGCAGGTGTAACTGTTCCGGTAATGGAAAGTATGGGTGGGTTTGTTAGTGTAGTAGATAAAGTAAGAGGGCAACCATTAGCATCAGTAACTGTTACACTATAAGTACCAAAACCTAAATTTGTTCCTCCTGTTCCTAAAATAGTTGCAGGGTTCCATGAATACGTATAAACAGGTGTACCTCCAAAAACATCTACACTTATAGCTCCATTCGTATTGTTATTACATTTAATTTGAGTAATAATTGGTAAACCCGAACTTAGTTGAGTAGGTTGATTAATTGTTGTTTGTGCAGTTTGGATACAGCCCGCGCCATCTTTTACCTGTACTATGTAGGTAGAATCTCCGCATAAACTATTAGCGGTTATCGCTGTTTGAGGGGGGGTTGTATTCCACATCTGAGTTATTACCGGTGTTCCTCCTGTGATAGCTACCGTAGCCGTTCCATTACAAAGACCATAACAAGTTGCTGGAGTATTTGATACAGACAATGAAGGTCCGGCATTGCTATTAAGTATAATTACTTTTGTTTGGGTACAACCGCTCACATTATCTGTTACAACAAGTGTATAAACACTTGCGCAAAGATTGGTTACGCTGGATGTAGTTACGCTGCCTGCATTAGCGCTCCATTGATACGAGTATGTGCTTGCGCCAACAACCGTTGCGGCAATTGCTCCATTACAAGCACCACAACCGGGAGCTGTGTTAGCGATATTTACAGTGAATGTTGATGGGGCTGTAAGCGCAACCGACTGCGAAGCAATACAACCTGCCGCATCTTGTACCTCAACGATATAATTTCCTGCACATTGATTGTTTATAGCCGAAGTTGTTTGTGTACCAATTGGCCAAAAATAAGTATAAGGCAGTATACCTCCTGTTACAGTTGTTGTTATAGCTCCATTACACAAATTACCGCAAGTGGCATTAGTAGCGGCTATGGTAACTGTTGGAGAATTACTATTGCTTACCGGTATTAAGAAGGTTTGCTCACACCCCAAAGCATCCGCTATATCTACCTGAGAAACGCCGGCACCAACATTAGTGATTGTATTGGTATTACCTGATGGTGTCCAACTATAGGTATAAGAACCTGTATTTCCACCGGTTGGAGTAACTGTAATACTGCCATTTGATTGACCACAGGAAGGATTAGTTACAGAAGGATTAGGGTTTATGCTATTTGGCGCAGTAATGGTTATAGTATCCATTGCCTTGCAACCCACAGCGTCTGTTATAGTCGCTATATAAGTGCCTGCGCATAAACTATTAGCGACTAAACCAACTTGGCTATTATTCCAAGTAATTGCATAATTAGGAGTTCCTCCGTTAATATTAGATACCGTAGCTGCACCATTACAAGAGCCAAAACAAGTGGCATTAGTAGCAGAAATAGTTGAGACGATAGTAGAATTCGCTAAAACAGTATATATAAAGCAACTGTCGCAACCTAAAGAATCTTTTATACATACCGTATGTGAACCGGCTGATAAAGAACTAAATGTGTAGGAGGCACTTGGTAATACACTATACGGTCCGCTGTCAATAGCGTATAAATAACCATTTGCATAATGAGTCCCCCCTGTACCATTGCTAATGATAGTTCCATTATTTATTCCTAAACAGGTTGCATTGTTGGGGAAATTAGGAGCATCGATTATTTGTGTAGGTTGGGTAATTGTAAACGTAGTAATGGTTATACAGCCGAGATTATCTTTTACTATAGAAGAGTAATTTCCTGCAACTAACCCCGAATTAAGAGAAGAGGTTGCTGTACTGGTTGTTATTACTGAAGGTATCCAACTATACGTATAGGGAGAACTTCCACTGATAACTGTATCAAAGGCCGCACCGTTGGATGAACCAAAGCAAGTTACATTTGTAAATGAGGTTACTACAACCGGTCCGTTAGAATTTGACAAAAGAACTGTAACCGTATCCGTACAAGAGGCCGTATCGGTTAACTGAACACTATAAGAACCTGCGGCTAAATTTGTACAATTTAACGATGAACCACACAAAGTATTTATCCAGTTAATATTTACCGCGCCGTTTCCGGTTGTACCGGTTATTGTAATAGAACCATTACTTGCCCCACATGCCGGCGAAACTGTTGTATAAGTAAGCGATGGTAAAACAGGAGAACTTAAGGTAACAGGAGTATTTACAGAACAATTATTCGCGTCTGTTACAACCAACGTATAAGAAGTGCCTGCACACAGATTTGAATATGTGGATGAATTAGGTGTACTATTAATTGTACCAACCCCTGGCGGAGACCATGTAAATGTATAAGTACCTGTTCCTCCGGATGGAGTTGAAACAATAGAGCCATTGCAAGTTCCACCACAAGAGGAATTTGTAAACGTAACGTTTGGATTAATTTGAGTTGGTTGTGATATACATACTATGGTAGCTGTTGTACAACTATTAGAATCAGCAGCGATAACAGTATAACAACCTGCACTTAAATTTGAAGCGGTAGAAGTATTAGTCCCAATTGGCACCCAAGTATACGTATAAATTGAACCTGCAAATGGTGTGCCTCCCGTTGCCGTTACTGTTGCGCTTCCGTTAGAACCTCCATTACAGGTTGGTTCGGCAGATACTACTGTTATTGTCATAGAACTTGGCTGAGTAATGGTAAATGGTATAACATCCGTACAATGATTGGTATCAGTAACAGTAACCGAATAAGAACCGGGAGAAAGTGAACTTACAGATGCCGCTGTTGAACCACTTGTACTCCAAAGATAAGTATAACCCGGGTTACCGCCACTTACCGCGGTTATACTTGCTGAACCTGTACCCCCATTGCACAAAACATTTTGTTTTACAAAAGTAGGATTTATAGCTGCGGGGCTGCTAATAGTAAATACCGTTTGGGTAGTACAACTATGCGCATCGCTTACTAATACGGTATAACTTCCGGCAGATAAGTTAGAGACGCTTACAACATTTGTTCCACTTGCCACAGTAACTCCGGAGCTGTTCGTCCAGGTATATGAAAATGCTGATGTTCCTCCAATAACTGTTGCTGTAGCAGTACCATTTGCCAGATAAGAACAAGTAACGCTACCGGTATTTACCGTTACACTTGGTGAACTTACTGAAGTTAAAGTATAGGTGTATTTTTGTGTACATCCGGAACCATCTGTTATTATAACAGAATCTATTCCGGCAGGCAAGCCTGTTTCGGGATTATTAGGAGGTAAAGCACCATTATTCCAATTATACGAATACCCGCCTCCGCTACCTCCGGTCGGAGCAAGCGTAATTACACCGTTGCTGCCTCCACACACAGGTTCTGAAATAGTAGAATGATCTACTATTTGTGAAGGCGAGGTAACCGTAACTGTTGTAAAGGTAATACAACCAATAGCGTCAACTGCTTTTACATTATACGTTGTTGTTGGATTCCCACACAATACATTACCCGTAGTAAATGACGTGGTAGCTGTTCCAAGAAAAGGAGGTCCTTGCCAGGTTATCGTAATAGGAGTATTAGTACCTGTAGCGACTACTGTAGCAGAACCATCGCATACCCCATAACAACTGGCGTTAGTAACCGTATAATTTAAAACCGGTCCGGTAGGGCTGCTTAATCCATATACAATAGTTGTATCGCAGCCATGCGAATCTGTTATGGCAGCCGTATAACTACCTGCCGGAATATTTGAATAGGTAAATACCGGACTAGCCCCACTTGCAGTTCCTGTGGCAGGAGACCAGTTAACCGTATAGGTGCCTGAGCCGCCTGAAACAGATATTGAAATACCCCCATCACTCGCGCCACAAGTTGAAGGAGCGGAATAAGTAGGTGTTACTGAAAATTGATTGGAAACATTAACATTTACAGTTTGGGTATAGGTACATCCATTATGGTCTAATATATTTGCCGTGTAAGAACCCGCGCATAAATTAGAAACCGAATCTCCGCTGAAACCCGAAGGCGGGTTCCAAGTAACTGTATACGGAGCGGTTCCTCCCGTAGGTGTTACACTTGCGGTACCCGTACACTGACCAAAGCAGCTTACAGGGGTAGTAGTTGATGTAGCCGCCAAAGCTACAGGATTAACTATAGAAAACGTATATGTAGATGAACATGAATTAGCATCCGTTGCAATTACCGTTTGAGTTCCTGAACATAATGTATTACTGGCAACGCAAGAACCAAGGTTTGGAACATTTGAGCATGTTATGGCAGGGTTAACCCATTGTATTGTATAAGGCGCGATACCTCCTGATGCGGATGCGGAACCTGTCGCGTCACAAGCATTATGACAGGAAACCGTATTTGATGAAACAGATATGGCAATATTTACCAAAGGGTTAATAGTAAAAGTAGTAGATCCCAAACAACCATTGGCATCTTCTACATATAAAGTATAAGAACCAATTGCTAAACCAGTTACTGAGTCAGGAGCTGAGTAGGGACCAGGGCTATTCCAGTTGTATCCGTATGGCTGCGTGCCTCCACTTACATTGGCGGTAGCGCCTCCATTAGGTAAGCCATTGCATGTGTTAATTATATTTTTTACAGAAACATTTAAAACCGGAGGTTGAGGAATATTAAAAAACTGTGCGGTAGCTAAACACCCTTTACTGTCTTCTACAACAATCGTATGCGTTGCCGGCGAGCCGGATAAGTTATTTATAGTAGAGATAGTTCCGGTTATTGGTCCAAAACCGGCATTATCCCAATTATACTGATAACCCGGTGTACCTCCGGTGGCAGTAACAGTTGCCGTTCCTGTACCTCCATTACAAGCTATGCTTGTTGTAGTAAGAGTTATTAATACCGGAGTAGGTGGTTTAATTGTTATGGTATCCCAAGCAGTACATCCATTGGCATCCATTACATTTAAAGTATACGTAGTAGTAACACCGGAACTTGGCAAGTTATTTGGATTCCATGTATTAGCCGGTGTAACTGAAGGAGACCATGTATGCGATAAAACACCTGTTCCGCCTGAAGTATCTGTAGTAATAGCCCCGTTAGTCGCCCCCGCGCAAGTAGGTTGAGTTGCCGCTAAGGTCAGCGAAATGGGAGGGGGAGTAGTGATAGTAGTTGTAGTTACTTTTGTACAGCCATTCGCGTCGGTAATTTGGCAGGTATATACACCCGCGCCAAGACCTGTTTGATTTACCGCATTTACCGCAACACCTGTACCCGTCCAAGAGTATGTGTATGTTGGTCCCGAAAAAGGTGTTCCTCCACCTGCATTGCTCGTTATTTGCCCACTATTAACTCCGGCACAACTTAAATTAGTAGGAGTTAGGATTAATGTTAATGGAGATGCCGTGCCTATGGTAACAGACCCAACCGCTTTACAATGATTTGCATCTGTTACCGTATAATTACAGGTAGTTCCTCCGGCCAACCCGGTAACAACACTATTTGTAGTAGCGGAGCAAGACCATTGATATGTATAGCCCCCACCTCCGCCGCTGGCAGTTAAAGTAGCGGAACCATTAGAAACGCCAAAACAAGTTGGAGAACTTGTTGCACTTGTAACGGTAATAGCAGGGGGAGGTACCAAAGTAGCTGAAACAGAAACCGTACAGCTATGCGCATCGGTTACGGTTACCGCATAATTTCCACTTGTCAAAGTTGCGGTTGGGCAACTAACAGTTGCTCCGGTCGGAGTCCAATTGTATGTATAAGGAGATGTTCCGGTACCCGCAGTTACAGTTACACATAATTGTCCATTATTTAAATTAGGGCAAGTTGGGTTTACAGATGTTGTTATATTAGCAATTAAGGCAATAGGTGCCGTTAATATAACAGTAGCGGAATCTTTGCAGCCTTTAGCATCAGTTACATAAGTAGTATAGGTACCCGCAGGAATATTTGAGTAAGTAGATGTAGGGCTACTACCACTTTGAGTGCCTCCAACAGGAGACCAAGAAAAAGTATAAGCAGATGTTCCTCCACCGGCAGTTGCGGTGGCACTTCCCGTAGATACACCCTGCCCTGCAACACATTTAGGAGCAACGGTAGAGGTTGCCAACGTCAACGCGTGTGGCGCGACAACCGTATAAGTTGCAGTTACTGTACAAGAGTTCGCATCTTCTATGGTACATGTGTAGGTAGTTCCAGCCACACTTCCACATAAATTTGAATATGAAGATGAATTTGTAGATGTATTTACAGCTAATCCAACAGTAGGCGTCCAAGCAAATGTATATCCTCCTACAGCCGGTGTTCCTCCCGCAACATTACTACAAGTAATTACACCATTACACGTGTTTAGGCAATTAATGCTATCAACACCTGAAGGAGAACCACTTTTTGTAAAGGTTATTTGCAAGGGACCTGCACCAATAGTAACTATATATTTTGTTGTACAAGCGTTAGTATCCGTAATCACACAGGTATGAGTTGTATTAGCACAGAGATTGTATAAGGTGTCATTATTTTTTGCCGGATTTCCATCCCAAACAGTTGTATAATGAATTCCATTTGATTGAGTATTGACAAAAGGTGTTCCTCCGGTTGGTACGACCCAAGCCTTTCCGTTACAAGAACCAAAACAAGTAGGTGGAGAAGAGTTTCCGTTTGCAACAACGATAGTGGGTGCGGCTATTGAAACCGTAACAGTGTCTTTACAATTATGAGCATCTGTTACCGCCAATGTATAAGAAGAAGGGGGCACACACAAATTAATTAATGAATCTAAACCGGTATTACCGGCATGAGTAGGTCCCGGAGTCCACACGTTGGTATAAGGCTGGGTACCGCCAATAATAGTCGCATATATTTTACCATTACAAGCAGCATTACATAAAGGGCTAACTGTACTTGTAAAAGCCTGAATAGCTGAAGGAGCATTCACATTAAAGTTTATAGATCCGGCAAAAGCTCCGCCACTATTTGTTAATACTATGGTATACGCACTTCCGCAACCGCAAACATTACTTTGTGTGTACGTACCTGCGGTAAGTCCGGTTAAAGGTGTTCCCACAGGGTTAGCGCACCCCGAACCATTAGACCATGTTGCTTTGTATGGCGCTGAACCACTGCAACTGGCCGGTATGGTAAACTCAACAACTCCATCGCAAAAATTAGCGCAAGTAGGTTGGGTTATAACCGTAGCCGTAAATACACAAGCTGATTGTATAGAATTATTATTAGCAAGTCTGTTATTAGCAATCTGATTATTTCCGACATTATAGCGTATAGGGTCATCAACAGGAGCTTCTATGTATATCCCGTTATTAATAAGTGTTGATTGATTAGTAAACCAAAGTTTATTTTTAACTTTCAATATAGACTCCGTTACTTCAAGTGTTGCATTATCTCTAATAAAAATACTGCCCGAACTAATGGTGCTATTTACCAACTTAACCCTTCCGTTATTTATATCTACTTCGGAATTATCAGAACCCAAAACAGTTTCAAGGTTATAACTGCCCGTTCCGTCAAAAGACAAATTACCCTTTAAAAAAAATGCGCCAAAATGCGCTATGGCATTGGTTTTGGAAGAAACAAGGTGTACACTTCCCGAAAACTGATTGGTTATATGTGTATTTAGTTTTATATCTCCCCCTACAACTATCTTTTCGTTTTGAGTTCCCGATAGAATTACCGGAAAGGTATTATCAGCAAAAATCAAATCACGGCAATTGGCATCCCCTACAATATTTATTACAGAATGACCTCTAAAAGAATTCTCGTCAAAACACACATCATCTGTTGCTGTCGGGCTTTTTGCTCCACCTGTGCCCCCACTCTGAAAACTCCAGTGCGCGGCATCATTAAAATTGCCCGAACCGCCAACCCAATAAAGTCTTTGAGCCAAAGTCGTTTCACCCAGCATCAATATAAACACAAATAAAAGGAGACGTAAAAATATCTTCATATACACACAAATATCACTTTTACGAATGTAGGAAAAATATTTGAAGCAAAAAAACCTTACTCAGGCTTTTTTCAATACAGGAATGTTTAAAATCCGAGAACAAGGGTTTTTTGTAGGTAAATATGTATTATTACTTGGTTATACTTTTTTAATATAAAACACATACCTAAAAATCGTCTTCCTCTTCTTTAGGTTTCTTTTTGCTATCGGGATTAAACTCTACTTTAAATTTCTGGTCTTGTTTTTTATTTCTTGAATCCTGATTCTTAAGCGTAGTATCGTTTTTAAACCACCCGAATTCTTCATTCAATAACTTCTTCAGGTTTTTCTTCTCGTCTTTAATATCCTGTTTTATTTTTTGCTTCATCGCCTTGCGGTCGTACTTAATAGTGGGTTTATCAACCGTGCCCGTCATGTGTATAAACACACAGCGCTTGGATTCGGGGTCGTTTTCATTCTCAATCAGTTCTTCATCCATCTGTTTGCTTTTACCCGGACGCTTAGCCAAATATTCGCTCAGCAATAATTTTATATGATAATCAATTTCGTTATTAAAACCGTGCGTGCCAAAAATATCCAGATTAAGAGCGGAATTACCTAAGGCGGTTTTAGAGAAAGAAATTACTTGATTTTTTATGTCGACATGCGTTTTCAGAACAGGAAATTTAATACGCTTTAATTCTTTCAATTCAATATATTTAGAAAGACTTTCCAGCGATGAATAATTTATCAACTCTCCCTTATCAATGGTTAAATCGGCACCCACTAAGATGCTTGATAAATCGCACTCCAGGCGGTTATTCCATGTAGCGGAAAAATCAATTTGCGCGGTGGCTTTGCCTTTCAGATTTTCGCGTGTAACAATGGTTTGCCCGAAATTATTCAACTCGCCAAACATTTTATTTATATCTACATCCACTAAATTGGTTGCGCAATTTACTTTTACGAAGTCGCTGTCGCTGGCATCCGCAAAGCCATCTAAGGTTATATCTCCATCAAACGCAGCGAAGGAAAAGTTTTTAGCCAGCAGTTTTCTGTTTTTTAATTCAAGGGTTCCTACAAAATTCCTGGCGCTAAAGCTGTTGAATGAAATCTTATTAATATTCAGTTTTATGTTGGCAGAAATGTTTTTATTAATCACTACAATCTTTTTATCTCCTTTAGAAGCCTTATCGGTGTTGCCTTCAGCGACTTTAAATAAAAAATCGTTTACATTAATATGAGGCGAAGTAATATCGGCATCAATATATAGTTTCTGGTTTTCTTTAAAGAGATAGTTCAATAAGTTAGTGGCGTTACCGCTAATTTGCAACGAAGATGTTTGATGAATAATCTTTAAGTTTTCGGTATATACATTCTCGTTCTCAACGCGTACAAGCCCTTCAGGCACTTGTAGTATCTTGCCGTTTTTAAAAGCGAGTTCAACTTCATTTAATTTTATCTTTCCGTTTAAGTTGCCGGCCTCATGTTTTTTAGCAGAAAGTTCATGCAGATTTAAAGACGCGTTCAAATCAAAATCTACCATTCCTTTAGCGGATGCGAGCGTATCTATAGGAACTAAGGCAAATAAATCCTGCAGGTTGTATTTTCCTTTCGCATCAAACGTAAGCTTAGGCGCAGCAAAGTTTTTCAACTCTAAATTACCGGAAACATAGTTCTCGTTTTGTTTAGCATGAATATTTTTAAGCGTAAGTAATTCCGGTTTATATTTTTGCTTGGTAAAAGAGCCCGTAAAGTTTACGTCTGAAAGCTTTGTTTTTAAAGGCGTGTAGGTAACACCGGCATTATTAATTCCGAAAGAAGAAGTAATATTCAGGCTGTTATAATCCTTTAAATTCCCATCTATGTTAGCCTCCGCATAAAACACCCCATTACTTTCGTAATCTTTTATTTTACTATGAAAACTTTCGGGCAACAAAGACAATACGGATTGTATATCTATATTCTTTCCTTTGCAGGCAATCTTGCAAGGCATGGCAGTATCCCCATCGGTAAGATTGCCCTGTACCGAAAAAGATAATTTATTAAGCGCCACCTCAGCCTTATCAATACGATAGGTGTTTTTATTTACCACAGCCGATAAATCAATTGTTATGTTTTTATTTTTGAGGTAATTTTTTTTGTTTGATTTTACATAAGAGATAAAGCCCTGCGCATTTAAGGTAAGCTCGTAAGCCTCATCCGCGAAGTTACCGGAGAACACTACTTCTTTAAAGTTTGACGCCAGCTTTACTTTGCTTTGGTAGTTTTTGTACCCAAATTCAAAATCAGTCAGAATAATTTTATTCAGTTTAAATTGGGTAGATTGTTTCTTGTCTTCGCCAATATTTCCTTCTCCCTTCCACACTTCGTAATTTGTTTCTCCTATAGAGTTAGCCACAACTCTAAGCGCGGCATGTTGTATCTCTATCTGATTAATTACATGCTTTTTGTTCCAGATGTCTTTAGAATTAAACAATAAATAAATACTCTTTGCTTTAAGCAGGGTATCATTGGGTATATCATCTAAAGAACCCATAATGGTTACATTTTTAAACCACACGGCCGCTTTTGGGAATGTTTTAAGGATGGTAAAATCTATATCATCGGGGTTTATAAATACTTTTACTTTAAGGTGCTTATTTAATTCATTTACTATCTGCGCTTTTATTTCTTTCTCGTATACAAACACCAAAACAACAGGCGTGATAAGCAACACAAGCACAATGCCAACAAACCAAAGAAAGATTTTACCTATCCTTCCTCGTTTGGGTTTGGGGTTGTTATCGTCGTTATTTATGAATTCTATACCCTCCGTTTGCATTCATGTAAATTTTCTGTTTTTATGGATGCCATGCAGCCCTGTTATTAGAAATTAATGAACAGCCCCGCACTAACAATTTTTAGCGCTTTTTTTGCTAATAATGCAAAAACATATACTTTTGCCGCCATAAATTATAAAACCAAAATCAAAAAAATGAAAAAAGTTCTATCATTAGTTGCAGTTGCTTCTTTAGCAGTTGCTGTTGTTGCTTGCGGACCAAGCAAAGAAGAATTAGAGAAAAAAGCGAAAGCTACTGCTGATTCTATCGCGGAAGTTGCTAAACAAGATTCTATTGCACAAGCTGCTGCCGCTCAGGCACAAGCTGCTGCCGCACAAGCAAAAGCTGATTCAGTTGCCGCAGTCGCTAAAGCTGATTCTTTGAAAAAAGTTGAAGAAGAAGCTGCTAAAGGCAAAAAAGGCGGTAAAAAATAATTACTGTTTTTACACAAAACAAAAAAGCCCTCCGGAAACGAAGGGCTTTTTTTATGCAGATTATCATTGCGAGCGAAGCCCGGCAATCTATTCCATGGTTGAGATTGCTTCGTTGTACCTCCCCGCAATAACAGAAAGGTTACAGCACTTTTACCGCGACATTTTAACAATTTTTTATCTGCACTTCGACCATCAAATAAATTACCTTTGTTTTACCAAAAATAAATTCAATGAAAAAAACATTTCTTCTTTTACTAATGACCATAGTTTGCAGTAACTTCTATGGACAAACAGCGCAAGACTATTTTAAGCAAGGAAATCAAAAATACCTAAAGAATGATTTTGGTGCTGCTGACAAGGACTTCACAAAAGCTATTGAACTTAATCCTAAATATATTGATGCTTATATTAACAGGGGAAGATTAAGACATAATAAACTTAAAGATGACAAAGCCGCAATTAAAGATTTTGATAGAGTTATTGAATTAGCCCCCAAAAATGCTGATGCCTATTTTTACAGAGCAAATGCTTATAGAAATTTAAAAGAATTTAAAAAGGCCTGCGATGATTGGACTAAAGCCGCTGAGTTAGGCAATATGGACGCTAAAGGTAGTTTAACTAAACATTGCAAATAACTAAACAACGCAGACACGTAACCATTTTTGTATCGCGACTTTAATACAAAGGACAAGTACCTCGTTGTGTAGTGTTAGTAAAAGTTGCAGGGCATAACAAGCAACACCCAATGGCGGCGAAGTGAGATAAAAAAGTTTTGTATCTTTACACGTATGAAATCATCAACCTTACAATTAAGAAAAATAAGTCTTATTGAATATCTTTTAGGAATTCAAGACGAAAAAGTATTTGCCAAAGTTGAATCAAATATTCATAAAAGCATTAAATCCGTTAAGCCAAATGACATTGTTTTTACTAAAAACGAAATCATTGAACGCGCTGAGTTTTCTAACAAACAAATTAAAAAGGGACATGTTTTAAGTCAAAAAGACTTAGAAAACCAATCCAAAAACTGGTAGGCTTAACAGCGCCTAATCCATAAGGCCTACAAACAAAAAAGCCCTTCATTACTGAAAGGCTTTTTAAAATTAGCACTATAAAGGTTTATTGTTCTACTTTGGTTACTTCAAAGCAGCTGCGTTTTAAGAATTGCAATGTTTTTTTGGCTACATTTGCTATAATAAAGCATTGCAAACGATTATAATTAATTGCAAACGATTAAAACTAAGCTTAGCGGGGAGTTATGTGCAATTTATAAAGACAAAAATATGAGTGAATCGAAAATTCAAATTAAAGTGGGACATGTTGAGTTCTCAGGTGAAGGCAACCAAGACTGGTTAGCGTCACAACTTGACAAAATTCTGGACAAAGTTCCGGATTTATTAAAAATCGAATTAGCTAACAATTCAAATGGCGGAAGTGGTAGCGGTGACGGTGGTAACTCTGGAGGCTCAGGCGGTAATGGCGGAGCTAAGCTGACTAACTTAGCAAGTTTTCTTAAACAGAAAAACGCAACAAGTAATCAGACAAAAAAGTTTCTTGCAACTGCGGCTTTTTTACAACAAAACGGTAGAGAATCCATGGGGACAAATGATGTGACCAAAACTTTGGAAGATGGCAAACAAGGAAAACTTACAAATCCCGCATTGTGTTTGATAAACAATGTAAAGAAGGGATATTGCGAGAAAAAGGGCAAAGACTTTTATGTCACACCTGAAGGTTTTACAAGTTTAGGTATTTCGACTGAGTAATGAATTTAAGTTCTCTTTTATCGAATATTCCTGATGGTTTAAAAAAGCCTTTAATCACTGAATACAATAGCATCGTTCAGCATTACATGGAGAAAAGATGGACTGGTGCTGAGCTTAGTGGTGGTAAATTCTGTGAAATCGTTTACACTATCTTGGACGGCCATGCAAAAGGTACTTACCTTTCAGTTCCGACTAAGCCGAGTAATTTTGTTGACGCTTGCAAAAGACTTGAAAATAACTCACACGTTCCAAGGAGTTTTCAAATTTTAATTCCTCGGATGCTTCCTGCTTTGTATGAAATAAGAAACAACAGAAGCGTCGGACATGTTGGTGGTGACGTTGACCCCAATCCAATGGATGCTAATGCCGTGTTAGCAATTTGTAGCTGGATTGTTGGAGAGCTTATAAGAGTGTTTCATAATACTGGAATAGATGAAGCGCAAAAAATTGTTGACTTCATTACGAATAGGAAAATTCCTTTAGTTTGGGAAACAGACAAAGTGAAACGAGTTTTAAATCCGAAAATAAAATTAAACAATCAAATTCTTCTGTTAGTTGCCTCAAACACTTCGAAGACAAAAAATGACGAGTTGCTTAAATGGCTTGACTATAAAGACAAAAGGTATTTTCAAAAGACTTTAAGAAAATTGCATAAGGACAAATTAATAAATATTTCAGACGACGGAACTGAAATAGAAATCTTGCCTCCAGGGACTTTGCAAGTTGAAAAACTAATTGTGACACTTAGAGACATTAAATAAACTGCACATAACAGCGGCTAAATTTTCAAGCGGTCGACTCGGGAAAAAGAAAGTTTTGTATCTTTAATAAACGTTTGTCACGGCAGACAGTGGGTTCTTCGCAACCCGCTCGAAAAATTAGCCGCAAAACGTTAGCAAACAAAAAAGCCCTTCATTACTGAAAGGCTTTTTAAAATTAGCACCATAAAGGTTTATTGTTCTACTTTGGTTACTTCAAAGCATTTGTAATCTCCTTTTTTGCCCAGGTATTCGCTTTCTAAAGAAACCAAGCCTATTTTTTTAACCTGCTCGCGGGTTAGTGGCTTTAAGGTTTGCCATTTGCCATCATCGGTAGTTTTTAACTCCACTTCTTTATCGGCAAGCACTTTATTCAATTGGTTTTGGGTTAAAAACACCACACTTTGTATATCATCTTCCTCATTATCTTCGGTAGCTTCATAAATTGTACCCACTAATTTTAACTTAGGTACATCGGGTTTGTAGGTAAATTCTACCGCATCCTGGTTCAATTCCACGTATTCAATTCCTGTAATATGTATTTGTGCCATAATTAAATTTTGGGCAAAAGTACAAATAGCATCGGGTTTAGCCAAATGCTTTAATTTAATGTTTGTAAATAAGTGTTAATGTTAGTTTCTACCCGTTGCGCTAAATCTTTGACATCGTGGCGAACAAATTTCTCTCCGCTTATTTTTTCGTACAATTCTATATAACGGTTAGATATTTCATTTACCCACTCTTCGCTCATTTCAGGCACGGTTTGTCCCTCCTTACCCTGAAAGTTATTGGCAATCAACCATTGGCGTACAAACTCCTTACTTAATTGTTTTTGAGCCTCTCCCCTGCTCTGCCTATCAGTATAGCCTTCCAAATAAAAATAACGCGACGAATCAGGGGTATGTATTTCATCTATCAGGTATATTTTACCGTCATCGCCCAAGCCAAATTCATATTTGGTATCTACCAATATCAGACCTTGTTTAGCGGCCATTTCGGTACCGCGTTGGTAAAGCGCACGGGTATATTTCTCTAATTGCAGATAATGCGCTTCGCTAACGATGCCCTGTTTTAAAATCTCTTCGCGCGCTATATCCATATCATGCCCTTCGCTGGCTTTGGTAGTGGGAGTAATAATAGGTTCGGGCAGTTTATCGTTTTCTTTTAAACCTTCGGCTAATTTTACCCCACATAACTCGCGCAAACCACTTGCATAGGTACGTGCCGCATGACCGGCTAAGTATCCACGGATAACCATTTCTACTTTAAAAGGCACGCACATTTTACCCACGGTAACCACAGGGTCGGGGTTTGCCAGCATCCAGTTAGGAACAATATCGGCGGTAGCCGCCAAAAATTTAGCGGCAATTTGGTTAAGCACCTGTCCTTTATAGGGAATGCCTTTAGGCAACACTACATCAAAAGCCGATATGCGGTCGGAAGCAACCATAACCAGGTATTTGTTATTGATGGTATAAACATCTCTTACCTTGCCTTTATAAAAGGATGTTTGGTTAGGGAATTTAAAATGCGTTTCGGTTAGTGCGTTCATGGGTTGACTAATTATAATTTATATTTCGCTATTTACCTTGTCTTTTTAATGGCAATGTGGTATTCGCCTGAAAAACTCAGGGCAAAATTAATAATTTAAAAGCATGTGGTTGTTTGGGCTTTGATAGAAGTAATAACCGGGAAGCAAGATATGAGAATTATGTGAAAATATTTTTTCATTCCCTAATGGCTATTAACTATTGGTTCATCAAAGTTAAGGCCTTGTTGTTTTAAAACCGCTTTTACTTTCCAACCAAAATAAGCCAAATAAACAAAGCCCAGCAAAGGTACGATATAAGAAAAATGAATGCCTGTTTTATCGGATAACAACCCCTGAAAGGGCGGAATAAGAGCCCCACCTAATATCATCATCACTAATAAAGAAGAAGCCTGATTGGTGTATTTACCAAGCCCTGCTAATGCCAAAGAAAATATACAAGGCCACATCACGGAACAAAATAAACCTCCGCTTATGAAAAGATAGGTTGCTACATAACCTTTACTCAACATTCCGGCAATCATTAACAAAGTACCAAGGCTGCCAAATAACAACATAGTACGTGCAGGTTTTTCCTTTGCCAGATAAAAGCCTGCAATAGTTAAAATAATACATGGGAAATAATACAGTAAATCATTTATTTTTTCGGGAACACCTAAAGCAGAGAACTTAATATAGTTAACCAACAGGATAACCGCATAAGCCAGCAAAGGAATAACAGCCGTAAGAATTTTCTTGGTACTTGCTTTAAGATTAAAGGCAGAGATAGCGCCCGTCCAACGGCCAATCATTAAACTACCCCAATACAAAGAAATAAAATGTACGGTTTGATTGGCGGGTAATCCTAACATATCAGGAGTTTCCAGCAAAGCAGGCATATTACTTTGTATGGTAACTTCCACGCCCACATAAACAAAAATAGCCAGCATCCCCAAACGCACCTGCTTAAAAGAAAAAGCGCCTAAGTTATCTTCCATTTTTTCGGTATTGGTAACCGCAGGAAGTTTAGATAAACCAACCAACAAAGCTGCCAATATAAAAGCAATCGCTAAAATGATATAAGGCATTTTCACACTCGATAAATCACTTAACGTATTGGTATTACTAATCCCGCCAAAAATTGCATAGCTGATTATCAACGGACCAATGGTAGTTCCGAATGAATTAATGCTGCCCCCCAAAGTAACCCGGTGTGCGCCTGTTTCGGCACTACCCATCGCCATTACATAAGGATTCACAACTATTTGCTGCAACGTAAAACCTATAGCGACTATAAATAAAGAACACAGCATCATGGGGAATGATTGCATACTTGCCGCGGGCAGAAAACCCAAAGAACCAATGGCAGAAATAACCAGGCCGCTTACCAAGCCAGTTTTGTAGCCAATTTTATTAAGTAAATCTCCTTTTAATCTGGAATAGAAAAAGTATATAAGCGAGCCCGAAAAGTAAGCCGCATAAAAAGCCATGTCTATTAATTGAGACTGGAATTGCGTTAACTTAAAATGCGCTTTAAACGTTCCTATAAGAACGGTATTGGAAGCAGCCACAAAACCCCAAAAGAAAAATATACTGTATAACACCCATAAGGAAGATGATTTTTTTTCGGAAATAGTCATGCGTTAAAAATAGTTGGCTTAGTGTGTAATTAAATAAATGCTATTCATAAGTTTTAAGACAGGCTTTGTTGAAACGAATTATGCAAATTCAATTATATTTGCTTCATAAAATTTAAAATATGCGACACGACTTAACTGTATCTGAATCTATAGAAATTAATGCCGAGCCTGCTAAAGTATGGCATGCCTTAATTACACCCGAAATAATTAAAGAATACTTATTCGGAACTGAAACGATAACTGATTGGAAGGCTGGTAGTGATATTATCTTTCAGGGAGAATATCAGGGACATAAGTATAAGGATAAAGGCATGGTGGTTGAGAATGTTTTGCATCAAGTAATCAGCTACCGCTATTGGAGTGGTTTTACAGGTTTGGAAGATAAACCGGAGAATTACAGTTTGGTAACTTATACTTTAGATTCTAAAGATGGTAAGCATACCAAATTTACCTGGACACAAAAAGGTTTCTCTAACGAAGATGGTTACAACCATTCAAAAAGTGGAATGGAAGCCTTTCTTAAACAGATAAAAGAAATAGTTGAGCGGTAATACCGTAATTTAGATAGAAATAAACATAGAAAGTTTTTCGCTTTTCTTGGGCTTGGCGGTATTTTCTTTATCTTCTTTTATCTTTTCTTTTACCCAGTTTAGCGCCACATCGTAATCACTAAATACTTTTATCTCTACCGTTTTATTTCGCTGAAGAAACAACATAATAAAATTAGCCAAAAGACGGTTTGCCAAAGAAGTAACTACTACAGCCTGAGCAATGGTATGAGTATATTGCGCGGGGTTGGCGGAATATTCTCTTGCCTCTTTTGTAATCGAAGCGGGCACTGTGGCATCTACTAAAGCCGCGAACCTTTCTCCTGCCGTTAATTTAAGCGACGCGTGATAGTTTTCAATCGCTTCGGGGACATCAACCACCGCGTCTTCTTTCATTACTACTAAAAGTATATTCTCTTCCAACATGCTAAACGTTGCCGTTTTAGCTTCAATTACCTCTCCCATATTTTTCAAATATAGAATTCATAATTCATAATTCAAAATGCTGTTCGATTCTTTTCGGGGCTTTAATAAATATTAAACAAGCATTTACTTTATCTTTGCTCCGTAAATGAGCCATTCTTCTCCCTTAACCAAAGACCCCAAGCATTACATTATAATTAAAGGTGCACGGCAGCACAATTTAAAGAATGTAGATGTCGCTATTCCGCGCAATAAGTTTGTGGTTATTACGGGTGTTTCAGGGTCAGGCAAGTCTTCACTGGCTTTTGATACCTTGTATGCCGAAGGACAAAGGCGTTATGTGGAGAGCTTGTCTGCCTATGCACGTCAGTTTTTAGGCAGATTAGAAAAGCCGCAGGTAGATTACATTAAAGGCATATCGCCTGCCATTGCTATCGAGCAAAAGGTTATTTCACGCAATCCCCGTTCAACAGTAGGCACGGTTACCGAAGTGTACGATTACCTGAAACTGCTTTATGCCCGTGTGGGTAAAACGTATTCTCCGGTTTCGGGCAAAGAAGTAAAGCGTGATACGGTTGCCGATGTAGTTGATTTTGTAATTAATCAAAAAGGAGAAAAAACTTTTTTAATACTTTCTAAACTATTCATTCCCGAAGGAAGAGAAGTTAACCAACATTTGGAAATACTTAACCAGCAAGGCTTCTCAAGAGTATTGATTGAAAATGAAATTAAGAAAATAGATGAACTGCTTTCTCCCCTCTCTAAAGGAGAGGGGTTGGGGGTGAGGCCTGCGGCCAATATTTACCTGATTACTGACCGCATTGTGATAGATGCTTTTAGCGATAAGGAAGAGGTTTCATCGCGTGTGGCAGATTCTGTTCAAACGGCTTTTTACGAAGGGCATGGCGAGTGTATCGTTTATGATGCCGACACAAAAAAACAAACCTCTTTTACCAATCGCTTTGAAGCTGATGGGATAGAGTTTGAGCAACCCGATGTAAATTTTTTCTCTTTCAACAATCCCATAGGTGCCTGCAAAACCTGCGAAGGCTTTGGCAGTATTATTGGTATTGATGCCAATCTGGTTATACCTAATAAAAACAAATCGGTGTATGACAACGCCATTGCTTGCTGGAACGGCGAGAGCATGAGTTATTATAAAAACCAACTGATTAAGAACGCGCATAAATTTAATTTCCCGGTACATAAACCCATTGCAGAACTTACCAAAGAGCAATACAATTTACTTTGGAATGGCAACGAATATTTTGAAGGACTGGATGCTTTCTTTGCCTTTTTGGCAAAAGAAACCTATAAGATACAATACCGCGTAATGCTTGCCAGATACAGAGGTAAGACTGTTTGTCCTGATTGTAACGGCACGCGTATCCGTAAAGATACCCATTATGTAAAGGTTGGTGATAAACATATTTCAGAATTAATGCTCATGCCCGTTGAGCAGTTATATACCTTCTTTAAAGACATAAAACTTAATGCGCACGATACCCACATTGCCAAACGTTTACTGATTGAAATTACGAACCGTTTACAATATTTATGCGATGTAGGCTTGGGGTACTTGACTTTAAACAGAGGTGCAAATACCTTAAGCGGCGGAGAATCTCAACGTATTAATCTGGCTACATCATTGGGTAGCACGCTGGTTGGCAGTATGTATATATTGGATGAACCCAGCATTGGTCTTCATCCGCGTGATACCGAAAGACTGATTAGCGTTTTAAAAATGCTGCAACAACAGGGCAACACCGTTATTGTGGTAGAGCATGATGAAGAAGTGATGCAGGCTGCCGATGAGATAATCGATATGGGACCAATGGCAGGTTCTTTGGGTGGCGAGTTGGTATTTCAGGGCAACCATAAGGAGCTGATGCACGCCAAGAATAGTTTAACCACGCAATACCTTACAGGCAAAAAGCAAATTGCCATTCCCATTACCAGAAGAAAGTGGAAAGACTACATCGAATTAAAAAACGCCAACGATAATAACTTAAAGAACGTAAGCGTTAAAATTCCGTTAGGTGTTTTCTGTGCGGTAACAGGCGTTTCGGGTTCAGGAAAATCTACACTCATTAAAAATATATTAGTTCCTAATTTGCAAAGAGTTTTGGATGGAGCATCGCAAACAGGCGACGATAAAATTGCAGGCAGTTTAAAAAAGGTTTCGCAAATAGAGTTTGTAGACCAAAACCCCATTGGTAAATCTTCACGCTCTAATCCGGTTACGTACATTAAAGCCTACGACGAGATACGCAATTTGTTTGCCGACCAGCAACTGGCTAAACAAAAGGGATACAAACCTTCCTTCTTTTCTTTTAATGTAGAAGGCGGGAGATGCGAGCATTGTCAGGGCGAAGGACAGATAACAGTTGAGATGCAGTTTATGGCTGATGTGAAATTGCATTGCGAAGATTGCAACGGCAAACGTTTTAAACCCGAAACACTCGAAGTTACTTTTCAGGGCGCCAGCATTTCCGATGTGTTGGAAATGACGGTGGATGATGCCGCAACCTTCTTTGCCAAATCATCCGATAAAACTTGTAAGAAGATAAATGATAAGCTGCAACTGCTGCAAGATGTTGGTTTGGGCTATGTGCAACTGGGGCAATCATCCAGCACCCTAAGCGGTGGAGAGGCGCAACGTATTAAGCTCGCTTCTTTTTTAGGCGCAGGACAAGGCTCAAACAACACCCTCTTTATTTTTGATGAACCAACCACAGGCTTGCACTTTAATGATATTGAGAAATTATTAAAGTCGCTGCAAATGCTTATCGATAAAGGAAACTCCGTATTGGTAATAGAGCATAATTTAGATATGATAAAGTGTGCCGACTGGTTAATTGATATGGGACCCGAAGGCGGAGAGAAAGGCGGCACCGTTGTGTTTGAAGGCACACCCGATGATTTAACTACCTGCAAACAATCTTATACCGCAAAATACCTGAAGAAAAAATTGCAAACTAAGAAAGTCTAACTGTCATTTTCAATGCCCAAAACACAAAGAAAACAGAATTAACTATTGTTCAAAAATCGTTTCCTTTTTTTAATAGCCTGCAAGTACATTTACCAAAAATAATTTATGACCGATACACAACTTTATTTTAAAGTTTCTGACAAACTGAATATTGATGCCAAGCAGGTGGTGGCTACGGTGCGCCTGTTGGATGAGGGTGGAACGATACCGTTTATTGCACGCTACCGAAAAGAAGCTACAGGTAGTTTGGATGAAGTCGCTATTATGCAAATACGTGATGAGATAGAGCGTTTGCGCGAGTTGGAAAAGCGCAAAGAGGCTATTTTAAAATCTATTGAGGGGCAGGGCAAGTTAACGGAAGAGCTGAAAGAAAAAATACTGGATGCCGAAACCATCAGTAAGCTGGAAGATTTGTATTTGCCTTATAAACCCAAACGCAGAACCAAAGCTACCATTGCCCGTGAGAAAGGATTAGAACCTTTGGCTCAATTTATTTTAGCGCAAGGTAACGCATCATTAGATGATGAAGCAGCTAAGTTTATCAGCACGGAGAAGGAAGTTATTTCTATTGAAGATGCGTTGCATGGCGCACGCGATATTATTGCGGAGATTATTACCGAAGATGCCAATGCGCGCGAACAGATAAGAAACCTGTTTAAACAAAAAGCAACCATAAAAAGTAAAGTGGTAAGAGGCAAAGAAGAAGAGGGTGCCAAGTTTGAAGATTATTTCGATTGGGAGGAACCTTTGTCGCAATGCCCTTCGCATCGCTTGCTGGCTATGCGTAGAGGAGAGAAAGAAGATTTCTTATTCCTGGATATTAAACCTCCGGTTGATGATGCCATAGATATTTTGAACAGGATTTTTGTGAAGGCGAAAAACGAATGCGCCAATCAGATTAAACTGGCTGTTGAAGATGGATACGGAAGATTGCTGCAACCTTCTATTGAAGCCGAAACAAGGTCTGCCACTAAAGAACTGGCCGATGATAAAGCCATTGATGTGTTCGCACAAAACATACGCGAGTTGCTTCTCTCCTCCCCTCTCGGACAAAAAGCCATTCTTGCCATAGACCCGGGTATTCGTACAGGTTGCAAAGTAGTGGCGCTTGATAAACAAGGAAAGCTATTGGCAGATACGGTTATCTATCCCCAAATGAAAAAGACGGAAGCAGAAAATATTGTGCTTGCTTTTTGCGCCAAACATTTAATAGAAGCCATTGCTATTGGTAATGGTACAGCAGGGCGAGAGACGGAAGCATTTATCAGAGCCATTGATATTCTCCCTAAAGAAATTCCGGTAATAATGGTTAATGAAAGCGGAGCGTCTATTTATTCCGCATCGGATGTCGCGAGAGAAGAATTTCCCGATAAAGATATTACCGTGCGTGGCGCGGTTTCTATTGGACGTAGATTAGCCGACCCATTGGCGGAGTTGGTTAAGTTAGACCCAAAATCTATTGGTGTTGGGCAATACCAGCATGATGTTGATCAAACCAAATTAAAAAATAAATTAGATGAGGTTGTGAGCAGTTGTGTGAATGCGGTGGGCGTTGAATTAAATACAGCCAGTAAAGAATTGCTTACTTATGTATCGGGATTAAACAGCCGTTTGGCGCAAAATATTGTAGAGTTTAGAAACGAGCATGGTGCATTTAAAACCCGTTTTCAGTTAAAAGAGATTTCAGGCTTGGGAGAAAAAACCTTTGAGCAATGCGCGGGCTTTTTACGTATCAACAAAGCCGATAACCCTTTAGATAAAAGCGCGGTGCACCCTGAAAGTTACGAGGTGGTGGAGCGCATGGCGAAAGATTTGCATGCAACTATAAACGATTTACTGACTAACAAAGAACTTCGCAAACAAATTAAGATAACTAATTATGTAAGCGATACCATCGGCTTGCCTACCCTGCGCGATATTGTAAACGAATTGGAAAAGCCCGGTCGCGACCCGCGTAAATCATTCGAAGTATTTTCTTTCGCCGAGGGAATTGAAAGACCCGAAGACCTGCGCGAAGGTATGCAGCTTCCGGGCATTGTTACCAACGTAACCAACTTTGGTGCCTTTATAGATGTGGGTGTGCATCAGGATGGCTTGGTGCATATCTCTCACCTGTCTGATACCTTTGTAGATGATCCCAACAAAATTGTGAAGGTGCATCAGCAGGTTATGGTAACTGTTTTAGAATTGGATTTAAAACGCAATCGCATTGCTTTATCCATGAAAGGAAATGGGAATATACCTGTTGCAAAATCCTCTTCGGTTAAGAAGGAGAAAGAACCCGCTTACGATGCCAACGATATGCAGTCCGCGCTGTCTGCCTTAAAACAAAAGTTCGGGAAATAGTCTTTAAAAAGAAAAATTACTTTTTACTATAACCCTTTTTAGTAGAGGCTTTATATTTTGGTAATCTCTCAGATAATTTTTCTACTTGTTCTGCCAAAATTTTTATAGCATTTGTTATAATTACGAGGTCTTCTTTGGTAGCAAAGCCATATTCGGGTTTTGGATCTTTAATAGTTGGTTTAATAGTATCTTCAAAAAATTCAGCCACATTAATCTTCAAAACTTTGGCGATTTTAATTAAATGAGAAGAATCAACATCAATTTCTCCACGCTCAATCTTTCCAAAATTACCGGCACTCATTCCAATTTCATCAGCCACGTTATCCTGACTTAACCCACTCATACTTCGCAGCTGGCGAATTTTTGCTCCTACTTTATTTTTCACACCCAAATTTCCGCAGCATACCGTTAACTAAACAATCATTATATAACATATATTTGTCGTTTAATGATTATTTTTGCATTATAATGATGTATTTCAAATAACATATCTCCTCGGAACGTTCAAATGAAAAAGGTAATGCTTGCTTTTATTATATCTTTTTTTCTGGGCGCATTTTCATATAGATGTTATTGGCGTTATAAATATTCTGACAACTATTTACCAAAACTACCATTGAATAACTATGCAGAAATAAAAGACTATACAGATGAAACAGACAAAGAGATTGTCTCTAATAAATTAATAAAAGGCAGGATAGGTGTTTTTATTGTGTTTGGACAATCTAACACTACTAATAGTGAAAGTGATCTTTATAATTCTAAATCAAATGTTTTTTATGTCTATAAAAATAAATTCTATAAATATAGCGACCCTGTTCTGGGAATAGATGGCAAAGGTGGTACAATTTGGGGTTTAGTTGGAGATAAATTAATACAACAAGGTAAATATGATTGTGTGGTTTTCAAATGTGTTGGAAGAGGGGCGACATCGGTAATAGAATGGCAACCAAAAACGGAATTATATAAAAGAATTACTGATGGAAACAATGAACTTAAATCATTAGGATTAATTCCAACAGCTATTTTATTTCATCAAGGAGAAGGTGATAATAAATATAGAAGGTACTATTATAGGACAAAAAACTACTATGCTGATTTTTTGAATATAAACAATGCACTACGTAGAGATGGAATAATGGCACCTATATATGTTTCTATTGCTTCTTTAGGTGCCTCTCCTCAAGATACATCTATTACAAAAGCTCAAGATAGTCTAATTAGAAATGTAAGTGGGATAAAAAGAGGTGTTAACACAGATAGTTTAATTGGCAGAAAATATAGATACGATGAAACTCATTTAAACTATTTAGGAACTCAAATAGTTTCAGACCTTTGGATTAAATGCTTAACTAGTAATTAGTTCTTTATTATTGGTAATATTACCAAAACAAGTGTTGAATTATTAATTAGCATTTCACTTAATAAATAACCCTATACAACAAAGGTCTGGAAGGGGCGGCGTCATTCTCGAAAGCGGCTACCTGTAAATCTAAAAGATAGGTTCCGTCAAAAATAGTGTTAGGCACATAAATCAATTCCGTAATGGTGCGTTGTGTATTTGTGTTTTGCGGGTACTCCCAAAAGGCTTTGTGTGCAAGCAACGCGCCGTTATCTACTTCCTTATCTACACTGGGGGTGTCAAACAACAAATGTTGAATGCCCTTTTCAATAATATACTTCATTGCCTCCTCATTAATATAAGCAGGGTTTGTATTTGAATAATTCTTATGCGTTTTTTCTTCCGAGTTTGAAAGGGTTCGTATTACTAAGGCTTCAGGAGTTTTATCCAATAGAAAATCTTCTAAGATTCTTTTTGTAATGACTAAATCTCCGTTTGCTTCTTTGGGTAAAACGGTAATAAGTTCTGCCATAAACATAAATTGTTTCAGGCTTTTGTTTACCGAATAAAATTCTTTACTGATATGTCCTACACACTCGGTGTGCGTACCATGCCCGTGCGGATTGAATGTTATATTCTTAAAATTTACGGAACCGCCTTGTGCTACTTCTCCAATCCAATCGCCCATACGCACGGGTTCTATTATGGGTTCAGGCACGTACCACGCTTTTACTCCGCCAACGGCAACGGGCAATGAAATATCAATAGCTTTAGAAAAATCTACTCTGAATGTTTTTTGTTTATGAGTTATTGTTGCAATCATATTGCTTAGTTTTTTTTTAATTATTATAATATAGTATTCGCCTAAAGACTCGGGTCATCTTTCTTTGTATAAAATAAATCAGAAGCAATGCCATCGGCAAAATGCTTTCCTTGTTTGTTTAAAGTTACAGCGTTTTGTTTTATATCAATAAATTTTTTTTGTTTATGAGATTCCAATTGAGCCATGAAATAAGTAAAATACTGTCTTCCAAAAGAAGTTTCTATTTCTTTAACATCGCACCCCCATTGGGTTCTGAGGCGGGTTAAAATATACTCGTTATACTTATCATTTGCTGTTAGAATTTCTTCTTCATAAAACGGTTTGTTGTTTTCAATAGCCTGTATGTACTGCGTGTTGCTCCTTACATTAAACCTGCGCGAAACACCATTATACGAGTGCGCCGAAGGACCAATACCTAAATAATATGAACCTTTCCAATAATTGCTATTATGCAGCGCCATATAACCGGGTTTGCAAAAGTTAGATATTTCATATTGGGTAAATCCGTTCTTCTCGGTTTCTTCCATTAGTATATCAAACAGTCGCGAGCTTATTTCGCTATCTACTTCTTTCTCCTTCTTTTCTTTAATAAGGTGATTTAACCGTGTTCTGCTTTCTACTGTAAGATTGTATGAAGAGATGTGTTGCACATTCAACCCAAAGGCGGTTTGCAAAGTCTTATGCCAGTTATCCGGTGTTTGAAATTTACTGCCATAAATTAAATCAATAGAAATGTTTTCTAAACCCGCCTGTTGCGCCAATTTAATGCAATCAAAATTTTGTCGCGAGGTGTGCGCACGGTTCATCCATTTTAATTCCCCGTCATCAAAGCTTTGCAACCCTATACTTAACCTGTTTACACCTAATTGCTTTATGGCTTTCAGATAATTTAGCTCTGCATCTTCGGGGTTTAACTCAAAAGTAATTTCAGCTTCGATAGCTACTTTATATGTAGCACGAACCACAGTCAAAATTTGTTCAAGCTCTGCAAGGCTTAATAAGCTTGGCGTGCCGCCGCCAAAGTAAACAGATTGAATAGCGTTGGTTTCTATGTAGTGCCTGCGATTGGTTATCTCTGTGCAAATAGTATCAACCAGTTTTTTCTTGTGCTCGAGGTTAACCGAGAAATGAAAATCGCAATACAAACAAGCTTTACGGCAAAAAGGAATATGGATGTAAATACCACTCACGCAACAAATATAGGTTTAGAAATGCGTACGAGAACAATTGAAGCGAAAAAGCCCGCTGACTCAGTAAGCCAGCGCACCGAAACGTCCAATTAAACAGTAAGTTTTTGTATAAAGCCTAACGTCTTATTAATCTCTGTGTACATAATTTTATCATGCTCTATAAACGCGACTTTTTTTCGGTATTCGCTTACAGTCTTTTCAATTCGTGGAGATGATTTTAAAGGTCTTCTAAACTCCAATGCCTGTACGGCACTCATAAACTCTATGGCAAGCACTTTATAAGCGTTTTCAATTACTTTATAACACTTGGTAGCGGCATTGGCACCCATAGAAACATGGTCTTCTTGTCCGTTTGACGAAACAATGCTATCCACCGAAGCGGGTGAACACAATTGTTTATTCTGACTAACAATAGAAGCGGCGGTGTATTGCGTAATCATCATACCCGAATTAATACCAGGCTTTGCACATAAGAAAGGAGGTAAATCGCGTATGCCCGAAACAAGCTGAAAAATACGCCTCTCTGAGATGTTGGCTAATTCGGCAATGCCCATGGCTAAGTAATCTAAGCCCAAAGCAAGTGGTTGCCCGTGGAAATTCCCTCCTGAAATAATTTCATCTTCATCAGGGAACACAGTTGGGTTATCGGTTACCGAATTAATCTCAGTCTCCATAATTTCCTGCACATGTCTTACTACATCTTTGGTAGCGCCATGCACCTGCGGTATGCAACGGAAAGAGTAAGGGTCTTGCACCTGTTCTTTTTTAAGCGCTGTAATTTTACTTCCTTTTAAATACTCTTTTACCGCTTTAGCAGTTTCTATTTGTCCTTTATGCGGACGAACATTTTGTATCAATTCACTAAACGGGTCAATCCTTCCCAAGAAAGCATCCAGGGCTAAAGCGCCTGTAAAATCTGCCAGTTTATTAAGATGGTTGCTTTTTATAACACACCAAACTCCATACGCGCTCATAAACTGTGTGCCGTTAAGCAAAGCCAATCCTTCTTTAGATTGAAGTTTGATTGGACTAAGCTTTAACTTCTTATAAAGACTTTCTGTACTTGTCTTTTTACCCTGATAATAAACCTCGCCTAAACCAAGTAAAGGCAGAGTAAGATGCGCCAACGGAGCTAAATCGCCCGAAGCACCCAAAGAACCTTGCTGATAAATAACAGGCAGAATATCATTGTTGTAAAAGAAAAGAAATCGGTTAGCAGTATCCATGCTCACGGCAGACTTACCGTAAATAAAGTTTTGGATTTTAAGCAGCAACATCAGCTTAACCACTTCTTGCGGAACTTCATCACCCATACCACAGGCATGCGATTTAACTAAGTTCTCCTGCAATTGCTGCAACTCATTAGTAGGAATAATCACATTGCAAAGAGAACCAAACCCTGTGTTTACTCCATAGATAGGCTCTTTTTGTGTGGCTTGTTTTTTATCTAAGTAAGCACGACAGGCTTTTATATTCTTTATGGCATCGGCAGAGAACTCTAATTTCGCATTACCGGCTACAATCTTCTCAACATCAGAAAGGCTAATTTTCTTTTTCGGATTTAAGGTAAAAATCATATTTTTTTATTTTCTTTTTTCATTATGGCGAACATGCTGTTCGCCAAAAAGGCGAAGGTCATGCAGCGAAGATAATTATTATCCGATGAGTATGTATGTCTTTAGCCCTGTGTGGCAATAGGTTTACCATCATTGTATTTAGACGGACATTTCATTAAAATATCATTCGCATGAAACTCGCCGTTGTGCATCTTGCCAATTATAACAACCTGTTCAGAGCGTTCAAAATCTTGTGGTTTGTTTTTATGTAACACCACCTTGCGCTCATCGCCTTTGGTGTCAATCATATAAAAAGTAAACTCATCCGTGTTTATGGCAGGGTTGTATTCGGTTGCTTTTTGCTTATCGCACTTACCCACCACATGAAATTCCACATCGGGGTTTTCATTCGCTTCTTTAAAATCGGCATACGTACTGCTGCTGCCAAGTGTAGCTATTAATGCGCCAATGGCAACCGCTACTATTACGATAATGGCTATGTGTGTCTTTTTCATGTTTCTATTTTATTTTATGCTATTGTAACATGGTGTTTACCTAAAGGCTCGGGTCATTTCTGTTACTTTACTTTATCTTCTAATTTCTTTAGTTTCCTGTCTATAATAATTAAGTATGTAGCAAGGCAAACAAATACAATTGATAGTACAAGCACTACCACATATATTTTTCCTTCACTTCTAAAGGTATCTGCCATTTGTGGGGCATCTTCAATTTTATTTTGTTGAGCAAAACAAAATGAATTAAGGATTAAGAATGCAAAATTAAAGATGAGAGCTACTTTTATTTTGAATTTTGAATTTTGAATTTTAAATTGACTCATGGTTATCTAATTTGTATTGTAATTTCTTCATTCGGTTTAAAATAGTCAGCAGCCAAACGCTCATTAAAATCCAACCCATGCAGGCGGGATAAAAAACCATACGCATACTATTATCCATATCATATCTGCCAAAGGCGGGGTTACCGCCATTACCGGGATGCAGTGAGTTAGGTGCCAAGCGAGGGTAAATCATGATAAATACAAAGGTCATAATAAAAGCAAAAATATTATATACGGCTGATATGCGCGCTTTGGTTTGTGCGTCAGGTATAAGAGCACGCAACAAGTAATACACAAAATACACCAGCATAGCAGCCATTACTCCCTGTAGCTTAGGGTCATCGGCAACCCAGGGTTTACCCCAGGTATAAGTTGCCCAAACAGAACCGGTAATAATACCCGGAAGCGCGAACATACCGCCCACATAAGCCGCACGGGAAGAAAGAATATCATACTTTATATTATATCCATTTAAATAGCGCAGTGCAAAGAACCAAGAAATACCCATTTGCGTAAGCATGGCAAACCATAACGGAACATGAAAGTATAAATTACGAATGGTTTCGTTTAAAATATCCAGACGGGGTACATTGCCTATAAATCCCATTGTTATAGAGAATAATACCAAGGCAATTGCCGCTATTTTCCACCACCAGTGCTTCATTTTTATTCCTTCCAAAGATACCTAAATAAGAAAAGTGAGAGCGAAATAATTATCACATCTATTATAAACAAGCCTCCCATGTATTTATAACTTACCGACCAATCCAATCCATCAATGGCATTTTTAGTTAGGCGTAATGATAACAACATAACAGGTATGCAAACCGGCATACTTAATAAACTCATGACTGAATAACTATTGCCAGTTTTAGAAGAAATACAACTCATTAAAGTTAAAGAACCTCCAAGTGCTGCGCTTCCCAACAATAAAGTAAGTATAAATAATAATACATTTTGCACCGGAAAACCAATCATCCAGCCAAAGGTTAAAACACTGCAAAGACATACAACCCATAGTAATACAATGTTGTATATTATTTTAGAAATGACGAATTCAGTTGGGTGATACAAAGTGTAATTATAAATACCGCGCGCTTTACTCTCGGTAAAAAAACTTTTAGAGGCCGCGTTAATTCCAGCAAAGAATAACACCAGCCAAAATAACGCTCCCCATACATCGGGTTTTATGCCACTTTTAAAACTAAGGAAACTGATAAATACGATACTTAGCACATACAATAGAATGCTTGCCAGAGAAGTCTTTTGACGAAACTCTAAAAGAAACTCCTTTTTTAACAAGGCTATGATATTGGAGGTGTTCAAATTTGGATGCAAAAGTAATTATTCGTTTTAATTGTTTTATATGTTTTTGAACTCATGTATTAAGAAGCTGTTTAAATTTTATCCGGATTTTTTATAATACTTTTTTCTGCCGCAAAAAAGTATTGCAGGGCGAAGATGCCTTTGTATCTTTGCCCTGTTTCTTTTTCGTCAAGGAAAAAGAAAAAAATAAAGAAGATTCAAATAAATTTTAAAAAAGATTCTTAACTTAAAAGATACCGCTAAAGCATTTCTACTTCTGTATCTTTTTCTACGCGCAGGTTATCAATAATAAACTCTTGTCTGTCCTGTGTATTTTTACCCATGTAATAGCTAAGCATTTCCTGGATGGACGCACGCTGGTCTATTAACACGGGCTCTAAGCGTATATCCTTTCCTATAAAGTGTTTAAACTCATCAGGAGATATTTCTCCGAGACCTTTGAAGCGGGTAATCTCAGGCTTTGGGCCAAGTTTGGCAACGGCAGCTTTGCGCTCTTCATCGCTGTAACAATAAATGGTTTCTTTTTTATTGCGCACGCGGAAGAGCGGTGTTTGCAGGATAAAGACATGGTTGTTCTTTACCAAATCGGGAAAGAATTGTAAAAAGAAAGTAAGTAGCAATAACCGTATGTGCATACCATCCACATCAGCATCAGTGGCAATAACTACATTGTTATAGCGCAATTCATCTAAACCATCTTCAATATTTAAAGCGGCTTGCAAAAGATTAAACTCTTCGTTTTCATACACTACTTTTTTACCTAAACCAAAGCAGTTAAGCGGCTTACCTTTCAAGCTGAAAACCGCTTGTGTATTCACATCGCGGGTTTTGGTAATAGAACCACTTGCAGAGTCTCCCTCGCAAATAAAAATGGTTGTTTCTAAACGACGGTTATCTTTATTATCATCTAAATGGGTACGGCAATCGCGCAGTTTTTTATTATGAAGCGATGATTTCTTGGCACGCTCTCTGGCTAATTTTTGTATACCTGATAACTCCTTACGCTCTCTTTCATTCGCAATAATTTTAGCTTCAATAGCCCTGGCTGTTTCAGGGTTTTTGTGCAGGTAATTATCTAAATTCTCTTTAATAAAGTCTCCCACAAACGAACGCATGGATTGACCGCCCGGCGCGACTTCCTGCGAGCCTAATTTTGTTTTTGTTTGTGATTCAAACACAGGCTCTTGCACTTTAACCGATATGGCCGCAATGATAGATTTGCGAACATCAGTTGGGTCAAAATCTTTTTTAAAGAACTCGCGTATGGTTTTTACAACCGCCTCTCTAAATGCACCCTGATGCGTACCGCCCTGTGTGGTGTATTGTCCGTTTACGTAACTGTAATATTCTTCCGAGAAATGCTCATTGCTATGCGTTATAGCCAGTTCTATATCTTCTCCTTTTAAATGGATGATTGGATATAGAATTTCTCCGGTAATATTTTTTTCTAATAAATCCTTTAAACCGTTTTCTGATTTATACTGATTGCCATTAAAATGCAACGTTAACCCGGTGTTTAAAAAAGCATAGTTCCACAACATGCGGTCGATATACTCATGCACAAAGTGGTATTTTTTAAAGATACCATCATCCGGGCGAAACTCTACATAAGTTCCGTTAGCTTCATTAGTCTTTTCAAGTTTAGATTCTTTAACTAACTCTCCGCGATTGAACTCCGCTTTTTTACATTGTCCGTCTCTATAAGAACTAACCACAAACATGCTCGACAAAGCATTAACCGCCTTGGTACCCACACCGTTCAATCCGATAGACTTTTTAAAAGCATCGCTATCGTATTTACCGCCGGTATTTATTTTAGAAACCACATCAATTACCTTCCCCAAAGGAATGCCGCGCCCGTAATCGCGAATAGAAACCACGCCTTCTTTCACGCTCACTTCAATTTTCTTTCCGGCACCCATCATAAACTCGTCAATAGAGTTATCCATCACCTCTTTTATGAGTACGTATATACCATCATCAAACGCGGAGCCATCGCCCAGCTTGCCAATATACATACCGGGACGCATACGGATATGCTCTTTCCAGTCGAGCGACTTTATACTATCTTCGTTATAACTACCTGTTTCTTTTGCCATTTTTCTAAGAGTATCTATTTGTGTTAGCGCCGCAAAGGTAAATATATTGACGATTTTAAAATTTAATGTTAATAATTTACAAGAGTGCGTATATGGGCGTTCCGGCAGATTTAGCCCATCGTTTTAGTTTTTTATTTGCTGAATGCTGAAAAAGCATTTCTGCCATTGGGGTTATGCTACGCAAAACAAAGCGGTTAAACAAAGCACACCGGGCAATATAACGTTTAATTGCAGGCGGTGGAACAACAGGTAGCGGTACTGCCAATAATAATACAGCTGTTAGCGGGCAGTAGAAGCCTCATCCCTAACCCTTCTCCAAAGGAGAAGGGAATTTGTTTTATATTTGCTATAGATTTTTAAAGATAATTCTGTGGGAATAAATACAATAGACATTATATATTCTGACTTTAGAGCAACTAATCAGGCAAAGCCCGATTATATATTAGATTTTTTTGCACTTCACTCTATTTACTTTAATAACACAAATACATTCAAAGATAAAGAAGAGTTAAGGCTTTATATCGAACTTGCTTGGCAATACATAAATGCTCACTATAACAAAAACCATTATAATGATACCATAGATGCTGTTGACAAATATCAACCTATTATAGATGTTGAAATAGATAGGCTAAAGGCGTCAGAACTTAAAAATGAGTGGTACATTAGTATGTCGTTTTTAAAGGCAATGGCAAGCTATCAATTGTGCGACTATAAAACAGCCACTCCTATCTTTAAAAATCTAATGCAGAACGCCCCAAAAGATGATCGTTATAAAAAATGGTTTGTCTATTCACAACATGGGCAAAGACTTTGGATAGCAAATACAATGATGATTATTTGTGGGCTTCTTATCGCAATAAATATCTTCTTTAAATCATATATAACAAATTATTACTTAAGACAAACGATAGGCAGTGTAGGTGTTTTAGGACTAATAGCAATTTGGGGTTATGATTATTATATTAAACGTAATTTCAGAAAATCAAAACAAGGTTAATAAATTAGTTTGCTAATAATCCCTGCTTGCATAAATCTATAATCCACGCATAATCAATTTGTTTAAACAAACTCGTAACAATTTTATTTTTATGCGCACTTGTCTCTATTTTTGATGAATGATTACCGATATCGAAGAGAATAATCCCGCGCTGCTGGCTTCTAAGTTTATTAACCATACACACAAGCCTGTTTTTCTTACAGGCAAAGCAGGCACCGGCAAAACTACGTTCTTAAAACACATTGTTGGGCATACCCACAAAAAAGCCATCATCGTAGCGCCTACCGGCATTGCCGCTATTAACGCGGGTGGTGTAACTATTCATTCGCTGTTTCAATTGCCTTTCGGGGCGTATGTTCCCACCAATCAAATAAATACGGCGCAACATGTAAGTTTAAAAATAAACGACCCGGGTTCTGTAATTAAGAACTTACAGATGCACGAAAGCAAACGCAAATTATTGCGCGAGTTGGAGCTTTTAATTATTGATGAGGTAAGTATGCTGCGCGCCGATTTGCTGGATGCCATAGATATGGTATTGCGCTATGTGCGTCGTAAACAAAGTCCATTTGGAGGCGTGCAGACATTGTTTATAGGCGATTTGTTGCAACTGCCGCCCGTTATAAAAAACGAAGAGTGGGAGTTTTTAAAAGCCTATTATAAAAGCATTTACTTTTTTGATGCGCAGGTCCTTCAAAAAGAAAAACCTGTTTACATTGAGTTAGATAAAATTTATCGTCAGGCAGATGATACGTTTATTTCTTTACTGAATAATTTACGCAACAATCAAATCACCGAAGCTGATATTGAATTATTAAACAAGTATTATCAGCCAAACTTTAAGCCCAAGGCAGATGCCAATTACATTACCTTAACTACACATAACTACAAGGCACTTGAGTTAAACAAAACTTTTTTGCAGGAACTGAAAAGCAAATCATTCTTCTTTGAAGCCCATATAGAAGATGATTTCAACGAGTATGCTTATCCGATTGAGAAAACTTTAGAACTGAAAAAAGGTTCGCAGGTTATGTTTGTAAAGAATGATGCTACCGGAGCGCAACGTTTTTTTAATGGCAAGATTGGCATTATATCTTTTATAGATGCGGATGATATTGAAGTGCGGTTTGAAGACAACACAAAACTGTTTCTCGAAAAATATACCTGGGAAAACATAAAGTATAAACTGAATGAAACCACCAACGAAATTGAAGAACAAACGGTTGGTACGTTTACGCAATACCCTATAAAACTTGCCTGGGCCATAACCGTGCATAAAAGTCAGGGCTTAACATTTGATAAAGCCATTATAGATATAGGCGCAGCCTTTGCTCCCGGACAAGCTTATGTTGCTCTATCTCGTTTGCGTTCTTTGCAAGGTCTTGTTCTTACATCTGAAATAAGATATAATGGTATTAAAGAAAACAGCATTGTTACCGGATTCTCTAAAACAAAAACAGAACAGGAGAATCTGAATGATTTAATTAAAAAAGAGGGATTGGTTTTTTTAAAGAATTATTTATTGCAGTGCTTCGATTTTGGCGTGCTTGCTTATAACCTAAAAGAACATGTGGAAAGTTACAGTAAGGATGAAAAGAAATCCGCTAAACAAAAACAATATCCCTGGGCGGTTGCATTAAAAAAAGAGTTAGATACTATAAAACCATATGCCGATAAGTTTCTGTATCAGCTATCAAATATTATTGATAATAAGGAAGCAGATTACTTAGAAACCCTGAAGGGAAGGGTGTTTTCGGCTAAGGAATATTTTTTACCTGTGCTTAAAGATTGCTCTAAGAATATCTTTACTCAAATTGAAAAGATAAAATCAGAGAAAAAGATTAAAACCTATTTCAATGAATTGCTTGAATTGGAAACGCAGTTTTACGAACAAACAAAACTCATCAGCAAAGCTGAATTATTAGCCAACGCGTTTTTACTCAACAAAGAATTTACTAAAGAAGATTTGAATACTGTTTTGAATGACAAAGCAAGAGCGGAACAAATTAATCGCGCGCTTACAAAACCTGAAAAAGAAACTAAAGAAGAAGATTATTACGAAGCAGAAAAATCTACTGATAAAAAGTCCGCAAAAACAGCAAAAGAAAAAAGGACTGCAATAAAGAAAGAAAAGACAGACACCAAAAAGGAGTCCTTCGTTTTATTTACACAAGGCAAAACCATTCCTGAAATTGCAAGTGTCCGCAAGATGGCAAACAGTACCATAGAAGGGCATTTGGCGTATTACGCCGCAAAAGGAGAAATAGACGTTACCAGTATTGTTTCCGAAAAAAGAATTGAAGAGATTATTTCTGTCGCTAAAAGTTTAGATACCTTTTTGATAAATCCCATCAAACAATCGTTAGGCACGGATTATAGTTACGGAGAAATTAAATTGGCTATAGCTTCTTACTTAGCAAAAGAGAATTAAAAGTTTTCTAACTCGCATTCAAAGATTTCAGCGAAATGTTTTTTAAGTTTTTGTTTTACTTCTTCCATGTCAACTTTTCTGCCTAATTCTTTTTCGAGAGAAGTAACCGCTTTGTCTGCGATACCACAAGGCACAATGTGCCCGAAATAACTCATATCATTATTGATATTAAAAGCCAAACCATGCTTGGTAACCCACCTGCTGCAATGCACACCAATGGCGCATATCTTGCGGGCTTTGGGTGTCTCGGCATCCAACCACACGCCGGTTTCTCCGTTGCTTCTGCCTGCTGTAATATTATATTCCACTAATGTTTTAATAACCGTTTCTTCAAGCAGGCGCAGGTATTTATGAATGTCAGTAAAGAAATTTTCTAAATCTAAAATGGGGTAAACTACTAGTTGTCCGGGCCCGTGGTAGGTTATATCTCCACCTCTGTTTATTTTATAATAAGTCGCGTTTATGCTTTTTAAAAACGCACCGGATATAAGCAGATTGTTTTCGTCTCCACTTTTACCAAGCGTATAAACGTGTGGGTGTTCTACAAACAGAAGGTAATTGTTGGTTGCTTGTTGCTCTGCTTCCGGTAAATTACGATTGCTTGTTTTTTGCGCAACGATGCTTTGCTGCAATTCTTCCTGATAATCCCAACAAACTTTATAATCAAGTAATCCTAAATCCTTACGTAAAACCCGTTTGTTCTTTTCGGGCATTGTTTAGTCGTCGGTTGGTTCAGCGGCCTTTTTAAATCCTGCCTTCTTTGGTTTTATTTTCTTTGGCCAAATAATATTTACCAACTGATTATCTTTTGTGATAAGTGTTTTACTAATACCATTATTTATGCTGATGTCTTTCACATCGCTTTTCCATACACGTTGTACCTGATCATAAGTCCCGTCGTCTAACATGATATAAAATATTTCCACCTTATGTTCTTTCACAATGGCTTTTCCCTGAAAACATTCAGCGTTAGCTCCGTTTCTAAAAGTTACAATTACATCTGTGTAACTTCCATCCGCAACATCATCTGCGCCACGCTCTTCAAATTTTTGCGCCCATTTGTTATAGCAATTCAATTCTATTTTAGCTGTTTCTTGCGCTACCGCGTTTATCGAAAGGATAAGTGCGAAAAGGATAATTATTTTTTGCATAATACTCTGTTTTATTTAACAATATAAACCTTGCACTATTTTTTTGCTAAATTTATATCCGTTAAAAGTAAAAAATATTTCTTAATACTGAACTTATGCTGGTTAAAGTTTATGGTTGTGCTGTTTATGGGATATTAGCTACAAAAGTTACCGTGGAGGTAAATATTGTTCCCGGCGTAAATTTTTATTTGGTTGGATTGCCTGATAATGCCGTAAAAGAGAGTCATCAGCGCATTGATGCCGCCTTAAAAAACAATGGGTATAAAATTCCCGGGAAACAAATTACCGTCAATATGGCGCCGGCAGATATTAAAAAAGAAGGGTCTTCATACGATTTAACGTTGGCAATAGGCATTCTTGCCGCCTCAGAGCAGATTAAAACCAACCTTTTGGAAGATTACGTAATAATGGGGGAGTTGGCTTTAGACGGGTATATTCGCCCTATAAAAGGAGTATTACCCATTGCCATCAAGACTAAAGAAGATGGTTTTAAAGGGATTATTGTTCCCGCTGAAAATGCCGCTGAGGCCTCTGTGGTAGAAGGGTTGGAGGTATATGCGGCTAATCATATTAAAGATGTTATTGGGTTTTTCAACGGAGATAATGCTACTTTAAAAAAACTGCACTTTGATAGTAATGCGTTTTTCAGTCCGGATGAAACGTTTGAAATTCCTGATTTTTCGGATGTACGCGGGCAAGAAAACATTAAGCGCGCTTTTGAAATTGCGGCTTCGGGCGGGCACAACGTATTACTAATTGGTCCACCCGGTGCCGGAAAAACAATGCTTTCTAAAAGATTACCTTCTGTTTTACCTCCGCTTACTTTAAACGAAGCTTTGGAAACCACTAAAATACACAGCGTAACAGGAAGGCTTAATAAAGGAGGGGGCTTAATTACACAACGTCCTTTTAGAAACCCGCATCACACAATTTCTGATGTGGCGTAGTTACCAGCTTATTTGAAACGCTCTGATGTATTCCTTTGGTAATCAATTCTTTATCATCAAAAACCATCATTTGGTCGCTTCCTTTAGTAAATATTGTCTTTGATATTTCAAATCCGGCCTCAAATGTTATACTAATCGCATGATTCTTATATAAATCACTCCACATTACCTCTATATTTTTAACTTTTTGGTTAAGAAACTGCCTTTTTTGTTCGTCAGACCACGCACCGATTTGGGCTTTTATTTCATCGTCTACGGACAAATTATTGATTTGGGTAACCTTATTACTTAATACCGTGAGTTCCGTTAAGACCGATTTTAGTTGTTTTTCTATAATTTCTTTATCCTTAACATGAGCCTTATTGCGGGCTTCAAACTCTTCAATCGTAATTTTTTCCTTCTCAAAAAGTATTATAAGGTTCTCTTTTCTCTTATTAATAGAGACCTGTTCGGTCTCCAAGCCCTTATAATTTTGATTTAAAACGCTAATACGTTCGTCGGCATTTTGCGATTGTAGTTCCTTTTTAAGACACTCGATCTGTAGTTTATTATCCGTTACTACTTCCCAAACTAATTTATTAAAGCGGTCTAAATTTACAGAGCGCAGCCCACATGATTTAGCTCTTTTTGAAGAGCACATATAAATTCTTTCATCGCTTTTTATTTTACCATATAAGTTAGAGCCGCATCTGCCGCAACGAATTAGCCCTTTTAATAAAAAGAAATGTTTTTTAGTATGATTTTGTGAATAATGTTTGTTTTTTTTCAGTTGGGTTTGTACGGACTGCCATAAAGCTTTATCTATAATAGCAGGTGAATCAATAGTTTGTCCTTTATATCTCCTCTCTCCTTTATAGATAGGGTTAGTTAGTATACAATATACAGTACCTGGTCGCCATATAAAATCTTGGTTTCTTATTTCTCGGAGCTTACCTGTAAATTTATTTTTGGTTTTTGTACCATTCGGTAATACAGTCTTGCAACGTGTTGGGATATTTTTTTCTGTTAGTTTCTTTGCAATCGTATTTGTACCGTTCCCTTCTAAACTTAATTGTACCATAAGCTTATAAGACTTAGCTTCTTCTTCGTCTATTTCTAAAGCCCCTGTGGTCTCATTTTTTTTATAGCCATACGGACGTATTATGCCTATCCACTTACCTTTCTTTACGGCTTCAAGCAAACCTCGCTTGCTTCTTTTGGCTCTAATAGTATTTTCTCTACGAGATAATAAGGCTGTCAGATCGGAGAAAAATTCCTGTTCTTCATCCAGTAAATTAATTGATTGGGATGTAGTATGCAACATAACCCCATTATCCATGAGTATTTTCTTAATAAAATACATCGTAACGGGTGAACGTGTTAATCTATCCAATTCAGTTATAAAAATATGTTTGACTACCCCGTCGTCGCAATCATCCAATATTTTTTTTAAAACAGGTCGATTATCTAAATCATCTTTTGTGGCACTCTTACCTTTTTCTAAATGTACCTCAATACCCATCCCTAAAGCCTTAGCACGTTGTATCCCAGCTTTCTTCTGCGCCTCAAGCGAGTGTCCTTGTTCTACTTGAATCTCTGTTGATACCCGGCAATATATGTGTAAAGTGTTTTTCATTTTATTTTGATTTGCCCTACAATTTTAAATTAATTAGCTAAGTGGTAATAACGTTTATAAATAAAACAGGTGGCGTTTTACGTCGCCTGCTAAATTTGAAAGAGAAATTATTCAGAACTCTTTTCTGCAATATAATTTGGTTTTATAATTGGTAAATATTTTTTAATAAAAAGCAGGCGGTCTTTTACACCGCCTGCCGTATTATTGAACTGCTATTAATAAGATTTTGCTGAATCTAAAATAGCCTTTAAGAGAATTATATCTACGGCGTATGGTTTTCTTTCGTTGATTAAAGACATACTTATCAAGGCTTTCATCCGATTAATCTCGCTAAGTTTCAAATCGGCCAGCTCTTCCAAATTGTACATAAAGTTTTCAGCAAACCTAAACATGGTGTCTTTATCATCACGTAACGGTAAGTCGCAATAATAATCTTCGCCAAAAGGATTTAGTTTTTTTAAAAACCAGCTTTTGCCCATTTCTTGCTTCGAGACCATCACAAACACAATCCTATTTACAACACCGTATAAAGCACATGCTATGCTTCGTACCAAAGCCTTTTTAAACATGATATTTAAAAAGGGCTGATCGTCTTGGTTTTTAGTTTTTAGATGCTCGGCTAACTTTGTAATGTGATCGACTTTACCATCCCATGCCGGTAAAGCATCAAAATAATTTTGCATCGGGTTGTGAGATTGCACGAAATTTGATTTAAAAAGGCTACGCAACTCTTCTAATTTCATGTAAAGACCTGCGTGTTGTATAATCCTAAAGATGTCGTTAAGGTTCATTATTTCATAATTAGTAGCACTTTTTACCTTATACTCTATACATTGGTTTATTACATTTCTTCTAAAATCAAACCTTGCATTTAAAAAGCTTTCTATCGCTTTTATCATCGTTACTTTTTTCTTATTGGGTTCTTTACCCTTATTACTGCCTTCGTTTTCCGCCATGATGTTTGTTTAATTATTGATTAATCACCATAATCGCTATCTCCAAAAAAAGGAGGAAATGGCACGTCCTGCGCCTCATCATCTTCTATAACATTTCCCTGATGTAACTCTGTAGTTATTCTTTCAAACTGCTTTTTTGCATCTCTTCTGCCAAGCAGACGTTCGAGATAACTTAATCTGCGCCCTATACCATCTCCTTTCCCTTCGTTAAAACATCTAATAGTCCAGTATTCGTGAAGTAGCAGAATTTCATACCGGTATAGTTTTATGTAACTTTTTGTTTCTGCTTTACTTAAAAAGTGCTGCCTTTCTTTTAAAAATTCTTCAGGTAGATTCAGTTCGCCGATACGATTTTGAATACACGTTTTTATAAACCTTGCTTCTTCGGGTAAACGCAGACAAACGGTGACTGATATAATTTTAGGTTTAATTATTGCTTTCATTTTATTCTAAAGTAAAATTGTTTAGTAGTAACTTAAATAAAGCGGCATCAATACTTGATGCCGCTTTATTTACATCAATTATCCGAAATCTTCAGGGTTAAGCTTTGCCCTTACCTCTCGCCAAAAAGCAAGACGCTCACAGAAATACAGCAACCTTACGGCATCATCCTGCAACTCAATAGGATCCATATCGTAACGGTTAATGTCTGGCATGCTTTGATGTATGTGATGTTCATTACAGCGAATGAATTCTTCAACATCATCTTCTGTAACTTCCACCTGGCACATTTCCCTACCTTCTTTCCAATCAGCGAAGGATTTTAGTTGGTCTAAAAAAGCACCAAGTTTTGTATCAAAGACAGATTCCTTCATTTCGTTAGACGGAAACAGTATTGCATGCCCTACTTTACTCTGCCATTCTAACTCATAAACTGTTGCGTCTTCTAATGAAGTTGGTGAATTATCTTCGATTTCTTGCTCCGGTTCTTTCGGGACATCATCACCACTTGCACCTGCGTAAACAAAACCTAACTCCACGCCCCCTATTGTTCGTTGAGCTATAAAACCGCCCTGAATCTGGTTTTGATTTTCCAGCATATTTTCTACTGCAAACATCCCTGCCAAATGCAGGTTCTCTCCCGATAAAAGAGCTTCTATAATTTCTTTTGCTCTTATTCTAAGTTGTTCTTCGGTAGTTTCATCAGATTCAAACGTACGGTTGTACTTTTTTAGTTCCTCTATCCTGCCGGCAAAATCAAATTCGCTTAAAGCCAGACTTATACAATATGGAATGTCAGCTATGGCCTCCCCAACTGTAAAACCTATTTCGCCTTCCCCTACCTCATGTGCTTCAATTGCACAGGGTAATCCATCTTGTAAAATAGCAGTTATGTAAGAGCCAAGATATGCTTTACAAGCCATAATCTTAACCAATTCTACATTCGGCTCTTGCCAATCTTGTCCGTTGTGAAACTTGATTTTGCTTTCATTGAAATACGCTATGGTATCTGAAAAGTCATAGGCCTCCAATTCTCCTATTACTTCCGAAAGCCCTCTTTCAATTAGTTTTTTGTACATCTGACTGACTTGCCCTTCCTCCTTTTCTTGCACGGCTGGTGGTGTTGCCGTAGGTGCAGCAGCGCCTTGCGCTGGCTCCTGGAGCGTATTATGCCCCACTATTTGTTCTTCTTTCATATTCTTAAATCTCTTTGCTTGTTGGTGGATATGCAGTTACAAAGTCTTCGCCTACAAGAAGTCCATGCAAGACGTTTGGGCGTGATTCCGAGAGGCTATCAATGGGTCTTGCTGTAACCCAACCCTGTGCATAAATTAATACTCCTTCCTCTCCTTCTACCTGGCTGGTGATAAATTGCTCGTATCCTATCCGGGTTTAAATCTGTACCTGCTGCCCTTAGGCCATCTGAATCAAGACTACCATTTAATATTTCATTGTAATATTCCATAAGTGCCTCTACCTCTGTAGCTAATAATATAGCTTCGTGCGATTTCCAAGAGGTATGCTCTAATTCAATTGAAGATACTTGATCAATTTTGTAATCCGGCAGCAGTAATGCTACTTCTAAATCTGCTAAAAGCATTTTACGAAATATCCCCTGCTTATAAGGTTTACCACCTTTACGGTTTCTGTAATCTTGCCAATACTTCTCTCTTTCAGGAGATGCCTCATTATTAGCGGCTTTTAGATCATAATAGTGTAAAAGAAAATTTACCTCCTCGTAATTTATAGAAGCAGTTGCTGTTCTGTTATTTGTTACATCATTTTTTGCCATTGGTTTTTAGGTTTTATAGGTTAATTAAATATTATTGTTTTGTTTATTTCGCTGCCCACAAATCAAAATCAAGTTCCTGTGGTTCTTTGTCCCAATAACAGGTATCTTCAATATCACTTTGCTTTAGCTCTTCTGATACGCGGTTAAAAATTGCATCAGCACGAAATCCAAGTAACTTTTTGAAAAGTTTTATTTTATGTTTTATAAAGCTATCAGTGCAATCGAGGTAAAATTGCTTAATCCAGTATTCGTATAGCCATATTACCTCCTGTAAAAGCAGCAATACTTTTTTATCTTCTACGCTAAAATTGTCTGCATTATCTAAAGACAAGCACAACTTGCCAACATAACTTCCTCTGTGCATCTCAAAGTCTGTTATTCCGGTTCGCGTTCTGATAATTTTCTGGTTCCATTTATGAAACAGATAATCTGCCTCAGTAATGGTTGGGCTATATAGAATAGCCGATGGTTTTTTAGAAATAAGATTAAATGTTTTCATTTGGGTTTTATTTTTAATACTCAATGAAAGTCAATTTTGATGCCAATGGATTTTAACTTAATCTAAAAACTTAGCACCTCCATTCCAGTTCAATAGAGCAAGTTTTTGTCTTCGATAATTTTTAGATTTTAAAAAATAAATGCTGAATTGTCAGTTTATGTATTAATTAATTAGCGATCTGAATCAATAGAGCAAGTGCATGTTAGAAAGTCATGTAATTGCCGCAATAATTTTAGGGGTTTTGTAAACTTGACAGAAATTTAGCCAATGACCTTTAAAGAAATGCGTAGTTATTGCCTGATAATTTATCTTTTATCTCTTTGCGCTTTGCTGCTGTATTAAATGGGGCTTTCTCTCTAACGTCAATAAGGTGCGTAACAAGCCTTGTGCTTGTTTTACTAAGCTGTTTAGTTTTTATTTGTAGGATGTACTTTATGGATGTAAAAAACTGTTTTTGTTTCTTATAAGGTTTTAGCTTGCTGTCAAGTAAATACCTGTTTAAAGCAATAAATAAATCATCTGTTGTATAGTCCTTTGCCTTTAAATCAACCGACATTAAAAAATCAACTACCATCCTGTTTCTTTTGCTTGTGTATATCTCTTTAGCTGTTTTACCTCCTTCAATTACTGATACAGCAAAATCAGCTTGGAGTTGCCAGTAGAAAAATGATAGGGGGCTTTTTATTATATCAAAGTCTACCTTTCCGTACTCATACATTTTATAATACCGGTCAGTCCATTTTTTCCAAACAGTTTTAAATTGTAAACCACTATTTTCAGAGGCAAAAGCACTCATTTCGGCATCAAAAGCGAGCTTTTTATTTTTTTTATGGTTTAACCTATAATGCTCAAACTTCCAAATAAGCTCATGGCCAGCATTAATAAAGGCCATAAAATTATTAGCTGCAATTTTGGGGTCTTCGGCATCATTTTCTTTAATAACCGGTTCAGATACCGCAAAATATTTTCCTAATTCTGCGAACCATTTATCTCTTTGTTTATGGTATAAAAAGTACATATACCGCAGATGTATTTGTGCCTTTATAGCTGCAATATCAAGTATGTAAGGAAACACGCATCCACCTTCAGGAAAGGAATTTGTATCCATATATTTATAGATGTATACCATATCTTCAGCAAATGCATTAAATAAATTTTGGTTACTATCAGCACTTAATGTATTGCCAATATCATTTAATTGATCTACAATTAGCTGTAGCCGAGAAACTTCTTTCGCAAATTCATAAGCCCGGTTAAATTGCCACCTATCATAAGGTGTGTATTTAGTATCTTTAATAAATAACCTTACCTCGGGTGCACAACGTCTTGTACGTGCGGAACCCTGCCTAATTTTATTTATGTCGTATTCTCCGCAAAGATTTATTCTTTCTACTTCCGGGTTCAGTATATTAAAACCCTCCAAGCAATAACTGGTACATAGGGCATTATCAGTAATTAAACTTTCATTTTGGAGCTTTAAAGAATGAGCTGTTTTTTTCGTATCGGCATTATACAGGTTTATTTTAATGTTTTCTAAAGCCAAACTCTCTTGCACGAAATTACAATAGGGTTTATTATTAATAAAGCTAACTGAGCTTTTGGTTTCTCTTATACTGTCTTTTAAAGCATCAGTAATCGAACCCTTTACTTTTATTATGCTAAGAGGTAGCTTAGTAATATCATCTTTCAGACAACGGATATGGTAAAAGTCCTCTACTTCCGGCAACAAGGCATCCGGTGTAGCTGTTACAAGAATCTTTTTTTGGCAAGGAACGCAGTCTAACTCTTTTAGAGCTTCTTGCCTAAAACCTATTTGATTTACTAAATCGTGCGCCTCATCTATTATTAGGGTATGTATGTTTTTAATCTGTGCAGCCGAATCATAAGTTGTCGTATATAAATTGTAATAAACTTGCTTTGGTTTTTCTACTTCAAAAAGGGTTTCTATTTGTATTTCCTTGCACTTCTTTTTCCTTACAATTTTTGGTTTGTTATAAAAAGAACTGGTACGATATGCCGGTTTTTTTAAAACCCTTACATTATCTGTTAGTAAGCCGCTACCATCCCAAGAAAAAACCTCATGAATAGTTTCATCTGTTTTACGTTTAGCTACAAAATCCTTTTTAAGACTTGGTAAAGGTGTATATGCTGCGTACGGGTTTTTGTTGTTACCATGTAATACCTGTACTTTAAACTCATCATCACTTTGCTCAGCCGCAAATTGCTCAGCCATCCCTGTATACGGTAAAGCGATTACAAATTTCAGCTTTGGGTATTTACGTGCCAGCGTTTTTAGGTACTTAAATAAGGTATAGGTTTTACCACTACCGGTTGGAGCTTCTATCAGAATATTATTTTGCTCTTCAAATACTGTATATAATTGTTGTTCTATAGTTGAAAGGTATCCGGTAAAATGTATATCAAGTTCGGGGGTATAGCTATAGTTATGCTCACCCATAATATAGTACAGAGAGCTTATTGTTATTTTCTTGCCATCATAATTTCTTGCGGCGTTTCTTTTTGCCGAGAAGTACAAGCCTTTTAAAAAGGTTAACTTATTTTCGTGTTTTACCTTAGCTCTTTCCTCATTAAAGTTATTAAAATGATTACAAAAATCCTGTAGTGTTGCTTCCGGCCAAAGCTGAAAAAAGATGATAGCCAAACGCATAATTTGCGGATAGTGCATTCGGACTTTGTTTTCAACTATAAATCTTTCGAACCGCTGAAACATTTTGCGGTCATATTTATTGGCATCTCTTACCGGAAATACTTTTTCATCTTCGCTAACCTTACCTTCGCCATATTCAGGTTTTAATGGGTATAGTTTTGCGGCGTATGTTTTATTTGGGTTAAAAATGACATCTGGGTCGTGGTTAATATGCAAAGCCTGTGCAGCACTTAACATGGCCATATCTACGTTATACCTATAAGTAAGTAACTTTTTTACTTCGGCATCTTCTAATTGCTCTTGTACTGCTAAAAAAATATTTTTCTCATACAGTTCAATGGAGCTATCTGCTGGTATGTCTACCAAATTTAAAACAATATGCAAACCACAGCCACTTGAACTTAGTTTAGAGAAGAACAAATCTCTTCTGCCATCAGTTAATAGAGTAACTAATACCTTTAAATCATCAGTTGCCTTTGCCCGTTGTTCCTCAGTAATAGTCTTTTTATTTACCCCACTGGCTACTTCATCTATATCAATATCGATACCTACGTATGGGTTTCGTTCTTTAAGGTTATCTTTTGTTCTGCGATTACCATAATTTCCCTTATACGTTATTAATGGTTTATCTGCTTTATCAGTTGGAAGCTCAAATCGCCTACCGTCAGTGGCAATAAAAATATTAGTACGGGTTATTTCAGCAAGTTGCTGCCAAGAAATGTAAAAATCAATATCAGGTGATGTTCGGTTTGCGTTGTAGCCTAAGGGGTACTCGGGCGTCCAAACAGGGGAATACTCTGGTTTCATGCTTTCTGTGTTAATTTTAAATAGAGGGGCATAGTAAACAACAGGGAGCCCCAACTTATTTATATATAAATGGTATTCACATATACCCTAAAATGTTTCACTTTTTAGGGCACTTTTTAAAACAAAAAAGGGTGAACCCTCCCCAAGGCCACCCTTTTAACACAGAGCAATGATGCGAACAGAGCATTTACTTCAATTTATATATCCATAAGGGTGCTGATTGTTTCATCAGTTTTATCACTTATTTTTTGAAATATTAGTGTGAATTTTATTTAATCAAAACTTAGTTAAAATTCCCTGAAAGGCTTACTGTTATTAATAAATGTGTAACAGTCTGTTCCCTTCTCTGCTGTTATATATGATACCAACAAACTGTTACATTTCTTACATTTTACCAAGGATAAAGAAAAAAGGGATGGACAATTATGGATGTCTATGCATGAAAATCATTTAGATGAATTAGAGCAAAAATATCCTGGATTCAAATTAGCTTATCAAGCATTTATAAATTCAGGTTTAAAGATAACTTATGAAACAGGAGAAGAATGGTTTTATAATTCGTTTATAAAAGAGTAAAAAGCAAACATTGGAGAATGTTAATTCAAATCGTGGCTATCCAATTCCAAATGCCGCTTTAAAAAATCAGCCAATTTCTTTTGCTTCTCTACTTCACCTAAATAAGCTGACTTGTCAACTTTAAAAAGACTTTCACAGCCTGCATTAATAAATATTTGTTTTACCTTATCGTTTAAAATAATATCAGAATTAAGAAAGGCACTTATTTTATCAATGTTCAAATACATTTTATCATTTTTCATAAGACCTGTATTTTGATGAAGCTTTTCTCCTTCGGGCGTACAATCATTTATAAGAAATAGAAAGGTCTTTAATAACAAAACTCCCTCTATATGTTCGGCAATAAAGTAACCAGTTTTAACTTCTGACATTCTAAATTCTATTAATAATTGTCCATCTTTATTTCGGCAAACCTTTGGGCATTTTAATGACTGAAATGTATTATAATGAAGGAGTCCTTGATTTATATCATCCATTCTCTCATTCAATCTAATTAAGGCATGATTTTGAATGTATATTTCCAAATTGGTATTATTTGCCAATCCAATTTTTTCACCTGTAATGGTTACATATTCCATTTTAAGTTCAGGTTTATTAAGTGTTCCTTGCCATGTCATCCAACCTAATTTATTTGCGATTCTTTTTTCACCATCAACACTAATATGTTTTTTGTCTGTGGCTACTTCAAACAATTCCAAACAGAATCCGACATAATTAGGTTCCATTACTTTTACATTATTAATAACGCAAAGCCCAGTAATGAGATCACTAAACAGAATTGATAATATTTCGCTAACCCAGGCAAATTTTTCCCATGCCTCTTCATTAATATTCGAGTTCATTCTTTGTGAGAATTCAGATAATGCTTCTTTTACAACCTTTGCACCTTTATATTCGTTTTCTTGTAAAATTCCCTGATATGTTGAAATTGTATAACCTATTGAAAAGTAATCATGATATGTAATTGTTTCAAGGGAACCGACATTGATCGGAATTAAATTTTCTTTAAACTCTTGCTTAATTTGGTTTTGGCAATACTGTATAATGCATTTGGGGATATTTTGATTTAAACCAGCTTTCACTTTAATTGGCCTAAATCTTTTTTCGTAGAGCCATTCCAATTCTTTTTTCGGTAATAATTTAAAAATTTCTTCACTACCAGTAATCTTTTTGAAATAGTCCTTCAAGTAACTAAGAAAAATATTCCGCTGTTGAGAATTAGCAGTCTTTTGTGAAATTGGTTGTTTCTTTTTTTTTCGGGTACCCATTTTATTTAGCACTAAACGAACTCAATTGTAAAGGTAAGAAAGGTTATTCAACATAGCTAAGTCATTTGACTTAGCTATGTTATATTTTAAAAGCTATTGGTACATTAGCTAAAATACAAATATGAAAGCAGTAGCATATATTAGAACATCCACAAAAAAACAGGACAACAGTCTTACAATACAAGATAAATGTATAACGTCATACGCATATAATAAATTTGAAATAGAAAAAAAGTTTATTGAACAAGTAAGCGGAAGAAAAGACAATAGAAAAGAATTACTAAATGCAATTGATTATTGTAAAAGGAATAATGCAACTCTAATTTGCAAATCAATAGATCGTTTAGGACGTAAGAGTTCAACAATTCAACAGATTTATGATTCATCAATAAATATAGTTTTTGTTGAGAATCAAAATATAGATCGCTTTACCTTACAAATATTATCGGTAGTATATGAAAACGAAGTAACGGTTACGAGAAATAGGATTAAGCAAACAATGGATAAATTAAGAACTGAAAACGATTGGGAGTTCACTAAAGTAGGAACAAAGAATTTCAGCGACAAAGGTCGAAGAGAGGGGGCTAAGGCCACTAAAGAATTATATAATACCAAAAACAAAAATATTATTCTTTCAATAGAAAATATAATTCTAAAAACAAAACGTATAAATTACAGCACTATATCTACTGAGTTAAATAAATTAAAAACAAAAACCGTTAATGGAAATGAATTTACACCACAACAGGTTAAGCGTATAGTAAATCGGTATGGGTTAAATAATTTAATTTTCAAAACGAATAATATAGTTGCTAAAACCTTCTGAACTCTACTAATAAATCATCATTATTTAATATTTGTGACAATTCATTGCTTTGTAAAACCTCCTTCTTAGGCACATTAATTTTTTCTTTGTCCGATTTATACCAACAAATATTTGCTTTTTGCTCTTCAATCGTTAAACCTGAAGAATCAACTTGATAACCTTTAAGTTTTAGAAACGTTTCGAGTCTGCTTTTTTCAATGTACTTCATTATATTAATTGAATATAAAAAACTATTTTTTTGATAATTTACGAAAAGCTAAATTCCAAAAAAATCTCCTGTGAACAAGAAAAACCAATAAACCCAAAATTCGGATTTTCTGTTGGTTCTTCATTCATCCATGTCATGGAGCCACCATCTTCGAGTAATTTATCATAGCTAATTTGACTTCCGTTTGCATCTTCATAAATGACTCTAAGAATCGAATCAGCATACTTTTTATTATATTTTATACAGAGGGTATCAAAATTAAAATCAATACCACCGGCTACAACAAAACTTTCATTCTCATCAGGTCTAAGATGAACAGGCATTCTATCTCCTTTTCGTATTGTTTTAAAGAATTTTTCGACTTTTTGCGTGTTTAGTTCTTGTGCAGAATTTATTGATTTTAGAGGAAGCTGAAATGTATTATTAGTTTTTACACTCGATAATTTCGATAAATCAGCAACAATAAACTTATCTGTTTCTATTCCAAACTTAACTGGGGTTTGATCCTTTCTTTTTTCCGTATTTAACTTAACGTATTGAGATGTTTCTTCTTTTAGATAATTTTGCAAGCTATCACTAAAAAGCAAATTATTTGTGTAAATTCCTTCTGCTTCCCCACGCAGTGCTTTATTTAAAAAATGTGACCACACTCCATTTTCTAAATCCTTATGGGAAATTGATTTTTGATTGGATTTGCATGAAGCAAAACCAATACAAAATTGTTCGTTACGAAATTGATGTATAAGGTCTTCAGCTGAAAAACTATCTTCACCTTCCCTTTCATTTCCGCTAAAGTCAAACCCACTATGACAACAATCTATAAAAAGAAGGCTATTTTGACATTTTGATTTATTGAGTAAGCCCAAGATTTGATCCATAGAGACACAGGTTTCTAATTTGTCAATCTTAATGGCATCGAAAGGAGCTAATAAATTTTTTCCGTTTTCGTAAAATCCATGTCCGGCAAAATAAAATATTAAGCGATCGTTACTCTGTGCTAATTCGCTATAGTATTTGACTTTCTGAATAATCGTACCTCTTGTCGCCTTAGTATCTTTAAGTAAAGCCAAATATGAGGGGTCATAGCCTAACATCTTTAAACTTTCTAAAAAGTCATCAGCATCTTTTCGAGCGAAATCAACATCAGGAAAATCTTCACTTTCTGAATAGTTTTCTACCGCTACAATCACACAGTATGTTATTCCGGAAATAAGCGAACTTGTTGGAGATATTACTTCTTGTTGAACCAGTTTTTTCGCTAAACTTGGGATAGCTTTAAAGAGGATTTCTCGTATCTCGGGGCAATTGTCTTGTATTGGATAGAATAAAAGCGCCGCCTCTTTAATTTTTTCCTTTTGTTCGGAAGTTAATTTAGTTAATAATGCCACTTTTTTTGGAGAAGATTTTATTAGTAAAGTTGACACCGTGGAATGTAGTCGTGACCCGTATGTTCCAGATTCTATAATTTCATGCCTTGAGTCAGAAAGTAAATCTGCAATATCTTTTTCCCCTGTTTCTATCAAGGCTTCTATAATTCCTTCAATAATTTCATCCATAATTGATGTTATAACAGTTTCTTTATATTGATTTGCATTATCATTAAAAGGGTTTTTCCGTCTAAGACTTAAAGCAAGCCCAGTTGCTTTGCTATATCTTGCGTAAACTTTGCCATAGGTCTTTTATGAATATTTTCCGGCTCAACATAATTACCGACCAAAATTCTATTTGCCAAACTTGCATCAGTAAATAATTTGTGGAAGGATTTAACTAAGCCCTTTCTATAAGCAAGTTTATAAACTCTTGATTTCAAAATTAATTCTTCAACTAAGTCTTTTTGTGTTTCATAAATTCCTGCAATATCAAAGGTGTCTTGAAAAGAACCCCTAACTAAACCTGTGGAATTACCCTTCTTTGGATCGGTAAATTTAATTTCAATTTTTTCTTTGGCCTTCTCGGCATCGGTTTTATATAATTGCAGATATTTAGCAACACATCCGCTTCCCAATTCAAAAGAATAAAAAGAATTTTTAGTTTCGTTCAAATTTTTTGAATAGAGATTAAAATCAACACTTATTGTACTTTTGCAATTATTGCATGATGCACAAACGGGATATAAGTTAAATAATGAAACACTAAAACATGGGTAATCAGATTTCGCTAAATAATGATCCACTTGAAATTTTGCCTTGACAGTTTCACGTTTAATGTTTCCGTTTGCTTTATATTCATAACTATTGACACTAATCGCTAATTGCGAGTTACAATAAACGCATGCCTTTACCCCGAGTTTTTGAAAATATTTCGGGTAAAAGTCGGATCGCCTTTTTTTATATCCCATTGTTTCTATTAACTTATCTCTGAAGGGTTTGTACATTTTCTTGCGAATCCCCCTATAATCATAAATATCACTAAATTCAGATTTTAATTGGCTTATTCTGTCAGGCGAACAACATATAATTTCATTTTTATTTTCAATTATTTTCTTGATATAGACTCTTTGCCACGCTTTGGTAATTATTACTGTATCAGTTAACAGTTCCTCTAAGTCTGCCTCTAAGTCCAACTCATGTTTTGCAAGTTCTTTTTTAGAAAGCTTTATTACGGACTCTGCATTTTTAATATCAATAGCTATCATGACTGTTTGTTGCTATTTTTTTAATAATTCCGTTAATCTATCAATTTCAAATTGCAACTTTTCTTTATCATTAATTAAAAATGCTTGAGAATACATATCCTTCAAGCTATCTTTAATTAAAGGTTCTCCAATTAAATTGATAAATAATTGTGCTCTTTTTTCATCCCACTTAAAATGTATTACTTCCTGTTTTTTCTTAGGATATATTATGTTATCTAAAAAATTAATAAGATCATTTATCATTTCTTTTGCCCGCTCCCCCATGAATCCATCATCCATAAAAAATTCATTTGCCAATAAATCATGAATATTAGCGCCAAAAGTTTGCTCTTTATCATTATACTCTACGGGAATTCCATCTTTTAAACGTAAAATATTTGAATTAGGAATATCTGATAAAATAAAGGGAGAATGAGTAGAAAATAAAATATTAATACCAGTAATTTTATTTAGCTTCAATTGATCAATACTATTTATTAGTTCGGATATAAATATGCGAGAGAATTCCGGATGAAAATATAACTCTACTTCATCTAATATAATATTAACGTATTTATAGCGAGCTTTTTTTCCACGAGACTTGTGAACAGAGTTAATATTATATAAATGGTACGTTATTGTTTGAAGAGTATTTGCTAATTGTTGTTCCCCCGAACTTAGGCTACTAAACTTATATTCTCCTTTATTTAAGGTATTATTTTTAATCTTTATTACAGGTTTTACAAATGCTCCCATAACGATTTGCATTCTTTCATCTAAACGTTTTTTGTTTTTATCTTCGGCATTTACGATTAAACTTTTTACTTCGGACCATTTTAAATATAATTGATAACTATATTGATTTATATTCTTTCTATAATTAACCAATTGCCATCTTTTATCCAATTCAAAATATTTTTCTTTAATAGAATATAAAGCTTGTCTAAGCTTTAATGTCAGATGGCTTTTATCAAGCCGTATCTTTTGAATGAGCTTATCTATGTTTTCAAGAATTAGTGGCTTTTTTTCATACGCTTTATTAGATTTCCTTAGGAATATTCCATAATCAGAAGGATAATAAATACAAATTTTGAAAAGTTTATGTATTACATATTTAATAAACTCGTATTTGATTTTTAGTTTAGTCGGAGGAACAGGAGATTTAGTTTGTACCGCGTCCCACAAATATTTTTTTGTGGAATCGGCGTTAATATCGTCATCATACAAGGGTAGCAACTCTTTAATTTCTTTTGCAGATAATTCGAAACCTGCCAAGGGCTTGGAAATTTTATTAAAGAGATACAAAATATTTTCCTTATGTGTTTCATTATGCAACTTGAATACATTCGCACATGAATGATATATAAGCCCTGTTATATGAATAGAATCATTTTCAACTACGTCAATTGTAAATTCAATACCTTCAATCTGCTTCTTATTAACAACAATCGGGTTATCTTCAATCTTTGTAGATAAATTTAATAAAGTTCTTGTTTGTGCCAGATGTAACTCGGAATTGACATCTATATTTCCCTCCTTTCTGTATGGATTTATAACTACAGGAAGTTGGTAACCATCATTTTTATGAAACAGAAAATCTAACCAAAGATGATCATTACTGTTTAAACCGTATAAGGAATAGTTTATCGATAAAGAGTAAAAAAAATTTGAATAATCAAAAGGCTCTTTTTTCCAGTGTTTATTCGAAAATCTTTGATGGATATATTTACCTTTATTTAAAACAATTCTATAAAAAATAGTATCTATAAGATAATATAATTCGCAATTTAATTTTTGATAGACTTTAATGCTATCTATCAGTTCAATTCCTTTTTTTGATACATTAGGATTGATACCTTCAATTTTATTATCTATTACTGCAATGGAAAAACAGAAGGCATAAAATAGATCCATTATACTGCTTTTCCCACTCCCATTCTTTCCAACAACGGCCGAAATGTTTATTTTAGGTTTATCTAATGAGTACAAATCGTCGGATATTCCGGGAATATATTTGCAATTAACTATCTCAGATAATTGATCATTAGAATCTTTTAAATCCAATGAACATTCATTATAAAACTTATAGATATAACCTTCTTTAAGCACCTTAGAAATGGGAGCATAGGAATCTTTAAGAGGTCTAATAGCTATTAATTTGAAATCACTCATTTTGCCTTCTCTTTAATTAACTGCCCGAAGCCAGTTGGTATAATATTATTTTTGTTCATCCAAGCTAATGCTTTTTCAAATTCATCGTCGTTAAAAACAATATCTTTTCTTGTACTCCATTTAAAAAAATCATGCTTTATTTTTTCCTTATTAAATTGTTGTTTAAGTATAATATGGTTATTCCAAACGGCATAAATTGTAGCTATTGCTTCGCAAAATTTTTCAGAAGCATTTTTAAGTAGGTCGAATAATTGATTTAGTACTTGGTTGTTTTGCCCAAAATAATTGTTGTAGTAACCATCAATTTGCGTGTTTTTTTCTAAAGAGTAAAACTTATATTTTTTTTCTTCAAACCATTTTAAAGCTTTAAGACGATTTGCAACTGTATTCATAAACTTAGGGTCATAAGGGCCCGCAGACTGCCTATAATAGTTCCAATTTAAATCTGCTTCTATGCAATTTTCTGCCAAATATTGTAGTTTTTGAAACTTGATGTGTGTGAAATTTTTATCATCTTTAAATAAGGAAACTATCTTGCCACCTAATACCTGTTTAGCAAATGCCTTTTTATTTTCAGGAATATTTAAGATTATTTTTTCTGCTTTATTTGATGCAGACGTTGCTATGGTTTGTTTTAATTCTCGTTTTACATTAGTTAAATTTAACTCCCCTTTAAAAGCTTTTTGACTTAAAATTCCATACATGTTTTGTAGCTCAAATAAACTATCCTGATATTGCAATCTTAAGTCTTCTATTTTTTCCACTATGTAAACGAATTTGGTTTGAAGTTCAAACGACGGAACAATAATTTTGTAATTTCTTATTTGAGATAATAATAAATTTTTCTGTCCTGATCCAGTTGAAATATTTTCTACTTTTACCCGTATTATATTGCGCAACTACTTGCCCAAAATCGTTATATCCAAATATTGGAGGGACATGGTTAATGATCGTTCTTTGAAGCCCAGCAACTGCAATAACGGAACCAATGGTAGAACATTGATTTAGCTCAAGACATAATGAAATTAATTTAGAAGTATCATATTTTTTACTTTTTATCCCTGCCAATTCATCTATACGGCTTTGTTCAATATAGGTTATACTATTATTTTTAAATGGCTTCTTGGGTGTTTCGGCATTTGGATTTTTTAAATAAGCATTCGTTTCATTATAACAATAAAGAGAAAAAGCAATTTCATCTTTCTTATTCCTGTTCCAAGTAAACCCCCTGCTATGCCCAAATAATTCTATTTCATCATCATGCCAAAGGAGAGTTGTTGTAATAATTAATTTAGAAATAGAACTGGCTTTAATTATCTTGCCATGAACAAAAATTTGCTTGCCTTTGTAAAAAGGAGCAAGATAATCTGATTCTAATTCATTTTGGCTCAATAATGTTATTGCAATAGTATCATCTTTTCTGTTTTCTTTAAAGGTAACATGCAAATTGAACCTTTTATATATCCGCTCATCTCTCTGAGAAATAAAACTATGAAGCCCTTGACTCATAAGACAATTCCTTAAAAAATTTAAGAAGTTAATTTTATAATTTATCGTTGCTTTTACTCTCTCATGTTGCTCTGTAATTCCTTCTCCTATAGCCACCAACAGACCCATTAAAAAACCATCATCTTCAAAAGGATTTGTTTTTCTTTTACTTCGTTCATAAGGAATGTTTTTATTAAATTGGTCTAATAGTTCCTTATCCCAATATTTTTCAAGAAATGATTTGATATTAGTTTCCACTAAAAAATATGGCGAATCACCTGATATAATGCTTCTACCTTGGTAATTTTGAAACTTCCCTAATAAAGGGTTCAACTCATTCAAAATTTGCAACCTTTTTTCCTTATGCTTTAGAAGATATTTAAGGTAAAATAGTTTGTAACTGTTAATTTGTTTTTCCAAAGGACTAACCACAACAGTATTAGTTTTAATATTATTCATGGAATATGAAGTAGAACAAAAATACTAAAAGACATCTAAATATAAGCCCATAAAACGATTAAAGATTATATTTTTCTTGCCCTCTTTCCATCTACCCCCCCGCTTTTTCCACATTGGAAATGATAGTATCTTAGCTAAAGAGATGGTACAAAATAATCGTCCCTATTAGAAATGGCATAGAAGTCAATCAAATTGGGCTTTTACAACCACCTTAAATAGTACGAATTAAACTACAGTATAAAATGAACCATGCTAATAACCGTGTTTGTTTATTCATTAGGGTATCAACAAACCATCAAGATTATACACGTCAAATATTAGAACTTAATACTTATTGTGATAAACAAGGATATACAGTAGTTAAAACAATCGCTACTAAGATTACTGGAAGCAAGACACAAAAAGATAGACCAGACTTAATAGAATTATTATCTTGTGCTAAAAGAAAACAGTTTGATAAGGTATTGGTTACTGAAATAAGTCGTATTGGTCGGAATGCAAAGGATATTAGAAGTACTATTGATCAGCTTCATTCTCATAAAATAGGAATCATATTCAAGAGCCTTGGGGTAGAAAGTTTGAACGAAGAGAACCAGGAGAGCTTCGTCACTAATATTATCATTGCCATTTATGCTGAACTGGCCCAAGAGGAAAAGAAAATATTAGTTGAAAGAATTAAATCCGGTCTAAATGCAGCTAAAGCAAAAGGCAAGCAGTTAGGCAGGCCGGAAGGTAAAGAAGGTAAGATTACAGTATTAAAAAAATATCCCAGACTTGTGGTTGATTTACAAAACGGACTCTCTATCAGAAAGGCAATGGCAGTTTATAAAATCAGCAAGGGCACAGTTATTAAAGTAAAAAAGATAAGTTCATAAATCTCAACAGCAAGGCTATTTCTAAATTATTTTTCTTCAACGTTTGCCCATCCTAAATCAGCCTCGATTTTCTTTCGGTAAATAGTATTAATCTGTTTGGGAGCTTTTCTGATATATTCTTCAGCCCTCGTTTTATCCTCGCCATCCAAATTTTGCAAATGTGCAATTACATCATCAATACTTGGCCTTTTATTATTCTTGCCAGCAAATTTACTTTCAAGGCCAGTCCAGACTGCAACATCAATATTCATTATTTGGAGCCAGTCCCTTACAATTTTCTTAATTGGATCATCTGTTTCGTCAGTAGCATTAATACAGCATATTTTATTATTTTCGCAACCTTCTCTTTTCTGCAATGATTCAATTGCTTCCTTCACAATTGTTGTATTTAATACAGCCCAAAGCGTTTGAACTGGTTGAGATTTCATATCAATAACAAGGGTAATTCTTTTATCAAGAGATTCCCTTACAAATTCAATGGGAAGCGATGGCCCGTCATTGTGCCATACCCCTTCAATTTTTAATTGTTTTGGTTGCCAAATCAAAGAGCCCCAACCTATACAAACAATTTTCTTTTTCATAAAGTCGTCTCCTCCAGTTATTAATCTATATGGATATAGTACAGGAATTAAAACATTTTCTTTTATCGCTTCTCCTAAATCCAAAAATTCGCCCTCATCAATTAAACTATAGTCAATCTTTTTTACAAATTCATCCTTTGTTGCATACTTATCTTTAAGTTGTAACGAAACAAGCAAAGATAGACGGGCATAGTTTACAATTTCATGTGTATGATTTTTAGCGAAGTCAATCTTTTTGTCACTTACCTTTGAACCATGAAGCATCTCACTCCGAATACTATATGCTTTGCGCATTTTTTCGTAGACCTTTGTTGAGTTAAACCCAAAATGTTTAAGAAGACCTGCAACATGAATACTAATCTTATAACTTATTTCAGATTGTGCCTCACTTAATAGTGCTTCCATGCATGTAATAGCCGAAATCATCCTATTTACATTTACCTCTGAACGCAAAAGAGAATCTTTATATCTATGAAATGCTAAATCAAGGTGGTTCCCACTAAAATAGTTTTTAGGAGATATACTTTTTAAAATAGGTTTAATTTTTTCAAAAAACAATATAAAACTATGTTCTTCGCTTTTCACTACTTCATAATAGTAGTTGCTTGTATGCCATGGCTCTATTTTATCCTCCCATGATTTATCAAAAGGTGATGCTGGAGATTCTGTATGCCCATCTTCAAGCACAGATACTGGACTTATGGATAGATGAGTGATAGTTACATTTGCGATTTTGAACAACCTTAATACATCTAAACAGTTTTCGATTTCATGTTTTATTTCATCGCTATATAAACCAACTCTTTGTACAGGAGCGCGCTGAGAAAATTCCAAAATACAAGTAGAGGCTATAGACCTATTGGTTAATCTTTCAAAATCATCAATACGATGAGTTTTCGGCCTCACTATACCAAGCTCTTCCAACTTAGGTTTCCTTAATACTATATTTCCAATTTTTATCTCCTCACTTTCGATATGGAAATTTGATACCCAAGCTACAATATACCATGTGTACTGGTCTTCACTATCAAGTGTCTTGTAATCTTCAATAAATGTATCAATATAAAGAGATATATTTTCATGTGTAATAGTTCCATTTGGTACTTTTTTCATAAGAAGCCTTACAAAACCAAAAAGACCAATACCCTTGATGTATATCTTGGTGTCTTCCGACAATTCAAAAAATGTACGGATTTCCTCTGCAGCAGCTTCAAACTCAGGTAATTTTTTAACTTCATTCTCCATAAAAGAATTAAAGGCATCAGCACTCCAGTCGTAATAATTAAAATATTCAATATTATCTATATCATATTGAAAACTGGTAGTCCTAAAAGAGAAGTTTAAATTCTGAGACTTAATTCTTTCATAAGGAATACAATATAATATGTTGTTATTCTTCGCAAGAATAATTTTTTCATGTACTTTAATATAAAGACTATAAATAGCGTTGTACAATTTATTATATTCCATTTCTATTGGCTGTATTTACTTATTAAATTTCATTCAATACACTTAAACTCTTTTCACGACACACCCTGTTTATATCAAAACACTGGCGCTCCTAATTTCTTAAGGCACTGGTTAACTATATCTCTAATGTAGGTAATGAACCGTCTGATCACTTTTATATTTCCCCCAACGCAGTTCTGAATACTGTCTTTCATTAGGTTCAACCCATTCATCTGTTTCTTCAGCATCTCTGCCAAACCCATCAATTGCGTTTTTAATATCGTTACGCATTAGTACCCAATAAAGAAGCAAGTCATAATTTGTTGTGAAAATATGACCACCCTGGGAAAGAAAGGTATTTAAAAAATCTGCGCATGCTTTACTTTTTTCTTGTGGCACTTCAAAAACATGTTCAGGATGCAATTCCTTTATAGCATTTATCAAACTTTCTTTTAGTGTAGTGGTCGCCTGTTTAATTTTATCAACGACATTCTTTTCAGCACCAAATACTTCAGCAATCTTAGCAACATTTTCTAATTGTTGCATTAATAATTCAAAGTTACTTGTTTTTATAATTTGAAAAAGTCTTTGCAATACTTCATTATCTAATTTGTCAAGAAACTGGCTTAAAGCATTGTAAGAAAAAATATTTGAATCATAAGACATACTAAAACCATTTCCTAATAGCAAGTGCTTTTGACGATTATTGAGATGCTTTAACACATCTGTGTAAGATTGTAATTCAGCATAGGTCGGTAATTCTTGTTTTGCCATTTTCAAAGGTTTTGAAGACAATTTAGTATTTCAAATATACTGTTATTTTCCTCTGAATACTGTTGTGGTAAAATGAAACTACTTCTTAATGATAAAATTATATTTGGTACTTTAGCTCAAAGAGGTCTAAAATTTGGGCTGTGCAATAAACCCTGTTTAAAAGGGTAGCTGGAAGTATTGATTTTTATGGCCTCTTTTTATTAAAATCATTGTGCAACAAACAAATGTTTAATGCACACTTAAATACTAACAAAATGAAAACAGCAATATATGTTAGGTGCTCTACCAAACAACATAATCAGGATGTGGAAAATCAATTACTACAACTTAACGCCTTCTGTGAAAGACAAGGTTATATTATTTATAAAGTATATTCAGATTACGAGAGTGGTGTTTCCGTGAACCGTTCGGCATTTAAGGAAATGTTTGAAGATGCAAGTAAACATAAATTTGATTTACTTCTTTTTTGGTCGTTGGATAGATTTAGCCGCGAAGGGGTTTACCAAACTATCAATCATCTTCAAATCTTAGAAAGTTACGGCATCACTTATAAAAGTTATTCCGAACAATACATTGATTCATCTGGGATATTTAAGGATGTTATAATTTCAATTTTAGCTACTCTTGCTAAACAAGAAAAAATTAGGCTGAGCGAAAGAGTTAAAGCAGGTTTGGAAAAAGCTAAATTAAAAGGGCGAATTGGCGGAAGAAAAAAAATAAATGAAGGCGTAGTGAATCAAATAAAAAAATTGAATATTTTAGGTTATTCAAATCGTAAAATAGCAAGAGAACTAAAAATTAGTAATAATACGGTTGGTTTTTATCTAAATTAAAACCCTGCATTAAATCCTCCATTATAAAACCATGTATTATTACTAATAGCCCTATACATTGCTGCCTGCCATGAATTAATATTTGAATATGTTCGACTTTCGGCACTTTCTAAAAGATGATTTTTAACGCCGTTAGGGCCTAAAGTATTATTTAACTTATTCAATTGATAATTAATTTGAGAAAGTTCAACAGCTGCATTTGTGCTGTAAAGTTCATTAAGTAGTAAACTATTGAAATGAAACTCTACACGGCGAAAAAGTAATATACTCCATGCTTCAGGATGAACAACAAAAAACCTTATTGATGGTGGAGACGAATTAATCACTTCTGCACTCAGCCACTGATCATTTTGGACATTATCATAATAGGGATGAATTGTCTCTTCTTCAGGTATAGTTGGAAAACTATGTAGTTTTGAAGTATTACAATCTTTACAAGAAGGAATTAAATTTACCGGAACAACTGCAAGCCTTGGATATAAAGCTTTTGGTAGATGGTGGTCGATTGTAGAAGCAATTCTGTGTGAACACAATGGACATATCCCATTAGGCGCTGAAAGTAATATTTTATCGTAGTAAGGCCTACCTGGCTTGTCCTTCTTGGCCATTCTATAAGTATACACTTTCCCGAGTTCATCACTTGTTACGTTGCCGTTTACTAAATTTTCTTGAATTATAGTGTGCAATTGTATAATTGATGTTTTTGTGTCAAGTTCCTCACTTGCTGCAACAACTAAATCTTTACATGCATTAAGCCTGTTCCTTAAGTCAGGATTTCTAATTAAGCTAATGCATTTAAGAAAAACGTCTTCAGGAGTTTCGGTTGGCTTTACAATATTGAGCATAATTTAACCTTCGATGATATTATTATTTTGTAAAAGTGCTCTTACAATTGATCTTGCTTCCATCCCGAGTTGTCCATTAAATTGATTTAAAACTAATTCATAATTGTGTAAATCATTTACACTATCTTTTAAAAGTTTATGAAAGCCTGAATTTGTAACTTCAAGTCCAAATACTTCTCTTGTTATAGTATCAACATTTTCCCCAAATGATTCTCTTTCAAGTCTATCAACTACAGATAAATTACCATTCCGACGTATTTTCCAAGCGCAACTTTTGGGTACTTCTTGCAAAATTACCGGTGAATGGGTTGCTATTATTGCTACACCATTTTTATGTATTAATAAATCAGAAAGGACTCTAATAAATGCAGATAATAATGGTGGATGCAAATGCGCTTCTGGTTCATCTATTAAAACTAAACTTCTTTCTTCAATTGTTTCTACTAATCTTGTTATGGTTAACAAAACAATTTTATGCCCAGAACTCAAACTGCTAAATAAAGCAGAGGATGTTTTTATAAATTCTTCGCTATCCTTTATATCGGCTATAGATGCGATTTCTGCTTCTTTAAAGTTTGGATCTGTTTCAAGTGTTTCCAATGCCTTTTTCCAACTAATAAGTTTAGCGCCAATCCTACAAGATATAACACTCTTTACAAATTCGTTTTTCAGTATAGTAGGGCTCTTAGGTGAAAGAGGTTCACCTTTTGTTCTTATTTGTTTTAATCCAATATATGAATATTGGATTCCCGTAGTTTTATCTTTCTTTTCCGGTTTAGGTTCAGATTCATCAAATGCACTAAAAGTAACTGAAATAAGATTAGCAAATAATTTTTCTCCTTTAGAAATTTCAGCAGAAGAAAAGGTTCCTGATTTTGTTATTTCTTCAGAAATACCTTCTGTTTCAATGAGGGTTTCGATCATGTTATTTAACAATCGGGTTTTACCAACTCCATTTCTACCAATTAATACGTGAATATTTGTAGGAGGGAATGAATCAGGTTGTACATGAAAATCTAAATTGCATTGAGGTGAATCTCGTCTATGCTTAGGAAGCATAAAAGTGAAATCATAACTTGATAAACGAGAACCTCCAATAGATAAACGTCTAAATTGACCTGTTACTGAGGTTTGGCTAACCGTCCTTAATAGGGAATTTTTTGTTACCTGCTCTTCAACAGCTTTCTCATATAACTCTGAGTTTCTTGCTATATCTTTTAATCCAAGTAGTATTTTATCACGTACTTCTTCACCTATTTTATTAAGATTCTCGTAATAACTATCGTTTTGCCCTAAAGAGAAAAAACGATCATCAAGCAATTCGAAGGACTCATCAATTTTAAGTAATCGTTCATGTTCAACTTGTCCAAAGTATCCAATTTTTACTGTACCCAAATCATGATTTTTTCCCTCATCATCAACATAAGTAAGCCAAAATAAAGTTAGAAATGAATAGTCATTCCAATTATCCCATATTAAAAATGCTTTTGAACGAGCCTCCAAAGGGGGCGATTGACGTAATCCTAATATTGTAAAAAACATTATACTGTATATTTTTTTTGCTATTTACTTTTTATTCAACCTCTCTTTAATTAACTGCCCAAAGCCCGTTGGTATAATATTATTTTTGTTCATCCAAGTTAATGCTTTTTCAAATTCATCATTAGTAAAAACAATATCTTTTCTCGTACTCCATTTAAAAAAATCTTCCTTTATTTTCTCTTTATCAAATTGCTGTTCAAGAATTATATGATTATTCCATACGGCATATATGGTAGCAATTGCTTCGCATAATTTTTCAGAAGCATTTTTAAGTAAGCTAAATAACTGACTTAGCGCTTCGTTATTTTGCTCGAAGTAATTATTAAAGTAGCCATCAATTTGTGTGGTTTTTTCTAAAGGATAAAACTTATATTTTTTTTCTTCAAACCATTTTAACGCCTTTAATCTATTAGCAACCGTATTCATAAACTTAGGGTCATAAGGGCCGGCAGACTGTCTGTAATAATTCCAGTTTAAATCTACTTCAATGCAGTTCTCCGCTAAGTATTGAAGTTTTTGAAACTTAATATGCGTGAAATTCACATCATCCTTAAATAAAGAAACTATTTTACCACCTTATACCTTTTGATTTTTCTTGAAATGATACTCGGCACATTTGTATTTACAATAATAATTTTCTCAAGAGAATCGTTGCTCCTGTAAAAAACCGTATAAATTTCGCTTTTTTTTAACTCAATATATTTAGGTTTATTATTTACTACCCATATAGTATCAATACATTTTCCTTCTTTGAAAACAGAAACTTTAAAATCATGTAATAGCCTGTTTTTATTAGTTAATTTAGCTGCTACCTGAACAAAAATTGTAGTATCATTTTGTGAAAAGCTAAATTGATTGAATGCAAATAAAGCAATAAATATTTTAAGGTAATTCATTAAAACTTGTATTCATAAAAAGAATATACACCTAGTTTTTTAAAAAGGATGAAATTCCTACTCCGCAACCCTCTTTACCCTCTTTAAAAGAAAAAGCAATCAAACAATTAACAGTACTCTCTGCTTCAAACTCTATAGATTCGTAAATCTTATCAGTTTCCTTTCTGTAATTTGTGGCGATTAAAAAATCAGGTTTATCTCCTTTTGCATGATAAATAGAAATAGTTAGTTTACCTTCGAACTCAGGAGATTGATTCCCATAAAATTTATATTTCATCCCTCTATTAAGTGTTATTGGATAATAAACTATTTCTGGAGTAGCTGACTTTTTTTTGCTCTTTAAATAAATTCGATAATCTTTTAATAAAGAAAACTTAGTAAGTTTTTTGATCATTTGCTCATATAATTCATCTGATTCACAGGTAGGCTTTTTTAACACAAACGAATATGATATTAGCAACAAAAAGCTAAAGAGACTGATACTTAATATTAATGTGGTTCTTTTCATTTAAAAACTATTTTTATTTAACAAAAAAGAATTGATTTCTTAATTTTTTCAACTCAACAATTACATTACTAATATCTTGATCTGTAAAATCTATTTGAGTTTCTGTTTGATCCTCTAAAACCATCTGCCCATCAACTTCCTTCATTAACGGTCCTTTATAATTATAAGTAATCTTAATTTTATCGTAGGTTGTTTTAATTGGCAAAAAAGCTTTTTGAAGCTTAGCGAAATATTCAACTTTATTTAATTTATTTAAAATTAAATACACGTTTTCAAAAACAACTTTTTGTTCCCCAATACGCTTAGTAATATCAGCTGAATTAGTGCTTTTATAAATTTCGCCAAACATATTCATTCCTTCCATCCACGCACCAATAAGAATTAATACACTTAGCTCCCCCCTATCTTGATCTCTAAGAAATTGATCTATTTTATTGAAGTTTTGAGTAGATAATTGAATAAGCGAATCTGAATTATTTCTATTTTTAGCTAAATGAGACATCGTTTGGAAATCAAAAAACTGATTAACCTTTAAGCTGTTTGATAAATCTTTAATAGCTCCCAAATATTCTAAAACGTATAGTGTCTTATTGTTCAAGTTTATATAACCCAAATCTACCCCATAAGCCCCAAAAGCAAGAGCCTGTGCATATTTTGTCTCGTACTTATCAATATTATTACTTGGAATTAATATTCCTTTGCTCATATCAATTTTTGAATTACTAATAATTTTTGCAATTTCAATTGGTTGTGGAAGTGATTGTACCATTTCATCCAGCACTTCTTTAGAGATTTGCACATTAATCTTTTCTGTACTCTTCAATAGAGGGGCACTATCTTCCGCCGATTTTTCCTCAGAACAGGATAATAGTAAACTACAGTTTATTAATAAAAATACTTTAAAAAAAACGTTTTTCATATTAATGCAATTTTAATTTGATTTTATAGTTAATTAAATAAGCTATTTAGCTTATTTATTACCGAGGTAGTTTTATTTGTCAAACAATTTTAAAAACACTTTTATACCATCAACATATAATATTAGAAAGAAGATAATGTTAATGCACCAAATAACAATAATATTAAAAGCGTAGGTAGATAGTTTTTGATTAAACAAATATTTGTATGGAGAATAAAAGTGAGCGTTCAAACTAACTAATTTGTTGTCTTCCGGGTCCTTAAAAATAGGGTCGATTATTTGAATAAACTTATAGTTAACCGAGTCAACTAAAATCTTATCCTTCTCAAAACTATTAGTTGTCAAATCCAATAAATACCTATTTGTATATGTGTTTTCTATATCCATGTCTTTAACTTTCAAGGATTGGTTAACACTATCCTTCATTTCTAAGATATAATTATACTTATTTGTATAAAAGGAACCTAAATCTTTTAGCGAGTCTCCTTTACTCACTTGTTGTTGAAAGTTGTATTCATTCTTAGCAATAATGTATTCTAGTCTTAGACTATTAGAAATAATTTTATTTAGAAAACTAAATTGCTTTTTACTTAAACTCTTTTCATTTGTTTTAATATCATCTTTTAACTCGTTAATTTTCGGTATTAAATATGATAACTTATAATTTAATTTGCTTTCAGCTTTATCATAAATAAAAAGTTGTTTTTCGTAAGCATTGTTTTTAAATAAGTCAACCATAATACCTTCATAAGCCCATCTAGAAACCATAAAATTTGATAAAAGGGGCACTTCATAACTACTGCTACCTAATAAATTATTTATTTTAGAAAATCTAAACATGGCACCACCTAACAACATTTGCGGTATAATAACTAATGGTATAATTACATAGATTGTAACGGGTGAATTGAAGCTTGATGATAAAATTAATCCAATAAGATTTGCTGAACAAAAAACGGAAAAAATCATAAAAAATATTGGCCAAAATCTATCCGGTACACCAAGCATATAATTACCTACTAAACAAAATAAAAATGCCTGCATAAGAGACAAGGAAAACAGAATGCATATTTTGGAAAACAGGTAAGAAAATCTGCTTAATCTAAGAAACCGTTCTCGCTTTAAAATTTTTAAATCCTTATAGATTTCCTCTGCACTTACAGTTAAACCGACTAACAGAGCAACTATAATTGACATAAAAAAGTAGGCAGGAATATTATCGTTTAAATTATAGCTATATATATGGTCCTTAGAGCTATTATCAACATATTTAATTAGAAATGAAAGTATAAAAGCCAAGATAGGCACCTCAAAAATATTAATCAGTAAATATTGTTTATTACCAATTTTAGAGAGTACATCTCGTTTTATAAAGACCGTTAATTGCTTGTACAACCCGGGTACTTTAAATGTAGTAACTATACTTTCAAAAATTTCTTTTGTTTTGGTAAGTGTAATGTTTTGTTTAAATGTACTATACCATTCTTCAGGTTGTGTTTTCCGTAAACCCGTATAATTTCCGTATTCATCTACCTCCTGTCCTTCTAATATATTAAAAATTAACTCGGCGTTTACATTTCCACATAGTTCGCATTCACCCACATCACAATTAACATGATTAGCAGCTTTTTTAAAATACATTACAGCCTCAACCGGATTCCCATAAAACACATTATATCCTCCTACATCTAGCACACATATTTTATCAAATATTTTAAAAATATCCGATGAAGGCTGATGAATAACTACAAAAATTAGTTTTCCTTTAAGTGATAATTCTTTTAATAAGTCCATCACATTTTCAGAATCTCGTGAAGATAAACCCGATGTTGGTTCATCAACAAACAAGATAGCTGGTTCTCGAATTAGTTCTAAAGCTATATTTAAACGTTTACGTTGTCCACCGCTAATCTTTTTATTTAAAGCATTCCCAACAACAATATCTCTCGTTTCTGATAAACCTAAGTTATTAAGGGTAGCTAAAACCAATTTACGAAGCTCAGTGGGCGTTTTATCTTTAAAACACAGTTGAGCGTTAAAGTATAGATTTTGATAAACAGTTAATTCCTCAATTAATAAATCATCTTGTGCTATATAACCAATCAGTCCTTCTGTTTCATTTATATTTTTACCATTTATTCGAATACTACCCTTACTCGGTTTTTCAATACCCGACAAAACATTAAGTAAAGTAGTTTTTCCTGCCCCACTAGCTCCCATTATACTTACTAAGGCACCATGAGATTCTGAAATATTAATATCTCTAAGCCCAATTTTACCTCCTCGAAATTTATATTCTAAATTCTCAACAACAAAACTTATTTTATCAGAAATGGTTTCGTGCAAAAATGTTTCAATGATGTCGCTGTAAAAAACAGTTCCTCGTGGAAGCCTTATGGTACTACCTGGTGCCAATAGGTAAACTATTGCCCTGTTAACCGGAATACCATTTATTTGTAACTCATTATGCCCCGAATAATTGGTAAAGAGTAAATTAACGCTTTGAAAACGTATAGTAACAATTTCACCATCTAAACCATCGGCTTTTATATGATTAGCTTTTGAATCAATAAAATCATTATCGTCTATAATAACAAATTCACTCGCAATATCTTCCGGTATAGGTAGTTGCCTATAAAATACTTCGGCTACCCGCTGTTCATTAATTGGGATATTAAAAACTTCGGCTGTAGTTTTAATTATTTGAACACGTTGAGATGTAAATAGATTATTTGTTTTAAGTAACTCATATAAACGAACCAAGACAATTACCTTTTGCTTTTGCGCTAGTGTTTTATTTATTTTCTTGCAAATAGACAATGTTTTTACGGATTCTAAAACTGAAGTTAATCTTTGTTTTTTAGGAGCACCTATTTCCTCAGTATTTTCTTTATCCTCTTTATTCTTAAGAAAATCATCATACAGTTTTAAATATTCTTCTGTTTTTGATTTATTCAACTGAAAAGACAAAAAGGAGCTTACATAATTACGCTCTGCCTCGCCACTTCCATCATCTTGTTTGGCAATTATGGCAAATAGTTGCATTAAAGCTTTTAATAGTTCCTCACTCATTCTTAAATGAAATTTATCGTTTTAACATCACACGATATGTAATGAAATTCTTTATTAATAGTGGTTGCGTAATACTCGCCTGCCTCTTTAATTTCAAAATCATCACTTTCGTAATACCAATAAATATCAACCATACACCCAATAAGTTCTAATTCTTTTAATTGAAATAATATTTCTAAAATAATTTTAGAAGTGTACGTATTAAAAAAACTTAAGTCGAAATGCACATCGAAAGTTTTTGGCCTTCTGTTTTTTTGTTTTTGAATCCAAACCAAAATTGGTTGATAAAAATTTTGTGGTTGAAGATGAATTGAATGCCCCATAATCTTTAACTGATTATTTTCAGAATCTAAAAGCACATAGGGCGTTAAATCTGTTTTTTCAATTTCAATTATTTTTCCGGAATTAGTATTTTTATTTAAAATAAATTTCAATTTTTCAACTGAAATATCGTATTTGTTTAATAAAACTTGAATCAAACCATTATATGGAACCACATCATTTTGCTTTAAAAAAAGAGCGCTATTAGCGTTATTCAGCTCTATTATTTTAAATAAAAGCGTATCAGCTGGTGCTACATACCTTACAACTAATTTAAAATCAAAAAGCTTATTGTAAATTACTTTATGACCATTTATAATAGAAAGGTAATCCGGAGACGAATTTGTAAGTAAAACCGAATTATTTCCCCCTAAATTTGAATCGGATATATTAAAATGCAACTCTAATATAGAATCAGGTAACTCTTTATCCAATTCGAATAAATCGGCAATATTATATAAGGCTTTTAATAATAATCTATTTTCTAACTGTTTATTTTCATATATTAGTTTAACTAATACAGTTAGAAAAACAGTTTTTTTATGAGTAGTTAAAGAGTAATTTATTCTCTTAGATAAGGAATTAATTTTATGGTTTACAACAGCAATATTTATAAAATCTATACTTCTGAAGATAGAACTATCTTTGATGGAAAAAATAGTTTTTAGAATTAAGTCGAACTCAGATTCATCAACAATAGGAATCAACAATGTTTTTAAATGCTTGTAATTTAATTTAATAGGATTCTCAATTAATTTTGAGAAATTTACAAACAAATTAACAATGTCTTCAATATAGTTTTTGCGTAAGGGCATTTAATAGCTAACTATTTCAAATGGAACGCTTACTAATTCTTTATATTCTTCTCCTGCTTCAAGCATATCTTCATCACTTTCCTGATGATGCCACTTTACACTAAGATTTGATTGTTTATCATTAACTATTTCTTCGATTTTCATTAAAATATCCAAAATTACTTTGGAAGAAGCTGTATTAAAATATTCTAATTTAAAATGAAAGCATCCCTTTTGATTTTCATTTAATTCAAAAACATCCAACCAACTTGTAACAGGCTGATAAAAACTAGTAACATCTTCAGGTAACGACCTACCAGATATAGTGAATTGTAATGTGTTTCCGTCAAAATTAATTTCCGGTGTATCTTCTGTTCCTTCAATAAATAAAGTTGTCATATTTATAATTTTAATTGTTTGAAATTGTTGCCATTAATACAAAAAAGGAACTATTGTTCTCTTTTGCTGTAAACTGATATTGTAATTTATTACCTGATTTGCGAGCCATATCTATAAAGCCTAAGCCAGCCCCACCAACATCAGATATTACAGAGTTAAGTCTAGCCTTTTTATATATTTCCTTTAAGCCTTCTTTGTCTAACGAATTAACTAGATCAAGTTTGTTTTTTATAATAGGTATTTTATCTGTTTCCATATAATTACCTGTAACAACATAATACTTTAAATCAGTTGAGGCTAAAATAAAAATAGCATTTTCATCTGCTGTATTGTTGGTTTTTTGATGTTTTGAAATATTTTGAAGTGCCTCCATAAGCACATTAAATAATTTTTTTCTTGTTGCTTCGTCTATCCCATCTCCGGCTAATTTTTTTTCTGTCATACCCAAAAAAGATTTAATAACTTCTTGGTCAAACATGCCTTCATAAGCTAAAATAACCTGTTGATCAACTAGCATTTTATAAAGGTCGAAGGTTCTATTTTTATTAGACTCCATTTAATTCAATTTATGATGTACAGATGTTTTAACGGTAAAAAAATATTTCCCGGCAATTTCTTCAAACTCATATTGTAGTTTGTTCTTTGATTTTAACGATATATCAATAAATGGCAATAATGATTTTTCGGTATAATTGTTCTCCCTATCTAAGATGTAATTTTTATGCTGGCTTTTAAGTTTCTCTGTATCCCACGAGTTAACTTCATCTATAAATGATACAAGCGTTTTAAAATAATTTTCAGAAACATAAAAACACGCATAAATATCATAACTCAAATCACTCTTGCCTAACATAAAAAAGGAATTTTCTGCATTTTCATTTTCGCCCTTGCAAACGGATTGCAAACACTCCATCATTACATTAAAAACCTTTTTTTTAACCATTAAATCCATTTCTTCTGAATGAAGTTTCTTTTCCGCCACAGATAGTAAGGACTTCACTAATTCTTGCGAAATATGCCCGTTGTAACATAGGAGGAATTTTCGATTGCTCATGGCGTTGAAAATCCAATTAACTTTTTCTAAATCCATAAGCTTAAAATTCTATAGCCATTAATAACACATCATCTATTTGTTTATTATTTGCTTTCCACGCAGCAAATTCTGACTCTAAATCAGTTTTTAATATTTCGAACGGACTATTGTTTCTTTTCTCAAAAAACTCTTTTACACCTTTTGTCATAAGTTTTCTTTTGTCTTCTCCCCCTATTTGATCGGGTAGCCCATCTGAAAAAATAATTACTCGATCTGATTTTTCTAATTTTAAACAAACATCGGTGTATGTATTTTTACCTTTGTACTGCACGCCCCCAATAGGAAATTTATCGCCTGAATAGCATTCCAATTGGTTTTGTTTAGAAATAAAAAGTGGTCTGTGCGCACCTGAAAAAAATAATTCTCCGGTGTTTCTATCAATTCTACACAAAGCAATATCCATTCCATCATTAGAATTGCTATCAGGTAAATTTTGTTTTAATGTGTGTACAACAGCTAAATGCAATTTTTGCAAAATTTCCGAGGGCAGTAAAAGATTGCCTTTATTTACAATATCATTTAGTAATAGATTCCCAATCATTGACATCATCGCACCGGGTACTCCATGCCCTGTGCAATCTACAGAAGCTATGTAAACATATTTATCAAACTTAAATAACCAAGGGAAGTCGCCGCTAATTACATCTTTTGGTATGTAGAAAATAAAGCTTTTGGGAAATATTTCTCTCAACTCACTTTCAGTTGGATTTATTGCTATTTGAATTTTTCGAGAGTAGTTAATACTTTCTGTTATGCGCTTATTTTGTGCATCAAGCACTAATTTTGTTGCGTTAAGTTCGGCAATTGTATCAGCTAATTTTTTTTTCATATCACGTTCTCGCCAAGTGGCAGAAACCAAGTGATTATTTGTTGATTCAAGCTCGGCAAAGAAAATTTTCATTTGCTCTAACTCAGCGGTTAAGCGATCGTTTTTCTCTAAAAGTTCGTGTATTTGCAAATCAACGTCTTGAGTTTTCATAAGATTACTTTATACAAATAAATACAATTAGCAAAGCAAAAGAAATACGTTTTAAAGCGTAGTTTTATTGGGGGCTATCCTATTTTTTTGTAGATTCTAGTAGTAGAATCATATAGCTCAAATAATCCTCTATATTCTATTGGAAGCATGTCATAATAACCAACAATAAAGTAACCGCCTTGCTTTAAACTAGAATGAAAAAGCTTTAAAACTTTCATTTTTAGTACGTCATCAAAATATATCATAACATTTCGACAAAATATAACGTCAAATTTTTTTGGCATCGGATCTTGCACTAAATTATGTCGTAAAAACTGAATGTGTTTTTTGTACTTATCTTTTATTTTAGATTCATGTTCGCCTACATCAAACCATTCTTCAATTTTTCCATTAGGAAAATATTGCTTAAAGGTTTTTAAATATTTGGCAACTAAAATATTTGAGTATTCCCCATTCTTGGCTTGTTCTAAAATAGAATTACTTAAATCACTTGCAACTGCCTTTGATTTATATAGCAAGTTTTTATCTTGAAGAACCATCGCCATAGTGTAAACCTCTTCGCCACTTGAACAGCCTGCGTGCCAAAAACTCAAATCAGTATTATGCTGGAGTTTGGGTAAAACATCGTCTTTTAACTTTAGCCAAATTTCGGGGTTTCTAAAAAGCTCTGTAAGATTTACTGTTAAATCATCAATATATTGAAGTAAAAATTCTTTATCCTTCATTATTTTAGACCACAAGCCCATAATATTTCCAAGGTCTTGCTTTTGAATTAATCTGGTAAAACCTCTTTTTAATGAAGCTTTTTCATAATTGGTAAAATCAATTCCGTAACGGGTTTTAATTGCATTTGTAAGCGAATCTAACTCTTCATTACTAATTTCGTTCTTTACTTTTGCGTCATCAAGTATTTTACTAAAATAGGATGGTTTAATATTTTCGCTCATTAATGGACTATAATTAATTTATTTAGCGACTCCATTTTAGCAAGATTATTTACAACTTTTTTTACTGATTGAAAAAAGTTGTCCTCCAGTAGCCAAATAAATTCAGGTTCGATATTCATTTTTTCGGCAACAAATTTAGAGTTAACATAAATAGTTTTTGTATTAGTAGAATTATTGCTTTCAAGATAATTCTGTAATTTATTGCCTTCTAAAATATTTAATTGAGGGACATCACCATACATCTTCGCATCAAGAATATTTGAAAACTGAGTAACAACTGATGCTGTAATTATATTATCAATTTCTAATAAAAAAGCCATGGTCATCTCAGCTTTTTGTAATGGATTATCCATTATACTTTGAGGAAGATTATCAGCTACTATTTTTTCTACTTCTTGTTTATCAAATATCAAATAGGCCTTACCTGCTATCTCACCTTTTATTTCTGTAGTAAGTAAGTAGGTTGATTTAGATTCTTGTTTTTTAGAAATATAACTATAATCTTCTGAACATATTTCAATGTCCGTTACCAAAATTTTTACTTTTTCTTTAATAAAAAAAGACAGAGAGTCTGCAGACTTTGTTAATCCTATACCTATGATTGATTTAGTGGTATCTAATTCTAATTTATTTAATTCCGTTGACATTATTAAATTTTTTGAATAAATTTTTCTTTAAAACAAGCATTTGAAATGGCCGCTACATCAAGAACCAGACAAACATTTCCATTTCCTAAAATAGTAGCTCCGCTAAATAAATCAAGTGTATCGATTGGTTTAGAAAATGCTTTTTCTACTATTTCCTTTTGTTGTAACAATTTATCTACAACTAAACCAAAATGTTTATTATTGTATGAAACCACCATTACTTCGAGTTTACTATTCGCATCTGCTCCGGCGTATGACTTATGCAAGGCATTCTCTTTATATAAATCATCAAATGATTTCATGGCAAACAAATCTCTTAAAAATACAACTGAAATAGTTTTACCTAAATAATTAGCAATAAGACCACTGCTAACCTGATGTAATTCATGTTTTTTTAATGAAATAACAGCCTCTGTGTATGTTAGTGCAACAGCATATTCTTGTTGATTTAACTCAAAAAGTAATGCACCCTTAACAGCCATAGAAGATGGTAAGGCTAAAGAAATAGTAGTGCCTTTACCAAGTTCTGTTGATACATTTATCTTACCCCCTATTGATTCTGTAGCTCTTTTTACTACATCCATTCCAACGCCACGACCTGAAACCTCTGTAATTTTTTCAGTATTAGAAAAACCGGGCTCAAAAATAATTTGAATTATTTCGTCTTTTGTTAATGTATCTGCTATTTCTTTTGAAACAATTTTTTTTTCTATTGCTTTTTTCTTTATTGCGTTTTCGTCTATTCCTTTTCCATCATCTGTTATTTCAATAATTACGGTATCTTTTTCGTTTTTAGCTTTTAAATACACATTACCAATCTCAGTTTTTCCTACAACTTTTCTTTCAGTAGGAGTTTCAATGCCATGTGCCACAGAATTTCTAATTAAATGAATAAGCGAATCGCTCATTATTTTTAAGATGTTTCTATCAATTTCGATTTCTGTTCCTTCTAAAAGTAAGTTAACTTTTTTTTCTTCAATATTAGCCGCATCTCTTAACACACGATGAAACTTGTTAAACAAAAAACCCACTTGCACAAGTCTAACGTCCATAACCCCATACTGCAAGTCGGATGTAATCCTTTGTAACCGGGCATATTCAGATGTGCTTCCTCCTTTTTCAATTCCTCGTGCTAATAAACTATCTCTTTCTATTATTAATTCTCCAACCAAATTCATTAAGCTATCCAGTTTTCTTACAGGAATTTGCACTAAGTCAGAGAATGTAATTTTAGGCTGATTATCATCTTCTATAATTTCAGAAGGCACCTCCTCGGTATTTTCAGTAGATTTATTTTCATTAATGTTGCTTGATTCGGTATTTTCAATACTTTTTACTACATCATTATCAGAAGCTCCATTATTAGTTTGTGATTTAGAATTCCGTAAAAAAACTTCCAATTTGGTTTTTATCCCCTTATATTTTACATCCTCGTTAGTACTAATGGCGTTTATTAACTCGCCTAGTTTATCGTTAGCCTTAAATAAATTGTCAAATAAATTAGGGTCTAAAATTAGTGAGCCATTTTTTACCTCAGAAAAAACATCTTCTAAAACGTGACTAAGTCCCGCAATAGCCTCAAAACCCATACCCATGGCATTACCTTTTAAGGTATGAGTAATACGAAATATAGCATCAATTGCTTTTTTGTCAGTTGAGTTTTTTTCAAGAGAAGTAAAAAGCTTATTTAACTCTTCATAATTTTCGAGTGCCTCGGCTAAAAATATTTCTTTGTACTCGTTTTCTTTATTCATGATATAATATTTAGGATAAGCAACCTACTATAAAGCCGCCAATTTCATTTATTGGTATAATCGCAGCTGCATTTCCATTATCAATTACTTCTTTTGGCATACCAAACACAATACAAGTTTCTTTGTTTTGAGCTATGGTATAACCACCTTTTTCTTTTATTAACTTCATTCCATGAGCTCCATCGCGCCCCATGCCTGTTAATATTACACCTATTGATCGTTCGCCATATACTTCTGCAACAGAAATCATTAAACAATCTATAGATGGATAATTAAACTCTTTAAATGTTTTAGAAGTAAAATCAATTTCTACTTCTCCATTGATGTTTTTATTTACAATCATGTTTCTGCTGCCTGGTGCTATAAATACATTTCCCGGCTTTAATAAATCGCCTCTGCGAGCCATAACTATATTTAAGGGGCTTAAATCATTTAGTCTATTGGCAAATGAAGGGACAAAGTTTGATGGCATGTGTTGCGCTATTAAAACAGGTACAGCCATATTTTCAGGCAGTTTAGTTATTAAGTTTTCTATTGCGCCGGGACCACCTGTAGAAGAACCAATAACAACAACATCATAGTTTAGATTGGTAAACGTGTGTGAACAACTGTTTACTTTCACTTCATTTACTGCTGTATTTGCTCCAATATTTGCCTCAACCGCGGTTTTAATTTTTTGAATTAATTCGCTCTCAACCTCTTTAATATTTGTATTGTTTTTTGCCGGTTTATTTACATAATCTACTGCACCTAACTTTAGTCCTTTTTGAATAACCGGAAAATCAGTATTTCCCACAGCACTTAGTATTACAATAGGTGTAGGAGCTTGCTCCATAATTTTTTCTATTCCATAAAGGCCATCATATTCGCCCATGTTAATATCCATTATAACAACATCAGGACGATATTGTATTGTTTTATCAACCGCATCTTTACCATTAGATGCAGTAGCGATTACCTCAATATCTTTAGCAGATTTTAAAATATCACTTAACATCAAACGCATAAATCCCGAATCGTCGGCCAATAAAACTTTTATTGGAGCATCATTAGGCAAAAACTTTATCAATAGTTTCTACAAGGTTTTCGGCAGTAAATGGCTTTACAATGTAGTTTGATGCTCCCAAACTCATACCTTCTTGAATAACGGATTCTTGACCAACAGCACTTATCATAACCACTTTAGAATCTATTTTTTCATCCTGCTTCAAAACTCTTAATATATCCGTACCAATCATGTCAGGTAAAATATTATCAAGTGTAATTAAGTCTGGCTTATGTTCTAATGCTAAATCAATAGCTGCCTCGCCATTAGCTGCCTGTGCAACAATTTCGTAGCCAGCTTTTACCAAGGCGTCGGCAATCATTGTACGCATGTATAATGAATCATCTACTATCAAAACTTTTTTCATATCTTTCTTTATAAATTATTTACTTTCTTAATGTGCTCATCTATTGATAGAAGCTCAAACATATCAATCATGATAATCATTCTTTCTCCTGATTTAACTATGCCTTTAATACACCTTTCATCTAAAGCCGAATAACGAATTATTTCTGAAGAACCGTCAATATCTGTTGTGCGGACTGATAATGTGTTAGGTACTTCTTTTACCAAAATACCAACCTTATATTCCTCACTTTCCACAACTAACGTGTAATTAGCTATTCCAGTAGATTCATTTGAAGTAATTTCAGATATTAGATTAAAACGCTCTTCTAAATCCATAATTGCAATAATGTTTCCTCTTATATTTGCTACACCTTTTATATATACTGGTGTTTGAGGCACTTTGGCAATTTTAGGTGTTATAACAACTTCTTTAATCTGATCAATATTCATGGCATACTCTTCTTTGCCAAGTTTAAAAATGATTAATTGAATAAGTTCGCCGCCTTCATTTTTCTTAATATAATTAGCGGCATCTTTTTTTACCTCTTCAATAGTTGCTGATTCACTAGGCTCCATAATTTTGTGTTTAAAGAATCATTATTTTTTATCTATTTTGAATTTGGAAACGCTTTCTAATAATTGATTAGCAACATCAGCTAAATCTTTACTGGTTGCGCTTACCTCGGTCATGCCTAAACTTAGTTCTTTAGAGGAAGTTGCTACTTGCTCTGTTCCTGCGGCTGTTTCCTCTGATACAACAACTATTTTTTCAATACTCTTAACTGTATTAGTCATAGCTTCTTTCTGAACTCCTGTTGCAGCCAAAATCTCTTTAGATAATTTCAATGTTTCGTTACTTGATTCAGAAATATTTTGGAATACAGCCTCCGCTTCTTTGGAAGCAGTATTCCCACTTTTTACACTAGAATCCATACTATCAATTGCTTTACTTGCAGAAGTAACATCCTTTTGTACCTCACGTATTACTTTTGCAATATCAATAGCAGATTTTCGTGAATCTTCTGCCAGCTTTCTAATTTCTTCGGCAACTACAGCAAAACCCCTGCCTGCATCTCCTGCACGTGCTGCTTCAATAGCTGCATTTAAAGCCAATAGATTAGTTTGTGAAGCAATATCTGTAATTACATTTAAGGTGCTTGCAATTTCTTCAGAGCGCTGTGTTAACACCGTAATTGAATTAGATGTGGATTTAGCCGACTCTTGAATTTCGTTCATATTCTCAACAACCTTTTTTATAGTTATAAGTCCGCTATTACTGCTTTCTTGACCACGTTCAGCTGCTTTATTAATTATTTCTGATTTTGCAGACATTTCTCCGGCAGATTTTAACACCCCATCTACCAATTTAGAAACTTCATCTGTTTGTTGTGCTTGTTGTTGTGCTCCTTCAGCCATTTGCTGAATGGCAGACGACATTTCTTGGGTATTACGCTGCATTTGATCTCCTTTAGCCATCATTTCTTCTGCAGAAGAAGCAACCACATGTGATAATTCTTGAACCATTGCAATTGGTTTAGATAAAATATCTATTAAGTTATTTACACCATCTACCAACTCTACTAAATTAGTTTCAACATTTTTGTTTGAGATTCTCTCACTTAAATTACCTTCTTTACCAGCTAACTCAACAATTTTTTGCACGTTAAATAGAACATTTTTTTGACTAGTTATATCGGTAGCTACTTTAACTACTTTAATAATTCTTCCCATTTCATCTTTAACAGGTGTGTAAACTGCTTGTAACCAAACTTCTTTTCCTGATCTTGTAATGCGCTTGTATTGATTTATTTGCTCTCTACCCGCAGCTAAGTCGTCCCAAAATTTAGCATACTCAGAAGAGCTTGCATAATCTCTTTCAACAAACATTCTGTGGTGTTTCCCTTTAATTTCGTTTAAAGAGTACTCCATTACTTTAAGGAAATTTTCATTGGCTGTAAAAATGTTTCCTTTTGTATCGAACTCAATAAAAGCATACGATGTATCTATAGCATCCACAATACCCTTCATGCGTTGCTGTTCTAATACGGTATCAGTAATATCAAAACGAATGCCTATATATTTAATTGGTTTGCCATTAGGCCCTAAAACAGGAGTAAAAATTCCATCTACATAATAAGGCGTCCCGTCCTTTTTTTTATTTTTTACTATTCCTCTAAATATTTTACCGCGTCCTATAGTTGCCCACATTTCTTTAAACACTTCTTTAGACATGTCGGGGTGACGAACTATATTCTGAGGTGAGCCGATTAATTCTTCACGTGTATATTGTGAAACTTCGCAATGCTTGTCGTTTACATAGGTAATAATTCCTTTGGTATCTGTTTCAGAAACTATACAAGCAACATCAACCGAAGCCATACGTGCTTCAACTTCGCGTTGAACCTGCTCCATTTTTTCGATATTTAACTTTTGTTCTGTTACATCTTTTATAAAAGCCGTATAATTTGTTTTGCCGTTATTCACTACTTTACTTAAAGATAAGTTACCCCAAAACTTAGTTCCATCCTTACGCACCATTTCTAAATCGCGCGAGCTACCAATTACTTTGTTTACACCCGTTCTTAAGTTATTATCTACATATTGGTCGTGGTTGGCTCTGTGTTCCATAGGCACAATCATCTTGATGTTTTGTCCAAGAACCTCTTCTTTAGAAAAGCCATACATATCTACGGCCGCTTTGTTTATAAATGTTACTATTTTATTTTCGTCAATAGTAATTACCGAATCTATAGCTTGTTCAAGTACGGCAGCTAATGTTTCCTTTTGCTTTTCACTCTCTGCCATTACGCGCTTCATTTCTTCTTGCGTGGCTTCCATCTCTTCCATGTTTTGACGCAATTCTTCTTCCTGAGCACGCATTTCTTCAGCATCTTGCTTCATTTTTAATTGAGCATTTATTTGCTCAGTTACATCTTTAATAAAAGCGGTGTAATTTGTTAGTCCATTTACATTTACTTTACTCAAAGAAAGATTACCCCAAAACTTAGTGCCGTCTTTACGGGTCATTTCTAAATCTCTTGAGCTACCTACAACTTTATTCACGCCGGTTTTTACGTTATTATCTATGTAGTGATCATGATTGGTACGATGCTCCAGTGGCACAATCATTTTAACATTCTGCCCTAATAATTCATTTCTAGAGAAACCATATAATCCCTCTGCCGCAGAATTAACAAAAGTTATTTCTTTGTTATGGTTAATAGATATTACTCCATCAATACATTGTTCTAATATTTCAATGTATTCACTTGCATCATTTACTTTTTGTTCCATACTTTCGTTTGATTGATTTGTTTGTTTATGGTTTCCCGACTGAGACCCCCCCATGTTTTTACCAAGAGCCATATTTAGAGTTATTTATATTAATTTTTGCCTTATTACATGAGTGCATTTTGGCTTTTTATTTAAAATAATTGCCAATTCCTAGAAATATTAAAACCCAGATAATACCTTTAATAAGAAAAAAGGCGAAGCCGGCTATACCCAAAGATTTTAAAGACTTACGCCATTTTGATACCCCATTTGAATTTGATGTTTTTGAAATCATATTATTCTACAATTTTTAAAAATTCAGACGTAAACGCTAAATAATCTCTAGAACTGTTAGACTCCGGCGCATACTCTACAACACTTTTTGAAAAGGAAGGAGCCTCTGCTGCTTTTACATTAGAGCGGATATAGTTATTGAAAATATTAAGATTAAAATTATCTCGTATGTATTGTAAAACTTCATTAGTTAATAGCCTTCTTTCATCAACATTTACACCAACAACACCCAATATTTCAATATTTGGATTTAAGGAATTTTTTATTTCTTCAACATAAGAAATTATTTGTTGAATGCCTTGAATAGATAGCACGTCAAAGGTTGTTGGTATAATTAAATAATCTGAAGCTACAAATGCATTTTTTGTATAAACTGAAAATGATGGCGGGCAATCAATTATAACATACTCATAGTAGGAACGCAATTTATCAAGCTCTCCCTTTAATAATTTAAACGAGTATAATTCCGACATTTTTGAGACTTCAAATTCTTTGTTATATAAATCAATAGAAGATGGAATGACATGATATTGATTATTTGTAAGTAAAGTATCTCGATGGGTAGCTCTTTTCAAAATCAAATCAGCGCAATCGTAGCCCACTTCATTAAATCCAAGCGAGTAAGTTAAATTTGCCTGTGGATCGAAGTCAATTAGTAATACTTTTTTACCTTTTTTTAATAAGGCAGACGCAAGGTTAATAGCGGTAGTTGTTTTACCGGTTCCTCCTTTATGATTGGAAATTGAAATTACCATAATTACTTATGACAAATAGAACGATTACCTAAATGAAATAAAATAAGCACAAAAGCGTATTAATTACTTATAGATATAATAAACGTTAAATTAATAATCTATAATAAGCTAAATAAAACTTATTTTGTATTGTGGATAAAGATTTTGTTTTTTTAGAAGAGGCTGAATTGAAAGAAATAACAAGTTTTCTTTTACTGAAATTTAATTTAGATTTTTCTAATTACACCAAAACATCTTTAGGTCGAAGGTTGGCTAGGGTATACAATTTATATTCATTAAAAACCCCTCTAGAACTAATGAATTACCTTCAAAGGTCGGAAGATAATTTAAAGCGTTTTGTAAATGAAATAACCGTAAACACTACCGAGATGTTTAGAGACCCAGAGTTTTGGAAGTTTGTTAGAATGGAGTTACTACATAAACTAAATGACTTTAATTCTATACGCATTTGGCACGCAGGTTGTTCAACAGGCGAAGAAGTTGTTTCTATGATAATTACACTTAATGAATTAAATATTTTACAAAGCACTAAAATTGTTGCCACAGATATAAATTTGGATGTTCTTAGTACAACAAAGTCGTATAAATTTAAAAGCAAAGATTTAGAAGTATACAAATCAAATTACTTAGAATCTGGAGGAAAATTAAATTTTGAAGATTATTTTTTAATTGAAGGTGACTCACTTATTTTAAAAGAGAAATACAGGCCCACAAACATTTTGTTTAAAGAACATAATTTGGCAACTGGAAACGCTTTTTCAAAATTTGATTTGATTTTGTGTAGAAATGTGATGATTTATTTTGATGAAAAGTTACAATCAAAAGTTTTGAAACTATTTAAAGAAAGTTTATTTAAAAAGTCTTACTTGGCTATTGGAAGAAAAGAGAATGTTTCTTTTTTGCCCGAAGCAAAAGATTTAAACTGCATTAATAACAAGGAAAAAGTGTATCAAACTTTAAATTAATAAATTTTGATTGAATTAGTAATTATAGGTGGTTCTGCCGGTAGCTTTAGACCTGTTTGTGATATTATAAAAAACCTAAAATCAGATTTGAATTTTCCGGTTGTATTTGTGCTCCATCGTTTGAAGAATGTTAACGAAGGTTTTGAAGAAATTCTAAATATAAATGATCCGTTTAAAAGAATTATTGAGCCCTGTGATAAAGAAACTATTATTGAAAATAAAATTTATTTAGCCCCAGCTAATTACCATCTGCTATTTAGTAGTAAAACTAAATTTTGTTTATCAAACGATGAACCTTATATGTATTCTAGGCCGTCTATAGATTTATCATTCATTTCTGCGTCTAAGTGTTTCAAAAAAAATATTTTAGGAATTATTTTATCAGGTGCAAATAAAGATGGTGCAAATGGATTATGCACTGTTTTTAACCGTGGAGGAAAAACGCTCATTCAAAACATAGATGAAAGTGAGGTTAAAACAATGCCCCTTGAAGCTTCAAAAAACATTAAAAACCCATTCTTTTTACATTCAAAAGATATAGCTGATTATGTAAATAAACTTAAATAAATATTTAAGTATGAAAAACAAATCTATTGAAATTAAATCATTATTGGGTAAAAAATAAGTGTTTTAGCTTATTTTTTTTTGTTTTTAATTTAGTTCACTTTGTAAAAAAACTGCATTTATTGCATCCACTAAAAATATAAGTTTATGAAAACAGTAAGTGTTTTGTGTTGTATTTTGTTATCAACCATTATTTTTGCGCAAAAACCAGCTTATAAAATGTTTATTGATGGCAAGCCATACGAAGTGCTTGATTCAAAAACTTCTGTAGAAGCAAAAATAAACGATATTTATTATTCAATACTTGATTCAGCAAAAGAAAGAATTAGTCCTGCTAAAAACATAGATATTACTAAGATAAAAGATTTTAGATTTATCGTAAAAAAAGACACGATAATAATAAGTGTTGATGAAATATTAGCCCATTCTGAAAACAAAAATAAAGACCTTGAAAGTATGTTTAAAGAAATAAAAAAGTGGGAGGTATATGTTGATTATTTTCCATTTGATGATATGGATGTAGATGGGGTCGTAAATGAAGAATTAAAGGTAAATCATGGAACAAAATCTGATTATAAAGTTTATATACTACATACCGTTAATTGGAAATTTAATGTAATTAAAATTTAAACGGTCGTTTTAATTATTTCCTATCCTAAAGCCCTTTTTTGTAAATTATTTTGTGTACTTTAACAATTATGAAATCAGATTTTACTGATATAAATTTTATACTTGAAAATGTACATGATCACGTTGTTATTACAGATACAATGGGCATTATCCAATATGTAAACAATTCATTTCTAATGTCCAGTGGTTATGATTTTGAAGAATTGGTTGGCAAAAACATGAATATTCTTAAGTCGGGCCATCACTCTGTAAAATTTTACAAACATTTTTGGGATACAATTTCATCTGGGAGTAAATTTTCAGGCACATTCAAAAACAGAAGAAAAAACGGTGATTTTTTTTGGGTAAAAAAATCTGTAACACCTTTATATAAAAATAATGTACATATAGGTTATTTATCAATATCATCAGATATAACGGGATATAAAGCATTTGAAAATAAATTAAAAGAAGAGCATGACTTTACTAATGTTATTATAAACACATCTCAGGCATTAATTCTTGTTTTAGATAACAATGGTCTTTTAGTATCTATTAACGATGCCTGTGTTAATTTAAGTGGATTTAAAAAGGAGGAACTAATTGGTAAAAAAGTTAAATATTTAATTAACACGTCTAATTCTACTAATGCAGATGATTTATTTGAAAAAATAATTAACCAACAAAAAAGCAATCACTCCTTTATTTTACCTCTTAAAACAATTCAAGGAAATATACATTTAATTAAATGGTCTAACAATATAATTAAAAATAGTGGAAATTCTATAAAATATATTGTTTGTAATGGTATTGATATTACTGAGGAACATAATTACAAAGAAGAACTGCAAAGTTTAAATGAAAATTTACAATCATTGGTTTTTCAACGAACTAAAGAGTTAGAGAATTTAAATATAGAATTAATTTTTAGTCAAAACAGGTTAAAAGAAGCTCAGCAAATAGCTAATGTAGGAAATTGGGATTGGGATATTATTACAAATGACTTGTTTTGGTCAGATGAAATTTATATAATTTTTGAATTAGAAGTACAGTCATTAACCCCTACTTATCCGAAGTTTTTAGAACGTGTACATCCCGATGATATCAATTTGGTAACTGATGGCGTTGATTTAGCTTTAAAAAAAATAAAAATCTATGATGTAGAACATAGAGTAATTACTCCAAATAATACGATTAAGCATGTGCGTGAAAGAGGTAAAGTTTATTTTAATATGGAAGGGGAACCATATAGAATGATTGGCACCGTGCAGGATATAACTAAACAAAAAGAATTTGATTTAAAACTTATTAAAAATGAAGCCAGATTAGCTGAAGCGCAACGAATAGCTAAGATGGGTAGTTGGAGTTGGGAAATAAATACAAACGAGATATATTGGTCTGACGAAGTTTATAATATATTTGAAGTAAACCCAAACCAGTTTATATTAAATTATGCCAACTACATTTCAAAAATTCATCCTGATGACGTTAAATCAGTTGAATATGCGATTGCGAAATTACTTTCTGAGAAAAGCAACTATGATATAACTCACAGAATTGTTGTACAAAACGGAAATTATAAGTACATCCGGTGTAAATCAAAATTTGAAACATCTGCCGATGGAAATATAGACAAAGTCATCGGAACTATCCAAGATATCAATAAGCAAAAAACGCTTCAAAATAAAATGGAGCAAGCTTATCAGGTAATTGAAAATTCTTTAAATGCCAATTTTATAGCTGATTTAGAAGGCAATGTAACATACGTTAATAATACCGCTGCCAAACTTTGGGGCTTTAATTACACGGCAGAAATGGTTGAGGCATGGCCTCATGTAACTAATTACTGGCATATTGATAGCGTTCCTAAAGCGAATGAGATATTACGTTCGTTACCCGAAAAAGGGACTATTTTTCTATTTAACGAATTAAAAGGCGTAAAAAAAGACGGCAGTATTTTCTACCCCATATTTAATGCCAGTGCGATTAAAGATGAACACAATAAAACTATTGGGTTTACAGCTTCCTTTTTTGACATGACTGAAAAAGTAAAAATAGAAAGAGAACTAACAAAATATGATGAGCGACTTCAATTTATATTTACCAATACCGAAGAAATTATTTTTGCTATTGATACATCAAATGAGATTGACGAACAAAGAATTATATTTATAAGCGACTCTATTGAAAAAGTTTTAGGTTATCCCAAATCCACTTTTATTAATGATTTAAATATTCTTAAAACATTAGTGCACCCGGAGGATATTGAGAGATGTGAGGCTATATTAAATAAAATAGTAATAACACAAAAAGCAGGCAGTTGCATCTTTAGAATTAAGAGCAGCAATAATAATTATATATGGATTGAAAATAGAATAACCCCAAGCGTAAATAACAATAAAATAATTTCTTTATACGGTTATGCCAGAGATGTTACCGAAAGAATAAAAAACGAGCAAACTATAATAGAAAGCGAAAGAAAATATAGAGCCTTATATGAAAATGCAACGGTAGGTATATTTAAAACAAACATAATTACGCAAAAGGCAGTTGAAGCAAATGATGTATGTATAGATTTATTTGGGTATAGCTCTAAAGAAGAATTCTTAGCCAATTTTAGAGCCTCAAATCATTATTTTCATGAAGCACAAAGAGATTTTATTGTTACTGAAATGTCTAAGCGAGGTAAAATGTCTGATGTGGAAATGAAGTTTATAAAATGTAATGGAGAAATATTTTGGGGCAAAATTTCTGGGCGGCATATTGAAGGAACTAATGAAATTGAAGGGGTTGTAATTGATATTACAAAACGTGTTTTATTTGAAGAAGAACTCAAAAAAGCCCTTCATGAAAAAGAACTATTGCTTAAAGAAGTACATCATCGGGTTAAAAATAATTTACAAATAGTTTCGGGACTTTTATTACTTCAAATAAATAAAATATCAGACCCAAAAATATTAGCCCCTTTATTAGAAAGTAGAGATAGAATTGAAACAATTTCTTTAGTGCATGAAAAACTATACAAATCAAACAATCTTTCTCATATTTCTTTTAAAGAGTATTTAGAAGAATTAAGCACAATTCTTTTACAAACATATTCAGAAAGGAAAATTGATATAATATTAAATATTAAAAACATACTACTAAACATAGAAACCGCCATACCAATGGGATTAATATTTCATGAGCTAATCTCAAATTCCTTAAAGCATGGTTTTACAACCTTCAACCCATCGGCTAAAATAGAGATTGAAATATCTAATCTTAATGAAAACATATTTCAAATTAAATATTGTGATAACGGACAAGGTTGCAATGAAAATATACTTGCAAACTCTTTCAGCCTTGGCATGAAATTGGTTAATGCCTTAGTAAAAGAACTATCCGGTAATTTGCAGGTAAGCTCGACACCAAACAATGGTGTTAACATTTCATTTAATGCTTCTAAAAAATGAATAGGTTAAAAAAAATATTAATAGTAGAAGATGAGTCAATCATTGCGCTTACAATTGAAAGCACGCTCATTAATTTAGGTTATCAGGTTATTGGATATGTTGACTCGGGAGAAAAATGTTTAGAATTTGTAAAAAATAATCCTCCTGATTTAATTTTAATGGACGTAAAAATAAATGGGACATTAACGGGCATTGACACAGCTAAAATAATTTCCACACTACTTGACATACCAATTATATTTTTAACAGCCTTCTCTTCGCCTGAATTAATTAAGGAAGTTAAAGAGGTTAACCCATTTGGTTATATTGTTAAACCATTTAACCCCAGAGACCTTTTTACAACTATAGAATTAGCATTAAGTAAATATGAATATGAAAAGAAACTTATTGCAAGCGAAAACAAATACAAAAACTTAGTTGAAACAATAAACGAAGGCATTTTGCAATTAAACGCTAGTACATGTTTGGTCGATTATGTAAATTCAGCTTTTTGCGAAATGCTTGAGTTGAATTATGATGATGTAATTAATACTGACTCGAGCCAACTTTATTTTATAAAAGACCAAAAAGATTTCTTTTCTATCTTAAAAGAAAATAGAAAATTGGGTGTAAGCGAAAAATACGAGGTTAAAATAATTACAAAAAGCGGTATGGAAAAATGTTTTCTGGTTAGCGGCGCGCCCATTAAAAACGAGGAGGGAAACATTGCCGCCTCACTAACCGTATGGCTTGATATTTCAGATAATAAAAGACAATTAAATCAACTTAAAAAATTCTATAATGCCATAGAGCAATCGGAAGAGCTTATTTTAATAACGGACAAAAATGGCATTATAGAATATATTAACTGCACATTTTGTAAAGTAACCGGGTTTACCCAAAAAGAGCTTTTAGGCAAAACACTCAAAATGCTAAACTCAGGAAAGCATAATAAATTATTTTACCAAAATTTATGGGATATTATAAATAGTGGAAAATCATTTAGTGGTGAGTTTATTAATAAAAAGAAAAATGGAGACTTATATTATGAAGAAAAAATCATATCACCATTAATTAATGAAAATGGAATACTAACCAATTTTATATCAACAGGTAGAGATATTACAGAAAAAATATTAACACTAAAAAAAGTGGAAGCTTTTGAAAAACTGCAGGCTTTTAATGAAAAAAAGCAAGCGCGAATTAGAACGTACTCATTAATTAAGGGACAAGAAGATGAGCGTCAAAGAATTTCAAGAGATTTACACGATGGGTTGGGGCAAATTTTAACAGCAGCTAAAATTAATTTAGAAAAGCTAAATATTAAAGAAATTACCAAGCATGATAAATATAAAGATTTAGAAAAAGTTTACGATTTAGTTAATGAAACTATTAATGAGGTTAGAAGAATTTCATACGATTTATCTCCATCTACACTAAATGATTTTGGTATTATTAGCGCTGTTAGAACTATCATAGCAAAGGCTAACGAAACACAATTTAAAATAAAAATAAATTTAACCACCAATATTACTTCAGAACGATTTGACAGAGATATTGAAATAAATATTTATAGAATAATACAGGAAGCTATCAATAATGCTATTAAACATGCTAACTGCACCTTAATTAAAATCAATATACATCTTTGTGATAATTTATTAGATGTAAGTATAAATGACAATGGCATTGGTTTTGAAATTCCTAAAAATATTTCATACTTAGAAAACCACAAATTTAATAATGGGTTAAAAAACATTAAAGAAAGAGGTAATATTATTGGTGGCAAAATTGAAATTACATCCTCATTAAACAACGGCACAGAAATATCTTTTAATACTAAAATTAAAGCTAAAAAAAATGATAAGAATTATATTAGTTGATGACCACTTAATAGTTAGAGACGGTATTAAAAATTTAATAGAAACAAACCCAGAATACTCTGTTGTAAGCGAGGCAACCAATGTAAACGATGCGATTACTTTATTACATAAAATAAAAACCGATTTATTAATAACAGATATAGCACTGGAAAATTCAAACGGAATTTACTTAACCAGACAAGCTCGTGTGCTTTTTCCAAACTTGCGTATTTTGGTGCTTAGTATGCATAATGCTGTTGATTACATTAATGAATCGTTAGCTTCGGGAGCAAATGGTTATTTATTAAAAGATTGCACAAAACAAGAGCTATACGAGGCTATTACAAAAACATTAAATAACGAAACGTATGTTTGTAAGAGTTCTTGCCAAGTATTAATGAATAATTCACTTAAAAATGGGGCAACTGATATAAATAATGATCAACTTGATAAAAAAGATATTCAAGCTTTAACTAGGCGCGAAATACAGGTCTTAAAATTAATTAGTCAGGGTTATATTAATAAAGAAATTGCAGGGCAGTTATCCTTAAGTGTAAGAACGGTAGATAAACACAGGTTTAATATTTTACATAAGTTTCATGTAAATAATACAGCCGAATTATTACACAAAGCTGCTAAAATGAAGCTATTAAGCATGGCAAATTGAGTGTTTCCACCTAGTCCAAGAATCATCTTCACTTATATTGTAATTCTTGCGGGTATAAGCAAATAACTGTTTAGCATAGGATTCATAATAGGTTTTCACTAAAGTATTTTCATTACTTACATTAATTGCCTTTTTTCTTATTAAAAACCCCATAAATGAACCTTCCTAATATCTATAACACGCTTTGGTAACAAATACAATTTAAGGCTAATATCTTAATTATTGAGAGGCAAAATCCAACAATTAGAAAATGAAACAATATGGTTTAATAATTTCGATATATAAAACAAACAATTACCGTAATGGATAATCTAAAATACCGAGAAGAATTTTTTCAAAACGAAAACGCAGATATAACCGATTTGTCACAAACAGAAATCTTAACGATCAACGCCATGACAAACATGATTACTGTTCCATTAGACCATCGACTTTATATTCTTGCAACAATGCAGAGCGCATTAAGGATTGATTTTGAAGATTACCAAAACTTCCTTACTACTAAGTGGGAAACCTACCTGAAAAAAGGCTTATAAATAAAATAACCCCATTACCAAAATGGATAACATTAAACATCGAGAAGATTTCTTTAATGAAGAAGAAACTGCCAACTCACCATTAAATGAAACTAAGTCCTTAATCGACTATGAGAATATACGTACTATCCCATTAGAAGATAGGTTTTACATACTTTCTACGATTCAGAGGGCGTTAAACATTTATCTTGATTCCTACGTGCGCTACTGTAATGATAATAATATTGAAGAATTAAGGGATAAAGTGATTAGTACACAAGCCTAATTACACCTAATCTAATTTTAAACTAATAGTAATTAATAAGGAGAGCAATTGCTCTCCTTTATTATAACAGAACCATGGCGAGGTTATTGCTGCTTCTTAATTGTGTATTTCAAACTTGTGCAAATCTTTCTAAAAGCTTCAAAGTTATTGGCATCCCATTGATTTGACACGACAACTTTCCTGCCATTTACGTTAATAATATCTGTTGACTTCATAAAGTGGCGTGGTCTGCCGGAAGATGTTTCAAATTTCTTCGCAGCATAAAGTTCAACGATTGTTCCGTATCTTTTTTGAAGATCATTACTTTTAAAAACAGTTTGCAAAATTTGTAGGGTAATCTTAGGATGGTCTTTTGCATATTGACGAATAACTTCTAATACGCACCTCGACTTTGGATAGGCTACTTTATTAAAAATAAACTTTGAAACGTCCCTACCACCTTCTTTAGTTAATGCCACTTCATCATCTTTAAAAATAGTAGCTTTCTTTACTACGGGTTTCTTATCAATCTTTTCCGTTTTTTCTTTTTTGGCCGTAGCATCCTTTTTACCTGCTTTACCAGTTTCATCAGCTTTGTTTGCTAACGAATAGATAGGTGGCTTGCCTTCCTTATCGATTAATACTTTACCGCTTTCCGTTAACTTCTTCATTATCTTATATACATTTAGTTTGAAAATACCGGTTCCAGTTTCAATTACTCCGGCAGAAGCAGGACTAAACTTTGATAAGAATTCTAAAACTTTGTCTTCTTGTGATTCTTTAGTGTCTAATTTTACTTGTTCCATTTGATTTGTTTTTTAAGTTTATGTTCATTATCTCTGAAACACCTGTTAATAAAGGGTTTAAGAGGTTATGTGAATTTACCAACAAGGAATGACCCTTGACAATTTATTTTCCATGTAGTTTGTTAATGACCCTGCTTGGTATGCGGATGCTCTAATTCTATTTCCTTTAAACGGGAATGTATTACGGCTGCCGTTTCATACTTTTCTTCTTGTAACACTAATTGTAATAAAGTATTCAAACCTAAAATCTCTGTTTCGGGTTTTAGTTCTTTTGATTTTTCTTTGAGTAAAAACTTCTTCTTTTTAAATGCAAACATGCCCGAAACTACCTTCTTTGTTTTATTGGAATGTAACAGATAAGGTTCCACTATGCGGAATTGTTTTGGTTACCCTTTCTATAAATTTATTCTCATCCCACTTTTCTATAACAGATTGATTGTATAAATCGGATAAGTATGATTCTTCTTCTGATTTGATGTTTACCAACATATAGGCAATACTACCATTTTCGAACATAAACATATCTTCATTGCCTGTTCCGAAATGTAATACCACAATACGAGGCACAATACATCCGCCACCGGTATATCTGATTCTTTCCATTATACTATAGTTTTAAAACATTTCCTGAACCTTCCTAAAACAATATGGCTTAACCTAAGACAAACACCCATATAAAGTATTAGCCCAGACATCGAATTGTTCAGGAGAGCTGAATTATTTAAGCGTTTTTTGCGTCAGAATTTGTTTTTTGAAGCGGCTCTGTTGTTCCGTCTTCATGCTTAATAATCGCATCCTTAAGTGGCCTATGAAATAAAGCCCAGCGCTTTTCTTTTTCCGTTAGGCCGGAAGTAATTGTTGCGGTCATTTTAAAAACAGTCTTATCATTTTCCTCTATGTCGTATAAATAGAAGGTCGATTCATACACATCCGAACCGTTTAAGATGCCGATGTGTTTTAAGGTTACTTCTTGTCCTTTTTCGAATCGTATGATATGTACTTTATCTTCCATTTGTAGTAAGGTTATTTTCTTTATATATCTGTGGAAGATTTGTGGAAAGTTGCTTTTGCGAAAATATTTAGAAATCCATTTTTATTTGAGAGCCTTGCACAGATGTTCCTTTAGACTTTACTTCTTCTTTGCTAATAGGTGTTACTTGGAAAGGTTTTTCTTCTTCGTCATATTTAAACTTTTGTTGAGCAAGTATACCTTCTTTAGCATTCAGCTTTTTAATAGTGGGCACATACATTCGTTTCTCATCATAGAATATTTCATAGCCGCCCCAATGTTCTAATGTTAGTGAGTTCATCCATGCCACTTCACCTAACAATCCATTTAAGCAAAGATTAATTGCGCACATTTTACTGCAACGGTTATCTAAGTCAGCGCCAAAGAAATAATTGCGCCTTGATACTTTGGCAGTACTTAATAGCATCCTGCCTGAACCACATGCCGGATCCATGATAGTTTGTCTTACCGTTTCTTCATCTGTTACAATTTGTGCCATGAAATCTGTAACGTGTGGTGGCGTAAAGAATTGACCATGTTGCCCTTTCGTAATTCTTTGCTGAAAGAATTCACCCAGACAATCTGTTAAACCTGTACCGTTATTATCCATAATAATAACCATCTGGCTAAACAAGGTTACAAGCAGATCAACTTTCTCTTTCGAGTATTTCTTTATTATAGATAAGTATTCTTCTTCATAGCGCTGACCGGATAAACAGCAAATACAGATGTCGAGGAAATCATCAAACACTTTTGATTCATCACTGCCGTAGCATAGTTGGTTGAATGTTTTTGTAAAGGAGCTTATATCTAACATGCTAATTGTTGTTAGCTATACTAATTATTATGCCCGAATGGAAAATAGAAAATTAAAATTGATTCTTATTTAGAAGAACATTTGGCATTATTTGTTTTTCCTTCAATGAATTTCTTAATGTTATCGGCAACATCTTTAAGTGAATAATGTCGGCTGCCAAGTATTTTAATGAATTCTTGTGTGTTTAAACCGAAGAACCATCTTATACTACTTACCATATCTAAATCAACCGGATAACTTTTTACAACTACACTATTAGCCGGATCATAAAAACTCCATTCTTTGAATACTGCCGGTAACTCATAAAATGTGTTCATATCGTATTCAGCATAAAACCATTCTCCTATTTCATTTTCAATCCACGAATTGTGAATGATAGGTCTATCTACATTTAATTGATTGTCTGACAATATGGTTAGCCTATTAGCAAATAACGACAGTCTTTGTTTATGTATCTCTTTCATTTTATTAGGTGTATTTCAAAATACTATTTAGTTACCCATACTATCGAGTGGAAGTTTAATTATGGTTTATTATTATAAGATTTATTTTAAAAATCCTTCCAATCGTTATCTAAATCAGTTACCTAAAGTATTTATTAAAGACATTATCTCATCCTTAATATACTCATAATCATTTGGGTTTTTGATGAAATTGTCTAAAACCTGTATAAATGCAATCCTGATTGTTAAGATGTTATTACAAGAGTTTAATATCCTCTCTATTTCATTAAAATTTAATTGCGCTTCTGTAGGTGCTTCCATTTTATTTATTTGATCAGTTAAATTAATCTTCGGCATTGTTGGCAATTTCCATACCATCTAAAAATAATTCTCTTGTGGCACAATCACCGTTTTGTTCAATCTCTAATTTAGAAGAGGCTTCGTGCAAGGTTTCAATCCAATTTCCAACCGGGTATTCGTTATCTTCTTTTAATATCTCTTTTGCTTTTTCAACAGCTTCTTTCTTGCTGTTTGCTTCAATATTGAAATGGGTTCTTTCCCAAGTGGTTATCTTCTGGTCTATATAAAATTTGAAAGTTTCCATGTTATTAAGTTTTATGTTTAATACATGGCAGCTATTATAATACTATAGATTGATTGGAAAATATTATTTTCCAGTCAATGCACCGAGATACATTAGCTGATATGTTAATAGATCATACACAGTTTAAAAACTTAATATTAAATAAAGGAGATATAGTATTTGATATACTTACCTGCATTCGCAAGAACCTTCATCCATTTGAACTTGACAAAGAGTATTTTTACACTTTTGGATTAAGCAGGTCATATAAAATTCGTTATATAGATTTGGTTGGTATTGGCACTTTAACCCAAGCTGTTATAGAACCACGTGAGGTATACCGACAGGCTATTCATAGAGGTGTATATTGCATTATTATTGCCCATAACCACCCATCCGGCAATTTAAACCCAAGTGAATCAGATATTAAACTCACTAATAAAATTAAGCAAGCAGGATTGATTATCAGTATAAAACTTATAGACCATATCATTTTTACAAACGAAGGGTTCTATAGTTTTGCTAATGAAGGTTGTTTGTAATATAAATAAACTAAGGTTTTCTCTTTCTAAACATAGAAATCAGCGCCCTTAAAAAGGCGCTGATTATCCATAATGCGAATGCAAGTATTAAAACCTGTTTGAAATTTGCTTTAATTAAGGTAATAGTATCATAGTGTTGCCATAGTTCTTTAGATTCCTTTGTACTACCAAAGTAAATGAACGATACGCCAATAATGCCACAGCCAATAAAAATTGATGTTTCAATTAAAGCTTTCTTCATAATGGCTTTACCTAAAATCGCAATAGCCACCCTTAGGGCAGTTTGTTTGGTTTGGTTTTGAGTTACCGGTTGTTCTACCGCATTTTGTGCATTTCAAAATTTGAAAAACAGCATTGCTTAAATTAATGATCATCTTTTTCATTTTGCTTTTTATTTATTGATTAAACGTTGAGTGAATACTTTTCCGGCCTGTACTATCTGAATAATATACACACCTTGGTCGGGAACATTGATAGATTGAGTTCCGTTTACTTTGGTGATTGATATTGTTCTGCCTAAACAATCTGTAATAGTAACAGTTGCCTCTTCTGCATTGACATTAAAATAGCCATTTGATGGGTTAGGATAAATATTTATTTGAGTACTAAATTCATGTTGATCAATGTCAGTAGTATTGCAATTAGTTACTACTTGAGTTACTGTTGTTGTATTTACACAACCATTAGCGCTTGAGCCTGTTACCGTATAGTTGGTGGTTACTGTGGGTGTAATAGCGATACTGGCTGTTATTGCATTTGTACTCCATGTGTATGTTGTTGCTCCACCTGCAGTTAATGTTGCCGTATTACCCAAACATAGTGAACTTGAATCGCTAACCGCACTAACTGTTGGTGTAGCATTTACAGTTACAATTGTTGTTGCTGTTCCTGTAGAAACATTATAAATATTATAAGCGATAAAATTATCCGTTCCTGTAACACTATATGTCGTAGTAAGTGTAGGCGAATCAGTAATAAAAGTTCCCATCGCGCCTGTATTCCATGTGTAGGCAACTGCACCGTTTGCAGTTAAGGTAGCAGTAGCTCCTGCACAAATTGTGGGTGAATTAATAGAAATTGTTAGTTGCGCACTTATCATCCGAATGCAATTTGCCAAAGCATCAGCTTCATATAAATTACCAGATGAATCACATGCTAACCCATTTGGAGTATACAATTTTGCTGCTGTTGCTTGCCCACCATTACCACTATAGCCTTGAGTTCCATTTCCGGCAATGATATTAATAATACCCAAAGTATTCACTTCTCTTATAGTGGCGCTAACATCAGATAAATATAGATTACCATTCTTGTCAATAACAATGTTTAAATTTCCACCTATACTTGTAATTTCGGCTGCTGTCGCCTGACCACCATTACCTGTATAACCACCTGTTCCGTTTCCAACATAAGTGCTTATAATACCGGCTGTATTTACTTTTCGAATCCTATTATTATAAGAATCTGCAATATATAAATTGCCAACTGCGTCAAGTTTTACATCTGTTGGTTTGTATATTTTTGCTGCTGTTGCTTGTCCACCATCTCCTGAGAAACCAGAATTTCCTGTGCTATTAACTATTGTGGTTATTATACCAGAAGTATTTACCTTTCTTATACGGTTATTATTGCAATCGGCAATGTATAAATTTCCTACTGCATCAAAAGCTATTCCGCTTGGCCCATTTAATTTGGCAGTTGTAGCTTGTGCGCCGTCACCTGCATAACCTGCTGCATTTGTATATCCCACAAAAGTTGAAATTCCACCTGTAAACTGTGCTGTAAGGACTTTTCGGACAATATTGTTACCGTAATCAGCTATGTATAAATTACCCGAGGCATCGCAAGCAGTTGCGCATGGATTATTTAATTCTGCTAATGTAGCCTGAGCGTTATCTCCCGTATAACCTAAAGTTCCATTTCCTGCCATTGTACTTATAATACCTGCTGTATTTACTTTTCTTATTCGCTGATTATAGGTATCTGCTATATACATATTACCAACAGCATCAATGAATACACCTTTAGGGTTATACAGTTTAGCTAATTTAGCTTGACCTCCATCTCCTGCAAAACCTTGAGCTCCACCAACATTGTTTGCACCGCTATCCACTACTGTAGTTATTATTTGAGATTTCATATTAGTGTTTAATACCATTATTAAACATATTGTAAAAGCAGTAATTATTGTTTTCATAGTTTGTTTTTTGAGGTTAATGCTGGTTTAATCTACTCAGTTTTTAGTTCAAATGTATGAAAAATCTAAATAAAGCCGTATAAAATATACCGTATATAATAGGTGCATAATAATAGGTAGATACTCGAATTTCGTTCTCTGAAAGGAATGGAATTATCAACTAAGCACGAAAAGCGCCTAATTAAAATAGGTGAAAAGCTACGAGAACTGCGTAAGAAAGCAGGTTATAAGTCGTATGAGAATTTTGCGTTTGATAATGAAATAAACCGTGTTCAATATGGTAGAATGGAAAAAGGTTCTAACATTACTTTAGTAAGCCTTCTAAAAGTATTAGATATACATAAGCTAACATTGGAGGATTTCTTTGTAGGTTTAAAATAATACCTAATTAAATTTTATCTTCAAATTTCAGGTTAAATTGTATCTAAAATAAATATGTATTTTAGGTGCACTAAACAATTTTCAATGAGAAAACCATGTATGTTTTATAGAATTAATTTAATAATGATATTATTATTACTAAAAACTTCTATCTCTTTTGCTTGGGGCAAGATTGGACATAACATGGTTGCAGAGATAGCAATGACATACTTGAACAAAGGAGTTAAAGATTCCGTACAAAAGTATCTTGGTGAAATGACGTTTCAGCAGGCAGCAAATTGGATGGACGAAGTTAGAAGCGACCACACCTATGATTATATGAAAACCTGGCACTATGCGGATGTAGAGAAAGATAAGACTTATGTAAAGAGAGATGAAGAAGATGCTGTAAATGAAATTGAGAAAGCCTTCACCGATTTATCCAAAAAGTCAAAACTTACAAAAGAGCAAATTAACATGGATTTGAAGATGTTGTTTCATCTCATTGGTGATTTACATCAACCCTTACATTGTGGTTATGCAAGTGATAAGGGCGGTAATGATATTAAGATGGAGTTTAACGGTAAACAAGCAAACCTGCATAGCATTTGGGACAGCAAGATTATTGAGATGAAACTTACGGAGGTTCAGAAAGGCGTAGCCGACTTATGTCAAAAGTTGACGCCGGAGGACATTAAAAAATATGAGAAAATTGATGTACTGCAATGGTATAATGAATCAAGAGGTAATATCTATATCATATATGATTATCCTCAGGCTGGAATTAACGACGCGTATATTGATAAGAGTTTGCCAATTATAGAAAAGCAACTAATGGTTGCTGGATTAAGATTAGCAAGTGTGTTGAATGAAACATTTAAGAAGTAGATGAAGTACATAGAAAAGAGTAGGCTGGAAACATTTCTAAAATTAAAAGGTTACGAAGTAGTTTTTTCTGATTCTAATATCGAAGAAAAAAAGAATAATATATGTTGGCATAAATCAGATGGAGAAAAAATAAGCGTACCCAGAAGAGATGTATTCCAAAGCAATGATTTACCTTTAATTTTAATGAATGAGAATTTACTAAAGGAGTTTAGGAAGTTTTGACATTAATACACTGTATACATCGAAGCCCCTCCTACTTATTTAT